>Ga0137403_10004261_pt1 | contig 16896 bp, 18 predicted proteins | sample CZOMad2_1_16fung_FD_122057 | JGI IMG/M metagenome (GOLD analysis project Ga0137403, IMG submission 122057) | Vadose zone soil fungal communities from Angelo Coast Range Reserve, California, USA - CZOMad2_1_16fungal (Hybrid Assembly) | ecosystem: Environmental > Terrestrial > Soil > Vadose zone...
ATCTCGCTGCACATGCGGCTGGTCGAGGCCACGCGCGGCATCGTGACCGCGCCCGACCTCGCCCGGATGAAGCCGACCGCCCTGATCGTCAACACCAGCCGCGCGCCGCTGATCGAGCCCGGCGCGCTCGTGGAGGCCCTCAAGGCGGGGCGTCCGGGCAAGGCGGCGGTCGATGTCTACGAAGAAGAGCCGGTGCGCGACATCCGCCATCCGCAGCTCAACATGGACAACGGTCTGCACGCCCCACCTCGGCTACGTGACTCGCGAGGACCATGAGATCGCGTTCGCCGAGATCTTCGACCAGATCAACGCTTTTGTCGCCGGAAAGCCGATCAACGTCGTGAATCCGGAGGCTCTGGGGAGCGCGCGAAAATAGTACTCGTCAACGTCATCTACATCCGCACCACGCCGCGGGCGCTTTGGAACGCGCTCACGCAGCCGCAGTTCACGCGCCAGTACTACGTGGGCCTCGAACTCAGGGCCGAGCTGAGGCGGGGCGGCCGGTTCGATTACATGCATCGGGCCGAGCTGCACGGGCGCCCAGGCGCGGGCGTGGAAGGCGTGGTGATCGAGGTGATACCGCGAAGGAAACTGGTGCACAGTTTCGAGCCGAAGTTCATCGAAGACAAGCCCTCGCGCGTGACCTACCAAATCGAGCCGATGGGATTGGTGTGCAAGCTCACCGTCACCCACGACGAGTTTCCCAGGGGGGGCCCTACCCTCGAGACCGTAAAGGAAGGCTGGCCCGAGATCCTCTCCAGCCTCAAGTCGCTTCTCGAGACCGGCGAAGCCCTCGTCATTCCGCGGGATCCGTAGCCGGCAGTCGCTTTCCCAACCCCTCCGCGGCGATATACTGGCGCTTCAGAACCCGATATCGGCGGACCCATCATGGACACGATCGATCGCAGCTTGTCCGAAGAGCAGCGGCTGATGCGCGAAAGCTGCCGCGCCTTCGTCAACGACTTCGTCACGCCCTACATCCGCCAGAACTGGCAGCGCGAGTGGCTGATGGACCCCGACGCGCGCCTGCCGCGCTCCATCCTCGAGCAGGCGGACAAGATCGGCATCCGCACCCTCGGCGTGCCCGAGGAGTTCGGCGGCGTTGCGCTCGATCCGGCGCACGAGGTGCAGACCTTCGCCCTCATCTCCGAGGAGATCGCGCGCGGCGATTCGGGCCTTTCCGACAAGCTGGTGCAGATCTGGAAGGTCTCGGTGCTGCTGCGGAACGTCGCGCCCCGCCATCTCCAGGAATACTGGTTCCCGCGCCTGGTGAAGGACCCGGGATTCCTGCTCGCGCACTGCCTGACCGAGCCGCGCGGGGCCTCCGACCGCTGGCTCCCCTACAACGTGCCCGAAGCGGCGATGCAGACGCGCGCCGTCCTGAAGGGCGACGAATGGGTCATCAACGGGCGCAAGCAATTCATCAGCAACGGCTACGACGCGAGCCTCTATGTCGTCTACGCGAACACCAACTCCAAGGTCGGCATGCTGCAGGGCACCTCGAGCTTCCTCGTGCCGCGCGGCACCCCGGGCCTCACCATCGCGCGCTGCAACGAGACGCTCGGCGGCCGCTTCATGAACAACGGCGAGCTGGTGTTCGAGGACATGCGCCTGCCGAAGGACCACCTGCTGGTCGAGAACGAGGCACTCGCCAAGACCGGGGTCTACTTCAAGCCCGGCAAGATCATCCAGGCGTCGAAAAATCTCGGTGTCGGCGTCGCGGCCTTCGAGCGCACCGCGGAGTACGTGCAGCACTACGTGCAGGGCGGCCGCATCCTGATCAAGCACCAGGCGGTCGCGTTGCGCCTGGCCGAAATGGCGACGAAGCTGCGCGCGGTGCGCGCTCTCCTGCGCGAGGCGGCGCGCGCGGTCGACGAGCGTGCGCCCGACGCCGAGGAACTGTGCAACATGGTGAAGCTCTTCGCCTCGGAAGAAGTCTTCAAGGTGGCGCAGCACGCGGTGGAGCTCCACGGCGGCAACGGCATCATGCTCGACTTCGGCATCGAGAAGCTCTTCCGCGACGCCGCGGTGTTCCTGCACATGGACGCCACCGTGGACATCTCGAAGTTCAAGATCGTCAAGCTGATGTTCCCGCACACGGCGGGCGCCTACGCGGGCCCCGAGGCGTAGCGAAGGAGGTCCGATGGTCTTCCGGCAAGCGCGTCTGTTGACGATAGGCGTGGCGCTGCTCGCGCCGGCGCCGCAGGTGCTGTCGCAGGAGCCTTACCCGTCGCGGCCGGTGAAGATCGTCGTTCCCTTCACCCCGGGGAGCGTCACCGACATCATGGCGCGCAGCGTGAGCGACAAGCTCGCCGCGAGCCTCGGCCAGCCCGTGATCGTGGAAAATCGCCCCGGCGCGGGCGGCACACTCGGCACGGCTCAGGCGGCGAAGTCGGCGCCCGACGGCTATACGCTCGCCGTGGTCTCCGCGGGGCACGCGGTGAACCCGGCGATCTACGACAAGCTGCCCTACGACTCGCTGAAGGATTTCTCCGGAGTGATTCCGCTCGGCAACCTTCCGAGCGTGATGTTCGTGCCGGCCGGGCTCGGCGTGAAATCGGTGCAGGAATTCATTGCGCTCGCAAAATCGAAACCCGGCGAGCTGAATTATTGTTCGGCGGGCGTCGGCAGTGCCTCGCACGTGAACGCCGAGAAGTTTCGCGTGGTCACGGGGATCAATGCCGTGCACATTCCCATGAAAGGCGCGCCGGAGATGGTCTCGGAGACCATCGCGGGCCGCACCCACTTCGGGTTCCTGGGAATCGCCGCCGCGCTCCCGGCCATTCGGGACGGGCGCCTGGTCGGACTTGCGGTGAGCACCTCGAAGCGCTCGCCCACCCTGCCGAATGTGCCGACCATCGCCGAAGCGGGCGTACCGGGCGCCGAGTTCGATTTCTGGATCGGGGTGCTGGCGCCCGCGCAAACCCCGCGCGCCATCGTCAATCGGCTGAACGGCGAATTCGCCCGCGCCCTGCAATCGCCGGACGTGCGCGAGCGTCACGCTAACCTCGGTGCCGAGCCGATGCCGATGAGCCCGGAGCAGTTCGACGCTTATATGCGCGAGCAGCTCGCCACGCTCGGCGGCCTGCTGCGCGCGGCGGGCGTCAAGGCCAATTGAATCTGTTCTGGCCCCTTCTCTTTCTCAGATACATTATCTAAATCATACGGATATCTAGAGTACTCCGCTCATTGTTGCGACGCACCAATGAGCGGAGTATGCTTTGCAGCCTCTCCTAACAAGAGGGGCACTTCATGAAGTCCACCTCCGCCGGCAACAGCACGTCGTTTTCCTCGAAGCCCGGCAATCCGAAACTGGCGACGCTCACACTCGCAGCGCTGGGCGTGGTCTACGGCGACATCGGCACGAGTCCCCTGTACGCGTTCAAGGAGGCCTTCAACGGCTCTCACGGGCTGCCTCTGAACGAGGCCAATGTCCTTGCGGTGCTGTCGCTGATGTTCTGGTCGCTGATGCTCATTGTGTCGCTCAAGTACGTGACGATGATGTTGCGTTTCGACAACCGCGGCGAAGGGGGCATTCTCGCGCTGCTCGCGCTCGCTTCGCGGACGACGCGCGACCGCCCGCGCCTGGCGTGGACGATCGCGACCGCAGGCATATTCGGAGCGTCGCTCTTTTACGGCGACGCGCTGCTGACACCGGCGATCTCCGTGCTCTCCGCGGTGGAAGGCATCTCGGTGGCGACACCGGCGTTGGACAAATGGGTCGTGCCCGTTACCGTGGGAATCCTCGTCGGCCTGTTTTCGATCCAGTACCATGGTACCGGCGCGGTCGGCAAGCTCTTCGGGCCCTGCATGGTGATCTGGTTCGGCGCGCTCGCCGCGCTCGGCGGATTTTCGATTGCGCAGACGCCTTCGGTGCTTGCGTCGCTCGATCCCCGCCATGCGCTCGACTTCGCCTGGCGCTTCCCCGGTCTTACTTTCCTCGTCCTCGGCGCGGTGTTTCTCGCCATCACCGGCGCGGAAGCGCTCTACGCCGACATGGGGCATTTCGGCGCCAAGCCGATTCGGGTTGCCTGGTTCGGAATGGTATTCCCGGCGCTGATGATCAACTATATCGGCCAGGGCGCGCTCGTTCTGCGCGATACGGCGGCGATCAAGAATCCCTTCTACCTGCTCGCGCCTGCGGAATTGCTCTTCCCGCTCGTCGCCCTTGCCACTGCGGCTACGGTCATAGCCTCACAGGCGACCATCTCGGGCGCATTCTCGATGACCCAGCAGGCCACTCGCCTCGGGTATCTTCCGCGCATACCGGTGACGCACACCTCGGAATCCGAGCGCGGCCAGATCTACATCGGGCACGTAAACTGGATCATGCTCGTACTCGTCGTGCTGCTTGTCCTCGAGTTCAAATCCTCCAGCGCGATCGCGTCGGCCTACGGCGTCGCGGTGTCGGGCACGATGGTGCTCACCACCTTGCTGATCGGCACTATCGCGCTCGACTCGCGGAGTCGCGCGAGACCGTTCCTTCTCGCGACAATCGCCGCGATCGGGCTCGTGGAACTCGTTTTCTTCGCCGCCAACGCCATGAAGTTCGCCGAGGGCGGCTGGTTCCCGCTCGCCTGCGGCGTGCTGGTCTTCACGATGCTTACGACCTGGAAGCGCGCGGAAAGCGTCGTGGTCCTGCGGGAGGGGAAAATCCGGGTCCCGGTGGACACGTTCCCCGCGATGTGCGGATCCGGGGTTCCACGCGTCGAGGGCACGGCCGTCTATCTTTCGCCCGACCCCGAATCGGTTCCTCCGGTACTCCTGCACAACCTGAAGCACAACAAGGTGCTGCACGAACGCATCGTGTTCCTGACCATCGTCGACGAGGAGGTGCCGCATGTACCCGACGAGGAACGCACATTCGTGCGGGTCATTGAGCGCGGCCACGTCTATCAGGCGCTGCTGCGCTATGGTTTCATGGAGGAACCCGACGTGCCCAGAGGCCTGAAGCTCCTCGGCCGTCATGGACTCACGTTCGAGTCGATGCTGACGACTTTCTTTCTCGGCAAATCGACCATCGCGCGCGCGACCCGGCCCGGCTTGCTGACATGGCGACGCGAGCTGTTCCGCTGGATGCAGCGCAACAGCCCGGCGACCGCTGAATACTTCAATCTACTGCCAGAGCGGGTGATCGAACTGGGGACACGCGTCACGATCTGAAGGCTCGGAGTAGTATGTGAGCGCGTCTCTTTCCTCAGGCAAAGGAGGCTCACATGGCAACCAAGCGTGAAGAATACATCGCGAAGCTGAAGACCCAGCTCGATCAATGGAACGCCGAGATGGCGAAATGGGAGAGCCAGGCCGCGGAGGCACAGGCGAACATGCGCGCGGAGTACGAGAAGCAGCTCGCCGCCATCCGTCAGCACCAGGACCAGGCGGCGGGGCAGTTGCGCAAGGTGCAGGCGGCCTCGGGGGATGCCTGGATGGAGCTTCAGCGAGGTGCGGACGAGGCCTGGGCCGCGATGCGCAAGGCGTTCGAGAAGGCGAGCTCGCAGTTCACACCGAGCAGGAAGTGACGCGATGCCGGGGAGCCCCGGCCGCTAGCTCTGCAGCATCCTGTCGAGGTGCTCGATGTCGTTGATGAGGATCCACTCGGAGGCCCCGGCCTTCTCGATCCGCTTCTGCCAGGCCTCGAGCCGCCCCATGTAGCGCCGCGGATCGATGTTGTCGGTCTTGAGCTTGACGACGTTGAGCGCCACGACCCGGATGTCCTTCAGGTTGATCGGGAAATCGCGGATCGTAAGCTTGTCGAGCTCCTCCTGCATGTCGGAGAAGATGAGGATGGTCTTCCTTCCTGCTCCGGTTTCGTTCAGGAACATCCCGCCCTGGATCAAGCCGCCGGTGATGTCGGTGTAGGCGCTGCCTCCCACCGACTTGACGAACGCGTCGATCTTGTCGCGGAAGGCGCGCTTCTGCGCGTTGGCCTGTGAGGGGCGGCTGTCGAAGGTGACTTTCGCGATGATGTCCTTCTCGCTGAAGCTGCGCGTTTTCACCCGCGCTACCGCGAGCGAATCCCCCGATTGCAGCGTGCCGAGCAGGTAGTTGATGATGCGCTGAGCCTTTCCGACTTCCGCCGCGTACGTGCCCGAAGTGTCGATCAGCATGTACACGGCCTGGGTGTGGCTGCGCTGGTCGGTGCAGGTCGACACCGACAATCCGAGCAGCGACGCGAGAAGCAGGCGTTTGACCATGATTGCCCCCATTACGCGGCGCGCTTGACGGAGCGCGACTCGGCTTCACTGCCGCCCGAGCGGGCCGCCTTCACCAGGCGCTCGATGACCAGTGGCAGCACGATGGTGACGTCGTACAGCGTGACCAGCACTTTGCACAACTGCCGCACCAGGTTGCCGAGGATGCGCAGCAGGAACCCCAACACACGCACCAGCATCACCAGGGCCGCTCCACCGACCGTGCGCAGCGAATAAATGAAGGATTCGAGCGGGATCGCCACGAATGCCAGGGCGAAGGGCAGAACGAAACCGAGAACCATCTGCGCCGTGGTCGGGATGAGCCTGAGCAGGGGATCGGGCGGCGCCGCTTGCGGCCCGCTCGCGAGCGACTGGACCAGCGCCTGCTTGTCGGCCGACAGCATGTCGCGCATCAGGGCGAGCCCGGCTTCTATTCCGGCAAAGATGAAGAGAAATACCACCGCGACCCAGAACACGCGGCGCCGCATGCGCTCGCTCGTGTTGGCAATGATGGGGAACAGGTGCGTGATGCGCAGCGTCTCCATCACGAACAGGCCCATCGTCGTCTCGAGGAAGATGATGACGAGCGCCGCCACGTCGGAAGCGCGCAGCGTGGAGGTCAGGTAGTCCCCCGCGCCGACCATCTCGGAAAACGGAAGAGCGATCAGTTTGAAGTTGACGAGCGCCCCGCCCACCGCGATCAGCAGGACAAGCGATGAAATCGCAAACTGCGTAAAGGCGGACACGGTCAGCGCGTGCTCGGCCCTTTCCGTCTTCTTGTTGATCTGCTCGTATTTCTCCATCTGCGCGTCGATCTTCGAGGACGTGTCGTGCAACCCGGTGAGCTTCTTGTCCACCTGCCCGAAGGTCTTGTCGAGCGAGCGCCAGAAGGGCATGAACCCGTTCAGGATCTTGTGCCGCGACTCGGAGGCGCGGCGGTACTCGGCGAGCGCCTTGTCGTGGATGACGTGGACCGACCGCTTGATCTCTTCCAGTATCCGCTGAACCATCTCGTTGCCGTCGGACTTGACCTTCGCGATGGCGGTTACGGCCTCGACCCACTCGGGCGGCGGCGGCGGAACCTCCCCGCACTTCTTGTAGTCCTCCTCGACGCGGGTGATCTCCTCGAGCAGCTTGCGCTGCAGCGCCGGATAGCCCTCGAGGTCACGCGTCACGAGCGCGCCGATGCGCTCGAACTCGCGCTCTATATGCTGGCCCACCTCCTCGCGCCCGTGCGCGAGCAGGACCGCCTTGTTGCGCTCTTTCATATCCCGCGCCGTCGCGAACAGCCAGCGAGCGCCGAGCCGCAAAGGACCGCCGATCATGTGGCCGATCGAGCGAAACAGATCGTGCACGACCTTGCGCCCGGCATACAGGAACGGCATGGCGATGGCGAACAGGATCAGCGCGGACGCCATCGGGTTGCCGGGCCAGATCATCCAGAATTGTGAGCTCACGGAACTCCCCTTCCCGGCCTCGGAGCCGGGTCGTCGTAGGACAGCGGCATAAGATAGAGCAGGCGGGCGCGGCGCGCCAGCGCAATCGAGGGATTATTTCTCGAATCCACGCGGACCGGGCACAAGTGTTTTGATCCGATTGACTATTTTTTAACGCTGCCGATGTCGCTTGGAGGCGACATGACGGTGCGGGAATGCTCCGGGATTCAGCGCTTCGCGCCCGTCGGCTTGAAGCGCGGATACACCTTCTTCACGTTTCCCTGGAAGATCTTCTCCTTGTCGGCCCTGCTCACCCAGTCGATCGCATCGATGTAGCGTTTGGTGTCGTCGTAGTTGAAGCCGGTCTCGGGGTCCACGCCCTTGACCGCACCGACCATCTCGGAGGCGAAAAGGACGTTGTCGGCGGGGATCACCTTCAGGAGGAGGTCGATTCCCGGCTGATGATAGACGCAGGTGTCGAAGAAGACGTTGTTCATGACGAGCTCCGCGAGCGGCGGGCGCTTCATGTCCTGAGCGAGGCCGCGGTAGCGGCCCCAGTGGTAGGGAACCGCGCCGCCGCCGTGCGGGATGACGAACTTCAGCGTCGGAAAGTCCTTGAACAGGTCAGCAGTGATGAATTGCATGAAAGCGGTGGTGTCCCCGTTGATATAGTGCGCGCCCGTCCCGTGGAAATTCGGATTGCAGGAGGCGCTCACGTGGACCATGGCGGGCACCTCGAGCTCGACCATCTTCTCGTAGAGCGGATACCACCACTTGTCGGTGAGCGGCGGCTCCTTCCAGTATCCCCCCGAAGGGTCCGGGTTGAGATTGCAGCCGATGAATCCGAACTCTTTCACGCAGCGCTCGAGCTCCGGGATGCAGTTCGCAGGCGGCACGCCGGGACTTTGCGGCAGCTGGCACACGCCGACGAACTTCTCCGGATAGAGAGCGCAGACGCGATGGATCATCTCGTTGCAGTGCTCCGACCAGTGCCGGCTCGTGGTTTCGTTGCCGACGTGATGGCTCATGCCCATCGCGCGCGGCGAGAAGATGGTAAGGTCGGTGCCGCGCTCGCGCTGCAGTTTCAGCTGCGCGCCCTCGAGGCTCGCGCGGATCTCGTCGTCGCTGATGCCCAGGTTTCCCTTGGTTGGAGCGTGTTTCGAGTCCTCGAGCTCCGCGATCTGGCGCTTGCGCCATTCCTCGAGCTGCTTGGGAGCGGTGGTGTAATGGCCGTGGCAATCTATGATCATCTGTTCGTCTTTCTCATCAGCCGAGCTTGCGCGTCACGTCGTCGAACAGCTCGTCCACAGAAAAACGCCGCGGAATCATCTTCTGCTGAAAGACGTAGTCGATGACGACCTCGAGATTGCGCCGGTTGGCCTCCAGGCCGAAGGGGTGCGTGTCGAACTCCCCCGGCTTCGGCAGCTTCGCGGCGCGCTTGCTCTCGGCGAGCAGCCGGTAAATTTCGCGCACGGCATCGGGCTGGGATTTCGACAGGGACTCCTTGACCACGACCATATGGTTGATCTGCAGCGCGCGGTTCTTGCGGCTCCAGGACTCGGCCGCCATCGCCGGGTTGGCGATGAGCGGCCTCAGCCTCGGGTCGGCCGGCACCGCCGGCAGGATCGCCGCATCCACCTCTCCGGCGAGGAGCATCGCCATCAGTTCCTTGCCTTCGGGCGCGCGCTCGACCGAAGGCGGATCGCGGAATTCGGCGACGTGAGCCTCCTCGAAAGTCACCCATTTCACGCGGTCGATGTCCACGCCGTAGTCGTTGGCGAGAATGCCCCGCAGCCAGGTCGAGGTCGTCACGGTGTAGGAGCGCGTGCCCACGCGGCGTCCCGCGAGATCGGCGGGCGCAAGCGGCCCGCGCTCGATGTTGTACACGAGGTGAGGATGCTGGAAGCGCGCGAGCACCACCGCGGGCAGGAGCACCAGCGGTTTGCCGGTCGCCTTCGCCATGAGGAAGGTCACGATCGCAAGTTCGGCACAGTCGAACTCTAGGTTGCGCACGACGCGCTTGAACGCCGTGCTCGGCGTTTTGACGTCGGCGAACTCGAAACTCACCCGGGGAGAGCTCAACTCGCCCTTCTTCAGCGCCAGGGTGACGGGGTAGTCCCCCAGGAGCGTGCGCACTGCGACGGGCTTATCCATGGCGGTGTACTCTGTCATTTTCCCGCAAGAGGCCTCCAATGAGCGAAACAGTCGTGGTCGTCGATGTCAAGATCCCGTTCTGGTCCATGGTCATCCTGCTCGTAAAGTGGGCGATCGCGGCGATACCGGCCATGATCATCCTGCTGGTCCTGGCGGCCGCGTTCTCGACGGTACTCGGCGGCGTGCTCCACTGGAGCTGGATGGGCCGGGGCATGGTGTAGGCGCACTCGGGCGTGAATGGCGGACCGTTGCGGTGCCCGTGATTGTATAATCAGCGGGTATTTTTCACCCACCGGCTGCTCCGCATGGTTTCGAAGAAGGAAGAGAGCCTGCTCGCCAACCTGCAGATGGCTCCCCGGGACGCGATCCTGGGACTGACCGAGACCTACCTCGCCGACCCCAACCCCAAGAAGGTCAACCTCGGCGTCGGGGTCTACTACGACGACCAAGGCAAGGTGCCCCTGCTCGAATGCGTACGCCGGGCCGACGAGGCGCTCACCGCGGCCGGCATCGCCCGCCCGTACCTGGCGATGGATGGCTTTCCGGAGTTCGTTCGCTCGGTCCAGACGCTGCTGTTCGGGGCGGATCACCCCGCGGTCGCCCAGGGCCGGGTAACGACCGTGCAGGGAGTCGGCGGTACCGGGGCGCTCAAGGTCGGCGCGGACTTCATCAAACGTTTCGCCCCCGAGGCCTCGATCTACATATCCGACCCGAGCTACGACAACCACCGGCCGCTGTTCGAGGAGGCCGGCTTCAGAGTCGAGATGTACCCCTATTACGATCCGCGCACGCGCGGAATCAAGTTCGCGGAGATGCTCGCCTGCTTGAGTGGGGTGCCGAAGGGCTCGGTCGTGCTGCTGCATGCCTGCTGCCACAACCCCACCGGCGTGGACATTCGCGGCGAGCAGTGGAAAGACGTGATGAAAGTGATCGCCGAGCGGCGGCTCGTGCCCTTCCTCGACTTCGCCTACCAGGGCTTCGGCGAAGGCGTGGACGAGGACGCCGAGGTGGCGCGCCGTTTCGCCGAGGAGCTGCCGCTGGTTCTTGTGGCGATGTCGTTCTCAAAGTCCTTCTCGCTCTACGGCGAGCGTGTCGGTTCGCTCAGCGCCGTCACCGCGGATGCGGGCGAGACCGCCCGGGTCCTGAGCCACCTCAAGCGCATGATCCGCACCAATTACTCGAACCCGCCGTCGCATGGCGCCCGGATCGTCGCGTCGGTCCTCGCCTCCCCCGAGCTGAGCAAGCTCTGGAGGAAAGAAGTCGTCGGCATGCGCGACCGCGTGCGTTCGATGAGGCGGGAGCTGGTCGAGCGGCTGAAGAAACGGATTCCCGACGACTTCGGGTTCATCCTGCAGCAGCGCGGGATCTTTTCCTACTCGGGGCTATCGCGCGAGCAGATGATCGGGATGCGCGAACGCTTCTCGGTATACGGCATCGAATCGGGCCGCATCTGCGTCGCGGCATTGAACCCGCGCAATCTCGACTACGTCGCCGATTCGATCGCGAGCACCCTGCGCAAGGGCGAGGCAGCGCTCGCGCCGACGCGCGCGGCATAGAGGTCCGGTCTCCCACTGGAGGCCCCACGTTCGCGGGGCTTTCCAGGGCCGCACCGGGGCGTCTCGCGTCCTGAGTTCCGGTCTGGCAAATATCCGAGCGCGAAACCCCGACAGCGAGGACAATGGTCGGCGCCACTCGTGCTTCAGCTCCGTGGCAATGATCGAATCCCGCCTTGCTCCTGGTCCGCGTCGAAATGCGCGTCGGAAAGGACCTCAGCTTCCGAGGAACGACGATGCTCCTGTTCAACCTGACTGCGCTCTCCGATGCGCAAATACACAAGATGATCTGGGTCCGCTGCAAGGCTTTCGGGCGCGTGGAAGGCGTCTCGATTCACCGGCGCCCGACCGCGCGGCCCGGCGCCTTTGCGCTCGTCGACATGGCGAGCACGGCGGAGGTCAGGAAGGTGATCAAGGGCGTCGGCGACGTGCTCTTCGGCGGCTCGGCGCTGATCGAGCTCTCGCAAGACGCTCTGTCCGGCGCGGAAGGCACCGTCGTCCCGTTGGGCGGCCCGTATCTGACCGGACTAGTCCGTCCGATCGGGGCCGCGCTAGACAACGCCGGCGAATAATATTACTGTCACACTCGGTGATTGGGTAGGTCCGACACGCCTACCGGCCCAGGGGAGAAAATTGAGGACGACGGCCGCGTCGGGTCACTCTTCGGGCTATGAAATACCAGTTCACGATGGAACGCGGTTTTCTGAGAGCGGATTTGCTCGACCGGGAAACCGCCGAAGAGACGCGAGCGTTTCTCGAGGCAGTAGTATTGGCGAGCATCAACCACCGCTGCTCGCGCATCCTGGTGCACGTGCGCCTGTCGAATCCCCTGTTCACGGTCGAAAGGCATGGGGTTCTCCGGAGCTTCAAGAAAATCGCGTCGGATCCGTCGCACAGAATCGCCCTTCTCGGCGACACCCTGGAACTCGGCATGTCACACGATTACGTCTCGTTGCTCGGCCGGCAACAGGGGATCAACCTTCGCAGCTTTCAAACGGAGGCGGGGGCCGTCGAGTGGCTGAAAACCCGGCTCGGGTCGGAAGAGCGCCGACAACACCAGATCCCGCCGCCGCAGGTGGAAAGACGCCAGCGCGATCCCGACGCGCGCTAGTCAAGGCTTCGCCTCCAGCGCCGACGCCGCGCCCAAGGCGGCGTTCGCGCGCTCGGCAAGGATCCGATGGCCGGCCGCGGTCGGATGGATTCCGTCCCAGAAAAGAAACTTGTTCGGAGTCGCGCAGAAGGCGTGCGCTCTGGTATTCAGGGCGATGCACGGATCGGTGGCGTCCGTCAGCCCGAAGGCCGCGGGCGCCGCGACGACTTCATTCAGCATCCGGAACACGTCGACGCGCACGATCTCCACGCCGAGGCCGGATTCCAGGCCTTGCAGGATCGCTTCCAGCCCGCCGTTGAACTGGGCGGAGAGGAAAGTAGCCGCGCCTTGCGCGGCCGGACCGAGAAGCCGGACCGCCGGCGCGAGCCCGATGTCCGGGGCGTTCGGCACGAGGAATTGGCGCGCGCCTGCCGCGTGCAGGGTGAGCAGGTTGTCGCGAATCGAAAAAAGCGCCGCCTGCACGATGGCCAGGCTGGTCGCACCGTTCGAGTCCAGCGCGAGCGCCTGCAGCGCGTCGCGCAGATCGTTTCCGCCCGCGAACACGACATAGAGCGCTGCGGAGGGCCCCTGCCCGCGGAAGTCCCTGACGAAAAGGCCCACCTGCGTCGACAGATCGAAAGGCCCTTCGCGCCGGGCGCGCGCGCCGCCCACGGCATAGTTGGAAAATACCAGAGGAATGAAGAGCGCCGGGCCGGCGCTCGGCAGAGCGTGATCGAGGAGGGACAGCTGCTCCACCCAGGTCGGCCCGTTGCTGAAGTGCAGGGCGCCGCGAGCGTAGGGCGCGTCGGGAATGAGGCTGTCGAACGGGGGAACTTCGACGTCCCTCAGCAGCACGAACGCATTGCCGGGATCGGAGAGGCTGTCGCCGAATACGACGAAGCGGTGGGGCGGACCGCCCCAGGCCGGGCTCGCCGGCACCCACGCGACCAGGGCAAGGACACCGACCCCGACAATCTTGCTTAGAATGTTCGACATGACGCCTCCAAGTGTTGACTCGACGGAGTATATGCGCTTCCTCAAAACCCGAGAATCCGAGCCCCCAGCGGAATCAGCACCGCGCCGAGCACGCCGTGCAATCCCATCGCCAGGCTCGAATAAGCCCCGGCTTCCGCATTGACGCTGAACGCCCTCGAGGTGCCCAGGCCGTGGGCGGCGACGCCGATGGCGAAGCCGCGCTGCCACCACTCGCGGCTGCGCACGGCATCCAGCACGAAGCGCGCGAGAACCGCGCCGAGAATTCCGGTGGAGACGGCGAAGACCGCGGTCAGCGTCGGCGAGACGCCGATCCGCTCGGCGATGCCCATCGCGATCGGCGCGGTCACGGACTTGGCGACGAATCCGCCCACGATCGCGGAATCGGCACCGAGCAGGCGCGCGATCCCCACCGCGCTCGCGATTGAGGTCACGCCGCCGGCAAGCAGCGCGGCGAGCAGGGGCACGATCCGCCCGCGCATCGCAGAAAGTCCCTTGTAGATCGGGACCGCGAGGGAAACCGTCGCGGTCCCGAGCAGGAAATGGACGAACTGCGCGCCCTCGAAATACTTGGGATACGGCATGTCGATCAGGGTGATCGTGGTCGCGACAAGCGCGATCGCGATCAGCACCGGATTGGCGAGGGGATGCCGGTTCGCCCGCTCGTAGGCGATCACCCCGATCTGATACGCGCCGAGCGTGAGAATCAGAGCGAGCAGCGGGCTGCCCGACAGGTAGACCCAGATCTCGTAGATATTGGGAAAGCCCGGCGTGACCTGCGTGGTCATTTGTGCGGGCCCCGGGACAATGCCTTGAGGACCAGAGCCGTCACGGCGATGGTGAGGATCACGCTCACCACCAGCGCCGCCGCGACTGCGACCGCGTGAGCCTTGAGGTGCGGCCAGAACATCACGACTCCGACGGCCGCCGGAACGAACAGCAGCCCGAAATGCTGGCTGAAAGTGCTCGCCACTTCATCGAGCGACGCGTTCACGCTCCTGCGCAGGGCGAGGAAGGCGAGCAGCAGGATTAGGCCGATGACCGGGCCGGGAATCAACGGCAGCAGGAAATGCGTGATGAGCTCGCCCAAGCCCTGAAAAAGCAGGATCTGAACGAGGCCGGAGATCATGACGCGATTCTATCCTGAGCCTTTGGACCGCTCCCTGAAGATCCACGCGAACAACCGGACTGCGACGACGACCGCCGCGCCTTGGGCGAGGAGGAAGCCCGGAACGTCGCCCTGCCCTATCCCGGTAAACGTGTTAGTGAGACATTCATCACCCTGCTCATGCTTCAGCTGCAGCAAGCCGCGCCGGATCCGGTCTTGTCGGTTGGAATACAGCACGCGCTCTTTTCCGCGCCACGCTTTGCTTCCTCCCCGTAAATCGGAACGCTTCCGAGCGTGTGAAACGTTTCCCAGGCGATTCCCTGCGGATCCTCGATCCAGTACTTGTCCGATTTCGCATAGCAGCACGACGTCCCGGCCTGGTCGATCGCAGCGATGCCGGCTTTCGACACGTGTGCGCGCAAATCTTTCAGCTCTTCGTCTGAATCCACCTGAAATCCCAGGTGATTGATCCCGGACGCGTGCCCGCGCGTGGAAATGGCAAAGTTGATCCTGGGATCGTCGAGCATCCACTTCGCGTAGTCGCCCTTCTCTACCGACGGCGGCGTGCCGAAGAGGCTCGAGTAGAAACGCACACTCTCCGGCAGATCGCGCACGGAAATGTGAACATGGAACCGTTTCATGTGACCTTCTCCTTTCGTTTTCGAGCGGCGGGTTTGCACACCGGATCGCAGCTCTCCCCGCCGCAGCAGTTCTCCGTCAAATAGGACACCAGCGCGTTCATCTCCCCGAAATCCGGCGCGTAATAGATGAATCGCCCTTCCTGCCGCGCGACCAGCAGGCCGGCGCTGGTCAGCTCCTTCAGGTGGAAAGAAAGCGTTGCGGGGGCCATGTCGAACTTGGCGGCGATGTCCCCGACGCAGAGCCCCTCCGGTCCCTTTTGCACCAGTAGCCGGAAGATGGCGAGGCGCGCATCCTGGGCCAGGGCGGCGAGGCTCGCGACCACGGTCTTCGTTTCCACATTTCTAGTATTGTCGAAATATAGGAGCCTTGTCAAGCGGCCCGCTGTCGGCAATCCGCGGCCGTATTAAGATCGCGCCTCAACCGGAGGAATGACCATGAAACGCATCGCAACCTGGCTCGCAGTCCTGATCGCATCGCTCGCGGCGGGCGGCGCGGGCGCGCAGCAATATCCCTCGAAGCCGGTCAAGATCATCGTGGGCTTCGCCCCGGGCGGCGGATCCGATTTCATTGCCCGCGTCATCGCGCAGAAGCTGACCGAGCGCCTCGGGTCGCAGGTGATCGTGGAGAACCGCCCCGGGGCGGGCAGCGTGCTCGGATCCGAAGTGGCCGTGAAGTCGCCCCCGGACGGCTACACGCTGCTGCTCACCCCCGCGAGCTACACCGTCAATGCGAACGTGTACAAGCTGTCGTTCGATCCCCTGAACGACATCACGCCCATCGTGCAGCTCTCGCGCGGGCCCTACGTAGTCGCGGTGCACCCTTCGGTTCAGGCAAAGACGCTGCAGGAGCTGGTTTCGCTCGCCCGGAAGGAGCCGGACAAGCTCGCGTATGCGTCGAGCGGAAACGGAAGCCATGTGCACGTGGCGACCGAATATCTACTGTACACGGCCAAGATAAGAATCACGCACGTTCCCTACAAGGGAACCGGCCCGGCGCTCAACGACACGATCGGCGGAAGCGTTCAGATGATCCTGGGCAGCGTCGCGACGGCCCTGCAGCACGTCAAATCCGGGCGCCTGAGAGCGCTCGCGGTCACCACGCCCAAGCGCATCGCGGCGGCGCCCGACGTTCCCACGGTGGGCGAGTCGGGATACCCTACCTATGAGGTCACCAACTGGCACGGCCTCGTGGGTCCCAAGGGACTGTCGAAGTCCATCGTCGAGCGCCTCAACAAGGAGGCGAATGAAGCGTTGAAGTCCAAGGACGCTGAAAAGGTTCTGGCGGGCGACGGCCTCGAGCCCGCGGGGGGCTCCCCCGAGGAATTCGCGGCCATCATCAGGAACGAGGTCGCGCGCTGGAGCCAGGTCGTGAAGCAGGCCGGAGTCAAGGTGGACTAGCGGGCTCGCAGCCGAGCGGGCGGCGTACCCCTTCCCGTGGACACCCTGACCCATGCGCTCTCCGGAGCGCTGCTCGCCCGCGCCACGGCACCCAAGGACGCACCGCCGCGCTCGCTGCCGCGGCGCATCGCCGCCGGATTTTTCGCCTGCGCGGCTCCCGACCTCGACTTCGTCGTCGCCTTCGTCGGGCCGGTCGAGTACCTCGCGAACCACCGCGGCGTGACGCATTCGCTCGTCCTCCTGCCGCTGTGGGCGCTGCTCTTCTCATGGCTGCTCGCGAAGATCCTGCGCGAGCCGCGCGGCTGGCGCGCGCTCTACGGCGTCACCGCGCT
>Ga0137403_10004262_pt1 | contig 16895 bp, 1 predicted proteins | sample CZOMad2_1_16fung_FD_122057 | JGI IMG/M metagenome (GOLD analysis project Ga0137403, IMG submission 122057) | Vadose zone soil fungal communities from Angelo Coast Range Reserve, California, USA - CZOMad2_1_16fungal (Hybrid Assembly) | ecosystem: Environmental > Terrestrial > Soil > Vadose zone...
TGGAGAACGCCCTGGCCCTGCCAACACCGCCGGCCCTGCCGGCACTGCCGCCGGAAAGCGGGGTGCGGCTCCTCAACACGGTGCCGTCGGTGCTTGCCGAGCTGCTGCGGCAGGGGCCGCTGCCGCCGTCGGTCCAGACCGTCAACCTGGCGGGCGAGCCGCTGCGGCGGAGCCTGGTGGAGCAGGCCTACGCGGGAGGGGCGGAGCGGGTCTACAACCTGTACGGTCCCTCGGAGGACACGACCTATTCGACGTGGGAGTGGGTGGCGGGCGGCGATCCGTCGGCGCCGTCGATCGGGCGGCCGATCAGCGGGACCCAGGGCCACCTGGTGGACCAGAGCCTGGGGCTGGTGGCGCCGGGTGCTTCCGGGGAGCTGTGCCTGGCTGGGGAGGGCCTGGCGCGGGGCTACTGGGGCCGCCCGGAGCTGACGGCGGAGCGTTTCGTGCCCGATCCGTTCGGCCCTGCGGGGAGCCGGCTCTACCGGACGGGCGACCTTGGGCGCTTCCTGCCGGAGGGCCGACTGGCGCACCTGGGGCGGATCGACCGGCAGGTCAAGGTGCGCGGCTTCCGGGTCGAGCTGGAGGAGGTGGAGCGGGCGCTCGATCGCCATCCGGGGCTTGCCGCCTCGGCGGTGACCGTGGTCCCGGACTCGACGGGAGAGCGGGCGCTCGTCGCCTACGTGGTGTTCGCGGGCGAGGCGGTGAAGCCCGCGGAGCTGCGCCGCTTCCTGGGGGAGAGCCTGCCCAGCCCGATGGTGCCGACGATCTTCGTGCCGCTGCCGGCGCTGCCGCTGACGCCCAACGGCAAGGTGGACCGCCGGGCCCTGCCCCAGCCGGCCGAGATCGCCGCGGGGACGGGCGGGACAGCCGGGGTGGTGGCGCCGCGCACGCCGAGCGAGGAGCTGGTGGCGGGGATCTGGTGCGAGGTGCTGCGCCGGGATGCCGTGGGGGTCTTCGAGAGCTTCTTCGACCTCGGCGGGCATTCGCTCCTGGCGGCGCAGGTGGCGGCGCGCCTGGGGCGGGCGGTGGGGCGGGAGGTGCCGCTCCAGGAGATTCTGGCGGCGCCCACGGTGGCGGGGTTGGCGGCGCGGGTCGACCGGGCGCTCAAGGCCGGGATCGAGGAGTGGGGCGCGGCGCCGGCGCTCGTCCGGGTGAGCCGGGAAGGCGCCCTGCCGGCCTCCTTCGGGCAGGGGCGGCTGTGGGTGCTCTGGCAGCTGGACCCGGAGAGCCCGGCCTATCACCTGCCGGCGGCGGTGCGCCTGCGTGGCCGCCTGGACGCGCCGGCCCTGGAGCGTGCCCTGGGAGCGCTGGTCGCGCGGCACGAGGCGCTGCGGACGCTCTTCGCCGCGGGGGACGAGGGTCCGCTGCAGCGCATTCAGCCGGCAGCGTCCTGGCGCCTCGGCCAGGTGGATCTCCAGGGGATGCCGGAGGTCCGGCGCGAATCGGCGGCCCTGGAGCTGGCCGCGGCCGAGGCGCGGCGCCCGTTCGATCTGGCGGTGGACCTGCCGCTGCGGGCGGTCCTCCTGGTCCTCGGCACGGACGACCACCTGCTGCTGCTGATCCTGCACCACATCGCCGCCGACGGCTGGTCGCTCCCGGTGTTGACGCGGGACCTCTCGACGCTCTATACCGGCGATTCCCTGCCGGATCTGCCGGTCCAGTACGCCGACTTCGCGGTCTGGCAACGGCGATGGATGCGCGGCGAGCCCCTGGCCCAACGGCTGGCGTACTGGCGGGAGAAGCTGGCCGATCTGCCGCGGCTGGAGCTGCCGGCGGACGATCTCCACCCGGCCGGAAAACGGCAGCGCGGCGCGTATCGTCCTCTCACCTTGGAGCCGGGGCTGGTGGCGCGGTTGCGCGGCCTGGGGCGGCGCTCGGGGGCGACGCTGTTCATGGTTCTCCTGGCGGGATGGGAAGCTCTGCTGGCGCGTCTCTCGGGGCAGGAGGACGTGGCGGTGGCGACGCCGGTCGCGGGGCGCACACACCGCGAGCTCGAACCGCTGATCGGGTTCTTCGTCAATACCCTGGTCCTGCGCGGCGACCTGTCCGGAGAGCCGACGGTTGCGGCGCTGCTCTCCCGGGTGCGGGAGTCGTCCCTGGGGGCTTTCGTTCATCAGGATCTGCCGTTCGACCGGGTGACCGAGGCGCTGGGGCGGACCGACCTCGCGCGGGTGATGCTCGTCCTTCAGGAGGCGCCACCGCCCCGGCTGACGCTGCCCGGCGTCACCAGCGAAATGCGCGAGATCGCGACCGGGGCGGCGAAGCTCGACCTCACGCTCCTGCTCGCCGCCGAGGAGGGCGGCGATCTGGTCGGAGGGATCGAGTACGACCGCGACCGTTTCGCGGCGTCGACGATCGAGCGCTGGGCCGAGCAGTGGACGGTGCTGCTCGCGGCGATGCCGGAGATATCGGCGACATCGGATGAGCCGGAGCGGCCGCTCGCCTTCGTGCCGCTGCTGTCCGGGTCGGAGCGGCAGCAGCTACGGGTCCTGCCGGCCGAGATCGCCGACCTCGAAGGGGGAGTGGCGCCGCGTACGCCGAGCGAGGAGCTGGTGGCGGGGATCTGGTGCGAGGTGCTGCGGCGGGAGTCGGTGGGAGTGTTCGAGAGCTTCCTCGATCTGGGCGGGCACTCGCTTCTCGCGGCGCAGGTGGCGTCGCGGCTGGGGCGGGCGGTGGGGCGGGAGATGTCTCTGCGGGAGGTGCTGGCGGCGCCCACGGTGGCAGGGTTGGCGGCGTGGGTCGACCGGGCGCTCCGGGCCGGGATCGCGGAGTGGGACGAGGTGCCGGCGCTCGTCCGGGTGAGTCGGGAGGAGGCCCTCCCGGCCTCCTTCGGGCAGGGGCGGCTGTGGCTGCTCGGGCAGCTGGACCCGGAGAGCCCGGCCTACCATCTGCCGGCGGCGGTGCGCCTCGGCGGCCGCCTGGATGTCTCCGCCCTGGAGCGCTCCCTGGGAGCACTGGTGGCGCGGCACGAGGCACTGCGGACGACGTTCGCCGCCGGGGAGGACGGTCTGGTGCAGCGCATCCAGCCCGTTGCGCCCTGGCGCAACGGCCGCCTCGGCCGGGTGGATCTCCAGGGAATGCCGGCGGCCCGGCGCGAATCGGCGGCGCGGGATCTGGCCGCGGCCGAGGCGCGGCGTCCGTTCGATCTGGCGTCAGACCTGCCGCTGCGGGCGGTCCTCCTGGTCCTGGGTGCGGACGATCATCGGCTGCTGCTGACCCTCCACCACATCGCCGCCGACGGCTGGTCGCTCCCGGTGCTGACGCGGGAGCTTTCGGCGCTCTATGCGACCGAGGATCTGTCGGAGCTGCCGGTCCAGTATGCTGACTTTGCGGTCTGGCAGCGGCGGTGGATGCGCGGCGAGCCGCTGACCCGGCGGCTGGGCTACTGGCGGGAGCGGCTTACCCGTCTGCCGCGGCTGGAGCTGCCGGCGGATCGTCCCCATCCGGTCGGCAAACGGCAGCGCGGCGCCTACCGTCCTCTCACCCTGGAGGCGGAGCGGGTGGCGCGGTTGCGCGCTCTGGGACGGCGCTCCGGGGCGACGCTGTTCATGGTCCTTCTGGCGGGATTGGAGGCTCTGCTGGGGCGGCTGTCGGGCCAGGAGGACCTGGCGGTGGCGACGCCGGTCGCGGGGCGCACACACGGCGAGCTCGAACCGCTGATCGGGTTCTTCGTCAATACCCTGGTCCTGCGCGGCGACCTGTCCGGAGAACCGACGGTTTCGGCGCTGCTCTCCCGGGTGCGGGAGACGGCCCTGGGAGCCTTCGCTTACCAGGATCTGCCGTTCGATCTGGTGACCGAGATGCTGGGGCGGACCGATCTCGCGCGGGTGATGCTGGTGCTGCAAGAGGCGCCGCCGCTCCGTCTGGACCTGCCCGGCCTGGCGACGGAGGTGCGCGAGATCGCGACGGGGGCGGCGAAGCTCGACCTTACTTTTCAGCTCGCAGCGCGGGATGGCGGCCTCGTCGGCGGGATCGAGTACGACTGCGACCGGTTCGCGGCGTCGACGATCGAGCGCTGGGCCGGGCACTGGACGGCGCTGCTCGCGGCGATGGCAGAGGAGCCGGAGCGGTCGGTCGCGTCTCTAGATCTGCTGTCCGGGGCGGAGCGGCAGCAGCTGGCGGTCGAGTGGAACGATACCGGGGGAACGGGAGAGCCGGAGCTGCTGCATGAGGGGTTCTTGCGGCAGGCTGGGAAGCAACCCGAGGCGGTGGCGTTGGTCTACGGCGAGCGGTCGGTGCGCTATGGCGAGTTGGCGGCCCGGGTGGCCCGCCTGGCCGGCCACCTGCGGGAGTTGGGGGTGAGGCCGGAGACGACGGTGGGGGTCTGCCTGGAGCGCTCGGTCGAGATGGTCGAGGCGATGCTCGGGGTGCTGGCGGCGGGTGGGGCTTATGTGCCGCTCGATCCGGGTTATCCGGCCGAGCGTTTGGATTTTCTGGCGGTGGATGCGGGGTTGACGGCGGTGGTGACGCGCGAGGCGTTGCGGTCCCTGTTGCCTGCGGGCGCGTTCGAAGTGGTCTGCCTGGACGGGGAGGCCCCCCTCCTGGCCCAACAGGGGGGAGGGACCCTCCGCCCGGAGAATCTGGCCTACCTCATCTATACCTCGGGCTCTACCGGCCGTCCAAAGGGGGTGGCGATCGAGCATCGGAGCGCCTGTGCGCTCGTGCGGTGGTCCACGTCGGTGTTCCCGGACGAGGATCTCGACGGGGTCCTGGCGTCGACCTCGATCAACTTCGACCTCTCGGTCTTTGAGATCTTCGTGCCGCTGTCGCGGGGCGGTCGGGTGGTGCTGGTGGAGAACGCCCTGGCCCTGCCCGCACTACCGCCGCTGCTGCCGGAGAACGGGGTACGGCTCCTCAACACGGTGCCGTCGGCGCTTGCGGAGCTGCTGCGGCAGGGGCCGCTGCCGCCGTCGGTCAAGACGGTGAACCTGGCGGGCGAGCCGCTGCGGCGGAGCCTGGTGGAGCAGGCCTACTCGGGAGGCGCAGAGAGAGTCTATAACCTGTACGGTCCGTCGGAGGACACGACCTACTCGACCTGGGAGCAGGTGGCGGCTGGCGATCCGTCGGCGCCGTCGATCGGCCGGCCGATCGGGGGGACCCGGGCTTACCTGGTGGATGGGCGTCTGAAGCTGGTGCCGCCGGGGGCTGCGGGGGAGCTGTGCCTGGCCGGGGCGGGGCTGGCGCGGGGCTACTGGGGCCGCCCGGATCTCACCGCGGAGCGGTTCGTGCCGGATGGTGTCGGCGGGGTCGTCTGTCCGGGGAGCCGGATCTACCGGACGGGGGACCTGGCGCGCTCTCTCCCGGACGGCCGCCTGGCGCTCCTGGGGCGGATCGACCGGCAGGTGAAGGTGCGCGGCTTCCGGGTTGAGTTGGAGGAGGTGGAGCGGGCGCTCGATCGCCATCCGGGTCTTGTAATGTCGGCGGTGGCGGCGGTGCTGGACCCCACGGGAGAGCGGGCGCTGGTCGCCTACGTGGTGTTCGCGGGCGAGCCGATCGAGACCGGGGCGCTGCGCCGCTTCCTGGGGGAGAGCCTGCCCAACCCGATGGTGCCGACGATTTTCGTGTCCCTGCCGGAGCTGCCGCTGACACCCAACGGTAAGGTGGATCGCCGGGCGCTGCCCCTGCCCGCCCCGTCGGCCGCGGGGGAACGCGCCGGGAAGGGGCCGCGCACGCCGGCCGAGGAGCTGATGACAGGAATCTGGTGTGAGGTGCTGAACCGGAAGTCGGTGGGAGTCGAAGAGAGCTTCTTCGACCTCGGCGGGCATTCGCTCCTCGCGGCGCAGGTGGCGTCGCGGGTGCGGGCGGTCTTCGGCGTCGAGCTGCCGGTGTCGCAGCTGTTCGAGCATCCCACCCTGGGCGGCCTGGCGGCTGCGGTCGCGGAGAGAGCGGCAGGGGCGGCGGGGCGGGAGATGCCGCCGCCCATCGTCCCGGTGTCGCGCCAGGACCGGCTGCCCCTCTCCTTCGCCCAGCGCCGGCTCTGGCTGGTCGAGCAGCTGGAACCGGTGGGCGCCGCCTACAACATGCCGCTCCTCGCGCGCCTCTCCGGCCGGCTCTCGGTCGCCGCCTTCGCCCGCACGCTCGCCGAGATCGTCCGCCGCCACGAAGTGCTGCGGACCTCCTTTACGGCTGGCGCCGACGGCGAGCCCTGGCAGCGGATCGCGGCGCCGGCCCCGCTGGCGCTGCCGGTCGTCGACCTCTCGGCCCTGGGCGCCACGCCCGAGATCGCCGAGCGCCAGGCCGGGTCCCTCGCCGCGCGCGAAGCGGGCCGGCCCTTCGATCTGACCCGGAGCCCTCTCCTCCGCGGCGCCCTGCTCCGCCTGGCTGCGGAGGAGCACCTCCTTCTCCTCTCGATCCATCACATCGCCTTCGACGGCTGGTCGCTGGGCGTGCTGGTCCGCGAGATGGGGAGCCTCTACGACGCCTTCGTGCGCGGCGCGGCGTCGCCACTGCCCGAGCTGCCGATCCAGTACGCGGATTTCGCCTCCTGGCAGCGCTCCCGGGTCGACGGCGCGGCGCTCGCCTCCGACCTGGCGTTCTGGCGGCGCCACCTCGCCGGAGCTCCCGAGGTCCTCGCCCTTCCCGCCGACCACCCGCAGCCGGCAGTACCGGCGGTAGTGAGCTATCGCGGCGGGTATCAGAGCTTCGCGGTGCCGGCGGCCCTGTCGGCGGCGCTAAGGGACCTCTGCCGGGCCGAGGGCGTCACCCTCTTCATGCTCTTCTTCGCCGCCCTGAACACCCTCTTCTACCGCTCGACGGGACAGGAGGACGTCGTCCTGGGAGCGCCGATCGCCAACCGCAACCCGGTCGAGACGGAGGGGCTGATCGGCTTTTTCGTCAACGTCCTCCCCCTGCGCACCCGCCTCTCCGGCGAGCTGTCCTTTCGCCGGCTCCTCGCCCGGGTCCGCGCCGAGGTGCTCGCGGCCGCCGCCCACCAGGACTTGCCGATCGAGCGGCTGATGGAGGAGTTGCGCCCGGACCGCCACCTGGGCCGCACGCCGCTCTACCAGGTGGTGTTCACGATGCAGAACGCCCCGCTCGCGATCCGCGACCTCACGGGTCTCACCCTGACCCCTCTTGCGGTCGACAGCGGAACCGCCAAGTTCGACCTCACCGTGAACGCGTGGGAGACGCCCGTGGGGATCGCCGTCTCCATCGAGCACAGCACCGACCGCTTCGAGGCGGCGACCGTCGAGCGCCTCTGGGAGCGCCTGCTCCGCCTGCTCGAAAACGTCGTCGCGGATCCGGAAACCCATCTCGACCGTCTCGAAATCTTTACCGAGCAGGAGCGCCTCCTCTTCGCCCAAGCGGTGGAGGTCGCGGAGCTCGAAGCGGAATTCCTTTTCTAGCGCCTGCCTTTCCAGAGGAGCCCATCGTGGAGCGTCGAAAGCTCGGCTGTGTCGTCATCGGTTACAACGAAACCCCGTTCCCGGAGTACGAGAGACTCCTCCATGCGTGCGGTGAGGACTCGGAGGCCTACCGCGACCTGAAGTTCAGCTTCGTCGACCTGCCCGGGGCCGGCAAGATGACCTACGTGGACCTCCTGAACCATGCCTTCTCGCTCGCCAGCAGCGCCCGCGGCGGCTCCGGGGGGGCGCCCTTCAAGTCGGGCGACATCCCGAACCTGGCCGCGGCCTACCTCACCCACTACCTGCGTCGGCGGGGGATCTGGGCCGAGACGGTGAACCTCTTCCAGTACGAGAAGGACCGCCTGCGGGAGCTGCTCGCCGAGCGCCCGCTCTGCGTCGCCATCACGACGACCTTCTACGTCATCAACCTGCCGGTCACCGAGATGGTGCAGTTCATCCGCGAAGAGAGCCCGGACACGCCGATCGTCGTCGGCGGTCCGCTGGTCGCCAACTATGCGCGGAGCTACCAGGGCGAGGAGCTCGCGGCGGCTCTCCGCGAGACCGGCGCGGACTTCTTCGTCCACGAGTCGCAGGGCGAGGCGACGCTCGCCGCCCTCGTCGAATGCCTGGGTACGGCCGGCGGTCGCGATTCTCTGTCCTCGGTGCCCAACCTCCTCTACTTCGAGGACGGCGCCCTGCGGATCAATTCCGCGGTGCGGGAGAACAACTCGCTCGACGAGGAGATGATCGACTGGACGACCTTCCCCGCGACCGAGCTCGGCCCCACCATCCAGACCCGGACGGCGCGGAGCTGCGCCTTCAGCTGCGCGTTCTGCAACTATCCGACCCGCGCCGGCGGCCTCTCGCTCGCCGGCCTGGAGACGATCGAGCGCGAGCTCGACTCGATGGCGCGCCTGGGGGTCAAAAACGTCGTCTTCATCGACGACACCTTCAACGTGCCGGTCAACCGCTTCAAGGAGATCTGCCGGCTGATGATCCGCAAGCGGTACGGCTTCAGCTGGTTCTCCTATTTCCGCTGCAGCAACGCCGACCTCGAATGCGCCGAGCTGATGGCGGAGAGCGGCTGCAAGGGGGTGTTCCTGGGCATCGAGTCGGGCTCGCCCACCATCCTCAAGAACATGAACAAGGCGGCGACCATCGAGAAGTACGCCCGGGGCATCGCCTGGCTGCGCGAGCGCGGCGTCGCCACCTTCGGCTCCTTCATCTCCGGCTTCCCCGGCGAGACCGCGGAGACGATCGAGGAGACCGTCGATTTCATCCGCGAGAACCGGCCGGACTTCTTCCGCAGCCAGCTCTGGTACTGCGAGCCCGGCACCCCGATCTTCGAGCAGCGCGACGCCTATGGGATCGAGGGGGAGGGCTTCGTCTGGAACCATCAGACGATGGAGAGCATGGAGGCCATGGACCACATCGATCGTATGTTCCTCGGCATCCGCGAATCGGAGTGGCTGCCCCAATGGTCGTTCGACTTCTGGATCATCCCCTACTTCCTGGGCAAGGGGATCTCGATCGACCGTTTCAAGGGTCTCATGTCGCACGCCAACCGGCTGCTCGCCCTGGAGATCGCCGCGGTGCCCGCGCGGGAGAAGGCGACGGCGCAGAAGCAGCACCTGGACGCCATGGTTCGGATGATCCAGGGATGGGGCGATCTCCCTGCATGACGCCGGCGAACGCACAGCCCACCGCCCTGCCCACCGCGATCGACGAGCAGCTCGCCACGGAGCGCGAGTACTGGCTCGCGAAGCTCGCGGGCGAGCTGCCGCTTTCCACCTTTCCCGCCGACGCGCCGCGCGCGCTTTTGGCCGCTCCGGCGTCCGCGGCATCGGCGGCATCCACGCCGGCGGAAGTGCCGCTGGCCCTCGCCCCTAGGGCGGCGGCGCGCCTCGTCGCGATCTGCGGCGGCCGCGATCCGCTGCTCCTCGCCTCCCTGGTGGCCCTGGTCGAGATCCTCCTCCACAAGGTCACCGGCCACGAGGAGATCGTCGTCGGCACGACGATCCACCGCCGCCACGCCGAGCTGGCGGCGTTCAATCGGCTCTTGGCCCTGCGCGGCCGGATCGTGCCGGAGATGGCTCTCAAGGACGCGCTCCAGGCCGCCAAGGAAACCCTGGCCGAGGCCTTCGCGCACCAGAAGTTCCCCTTCGCCCGGCTGCTCGAGTTGCTCGCCGTCGAACAGCAGCAGCGGCCGGCGCTCTTCGCCGTGCTGGTGCTGCTCGACAGCGTGAACGACCCGGAGCATGCCCGCGAGGCCGCGGCGGACGCCCGCTTCGTCTTCCACCGCGACGGGGACGGCTTCGTGGGGACCCTGGAGTACGACGCCCGGCTCTATCGCCGCGAGACCCTGGAGGTCATGGCGAAGCACTTCCGGACCCTCCTCGATCGGCTGCTCGCGGCGCCGGGCGGGACGGTGGGCGAGCTCGACCTCCTGGACGACGCCGACCGCCAGCAGGTCCTCTACGACGGGAACGCGACCGCGGCGCCCTATCCGCGGGAGAGCACGATCCACGCCCTCTTCCTGGAGCAGGCGGCGCGGACGCCTCGGGCCGAGGCGCTGGTCCTGGGCGAGAGGTCCATGAGCTACGGCGAGCTCGCCCGGCGAGCCGGGCAGATCGCCAGGTTCCTGGCGGGGGAGGGGATCGGCGCGGGCGACCGGGTGGCGATTTTCCTCGAACACTCGTTTGCGGTGGTGGAGGCGGTGCTCGGGGTCCTGATGGCCGGCGCGGCCTACGTGCCGCTCGACCCGGAGCATCCGAAGGGGCGCCTGGACTTCCTGCTCGCCGACTCCGGCGCCTGCCTGGCGCTCACCAGCGCGGCCCTGGCGGGCAAGCTGCCGGAGGGGACGCGGACCGTGCGGCTCGACGCCGACCGGGAGGCGATCGAGCGGGCGATCGATTGGGCGATGACCGAGCCGCTCGCGAACGATCCTGAGGCCGTGGCCTATGTCCTCTACACCTCCGGCTCGACCGGCCGGCCGAAGGGGGTGAAGGTCCGCCACCGCTCGCTGGTCAACTACGTCTGGTGGGCACGCGAGGTCTATCTGCAGGGCGAGCCGCTCTCCTTCGCCCTCTACACCTCGCTCGCCTTCGATCTGACGGTGACGTCTTTGTTCACCCCTCTCGTGAGCGGCAGCCGCCTCTACCTCTACCCGCGGCGCGAGAGAGAGGTTCCGCTCCTCGACATCCTGGCCGACGACCGTACAGAAGTCCTGAAGCTGACCCCCTCGCACCTGGAGCTGATCAAGGAACGGGACAACCGGGGGAGCCGGGTCCGGCGGCTGATCGTGGGGGGCGAGGCGCTCTCCGCCGCCCTGGCGCGGCAGATCGCAGAGAGCTTCGGCGGCCGGGTCGAGATCGACAACGAGTACGGGCCGACCGAGGCGACGGTGGGCTGCATGCTCCATCGCTTCGGCCCGGACGACGACCGCCGCGCCTTCGTGCCGATTGGCCGGCCGGCGGCCAACGTGCGGCTCTATGTGCTCGACGGCGCACTGCGCCCGGTGGCGGACGGTCTCCCCGGCGAGCTCTACGTCGGCGGCCTCTGCCTGGCGGAAGGGTATCTCAACCGCGACGAGCTGACGGCGGAACGTTTCCTCGCCGATCCGTTCGTGCCGGGGGAGCGGGTGTACCGGACGGGGGACCTGGCGCGCCGCCTGCCGGGCGGGATTCTCGACTTCCTGGGCCGGTCGGACGAGCAGGTCAAGATCCGCGGTCACCGCATCGAGCTCGGCGAGATCCGGGTCGCCCTGAGCCGCCATCCTGGGGTGCGCGACAGCGTCGTACGGGTGGCCGAGGAGGGAGAGGGGCGGGAGCTCGTCGCCTACTACGTGGCGCGGACGGAGATCGCTCCGGAGGAGATCCGCAGCGCTCTCGCCGTGTCGCTGCCCGAGGAGGCGATCCCGGCGTTTTTCGTCCACCTGAAGCGGCTGCCGCTGACCCTGAACGGCAAGGTGAACCTCCAGGCGCTGCCCACTCTGGCGGAGATCCGCCAGCGGTCGCGTCCGGGGTACGTGGCGCCGCGCGACGCGGCCGAAACGGCGATGGCGGAGATCTGGAGCGTCCTCCTCGGGGTGCCGCAGGTGGGGGCGCACGACAACTTCTTCCAGCTGGGCGGTGACTCGATCGCGACCGTGCGGGTGGCGGCGCGGGCCAACCAGGCGGGCTTCCAGCTGGCGCCGCGGCAGATCTTCGAGTTTCAGACCCTGGCGGAGCTGACGGCGGCGATCGGCGGGCTGGCGGCGCCGGCGACACCCGGCTCTGCCATCCCAGCCATCCCAGCCATCCCGCGGCGCTCCGGGAGCGGTCCGGCGCCGCTCTCCTTCGCCCAGGAGCGGCTCTGGTTCCTCGACCGGCTGGTGCCGGGGAGCCCGCTCTACAACGTGCCCTTGCCGCTCATGCTCTACGGCGCGCTCGACTCGGCGGCGCTGGCGGCGAGCCTTCGGGGTCTGGCCGTCCGCCACGAGCCGCTGCGCACGACGTTCGCCGAAAGCGAGGCGGCGGGCGGGCCGGTGCAGATCGTGGCGGCGAAGCCGCCGCTGCCGTTCCTCCCGGTCGTCGACCTGGGGAGCCTGCCGGCGGATCGCGTCGAGACCGTGGCGCTCGGCCTGGCGCGGGAGGAGGCGCTGCGGCCCTTCGATCTCGGCCGCGGCCCGCTGCTGCGGGCGACGCTGCTGCGGCTCGCCGAGCCGCGGCACCTGCTCCTCCTGACCCTCCACCACATCGTGGCGGACGGCTGGTCGATGGGGATCCTGGTGCGGGAGCTGGGGGAGCTCTATGGCGCCGCGGCTTCCGGGCGTCCGGCGGTCCTACCGGAGCTGCCGGTGGCGTACGCGGACTTCGCGGTCTGGCAGCGGGAGTGGCTCGCGGGCGGGGCGCTGGACGAGCCGCTCGCCTGGTGGCGGGAGCGCCTCGCCGGCGCCCCGGCCGTTCTCGACCTCCCCCTCGATCGGCCGCGGCCGGCCGCCCCGGCCTTCCGCGGCGCGCACCTGCCATTCCGGCTGCCGGCGGAGCTCTCCCGCGCGCTTTCGAGCTTCGGCCGGGCGCGGGGGGCGACGCCGTTCATAGTCCTGCTCTCTATCTTCTCGGCTCTCCTGTCGCGGTTGTCCGGAGAGGAGGACCTGGTGGTGGGCTCGCCGGTCGCCAACCGCGAGCGCCCCGAAGTCTCGGGTTTGATCGGGTTCTTCGTCAACACCCTCGCACTGCGCGCCGATCTGTCGGGCGATCCGACCTTCGGCGCGTTTCTGGAGCGGGTGCGGGTGGGGACGATGGAGGCCCTGGCCCACCAGGACGTCCCGTTCGAGCGGTTGGTCGAGGAGCTGGCGCCGGAGCGCGACCTGCGCCACACGCCGCTCTTCCAGGTGATGCTGGCGCTGCAGAGCGCGCCGGTCGAGCCGCTGACGCTGCCGGGGCTCGCCCTGGAGCCGCTGCTCTTCGCGAGCGACAGCGCGAAGTTCGACCTGACGCTCGCCCTGACGGAAACGGCGGAGGGCCTGTCCGGCGGCTTCGAGTACGCCACCGACCTGTTCGACCGGGTCACGGTGGAGCGCCTGGCGGCGGCCTACGGGCGGCTGCTCGGCGCCGCCGTGGAACGCCCGGAATCGCGGCTGTCGGAGCTGCCTCTCCTTTCGGGGGCGGAGCGCCACCAGGCTCTGGTCGAGTGGAACGACACGGCGTCGGGCTACCCCCGGCAGTCTCTGCACCGGTTGTTCGAGGAGCAGGCGGCGGCGCGGCCGGAGGCTGTGGCGGTGGTGGGGGAGGAGGGGCAGCTGACCTACGGGGAGCTCGATCGACAGGCTGCCCGCATCGCGCGGCGCCTGCGCCGGCTGGGAGTGCGGGGAGAGGCCCGGGTGGGGTTGTGCCTGGAGCGCTCGGCCGAGATGGTGGCCGCCGTTCTGGGGATTCTCAAGGCGGGAGGCGCCTACCTGCCGCTCGACCCGTTCCAGCCCCGGGAGCGGCAGGCGCTCCTGCTTTCAGACGCGGCACCGGCGGCGATCGTCGGCGCCCGGCCCCTGCTCGCGATGCTCCCGGGAACGGCGCTGCGCCTGGCGGTCGAGGACCTGGTTGAAGGAGACGGCGCGGAAGCCGCCTTCGATCCGGCGGCGGACCGTGAAGAGACGGGACCGGAGGGGCTCGCCTACGTGCTCTACACCTCGGGCTCGACGGGGGTGCCGAAGGGAGTGGAGGTCCACCACGCGGCGGTGGCGCGACTGGTGTGCGACACGGGGTATGCGGCCTTCGGCCCCGACGAGGTCTTCCTGCAACTCGCGCCGATGTCGTTCGACGCCGCGACCCTGGAGCTCTGGGGGCCGCTCCTCCACGGCGGACGCCTGGTCCTCTTCCCGCCAGGGCCGGTGTCGCCCGCGGCGGTCGGCGCAGCGGTGGCACGCCACGGCGTGACGACGCTCTGGCTTACCGCGGGGCTGTTCCACCTGGCGGTGGAGGAGGGCCTAGCGGGCTTGGGCGGCCTGCGCCAGCTGCTGGCCGGCGGCGACGTGCTGTCGCCCAGCCACGTCGAACGGGCGCTCGCGGCCCTGCCGGGGGTCGCGGTGATCAACGGTTACGGTCCGACCGAGAACACGACCTTCAGCTGCACCCACCGGTTGCCGGGCGGCTGGAGCGGCGGGACGGTGCCGATCGGTCGCCCCATTGCGAACAGCCCGGCCTACCTGCTGGACCGGGCAATGGAGCCCGTGCCAGCGGGCGCCACGGGGGAGATCTACGTCGGGGGAGCAGGGTTGGCGCGGGGCTACCTGCGACTCCCCGACCGGACCGGGGAGCGGTTCGTCCCCGATCCCTTCGCGACCGGGGAGGGAGGGGGCGCGCGGCTCTACCGGACGGGCGACCTGGCCCGCCGGCTTCCCGACGGGACGCTCCGCTTCCTCGGGCGCCGGGACTTCCAGGTCAAGGTCCGCGGCTTCCGCGTCGAGCTGGGAGAGGTGGAGGCCGTGGTGGCCGCCTGCCCGGGAGTCGAGGCGGTGGTGGTGACGGCGCACCCGGACCCGGGGGGAGACCGCCGGCTGGTCGCCTACGTGGTGGCGCGCGACGCGGCGGTGACGCCGGGAGAGCTGCGGCAGGCCCTGCAGGTGCGCCTACCCGAGGCCATGATCCCGGCGCGGTTCGTCTTTCTCGGCGCCCTGCCGCTCGGCGCCAACGGCAAGGTCGACCGCAGGGCTCTCCCCGCCCCGGAGGAGAACGGCGAGGGGGAGAAGGGGGAGGCTCCCCGGACGGCGCTCGAAGCGCGCCTGGCGGCGATCTGGCGCCAGCTGCTGGGGCGGGCGCAGCTCAGCCGCCACGACGACTTCTTCGCCCTCGGGGGGCACTCGCTCCTCGCCACCCGGCTCCTCTCCCGCCTCCGGACGGACTTCGCGGTCGAGCTGCCTCTCCGCCAGCTCTTCGAGCAGCCGACGCTCGCGGCGCAGGCGGCGCTGGTGGCGGCCGCACGGGCGGCCGCCACGGCGGCCATCCCGCCGATCCCGGCGATCCCGGGCGGCGACCGCGCCGGCTTCCTGCCGCTCTCCTTCGCCCAGGAACGGCTGTGGTTCCTCGATCGCCTGGAGCCGGGCGCCGCGACCTACAACGTGGCCATCGCGGTCCGGCTCCACGGCCCCCTCGATCGCCGGGCGCTGGCGGCCAGCCTGGGCGAGATCGTGCGCCGCCACGAGGTGCTGCGGACGACCTTCGCCCTGGCGGCGGGGCGGCCGGCGCAGCGGATCGGGCCGGCCGTGGGGTTCGCGCTGCTGCTGGCCGACCTCTCGGGCCTCGCGGAGGAGAGGCGGGAGGGCGAGACGGGACGGCTCGCCGCGGCGGAGTCGGCGCGGCCCTTCGATCTCGAACGCGGACCGCTGCTGCGCGGCCTCCTCGTGGGGCTCGCGCCGCGCCGGCACGAGGCGCTCTTCACCTTCCACCACATCGTCTTCGACGGCTGGTCGGTCGAGGTGCTGGTGCGCGAGCTGGGGGCGCTCTACCCGGCGAATATCGGCGGCGGCGGCCGGCCGTCGCCGCTCCCCGAGCTGCCGATCCAGTACGCGGACTTCGCGGTCTGGCAGCGGGCGCAGCTGCAAGGAGAGCGGCTGGCCGGCGAGCTCGATTACTGGCGGGAGGCGCTCGCCGGGCTCCCGGCGCTCGTCCTGCCGACCGATCGGTCGCGGCCGCCGGTGCGGACCTCGCGGAGCGCCATCCACCCGATGCGCTGCCCGGCGGCCCTCGCGCGCGCCGCCGCTGAGATGGCCCAGGCGAACGGGGCGACCCTCTTCATGGTCCTCCTGGCGAGCTTCGTGGCGCTCCTCCACCGCTACAGCGCGCAGGAGGACTTCGCGGTCGGATCGCCGATCGCCAACCGGACCCAGCGGGAAGTCGAGGACCTGATCGGGTTCTTCGTCAACACGCTGGTGCTGCGCAGCAATATTGCAGGTGATGCGGCCGGTGAAGCGGCCGGCGATCCGGCGTTCTGCGATCTCCTGGCGCGGATGCGGCAGACGGCGCTCTCCGCCTACGCCCACCAGGACCTGCCGTTCGAGCGCCTGGTCGAGGAGCTGGCGCCGGAACGGAGCCTCGGCCAGGCGCCGCTCTTCCAGGTGATGTTCGCCCTCACCAACCGGGGGACGGAGCCGCTCACCCTGCCGGGCCTCACCCTGGAGGCGGTGCCGGTCGAGACCGGCCGGGCGAAGTTCGACCTCATGGTTACCCTGGCCGACACAGCGGAGGGGGTGACCGGGAGCTGGGAATATGATGTCGACCTCTTCGACCGTGCCTCGGTCGAGCGGATGGCGACGGCGTACGAGCGGCTGCTCGCCGCGGCGGTCGAGCGGCCGGCGGCGCGGCTGTCGGAGCTGCCGCTGCTGTCGGACGAGGAACGGCGCCAGCTCATCAATCTCTGGAGCGTCCCGGCCGCGCCCGGGAAGCTTTACCCGCTCGACCGGACGATCCACGCCCTCTTCCTGGAGCAGGCGGCGCGGACGCCGCGGGCAGAGGCGCTGGTCCTCGGCGAGGCGTCCCGGACCTACGGCGACCTCGCCCTCCGGGCCGGGCGGATCGCCCGCTTCCTGGCCGGGGAGGGGATCGGGGCGGGCGATCGGGTGGCGATTTTCCTCGAACATTCGTTCGCGATGGTCGAGGCGGTGCTCGGCGTCCTGATCTCTGGCGCGGCCTACGTGCCGCTCGACCCGGAGCATCCGAAGGGGCGTCTGGAATTCATCCTCGCCGACTCGGGCGTCCGTCTGGCGCTCACCACCGCGGCCCTCTCGGACCGGTTGCCGGAGGGGACGCGGATCGTCCGCCTCGACGCCCAGGAGGAGGAGATCGAACGGGCGACCGCCGAGCTTCCCGCCGTGGACCTGCAAGGCGCGGAGGCCGTGGCCTACGTCCTCTACACCTCGGGGTCGACCGGTCAACCCAAGGGGGTGAAGGTCCGCCACCGCTCGCTGGTCAACTACGTCTGCTGGGCGCGCGAGGTCTATCTCCAGGGCGAGCCGCTCTCCTTCGCCCTCTACACCTCGCTCGCCTTCGACCTGACGGTGACCTCGCTGTTCACGCC
>Ga0137403_10004264_pt1 | contig 16891 bp, 8 predicted proteins | sample CZOMad2_1_16fung_FD_122057 | JGI IMG/M metagenome (GOLD analysis project Ga0137403, IMG submission 122057) | Vadose zone soil fungal communities from Angelo Coast Range Reserve, California, USA - CZOMad2_1_16fungal (Hybrid Assembly) | ecosystem: Environmental > Terrestrial > Soil > Vadose zone...
CGATGCCGGCGAGGCTGATCACCGCGACGTCGGACGTGCCGCCGCCGATGTCGACGATCATGTTGCCGGAGGGCTCGCTGATGGGCAGGCCGGCGCCGATGGCCGCGGCAATGGGCTGCTCGATCAGGTAGACCTCGCGGGCACCCGCACTCTTGGCGGCCTCTCGTACCGCGCGCCGCTCGACCTCTGTGATGCCCGAGGGAATGGCGATGATGATGCGCGGCTTGACCAGCGTCGAGCGGTTGTGCGCGGCCCGGATGAAGTAGCGCAGCATCGCCGCGGTGATCTCGAAGTCGGCGATGACGCCGTCCCTCATCGGCCGGATCACGACGATGTTCCCGGGCGTACGCCCGAGCATCTCCTTCGCCTCCTTTCCGACCGCGAGCACCGTCTTGCCGCCGCGCGAGTCCTGCTGCACGGCCACCACGCTGGGCTCGTTGGAGACGATGCCCATGCCGCGGGTCGCGGCCCGAGTCGTGGGGAAAATGAAAATGGCGCATTCTTCCGGTTGGGAAACAACCAACCAGTCGCCTTGGCGGGCGACTACCGGAGGAACGCGCCGTGGAAAATCGTATCAGGAAGCTGAAGTTGGCGCATGAGCAGGGGCCGATGGCGCTGGGAGATCTGATTCACCAGCACGTGCGCGCCGCGGCGGAGCAGGCAGTTCACGAGGAGTTGGCGGCGGTGCTCGGCGTCGGGTTATACGAGCGCAGCGAGGCGCGCCGGGGACATCGCAACGGCAGCAAGACGCGGACGCTCACGGGCCCGACCGGACCGCTGGAGCTGACGCTGCCGCGGGCAGCGCTGTTTACGTCGAGCGGGCCACGCGAGTGGGCGTCGAAGCTGGTGCCGCGCTATCAGCGGCGGAGCGCGGAGGTGAACGAGGCCGTGGCGAGCGCGTACCTCGCTGGCGCGAACACGCGGCGCATCCAGGGTGCGCTGCGGCCACTGCTCAAGGCGGCGCCGCTCTCGAAGAGTGCGGTCTCGCGCGTGGTCGGCACGCTCCGGAGCGGGTGGGAAGCGTGGACGAAGCGCTCGCTGGCCGAGCTCGACGTGGCGTACCTGTACCTCGACGCGATCGCACTGCGCGTGCGCAGCGCCGGCAAAGTGACGAGCGTGCCGGTGCTCGCGGCGGTCGCGGTGCTGGCGGACGGGCAGAAGCAACTCCTGGCGCTGGAGATGTGCGGCAGCGAGTCGAACGAGGCGTGGAAGGGTTTCCTCGACGACCTGGTCGAGCGCGGTCTCAAGGCGCCGCTGCTCTGCATCGTCGACGGTAACGCCGGCCTGCGGCGCGCGCTCTCGCTGGTGTGGGGCAAGACGCCGGTGCAGCGATGCTGCGTGCACAAGCTGCGCAACCTCGTGCGCAAGGCGCCGAAGCACGCGCGCGAGGAGATCGCCGACGACTTCCACCGTATCGTCTACGCAGCCAGCGAGGGCGCGGCACGCGAGGCGTACAGCGCCTTCACTGGCAAGTGGAGGTCGCGCTGCCCTGGCGTCGTGCGCAGCCTCGAGGAAGCGGGCGACGAGCTGCTGACGATGTACCGCTTCCCGAAGCAGCAGTGGAAGACGATCCGCACGACCAACGTCATCGAGCGGCTCAACGGCGAATTCCGCCGGCGGGTGAAGACCCAGGGCTCGCTCCCGAGTGAGGACAGCGCCCTCATCCTGCTCTTCAGCCTGGTGGCGACCGGGCAGATCAAGCTGCGCAAGCTCGACGGCTACAAGCAGCTCGCCGGCGTCATCAATGCTCAGCTTAGGAAGGCTGCTTGATGTCGGAGGGGAATGCTATACGGGTAATCGAAGGACAGCCGGAAGTTGCGGCCATCGAAATTCCCCACGAAGTGGGACGCGACCCCGCGGACATAGATCAGCGTGTTTGCGGTGCCGAGGTCGACTGCGAGGTCGCGTGAGAAAAGCTTGTACAACCCATTGAACATGGAGCGCTTTGAACCCTGGCGGCGGGGGTGAGAGAAACGCGGGACGCCAGCAAAGACGGGCAAGTGAGTCAACACGCGCGGACGCGCGGTTATGCCCGGGTTGCGCTCTGGAGTCGCCCCGACCGGCATGCCGGTGGAGGGGATTGGCGACCCCGGATTGGACCTTGGGAACCGGGTCGCGACCAGACGCGCTGGATCCGACCTGAAACCGTTTGGTCTCGACGAGCGTAAGCGAACACAGAACTGGTGCAACACGAACCCGTACGCCGGAACAGCTCCGGCACTGACAAGGAGATAGAAGATGTCCTCGAAGCTCAGACTCTCATTCGCCATTGCGCTCGCGCTCTCCGCCGTAGGCGGTGTGGCGCGCGCGAACCCAATCCCGACCAGCACGGACGACGCCCGCGCACTCGCCGGACAGGTCACGAGTCAGCAGCAGATCGACCACACGGCTCTGGCCAACGGCCCCGTCACCAGCACGGACGACGCTCGCGCCGAAACCGGCCGCTCGCTCCCTGCATCAATCAGTCCTTCGCTGCAGGCCTTGATCGCGCGGGATACGGACGAAGGCCGCGCCGCCACGGTCGCAGGCTATCAGGACTCCACCGAGAAGGAGTCGCTGGCGGTGAGCCCTGCGGGTTCCGACATGGCTGATCGGCACAACTGACGGCCACCAACAATGAGCACGCAGGGGGCGGTACCTACTTCGCACCGGGCAAGGCGGCGCTACTTTCGGTATGTAACCGCGGGTGCCCGTCGCAACGTCGTGGCCAGCCAGCGCGGACTCTCTGCTGTGTTAACCAACTGCGATACTCGCACGCGGTTAACACAGAGAGAGTTCGTAATCGCGTCTGGGCACCACTCTCGATCACGAACAAATCACGTAAGTGCTTGATTCTCGGACCACCAAGAGAATTCCGTTCTAGATCGGTGTCCTCCGGGGAGCCAATTTTCGAGGGGTTACATCGTCAGTGACTCACGGACTGTGAGTCCGTGGGTCGGTAGTTCGAGGTGGTTCGATCTCCGAGTGGAGGAGCCAATTCCAAGGGCTGGTCCCATCCGGTAACGCCGAGGATGCGCCGGTCTGCTGAAACCGTGCTGAAGCGCTCACGATGGTTGCGGCGATCAGCGACACCAGCATTCCTGCTCAAACCGGCCGTCCGCGCGGTCGAGCCATCCTTGGGTCGCGGAGACGCCGGATCGAGTTTTGGCCAACGACAGGCGTAGTCTCGTGATCGATCCACGAGCTTTCTGGGGCACGGACTGGGACAGGAACCCTCCCCTGACCTGCGCGATGATCGCGGAGATCGAGTCGGCCTTCCGTCTCCGCCTCCCCGCCCGCTACCTCGAGCTCCTCCGGGTCCAGAACGGCAGGTACACGCGGGGCTTCGTATTCGCCACCCACCAGCGGACCTCGTGGGCGGAGGCGGCGACACCTGGTTGAGCAATCGCCATGCCGCGCGAAAAGCCTTGCCATTCACGGTTCCGCGCCGACTCGACTGCACCTGCGCGTCCGCTCGTCGCATACGGGCTGGTACGGGGCGCTTCTCGCACATCCGCCGTACAGTGCGGAGCCTCCGACAGGATCACTGCTGCGCAACGTCCGGCTGGGGCCCGTCGAGCACGACGAACTCCACGCGGCGGTTCTTCGCGCGATTCGCTTGGGTGTCGTTGGGAACGATGGGCCGGTCCGCGCCGAATCCCTTCGCCCGCAGCCGCGAGGCGTCAATCCCGGCCGCCATGAGGTGGCGCAGCACCGACTCGGCGCGGTGCTGCGAGAGCCGGCGGTTGTAGGCGGGCTTGCCGCGCCCGTCGGTGTGCCCTTCGATCCGGACCGTCCGGATCTCCGGCATGTTCCGCAGCACCTCGATCACCTGGTCGAGCAGTGGGAGCGAGACCGGCAGGATGTTCGCCGCGTCATGCGCGAACTGCACCTGGACGAGCAGGGCGAGGTGCCCGTCCCGCACGGCGCGCTGAAGCCCCGGGGTCGGCGCGAGCGCGAGCGGCACCGCGGGAGCTGGTGTCGCCGGAGAGGGGGCCGGCGGCGCGGGCGGCGCCTCCGCCACCGCGACCGGCGCATCCGCAGGCGCTGCGGGGTCGGCCGGCGCTGGGAGCGGCGCCGGCGCGGGCATCGGAACGTCCTGGACCATCACCGGCGGCTTGGGCATGGACCGCCGGAGCGCTGGCGACGGGTCGAAGCTGATTCCCGCGAACATGCGGTACCGCGGCGTGCCATACCCGTTCGTCAGCCCGGGGCCGCCTCCGAACGTGAACGTCAGATTGGCGGGCAGCAGCCACCGGACCGCGGCGAGCAACTCCATTGGGCGCTCGACCCCGCCGGACTGCTGCAGCTCGACCTCTCCCGCCAGGGTGGCGAGGGCGGCCAGGCGCTGTCCGAGCCAGGAGAAGGGAATCTCGCCTGCGAGGCCGTACGTCAGCGCGTTCCCGACCGAGAGGTTCACGAATTCGCGGCCGCGGCGGAGCGCGATGCCGGTCGATGCCGCCACGCGGACCGGCAGCGCGTTCGATTCGACCCGCAGCTCCGGAGTGAGGGTCACGCTCCCGTAGCTGAGGAACGCGTCTCCTCTGCCCGTCGGCAGCGTCAGCGGCGTGGCCACGGCGACCGCGAGGATTTCCGATCGCCAGAGCTGCGCTTTCGGGACCAGACGCACGTCCCCCATCCCCTGGCCAGGAGCGATCAGCGGCCCGAGGAGGTCGTTCGAGCTGGCGCTTTGGGCGATGAGCACCGGCAGCGTCAAGCCCACCTCGAACCTGCCGAACAACGCGACGCTCGCGCCGAGGTGCGTGAGGGTCTGGCTGTGCAGCAGGCGGACCTGCTGGGTGGAATCCGCCACGGCGAGGAGCCGCAGGGGATCGCGCGCGTAGGAGGAAAAGATCGAGAGGTGGACGTCGAGGTGCTCGGGGACCGAGGCGCTTCCCACGGAGAGGATGTCGGCGCTGCCCGCGCCAGGACTGAAGCGGTCCGTATTGAACTGCGGCTGCACGGGCACGGCGGTTTGTGCTTGCGCGACGGCCGAGGCCGCGAACGACGCGGCGAGCACGGCGTTTCGCGCGAGCACGAGCGCGACCGCGCGACGCTGCGCGGTGCGCCGGCGGCAAGCACGCCACAGTCCCACGAGCGCGAGGGCCAAAGGCGCCAAGCCGCCTCCGCCTCCCGATGCGCAGCCGCCGGACCCCGCCACTAGCCAGACGCCCGGCGTGCCCTTGGGCTGGCACTGGCCGGCGACGCACGACGCGTTGGTCGCGCATTGCGCGTCGCTGCTGCACGTTGCCGCGCACACCGCGCCGGAGCATCCGCCCGCGCCGCAGGCGTCCTGCACCTTGGCCGGGCAATTGCCGGACCCATTGCACATCGCAGGTTCGGTCATCACGCCAGCCGAGCACGATCCGGCGCGGCACTCGACGGTCGCGCCCGGGTACGCGCATTGCGTTGCGTCGCTTCCATCGCAGGCGCCGCCGCAGGCGGTACCGTCGGAAGCGCAGGCTTGCCGCGATCCATGGGGCGCGCCGACCGCATTGGCGCAGCTGCCGACCTGGCCGGGCACGTCGCACGCCTGGCACTGCCCGCCGCAGGCGGCATTGCAGCAGACGCCGTCGACGCACTGGCCGCTCGCGCACTGACTCGCGCCCGCGCACCGGCCGCCGTTCGCCAGCAGGGGCGTACAGATGCCGGCCGCGCAAAAGTTGCCCGAGACGCAGTCCGCGTCGGACGTGCAATTGCCGAGGCACGCCTGTGGACCGCACAGATAGGGACTGCAGCCCTGCGTCTGCCGCGGCGGGCAGCGGCCGGCGCCGTCGCAAGCGGCCTGCAGCGTGGCGACGCCCGCGGCGCAGCTCGCGCCGCGGCAGCTCGTCTCCGCCGCTGGATAGGCGCATGCGGTCGCGCTCGACCCGTCGCAAACACCGCCGCAGGCGCTGCCGTCGGAGGCGCAGGCCTGCCGCGCTCCGTGCGGCGCCCCGATCACGTTCGTACAGGTGCCGGCCGAGCCAGGGACGTCGCAGGCCTGGCACTGCCCATTGCAGGCGGTCGCGCAGCACACGCCGTCGACGCACTGACCGCTCGCGCATTGGTTTGCCCCGCCGCAGGCGATGCCCGGTCCGTTTTGCGGCGTGCAGACGCCCGCGGCGCAGTAGTTCCCGGAGAGGCAGTCGGAATCGACCGTGCAGTTGCCGGCGCACGCCGTGGGACCACACGTGTTCGGGGCGCAGGAGACGTCCTGCTCGGGAGGGCACGAGCCGCTCCCGTCGCATGACGCAGCCAGCACGGCGATGCCCGAGCTGCAGGACGGATCCCGGCACGTCGTGCCGTTGCCCGGATACGTGCAGGTGGCGGGATGGATTCCGTCGCACGTGCCCGCGCAGACCGAACCGTCGGAAGCACAAGCGGTCCGCGCATTGCGCGGGCCGCCGGCGACGGGCGTGCAGGTGCCCGCGCTGCCACTCTCGGCGCAAGCCTCGCACTGGCCGGTACAAGCCGTATCGCAGCAGACGCCATCGACGCAGTGTTGCGATCCGCACTGGTTCGCGCCGCCGCAGGCCTGCCCTGGCGCGAGCAGTGGGACACAGACGCCGGCCGAGCACCAGGTACCGTTCGCGCAGTCGGAATCGGCACTGCAGTTGCCGTTGCACGCGGCCGGGCCGCAGCTGAAGGGCGCGCACGTCTGCGTCTGGAGGGCGGGGCAGGCGCCGGCGCCGTCGCACGAGGCGGCGAGCGTGGCCGTTCCTCCCGCGCAGGAGGCGTTGCGGCAGGAGACGGAGTTGCCTGGATAGGTGCAGGCAGCCGGATGGACTCCGTCGCAGCTTCCTCCGCAAACGGTACTGTCGGACGCGCAGGCGCTCCGCGTGCCATGCGGCGCGCCAGACATGGCTGAGCAGGTGCCGACGCTCCCCGCGACGTCGCACGCTTCGCACTGTCCTCCGCAGGCGCGATCGCAGCAGGACCCGTCGACGCAAGGGCCCGCCGCGCACTCATGGTCGCCGCCGCAGGCGCTCGCCTGCGCTTTCTTCGCCACGCAAGCATGGTTGCTGTCGCAGTAGTTGCCCGAGGCGCAGTCTCCGTCCGCCGCGCACGTCGTCTTGCAGGCAACCGCGCCGCAAGCGTACGTGCCGCACGACTGCGTCGCCAGGGCAGGGCACGAGCCGGTTCCCGCGCAGCTCGCGGCGACCGTCTCCACCCCGTTGCTGCAGGAGGCGGCGCGGCACTGCGTCGACACGCCAGGGTACGCGCAGGCGACGGCGCTCGATCCGTTGCAGGTGCCGCCGCACGCCGACCCGTCCGAGGCACAAGCCGCGCGGGAACCGTGCGGCGCTCCGGAAGCCAGCGTCGAGCAGGTGCCGATGCTGCCCGCGACGTCGCAGGCCTGGCACTGGCCGTTGCAAGCCGTGTCGCAGCAGGACCCGTCCACGCAGTGGCCGGTGGCACATTCGCCGTCGCCAACGCAGGACGTGCCCTGCGACTTGATGAAGGTGGCCGCGATCGAGCGCGGAGCGGTGACGTTCGCCACCAGGTAGCTGCCGGCGACCACCTGCGAGGTCACGTCGACGAGGTCGTCCGTGAGCGTCGCCACCTGGTACCCCGCCGCTGGGGCGAGGGCGCACGTCGAAGACTGGCCGTAGTCGACCGGAGACGAGCAGCTGAGCGTGCCGTTCGGGCCCGAGCTGGCTGTGACCGCGAACTGATCGACGGCGAAACTCGCGGCGAGCGTGTGGTTGCCGGTGACGTTCGTGAACGTATGGCTCGCGACCGCCCCGACCGAGCTGCCGTCCACGAGCACGTCGGCGACGTGGTAGTGCGCGTCAGGGGTGATCGAGATGGCGAGAGTCCCCGCGGGCGCGACCGTCTGCGCTCCGGAAGGGGACACCGTGCCGTGCGCTCCCGCGGAGGAAGTGATCGTGTACCCGGAGATGCAGGTGCCGGAGGGAACGCAGTAGGGGTTTGCCGGGTCCTTGTTGCCGCACTGAGCGTCCGTCGTGCACGCCGCGCAGGAGTTGCTCGCCTGGCTACAGATGGGGGTCGAGCCGCTGCACTGGCTGTCGGCGGTGCACGCGAAGCAGCTGCCCGACGCGTCGCACCACGGCTGCGAGGCGTTCTTGGTGCTGCACTGGGTATTGGTCGTGCACGCGACGCACGAACGGGTGGACGAGTCGCAGATGGGAGTCATGCCCGTGCACTGGGAGTCCGCGGTGCACTGGTTCGTGAGATCGAAGCTCGCCGCCGTCGGGGCGTTGGGCGTTGACGCGGCGACCGTGTATCGTCCCGAGATCGAGTTGGCCGTCGCGCTGACGCTCCCGATCCCGGAGGCATTCGTCGTCGCGGTCATGCACCCCACCGCGGCCGGGACGCAGGCGGAGCCGCCGCTCAGCGTAGCCGTCGCCCCGCTGGCGGGCGCCTGGAACGTGACCACGGCTCCTTGCACCGCGGCGCCGGTCCCGTCCAGGACGAGGGCCTGCAGCTGCGAGCCGAACCCGGTTCCCACCGTGGCGGTCTGCGGGCTGCCCGCCTGCACCTGGATGGTCTCGCCGCCGTCGTTCGTGAGCGTGAACGTCGCCGGCGTCGATACGCTGGACACGCTGGCGGTGACGGTGAAGACGCCGCCGGTCGCGTTCGCGGTGGCCGTGACGCTGGCGAGCCCGGAACTGTCGGTGACGGCGGTGGCTGCGGACAACGTCGCGGTCGCGCCGCTCGAGCCGGTCGGTGCCGCGAAATTCACCGTGATGCCGGGGAGCGAGTTGCCCGATGCGTCGGCCACGACCACGACCAACGGGCTCGCGAATGCCGCCCCGGTCGGCGTCGTCTGCGGGTTGCCGCTCACGATGAACACGGCCGCGGGACCCGTGGAGACGTTCTGCAGATGGAAGGTCGCCGGGGTGGCGACGCCGGAGACGGAGGCCGTCACGGTGAACGCGCCGACCGTGGTGTTGGCGGTCGCCGTCACGCTCGACAGGCCGGAAGAATCGGTCGTGGCGCTCACGCTCGCGCCGCTCGAAGTGCCGTTCGACACGGTGCACGACGCACCCGAGGCAGGCACCGCCGTGTACGTCACGGTGGCGCCAGGGATGGGATTGCCCGCAGCGTCGCGCACGATGGCGACCAGCGGCGCCGCATACTGCGCATTGATCGGGGCGAGCTGCGGATCGGTCGAGCTACCGCCGTTGACGTAGGTGATCGACGCGGGCGGGCCCACGTTGGTGAGCGTGAACGTCGCGGGAGAAGAGACGCCGCTCACCGTCGCATTCACCGTGTACATGCCCGGCGTGGCATTCGCGGTCGCGGTCAGCGTCGCGATGCCCGACGAATTGGTGGTGGCGGTGCCGGCCCCCAGACCGGCGGACGCCCCTCCCGCGGAAGGGACCGCGGCGAACGAGACGGTCGTGCCCGGCACCGGGGTCCCGTTCGAGTCGGTGACCAGGACCGCGAGCGGGCTCGCGAACGCGGTGCCGGTGGGCGTGAGCTGGTTGTTGCCAGAATAGAGGTAGACGGCCGCCGGCCCGCCGACGGCGGGCGGCGGCGCGAACGTCGCGGTGACGTTCATGTTCCCGGAGATGGTGAGCGTGCAGCTCGACGGCGCCGGGCTGGCGGTGCACGCGGCCGGCAGTCCCGTGCCGCTCCATCCCGTGAACGAGGCGCCCGCGATCGGAGAGGCGCTCAGCACCACCTGCGACCCGTCGGCGAACGTCCCCGAGGCGGAGCCGCAGCTCGTGCCGCAAGCGAGGCCCGCCGGCGCCGAGAAGATGGAGCCGTTCGCGTTGCCGCCCGCCTTGGTGACCGTGAGCGTGCGCGGCGTCCCGACGAAGACGGAGACGGTCGAGCTGTTGTTGGTGAGGTCGGGATCCGTGGTCCCGCTCGGCGCCGACGTGCCGGCGGTGTTGATCATCGTCCCCGAGGCGCTCGCCGAAACGGTGCCGTAGACCTTGATGGTGAGCTGCCCGCCGCCTGTGCCGCCGTCGAATCCGAGGCGCGGCGAGAGCGAGATGGAGTTGCCGGTGCCGTTGACATTCGCCGCCCCGCCCTGGTCGCGGCATTTCGTGGCGGTCCCGGTCCCGCTGCCGTTGCGGGTCACCGTGCAGGCCCAGGTCACGCCCGTGAGCTGCGAGGGGATCACGTCGGTGAAAGTGACGCTGCGCCCGAGCGAGGAACGGATCTGGTCCGTGGCGCTGTTGTTGGTGATCGTGATCGTGTAGAGGGGGTTGTTCGCCCCGCTCGTGAAGGTGGCGCCCGGCTGCACCGCCGTGACGCTCGCCGTCTTCACCACCACGATGTCGGCGTAGTGCGTGGTCGAGGCGTTGACCGCGGTCGTGACCTTGGCGCCGAGGAGCGTCGGCGAGCTGACCGAACCGATCGAATAGTCTCCGTTGACGATGCTGCCGGTCGCGGTCGCCGCGACGTTGACGGTGACGGTGAAGCTGCCCGACGCGCCGGGATTCAGCGTACCGATCGGGCACGAGATCGTTCCTGCGCTCCCCACCGCCGGCGTCGTGCACCCGGTGATGCCGGACACCGAGGCGAAGGTGGTATTGGGCGGGGTGACCTGATCGACGTGCGCGCCGAGCGCCGCCGTCGTGCCGCCGTTCGCGTACCGGAGCGTGTAGGTCAGCGTGGCCCCGGCGTTCACGGACTGCGGAGCGCTGGCGGAGACGTAGGGTCCCGGGACCGTCGAGCCCATGCCGTCGAGGTAGACGCGGCCGAAGTGGCCGCCCAGCGAGCAACCCGAAGCGACCACCGTGAGCTGCACCTGATCCCCGGCGGAGAGCGCGGAACCTGCCGGGGCGATGTCGACGAGGGCCCAGTCGAGCCACTGGGTCGCATTGCCCGTGGCGATGCTGGTGGTGGTGTGCCACGGGACTCCCGTCTGCCCGGCAGTGTTGAAGCCCGTGTACAGGGTCGTGCCGCGCGTCAGGTTGAGCAGCTCGACGTAGAAGTAGGGCTGCTGATTGAACGCGTGCGACGGGTTCTCCAGCACCGGCGCGATGGCGAACCGCACGTGGATCTGTCCGTCGTTCGGGTCCACGTCAGCGAGGCTCACCGTCATCGACTGCTTGAGCACGTTGGCGTTCTTGTTCTTCCCGTACGTCGTCGCGTCCTTGTAGTTGAGCCGCGCGGAGCGCTGTCCGTAGAGCGGAAACCGGAACGCTTGCCCGGTGCCGAGGTCGGGGTCGGCCTGCGTCAGCGCCGCCCCGCCGACGACGTACGTCGCATTGACGCCGGTGCCGAGCCCGGACAGGTTGAGGGCCGAGAAGCTCGATGGGGGAGCGCTCGCGGTCCCGCTCACGCCGTTTGCGTTCAGATAGTTGAGCAGGGTCCAACCCGAGGGCGGCGTCGTCCCGATCGGGTCGTTTTCGAAATCGCCGTTGGTGAAGACGAAGTGTGGCCTGGGAGCCGCGTGGAACGGAAGCGAGTCCTTTTGTGAGTTGCGCCCGCACGCCGCGAGCATGCCAAGCGCGAGCAGCGCCAGGACGCGTCGACGAGTGGCAGGCGGCACGAGGCCGTTGCTCATTTTCTCTCCCAGCGCTGATGGGTCCCGAGAAACGACACTCGCGGTCGCGCAAGCGGAAGTCCAATAATGAGCAATCGGCCGAAGAGGCCGGGTACGTGCTTCTGCGCACCGTTTGTACGCCGCCGTGTGCGAGTCTTGACTACGCGAGGTACACGCGAACCTCGCCCAGCGGCTCGGCCACCTCGCGCATATCGGTCACCCACTCTTCACCATTGAACGCGGAGCGAGTAGGTTCCCGCCGACCTCCGGGAGTCGCCATGCGAATGGAACACATCCGCGGCTTCATCCTGCTGCTCTCGCTCGCCCTCGCCTTGCCGGCCCGCGCCGATGGCGACCTGGGCAAGGTGCAGCATGTTCTCGTCCTCATGCAGGAGAACCACTCGTTCGACAACTACTTCGGCGCGTTAGCGTACGCGCCGGCGAGCCCGTACCGCGCGGGTGACGGCGGCTGCCGCGAGCGCGATCACTCCTGCGTCGACGGCCTCTCTTGCCACCGCGCTGAGTCGGGCGCGCTGCGCTGCGCGAACCACAACCCCGACCTGGGCGGCGGAGCGGTGCGCGCTTTCCACCTCGCGAACCGTTGCGTGAGGCCGGATCTCGATCATTCGTGGGTGGGCACGCACCACGAGATGAACTTCTCCGCGCCGAACAGGACGCTGCAGGGTCCGGCGGACGGGTTCGTGCGGGTGAACGACGCCACCGAGCAGCTCGACCTCGGCGGCGAAGGTCCGTTCGAGGACGAGACGATCGGTTTCTACACCGAGGCGGAGATTCCGTTCTATTACGACCTCGCCAGCAAGTTCGCCATCGACGACCGCTATTTCTCCTCGGTGCTCGCGCAAACGTTCCCGAACCGCGCGTACCTGCTCGCCGCCACCTCCTTCGGGCATCTCACGACCAATGACATCTTCCCTCCGCCCGGCGGATATAAGCCGATCACCGGCACGATCTTCGATCTGCTCGAGGCGCACGGGGTGACCTGGGCCGACTACTTCCAGGACGCGCCGCAGGGCGCCATCTTCCGCGCCTTCAGCGCGACGCAGATCGACCCCCACTTCTTCCCGCTGCCGCTCCTGCTCGCCCAGCTCGCCGGCGCGCCCGGAACGCCTCCGCTGGCGCAGGTGTCGTTCGTGGATCCGAACTTCGGTCTCTTCGCCAGGGTCGGCGAGAACGACGAGCACCCGCCCACCGACATCCGGCGCGGGCAGGCCTTCGTCTCCAATGTGGTGAACGCCCTGCGCAACGGTCCCCACTGGAGGGACAGCGTGCTGTTCCTCGTCTACGACGAGCACGGCGGGTTCTACGATCACGTCACGCCGCCGCGCGCGGCGCAGCCGGACGGGATCGCGCCGGGTCAGTGCGCCGACCTCTCGAATCCACCCGCCAGCGAGCAGCCAGGCGGAGGTGCCGAGTGCTCGTACAACTTCGTCAACCCGACGGATACCAGCGTGGACCAGGCGATCGCGCTCTGCCCCGAGCTGGCCGCCGATCCGACCGGGCCGTTCCCGCGGCACTGCGCCAATTTCGACCAGCTCGGAGTGCGCGTGCCGTTCGTCGCCATATCGCCGTTCGCGAAGCCGCACTATGTCTCGCACACGGTCGGCGATCACACCTCGCTGCTGGCGTTCATCGAGCGCGCCTTCCTCCCCGCCGCAGACGCGCGCGGCGAGCGTCCGCACCTGACCCGCCGCGACCTGGAGGCCGACGCGCTCGAGGACCTGTTCGATTTCGATCGCGCGCCTTCGCTGGATACCCCGGTCGGCTCGGCGGCACCGCCCGCGGACGACTGCACGCCGTGACTGTCACGCTGGAGATGGCGGAGGACATCGGACTGGCTTGATCTGCACTTCCATTGCGTCATCGAGGAAAACCATCGACGGAGATGTCGCGACGCACCGGTCGATCGGGTTTCGCATGTCCCGGCTGCTGGCGCTGTGGGCCGCAGCACTGAGCGAGGTGGGATCGATCTCGGCGGCGTCGAGGTGGCCGTCGTGGGCGTTCCCACCGCGACTTTGACCGGATGGAACCTGCGACGCGCCCCCTACGCCGACGGCGAGCTCTGCGAGTTGAACGGCATGTTCTGCCCTTGCCCGTGACGAAAGCGCAGGCCAAGGCGGAGCAGAAAGCGCGAACTAAGGCGCACAACGAGCGAACCGCCCTCCGCCGCAAGGCGCTGACACAGGGACAGCGCCTAGCTTGATGCGATGAGCCCAACCGGACATTTCTACTTGGCTGGAAAGCGGACATCTCTACTTGGGTTTGACATTCGCTCAGCAGTGCATCCTACACTGCCGCCTGGGAGCTATTCGTGCGGAAATTTCTCGTCATGGTGTCGCTCTGCGCTGCGTGCGACTCCGGTTCCTCGCCGACGCTGCGTTCGTCGCAATCGTCGCAGTCTCTCGCGGCCGCCAAGGTCGTCGATGTCAGCCGCGACGAGCTTTCGCAAAACGAGACTCCGCTGGCGTTGAACCCGACGAACCCGCTGAACCTCGTCACCGGCGCGAACGACTGGAACTACAACGACGGCTGCGCGGTGAATGCCACGTTCGACGGCGGGAAGACGTGGACGCGCACGTTGCCCGACGGGTTCCTTCCCGGGGTGACGAAGTACACGAACGATCCGGCCGTGCCGGGCACCGGGCTCTACGACGCCGGCGGCGATCCCGCCGTCGCGTTCGGCCCCGACGGAACCGCCTACTTCGTCTGCCAGGCCTTCAACTTCACGCCCCCCTACCAGATTGCGCTCCTCGTCAGTCGCTCGAGGGACGGCGGCCGCACCTGGCTCGACGGCGCGAAGGACAAGCTGACGCAGGTGAACACTTGGAACGGCAACGGGAAGAGCAAGGGTTCGAACGGGCAGTTCCCCGACCACGAGTCCATCTATGTGGACTGGAACCCGGCGAGCCCCTTTTACGGCCGCATCTACGTCACCTGGGTACAGTTCAGCGGGCAGACGCACTCGCCGGTGCAAGTGGCCTATTCGAGCGACGGAGCGCGGACGTTTTCGACGCCGGTGGCGATCACCTCCTCCACGATCCGCAACAACCAGGACGCGCGGCTCACGTCGGCTCCCGACGGGACCCTGTTCCTCACGTTCGACAACGGCGTGCAAGGCGGGAAAGGCACCGTCATGTACGTTGCGAAATCGAGGGACGGTGGGGCGACCTGGACGCAGCCGTTCCAGTTCGCTGCCTTCCGGAACCCCGTCTGCACCTTCCCGCCGTACTGCTTCAACATCGCGGGCGGCGCGTTCCGATCGGGCGGCAGCTATCCGTCGCCGGCTTACAACGCGACCGACGGGCGGCTTTACGCCATCTTCCCCGATATCCGCGGCGCCTTCGCGCAGGTGTACTGGACGTCCGCCAGCGCGGACGACCTGACGCGCTGGAGCGAGCCGACCGCCATCGCGCCCGCTGCCGGCGATCGCTTCCAGGCCGAGATGAGCATCGCGCCGAACGGTCGCATCGACGTGTCCTTCTACGACCGTAGCTACACGCAGAACCAGCTCGTCGACCTCACGCTCGCCTCCAGCGACGACGGAGGCGCCACCTGGGCGTCGCAGCGGGTGTCGAGCTCGAGCTTCGATCCGTCCCAGTGGGGAGTGCCGTCGTCGTCCGCGAGCGGTTTCCGGCCCTTCATCGGAGACTACAACGGCATGGTCTCGACCGACGCCTTGACCGCCATCACCTGGACCGGAGTGGCGAAGCCGCAGCCGCTCAACTTGGAGATCGATTTCGCCTCGATCGCGCAGTGAACCGCCGGAGGCGGGAACGGGCGGGAGCAGCGGTCCCTGATCAAGGATTGAAACGGACGGAAGTGCGGCTAGGCTCGCTCGGGATCTACATCGCCTCATCAGCCGAGCTGCGCGCCAGCGTGGCCTCGACGATCGCCCCCTGACAAATTTCGCCACCTGGGGAGTCGTGGCCGGCCTCGTTTCTGCGCACCTGGTCCACCTGCTCCTGTACCACCCGGAGGAGCTGCGATCCGGTGGACTCCTGCAGGTCCTGAAGGTCTGGGACGGCCTGTCGTCGATGGGTGGCTTGCTCGGTGGAGTCCTCGCTGCCGTGGTGTTCTTCCGCGTCCGAGGCCTGGATTTCTCGCAGTACGCCGACGCGTTCGCGCTCGGTATCGCTCCAGGCTGGGCGATCGCGCGTCTTGGTTGCTTCTCCGTGCACGACCATCCCGGAGTGCTGACCAGCTTCTTTCTCGCGGTGCGGTTTCCGGACGGCGCGCGTCACGACCTTGGCTTGTACGACGCGCTCGTCCTGTTCGGCCTGACTCTGCTGCTGTACGGGCTCGCGCGGCGGCAGTTGCTCGCCGGCCGACTGCTGGCCGTGCTCGCAGTCGGTTACGGAGCAGCGAGGTTCGCGCTCGATTTCCTACGTGCCAGGGACGTTGCGTACGCGGATGCGCGCTACCTCGGCCTGACGCCCGCTCAATACGCATGCGTACTCCTTGTCGTGTACGGCGCGGTCGAGCTCGTGCGGGGCCCTCTTGCGTCTGCCCGCGCGGATCGGATCGGGGTCCTGTAATTCGACAGTGATCGAGCCGCGCAGGAGCGCCGCGCCTCGGCGACCGGCACGCAGGTTCGGCCCTTGTCTCGAACCCTGCTCGGGCCCTTACGCTGGAAGTGCTCGACCAATCGGACGAGCGCAGATGCGCTCCGAGGAAAACCCATGAGGAAAGCGATCGCCTACATTGCATGCCTTCTTCTCTGCGTTTCCGGCGCGGCGCACGCGGCGCGCGCGCACTCGCAAGGCTTCCTCCGAGGCCACAGCCTGATGTTCGGCCTCGATACCGAGGTCGGCGTTCCGCTCGGGAACTATGCCGACGCGAGCAGCGTCGGCGGCGGAGTCGCCCTCACCGGCGAGTTCACGCTGCTCGAGACGCTGAGCGCGACGATGCGCGTCGGGTTCGAGGCGCACACCGACAGGACCGTCGCCGCCGCCAGCTCCCACGTGAACGCCCTGCCGATCCTCTTCGGCACCAAGTACTACCTCGCGTCCCAGCGCGAGGGCCTCTTCGGTTCATTCGAGGCGGGCATGTTCGACCTCATGACCAGCATCACTCCCGCCCGCGGCGCGAGCACGTCTTCCAACGACCTCCGGTTCGGTCTTGGCGCGGGGATCGGGTTCCAGCAGGACCGGTGGAACGTCCGCGTGAACATCCACACGCAGGACGTCAGCAACTTCGGCAACGCGTTCATGATGACGGGCGGTATCGGCTACGAGTTCGTCGGGCTCTGAGCCGAACGGCGGTCGGGCAGGCCCGGGGATGCTCAGGTCCCCGGGCCTGGTTTGACATTCATAAGCACTTGCTTATGCGTGTTCTCGTGCAACGCGAGGACGCCGTCTTCCGCGCTTTGGCCGACCCGAGCCGGCGCGCGATTTTCGAACGTCTCAGCCGGGGAGAGGCCCCGGTCAAGGACCTCACGGCACG
>Ga0137403_10004265_pt1 | contig 16890 bp, 16 predicted proteins | sample CZOMad2_1_16fung_FD_122057 | JGI IMG/M metagenome (GOLD analysis project Ga0137403, IMG submission 122057) | Vadose zone soil fungal communities from Angelo Coast Range Reserve, California, USA - CZOMad2_1_16fungal (Hybrid Assembly) | ecosystem: Environmental > Terrestrial > Soil > Vadose zone...
TCATGTGGGACAACCGCCAGATGATGCATCGCGTGCGCCGCTACGACGAGAGCCAGCCGCGCGACATGCGCCGCACCACGGTCGCGGGCAACGCGGCCACCACCGCTCAGGTGTAGACGGAAGAGCGAGTCAGTCGATGAATCTCGTGATCTACGTTATCGTCATGTGCCTGCTCCTGACGGCCGGCCCCGCGTCGGCCGAGTGGTTTGCGGACGTGTACGCCGGGCAGAGCCTCACCATCAAAGACGACGTGACCGTCCACAGCCCGGCCGGCCTCAGCATCTACCGCGACACCGAGTTCGACCGCGCGCTCATCTACGGTGGGCGCTTCGGCCGCTACCTGGACCGCGTGCCCTTTCTCGGACTCGGCGTGGACCTCTTCACCTTCGCGCCGACGATCGGGCCGCAGCCGCTGCACATCGACGGGTGCGTGCCCTCGGGTGGGTGCAGCGGAGGGCAGGGCGGCACGACCGGCCGCATCGACGTGGACACCATCGCGCTCTCGCTCGACCTCCTGCTGCGGTTGCCGCTGCTGAAGTCGGAGACGGCGCCGTGGGGCGCGCTCCAGCCGTACATCTCGGCCGGCGTGCCGTTCTACAAGACCACGGTCACGCCGCGAACGACTGCGCAGTTCCGCAACCAGGACGGCGACACCGACTTCTCGGTCGGCTACAAGGTCGGGGGCGGCGTCGCCTTCCAGGTCGCGCCCAACCTCATGGTCTTCGCCGAGTACCGCTACACGCACGCCGATGTCTCGGTGGACTTACGCGACTCGGCGACCCTCAAGAAGACGCCGTTCAGCTTCGACCTCGACACTCACTCTGCGGTCCTGGGGATCTCGGCTCGCTGGTAGACGGCGACGGCCGGCCGGCTTCAGGCCGGACCGGAGTCGGCGGGCGGTGCCGGGAGTCCGTCGAGGTGGGCGATGCAGTTCAGCAGGCGCACTCGCCACGGCGCCGGCCAGTCGACGATCGTCAGCGAGGTGTTGTCCCAGCGCTCGGGCGCCGATTCGCCGTCGGCGAGGACGAGGTGCCGGGCGGCGAGCGAGCGACACACGAGGCCGTGCGTCACCACCGCCAGGCGGCCGCCGGTGGCCGCCGCCATCTCCTGCACGCGGGCCCACGCCCGGTCGACGCGCTCGTGGAACACCGGCCACGTCTCGCCGTTCGGGGGCGCGTAGTCGGGCTCGAACATGTCGAAGCCGAGCTCCGAGTACGGCCGGCCGCGCAGATCGCCGAAGTTCCGCTCGCGCAGCAGCGGCTCGACGCTGAGCGGGGCCCCGGTCGCCCGCTGCAGGTGCTCGGCCGTCGTCAGCGCGCGCGCATAGTCGCTCGAGACGATGCGCACGATGCCCTCGCCGGCGAGCCGGCGCGCCAGCCGCTCGGCCTGGACGACGCCGCGCGGCGAGAGCGGGATGTGCGGGTGCTGGACGATCCGGAGCGCGTTGCCGTCCGTCTCGCCGTGGCGGATCAGGAAGAGCCGGCTCATCGCGAGGACTCGCAGACGCTCGCGAGCACCGCCGGCAGCGCCGCCAGCACCTCGCGGAGGCACGCGCGAACGCGGGCGATGTTGGCGTCGGCCTTCTCGGGCACCTCGCCCCGCGACACCTGGGCGATGAACTCGTCGCGGCCGGTCGCCATCAGGAGCGAGGCGTTGACCTCGAGCTGGAGGGCGTGGACGCGTCGCGTGCCGGGCTGGCCGTACGTCGTCACGATGTTGCCGCCGGCGTAGCCGCTGACGTTCTCGTGCACCTCGAAGCCGTGGCGCGTGAAGATCGCGGCGACGGTCTTCGCGAGCTCCGGTGCGCACGTGGTGTCGTGGCGCGTGCCAATGATCACCTGGTGATCCTTCATCCGGCGCGGGCTCCCGGTGTGGCCGTCGAGCAGGAGCGCGTGGCCGTAGTGCCGGGAGAGCTCGGCCAGTAAGGCGTCGAGGGTCGAGTAGTACGGGTCGTACAGCGCGCGCAGCCGGTCTTCGAGATCGGCGAGCCCGAGCGGGTGCCGGAAGATGGGCGCCTCCCGCATCGTGTGCGTGCGGACGACGCCGCGACGCGAGCGCACCTCGCCGTCGTGGTGCTCGAAGTCGTCGCGACGCCGGTTCACGTCGACGAACATGCGAGAAAATGGCGTCGCGAGCACGGTGGCCCCGTGCTCGTGCAGGTCGCCATAGAGATCGCCCACGAAGGTATCGGCGAAGCCGTAGGCGAAGGTCTCGAACCAGGGCTCGCGATAGTCATCGCGGGTGATGTGAGGCAACGGCTGGGTGCCGTAGTGGGGCACGCTCACCAGAACCGGTGTGCGCGCCCCCGGCGCCGGGTGCCTGACGATCGGGACTGATGGCTCCGCGGCGGCCTCCTGGCGCCTAGCGCTCTCGCACGACCGGGTTGCGCAGCACGCCGATGCCGGGCACCTCGACCTCGACCACGTCGCCGTCCTTCATGTTCTCGGTCGCGCCGTCGGTGCCCATCCACAGCACGTCGCCCGGATAGAGCGTCAGGTACTGGCTCATGCGGCTGATGAACTGGCGCACGCCGAAGATCGCGTCCTTGACGGCATAGGTGAACATCTCCTTGCCGTTGAGCCGGATCGTGACGCGGAGGTCGTCGGGATCGAGGCCGGTGACGATCCACGGGCCCATCGGCTTGAAGGTGTCGCTGTTCTTCCCCCGCCAGAACGTGCGGTCGCCGCGCTGCCAGGTCCGCTCGCTGACGTCATTGCCGATCGTGTAGCCGAAGACATAGTCGAGCGCCTCGGCTTCCGAGACGCGCCGGCAGCGCTTGCCGATCACCGCGACCAGCTCGCCTTCGTACTGGACCTGATCCGTCGCGTCCTTGGGGATGACGATCGGCTCGTCCGTCGCGGCCAGCGCGTTGTTGGCCCGATAGCCGACGTCGGCGTTCGGCGGGAACTCCGGCTTCACGCCCCGGCGGTGGGCCATCTCGGTCACGTGCTCCCGGTAGTTGACGCCGGCGGCGTAGAAGGTGGGCGGAATCACCGGTACGAGCAATTTCACGCGGCTCAGCTGAGCGGTGGTCGACGTTCGCGTGAAGGAGTCGAACGGGCTCCCGGTGACTTCGGTCACGGTGGTGTCCTCGATGACGCCGTAGGCGGTCGTGCGTCCGGACTGAAACCGGCACCATTTCATCGTGCTCCCTCCTTGGCCGGGCCCAAGGGTAGCATCGCCGGCAGGGCCGTCAACGCTATACTCACCACCCGAGAGGACAACCCCATGGCGACCGAGCTCCACGACCTCCCGATTGCCGAGCTCTCGAGCCTGATCGCGGCGCGGAAGCTCTCGCCCGTTGAGCTGCTCGAGGCGCTGATTCAGCGTGTCGAGCGGTACGACGGGCAGACGCGTGCCTTCATCACGCGCACGTTCGACCCGGCCCAGCGGCAGGCGAGGGCGGCCGAGGCCGACATCGGGGCGGGCAAGTACCGGGGCGCGTTGCACGGGATCCCCTTCGCGCTCAAGGACATCTACGACACGAAGGGCATCCGCACCTCGGCCCACTCGCGGGTCTTCATCGACCGGATTCCCGCGGAGGATGCCACGACGACGAGCCGGCTCTACGACGCCGGCGCCGTGCTGCTCGGCAAGCTCGCGACGCACGAGATGGCGCATGCGGGCCCCTCGTTCGATCTCCCCTGGCCTCCCGCACGGAACCCCTGGAACCTCGCGCACTTCACCGGTGGCTCCTCGTCGGGATCGGGTGCCGCCGTGGCGGCCGGCCTGGTCCCGCTGGCCCTCGGCTCGGACACGGGTGGATCGATCCGGGGCCCGGCGTCGCTCTGCGGCGTCGTCGGTCTCATGCCGACCTTCGGCCTGGTGAGCCGGGCCGGCGTCGTCACCAACTCCTACACGTTCGACCACTGCGGGCCGCTGGCCCGGACCGTCGAGGACTGCGCCCTGGCGCTGGAGGCCCTGGCCGGCTACGACCCGAAGGACGCGGGAAGCCTGAGCCGCCCGATCCCCCGCTATCGCCGGGCGCTCGGTCAGGATCTGCGGGGGATCAAGATCGGCGTCCTGCGGCACCACTGGGAGACCGACGTCCCGGCGTCCGAGGACGTTCGCCGCGCGATGGATGCCGCGCTCGACGTCCTGCGCCGGCTGGGCGCCGAGCTCGAAGAATGCCGCGTGAGGCCGCTCGGCAGCTACTTCGACGTCAAGATCATCATCGCCGAGAGCGAGATCTTCAGCGTCCACCAGAAAAACCTGATCGCGCGACCGAAGGACTTCGGCGCCGACTTTCGCTCGCGCGCATTCCCGTCCGTGCTCTTCACCGCCAACGACTACGTCCAGGCCACGCGCGAGCACCGCCGGATGATGGTGGAGATGGAACCGCTCTACGCCCGGTTCGACGCCTTCGTCACGGCCGGCATGGGCGAGGCCCCGCGGCTCGGCGACTACCGCAGCGCCTCGTTCTGGCAGAAGCCGAGCTTGCTGACCGCCTGGAACGTCACGGGCCAGCCCGTGCTGGCGCTTCCCAACGGCTTCGGCGGGAGCGGCCTGCCGCTCGGCATGCAGATCGTCGGCCGCCCGTTCGGCGAGACCACGATCCTGCGCGTCGGCCATGCCTACGAGCGCGCCGCGGAATGGCACACGCGGCATCCCCATCTGGTGCCGGGGGCGACGGCGCCCGACGTCACGCCTCCGCCCGTGCTGTCGGAGCCGGCCGATCGAGTCGATGCCGAGACGCGCGACCTGTGCGTGAAGGCCGCGCGGCGAGCTGGCCTGCAGCTCGACGAGCTGATGCTGGCCCAGCTCCTGGAGGGCGCGCCGTACGCGCTCGGCATGGTGCGGCGCCTCCGCCGCGACCATGCCCTTCACCACGAGCCCGCGAACGTCTTCAGCTTTCCGAGTTCCACACCCGCGCACGACCAGTCAGGGGGTTCAGCGTGAACATTCGACCGAATCGCGTGAAAGAGAAGCTCGCCGCCGGCCAGGTCGCGACGATCCTGTCCGGCACCAACGACCCGGACTTGATCGATCAGCTCGGCACGCTCGACGTGGACGGCATCTGGCTGGAGGGCGAGCACGGCGGCGTCGACTACGCCGACCTCGGTAACCTGACGCGAGCCTGCGATCTGTGGGGGAAGACCTCGGTCGTCCGGGTCATGGACAACGACTACGCCACGATCTACCGCACGCTCGATCGCGGCGCCCAGGGCATCGTGGTGCCGCACGTCAACACGCGCGCCGAGGCCGAGGCGGTCGTCGCCGGCGGCAAGTTCGCGCCGCTCGGCAAGCGCGGCATGTACACGAGCCGCCAGGGCTTCGGCGTGGGCGACTATCTGAAGACCGCCAACGACCAGAGCCTGCTGATCGTGTTGATCGAAGACATCGTCGCCGTCCGAAATCTGGACGAGGTCCTCAAGGTCGACCACATCGACGTCTTCTTCGTGGCGCCGAATGACCTGGCGACCTCGATGGGCCAGATCGGCAACATGGGACACCCGGAGGTCCAGCAGACCGTCGACGGGGCGATCAAGAAGATCGTCCAGCGCGGCCGCGTGGCCGGCACGCTCGTCAACTCGGCCAACGTCGAGCGCTATACCAAGATGGGCGTGCGCGTGGTGATGACCAGCTTCTTTCCCTGGATCCAGACCGGCGCGAAGGAGCTGGTCGAGCGCGCCGCGGCCGGCGCCCGGGGCTGACGACGGAGCGCGTCGCGACGGTGCGGTGTTGAAGCTGGCGGAGGCGCTGGAGATGATGGGCGACGAGGTTGTCGCGCTGGTCGGTGGAGGCGGGAAGACGACGGCGATGTTTCGCCTTGCGCGAGAAATGGTGGAAAAGGGCGGGAGCGCGCTCACGACCACGACCACCCACATCTTCGCCGCGCAGATCGCGCTGGCGCCCGCGCACGTCTCCGCCGCCGCCGCCACACGGCAGAGCGTCTCGGCTGCGCTGGCCGCCCACCGCCACGTGCTCGTCATCGGGGCCACGAGCTCCGAGACCGGGAGGGCCGGCGGCGTCTCCCCGGAGCTCTTCCGGCGTCTGCGCACCTGGTGCCCGGACGCGTGCATCCTGAACGAAGCCGATGGCTCTCGGATGCGCCCGTTCAAGGCTCCAGCCGAGCACGAGCCGGTGATTCCCGCGGAAACGACGCTGGTCGTCCCCGTCGTGGGTGGCGACGTCTTCGGGAAGACGCTGGACGCCGAGCACGTCCACCGCCCAGAGCTCGTCAGCGCGCTGAGCGGCGCTCCGCTGGGGACGCCGATCACGCCCGAGATCGTGGCGCGCGTCCTGGCCCACCCCGAGGGCGGACGCAAGGACGTGCCGGCCGGCGCCCGGGTCGTTGTCCTGATCAACAAAGTGGAGAGCCTTCCGGACCGGAAGCCGGCGCGCGAGACAGCCGAACGTCTCCTGCGCGAGCCGGCGATCCAGTCGGTTGTGCTCGCCGCGGTGCGCGGGACCGAGCCCGTGCTCGAGGTCTGCTCGCGGTGATCCCTCGGATCTGGAGATCGGCATGACAACCGTGGAGACGGCGCTCGGCCCGGTGGCCACGACCGAGCTCGGCCCGACGCTGATGCACGAGCACATCGTCACGCGCTCCCCCGGGGTTCAGGAGAACTGGCCCCATCTCTGGGACCGGAACGCCATCCTCGCGATCGCCGAGCGCAAGATGGCCGATCTCTACGGCCGGGGCATCCGCGCGATCGTCGACCTGACCACCGTCGACCTGGGGCGGGACATCGACTTGATCCTCGGGGTGGCTCGTCGCTCGCGCGTGCACGTGATCGTCGCCACCGGGGTCTGGTGGATGCCGCAGCGGTACTTCAGCGCCCACGGCGTCGATGCGGTGGCCGAGCTGTTCATCCGCGACATCACCCAGGGCATCGGCACGAGCGGCGTCAAGGCCGCCATCATCAAGTGCGCCACCGACACCGCCGGCGTGACCCCGGTGATCGAGAACGTGCTGCGCGCGTCCGCGCGGGCACAGAAGGCGACCGGGGCGCCGATCTCGACGCACACCTGGGCCGCGGGCCGCTCCGGCGAAGCGCAGCAGGCGATCTTCGCGCAGGAGGGCGTCGATCTGGGCCGCGTCATCATCGGCCACAGCGGCGACAGCGAGGACCTGGGCTATCTGCGCGGGCTGATGGAGCGGGGAAGCACCATCGGGATGGACCGCTTCGGCCTCGAGAGCTTCCTGCCCACGGCGAAACGGGTCGAGGTGCTCGCCCGGCTCTGCGCCGAGGGCTACGCCGGCAAGATGGTCCTCTCCCACGACGCCAACTGCTGGACCGACATGGTGTCCGAAGAGGCCAAGCGCCGGACCCGACCGCTCTGGCACTACAATCACATCCCGGACGACATCCTCCCCGCGCTCCGCAAGGCGGGTGTCAGCGAGGATCAGATCGAGCAGATGCTCGTGCGCAACCCGCGGGCGATCTTCGAGGCTCGGAAGGCCTGACGATGGCCGAGCTCCGGATCGCGCTCACCTGTGCCGACTACGCGCGCGTCATGCCCCTGGCGACCGGCGAGGTGAAGCCGGAGGGGATCGCGCTCACGATGATCCTGGGCAGCCGGGGCTCGTGGCCGGCGCGCGCCGAGATGCTCCGTCGCGCCGTGCAGGATCCAGGCGTGCAGGGCGGCGAGTGGTCGATGGCGCAGTACCTCTACCGTATCGACAAGGGCGATCACCGCTACGTGGGCCTGCCCGTGTTTCCGCTGCGCAACTTCACGGCGCGCGACCTGTACGTCCGTCGCGGTGGCCCGATCCGGCGGCCCGCGGACCTGGCGGGCAAGCGCATCGGCATGTACAGCTACACCGCGAGCGGCTCCATCTGGTACCGGCACTTCCTGCGCTTCGTGGGCCTGGACCCGGCCGCCATCCAGTGGTGGATCGGGGACATCGACACGCCGTGGTCCGCACCGATGGACCAGACGCTGCCCTCCGGCGTGAACGCGCCGGCGAAAGGGCGATCGTTGTCGGACATGCTGGTCGCGGGCGAGCTGGAGGCGATCTACAGTCCGCCCCGCCCCGCGGCCTACCATCCCAGGACCGGGCCGATCGTCCGCCTGTTCCCGGACTTCCGCCCGATCGAGCAAGAGTACTTCCTCAAGACCGGCGCGTTTCCCCCGCAGCATCTGCTCGTGATCCGGCGCGAGGCCTGGGAGGCGAACCGCTGGATCGCCAGGCGCCTCACCGAGGCCTTCAGCGCCGCCAACGATTGCTTCACCGCCGCACAGAAGGGGTTTCCATACGCCACGCCGTGGCTGGAAGCCGAGCTCGAGGACACGGTGGCCGTGATGGGTGAGGACTTCCATCCGTTCGGACTCGAGCGCAACCGAGCGCAGATCGACACGTTCGCCGACGAGGCCTTCCGGCTGGGCCTGACGAGCCGCCGGGTCACGACCGATGAGTATTTCGCGGACTACCTCAAGGGAGGTTGACGAGGTCATGCCGATCATCCTGGGCGCGGGTGCGCATCGTTACGAGGTCGTCGATCAGTGGGCGAAGCTGCCGCCGGGACGGGAATTCAACGCCGACGTCGCCGCGGTCGGGGTCGACAAGCAGGACCGGGTGTACGCGTTCAATCGGGGTCAGCACCCGATGGTCGTGTTCGACCGCGACGGCGGCTTTCTGCGTTCCTGGGGCGAAGGCGTGTTTCGCCGCGCGCACGGCGTCCACATGGCGCCGGACGACACGGTCTGGCTGACCGACGACGGCGACCATACCGTCCGGCACTGCACGCTCGACGGCAAGGTGCTGCTGACGCTCGGTATCCCCGGCACGCCGAAGCCCTACATGAGCGGCGAGCCGTTTCACCGCTGCACGCACACGGCGCTGTCGCCGCAGGGCGATCTCTACGTCTCCGACGGCTACGGCAACTCGCGCGTCCACAAGTTCGCGCCGAACGGCACGCTGCTCAGCTCGTGGGGCGAGCCCGGCACCGATCCCGGCCAGTTCAACATCCCGCACAACATCTGCTGCGACGCCGACGGCTGGGTCTACGTCGCCGACCGTGAGAACCATCGCGTCCAGGTGTTCGACGGTCACGGCAAGTTCGAAGCCCAGTGGAACAACATGCACCGCCCCTCGGGCCTGTTCATGGAGCGCGGCCCTCAAGGCCGCTTCTACGTCGGCGAGATCGGCGGCGGCATGGGCGTCAACTACGACATGCCCAACATCGGGCCGCGCGTCAGCCTCTACAGTCACAAGGGCGAGCTGCTGGCGCGGCTGGGCCAGCGCCCGGCCGGGCTCGAGCCGGGCCAGTTCATGTCGCCGCACGGGCTGGCCGTGGACTCGCGTGGCGACATCTACGTCGGCGAAGTGTCGTTCACCAACTGGGGCAATCGCTACAAGGGCCAGCCCCACCCGCCCGGGCTGCGAAGCTTGCAGAAACTCGTCAAGGTACGCTGACGCCCTGGACGTGCTGCGCAGATTCAAGGACGCGGTGAAGGAGGTATCGTGACTGAGCCAGTGACGCTGAAGATCTTTTCCGATTACGTCTGACCCTGGTGCTATCTCAGTACCGTGCGTATTGAGAAGCTCCAGGCCGAGCACCACGTGAAGGTCGAGTGGGTGCACTTCCCCTTGCACCCGGAAACGCCGGCGGAAGGCCGCGCGCTGGCCGATCTCTTCGCGGGGCGCAACGTGGACCGCAAAGCCATGCACGCGCAGATGAAGGCGCGCATGGACGCCGAAGGGCTTCCCTACGGGGAGCGCACCATGACCTACAACAGCCGCCTGGCCCAGGAGCTGGGCAAGTGGGCGGACACGCAGCCGGGCGGGAACGCCCTCCACGATGCGCTGTTTCGCGCCTACTTCGTGGAGGCGCGCGACATCTCCCAGCCCGCCGTGCTCCTGGAGATCGCGGAGCGCGCGGGCCTGCCGGCCGACGGCGCGCGCGACGTTCTGGAGAAGCGAACGTTCAAGGAGGCGGTCGACAGGGACTGGGAGCTCTCTCGCCGGATCGGGGTCACCGGCGTGCCGACGTTCGTCGCCGGCCCCTACGGCGTCGTCGGCGCGCAGCCCTACGAGGTCCTGGAGCAGCTCGTGCGGAAGGCCGCCCAGGGGGACACCGAGGCGACGCACTGATATGGAGGAGGAAAGCGATGCCGGTCTTCACGCGTCCTGAGGCCGAGATCTACTACGAAGTCCACGGCTCCGGCTACCCGCTGCTGCTGTTCGCGCCGGGGGGCCTGCGCTCGCAGCTCGACTTCTGGCGCCACAGCCCGAGCAATCCCTCCGCCCCGCCGCCGTGGATGAATCCCATGGCCGATCTGGCCAGCCGGTTCACCGTGATCGGCATGGATCAGCGCAACGCCGGCAAGTCGCACGGGACGGTGGCATCGACCCACGGCTGGCACACCTACGCCAGCGATCACCTGGCGCTGATGGATCATCTCGGCCACCGCCGCTTCCACGTCATGGGCGGCTGCATCGGCGGCACCTTCTGCCTCACGCTGTGCGAGATGGCGCCCGAGCGGGTCACGGCCGCCGTGCTGCAGAACCCGATCGGCCTGCACGAGAACCAGGACACCTGGGACGAGGCGGTCAGCGGCTTCGCCAAGACGATGCTGGCCCGGGATTCCACGCTGACCGAGGACGTCATCCGGAAGTTCGGCCACAACATGTTCGGCGGAGATTTCGTCTTCTCGGTGAGCCGTGAGTTCGTGCGTCGCTGCCGCACGCCGCTCCTGCTGCAGCCCGGCACCGACAAGCCGCACCCGGCCGAGACCAGCGCCGAGATCGCCCGCCTGGCCCCGAACCTCGAGATCCAGAAGGACTGGCGCGGCCCCACGCATCTGGCCGACTCGATCCGCCGGGTGACCGAGTTCCTGACGCGCCACATGCCGGCGGCATGAACGAGGCCCTGACCGCGCAGACGGTGGAGCTGCTGCAGCAGCTCATTCGCAACCAGTGCGTGAACGACGGCTCCGTCGCCTCCGGCCAGGAGGTGCGCACCAGCGGCGTGCTGCGCGCCTATCTCGAGGGCAGCGGCCTCGACATCGAGGTCTACGAGCCTGACGGCGCGCCGGGCCGCACCAGCCTCGTCGCCCGCATCGAGGGGACCGATCCGGCGGCGCCCACCCTCTGCCTGATGGGCCACACCGACGTCGTGCCGGTGACGTCCGCGCACTGGACGCGCGATCCCTTCGGCGGCGAGCTCGTGAAGGGCGAGGTGTGGGGTCGCGGCGCGATCGACATGTTGAATCTCACCGCTTCCCAGGCCGTCGCCCTCAAGGCGCTGGCGCGCCGCGGATGGCGGCCGCGGGGCACTCTGGTCTATCTCGCGTGCGCCGACGAGGAGGCCGGCGGCGCGCTCGGTGCCGGGCATGTGTGCAAGCGTCACTGGGACGCGCTGCGCGCGGACTACGTGCTGACGGAGAACGGCGGGACGGTCAGCGCGCACGACGGCGAGCTGAACGTCACCGTGCACGTCGGCGAGAAGGGCGTGGCCTGGCGCCGGCTGCGGGTCAAGGGCACGCCCGGGCACGGCTCGATGCCGTACGGCGCGGACAACGCGCTCGTCAAGGCCGCTCACGTCGTCACTCGTCTGGCGGACTACCGCCCGGCGCCGTACGTCGGCGATCTCTGGAGCGGCTTCGTCGGCTCACTCGACGTCGACCCGGCCGTGAAGGCCGCGCTGGTCGATCCCTCCCGCGTCGACGAGGCCATCGCCAAGCTTCCCCCGGGCATGGCCAAGTTCGCGTGGTCGTCCACGCACACCACCTTCTCGCCGAACATGTGCCGCGGCGGCGTGAAGACCAACGTCATCCCCGACGTCGTCGACATCGAGGTCGACATCCGCACCGTCCCCGGCGACAACGAGGACGAGGTGCGCCGGCATCTCGACAAGGCCCTGGGCGACCTGTCGGAGGAGGTGGCGGTCGAGAAGCTCTTCTCCAAGCAGGCCTCGGTGTCGCCGACGGGCACACCGCTCTGGGACGTGCTGGGCCGAGTCGCCGACGCGCACTACCCCGGCGCGAAGCTGCTGCCGCGCCTGATCGTCGGGTTCACCGACGCGCCGTACTTCCGCGAGCACGGCGCGGTCGCCTACGGCTTCGGTCTCTTCTCGCGCGCCCTGACGGCCGAGGCGATGGCCGGGCGCTTCCACGGCAACGACGAGCGGGTCGACGTGGAGTCGCTGGCGCTCACCACCCAGGCCTGGCTCGACACCTGCGAGCTGTTCCTCGGGTAGGTTTCGCAGACTCCCGCCAGCTCCGCGTCAGCGCGGCGCGCGTCAGTGGCGTGTGGCGCCTGCTCGGCGCGGCGTGACGAGGTCGACGAGGGTGTTGGCCATGAGGGCGGCCAAGATGAGGGCGCCGCCCGCCAGCGACGCCGCGCCGGGCCGCTCGTTCAGCACGAGCCAGACCCACAGCGGCCCCAGCACGGTCTCCAGCATGCCGATGAGCGCGCTCTGCGCGGCGGGAATCAGCCGCGCGCCCGCCATGAAGAGCAAGAAGCCCGCGCCGAAATTCCCCACGCCGAAGAACGCCAGAAGCGCCAGGTCGCGTGGCCCGGTTTCGAGCGGATCCGCGAAGGGTAGTGCCACCAGGGCGGTGAGCGCCGTCGCCAGCGCCGCCGCCGGCGCCATCTGGATCTCCGGGTGCCGGCGCACGAGGACGGTGGCGGTTGCGAAGCTGCCCGCCATGACGATCGCGAGCAGGTCGCCGACGATCGCGCCCCGGCTGTAGGAATCGGACACCATGACCACCGCACCCGCTAGGGCCACGCCCATCGTGAGCCACGTGCGCGGCGCGACGCGCTCGCCGAGCAGCATCCAGCCCAGCAGGCCGGCCACGTAGGGTCCGGTCGAGATGAGGATCAGCGTGTTGGCCACCGACGTGTGCGCCAGCGAGAAGATGAAGCACGTCGAGGCCAGCGCCATGCAGACCGCCACGGCCACGACCGGGCGCCCCCCGTCGCGCCATTGCCGGAAGATGCCGCGGCCCCGGAGTATCCACAGGACCACGGCCAGAAACGACGAGGCGAAGAGGCTGCGCCACAGGCTGGTCGTCCAGGGGCTCGTGGTGACGAGGCGAGCGATGAGCCCACCGCTGCTCCAGCACATCGCCGCACAGGCCACCAGCAGGGCGCCGCGCCGTCTGGCGGGCGTCGCCGAATCCCGCCGCGGTGCGACCGAGTCAGGGGCCACTGCCATGAGCGAGGCGCGAGCCGGGACCATGCTATCAGCGATGCCCAGACCGACGGCAGCATCGTCGAAACTGCGCCGGGACGGCCCTTGACAGAAGGATGGAGGCGAACAATCCTTGCGCGTGGAAACTGGATCGCTCCACCAACACCCCCTTGGCGCCCGTCTATCCTCGGTGGACGCCTATCGGGGGCTGGTGATGTTTCTCATGCTGGCGGAGGTGTTGCACCTCTGTGCCGTGTCCGCCGCGCGGCCGGACTCGATGTTCTGGAAACTGCTCTGCCACCAGCAAACGCACGCGGCGTGGGTGGGCTGTTCTCTGCACGATCTCATTCAGCCGGGGTTCTACTTCCTGGTCGGAGTGGCGCTGCCGTTCTCGATCGCCAGCCGCCGCGCGCGCGGCCAGGCGTTCGCTTCCATGCTCGGACATGCGGTGGGCCGTTCGTTGATCCTCGTCGGGCTGGGGCTGATCATGATCGCTGTCCACCCGCGGCGGTGGATGTGGCAGTTCGACGAAACTCTCGAGCAAATCGGCCTGGCGTACCCGTTCGTGTTTCTACTCGCTTTCCGCCGACCGCGCGAGCGGTGGATCGCGTTTGGCGTCATCCTGACTGGCTATTGGCTCTGGTTCGCCCTCACGCCGCTGCCGAGGCCGGACTTCAACTATGCTGCGGCAGGCGTGCCGGCTGACTGGTTGAGCGAGCATCGGCTCGCTGGATTCGCGGCGCACTGGCAAAAGAACAGCAATCCCGCCTGGGCTTTTGATCGGTGGTTTCTCAATCTCTTTCCGCGAAACACTCCTTACGCCGGCAGCGTGGAGGGGCTGACCACGCTCAACTTCATTCCTTCGATCGGCACGATGCTCCTTGGCCTGGCCGCCGGCGATTTGCTGCGCGGCACGCGCCCGCCGTGGGGCAAGGTCCGCCGGCTCGCCCTGGCCGGAGCGCTCCTGCTGCCGATGGGTTGGGTTCTCGGCGCGCTCGGCGTTTGTCCTGTGGTCAAGGCGATCTGGACCCCGAGCTGGGTCTTGTTCAGCGGTGGCTGGTGCTTCCTGTTCCTCGCCGCGTTCTACGCCTTCGTCGATGTCGGCGGAATGAGGCGGTGGGTGTTTCCGCTCATCGTCATCGGGTCAAATTCGATCGTCGCCTACGGCATCGCGCATTTCTATCCCGCCTTGGCCTACAACAGCTTGAAGCGGGTCGTAGGAGACGGTATGTTCCGGATCTTCGGCGACGCCTACGAGGCGCTCGTATATGGGAGCGTCGTTCTGCTCGGGTACTGGCTGTTTCTGTTCATCCTGTACTGGAGAAAGCTCCGGTTGAGAATCTGAGCGTTCCCTCGCGCCGCAGGGACGCACGCCCACCGAAGCTTGACCGCTTCGAAGCCTCGGGCTAGGCTACAGCGTTTCTTCGCAGGGGTCCGACCGATCTCCCGAGTGGAGGCTCCGACATGAAGCGTTCCCGATTCGAGGCGCGCAGCGCGTTCCACGTGCTGGCCCTCGCCCTGATACCGATTGCCATCGCCTCGACGGCCATACCGTTCTCGTCCCCGGTCAGCGCCGCGGCCAAGGGCAAGATCGTTCTCGCCTGGCATGCCGGCTTCGCGTCCCGCTGGCTGGATCCCCAGGAGCACGACGGCACCGCCACCCCGGACAACTTCTTCACCGCACTCCACGATGCTCTCATCAAGAATCAGGGCACTCAGCTCTACGATCATCTGGCCCTGGCCGAGAAGTTCACGTTCGCCGCGGACTCGAAGAGCGCCACCTTCACGCTGCGGAAAGGGATCAAGTTCCACAACGGCGAGCCGGTCACCCCGCAAGACGTCAAGTTCAGCTACGAGAATTACCGGGGCGCCAAGGCCGACGTCTTCAAGCAGAAAACCGAGCGCATCGAGATCGTGGACGACCGCACGATCCGGTTCGTCTTCAAGGAGCCGTTCCTCGACTTCGCCATCCTGTTCGGAACCGCCAACGTCGCCGGCCCCGGCTGGGTGGTGCCCGAGAAATACTACAAGCAGGTGGGCGCGGACGGCTTCAAGCAGAAGCCCATCGGTGCGGGCCCCTACAAGCTCGTCCGCCACGAGCCGGGCGTGAAGGTCGAGATGGAGGCCTTCGACGGCTACTACCGTCCGGTCCACGTGAAGCAGCTCGTCATGACCGCGGTGCCGGAGCCGGCCACCCGTGTCGCCATGCTCGAGCGCGGCGAGGCCGACATCATCTACAACGTGCCTGGCGAGCTCATCAACAAGGTCGGCAAGCTTCCCGGGGTCACGCTGGCGCCGGTGCTGTCCGGCTCGTTCTTCCTGGAGTTCCCCAATTTCCAGGACCCGAAGAACCCGTTCCGCGACAAGCGCGTGCGCGAAGCGGTGAGCCTGGCCGTCGACCGGCGGGCCATGAACCAGGCGGAAACGGGGGGAATGGGCAAGCCGACCGGCAACTGGATCAACGACGACGTCCAGTACGCGATCGAGTGGCCCGAGTTCGAGCGCAATGTCGAGAAGGCCAAGCAGCTCCTGCGCGAGGCGGGCTATCCCAACGGGTTCGACGTGGACTGGGTCACGCCGCTGCCCGCGTTCTACTCGCGGGGCGAGCGCATCATCGCGCAGCTCCGCGAGGTCGGCATCCGCGGCAGGCTCCAGACCATGGAGCGGGGCATCTTCTTCCAGCGACTGCAGGGCGGGCTCAAGGAGTGGCCCGGCGTCCAGATGATCCTGCACGGCGTCCGGATCGCGGGAAGCTGGTCGTTCTGGTACGAGGGCTACTTCAAGTGCGGCGGCTTCAACGCTCGCGATCGCATCTGCGTGAAGGACCTCGACGCCAAGTTCGACCAGTACGAGCGGTCGATCAATCCCGCGGAGCGAAAGAAGCTCGCCGAAGAGATCCAGCGCGGCATCCTGGAAAACCACTACCTCGTGCCCGTGTTCCGCCACGCGTTCGTCAACGCGATCGGCCCCCGCGTCGTGGCGCAGAAGTGGCAGGACGTCTTCCCGACCATCACCACCGGCTATGCCTATCCCTGGGAGGACCTGAAGGTCAAAGAGTAGTGGCGCAGTTCATCATCCGGCGCCTCCTCTACAGCATCGTCACGCTCCTGATCCTGAGCGCGACGATCTTCCTCATCGTCCGCCTCACGGGCGACCCTCTGGCGCTGATGGCGGAAGCCAGCGCGCGCCCCGAGGATCTCGACCGGATCCGCCAGCAGTGGGGACTCGACCGCTCGTGGCCCGTGCAGTACGCGACCTTCATGCAGAACGCCTTCAAGGGGGAGCTCGGCAAGTCCTTCAACTACCGGCTCCCGGTCAGCGAGCTCTACTTCCAGCGGCTGCCCAACTCGCTGACCCTGGGGCTGGCCGCCACGCTCATCTCCCTGCTCATCGGCGTTCCGGCCGGCATCATCTCGGCGGTGAAGGTCAACACCTGGTGGGACACCCTCGCCAAGGGCGTCGCCCTGCTCGGCCTCTCGATCCCCGGCTTCTGGCTGGGGCTGGTGCTGATCCTCGTGTTCTCCGTCTGGCTCCGGTGGCTGCCGACCTCCGGGGCCGGCGACTGGCGGCACGTCGTCATGCCCGCCCTCGCCCTCGGGTGGTACTTCGCCGCGTCGATGCTCCGGCTGACCCGCTCGAGCATGCTGGACGTCCTGGGCAGCGAGTACATCAAGCTCGCCCGGCTCAAGGGGCTCCCCGACGTCGTGGTCATCGCCATGCACGCGTTCAAGAACGCGCTCATCCCGGTCTTCACGCTGGCCGGCGTCAACATGGTCGTGATGGTCAACGCCGCCGTCATCAT
>Ga0137403_10004266_pt1 | contig 16889 bp, 15 predicted proteins | sample CZOMad2_1_16fung_FD_122057 | JGI IMG/M metagenome (GOLD analysis project Ga0137403, IMG submission 122057) | Vadose zone soil fungal communities from Angelo Coast Range Reserve, California, USA - CZOMad2_1_16fungal (Hybrid Assembly) | ecosystem: Environmental > Terrestrial > Soil > Vadose zone...
TGTGCTCACCGAACAGCAGCAGATCCCGCCACAGTCGCCGGCGCGCCGCGGCGCGTTGCTCGATGCGCTCGGTCGCGCCGCCACCCGGCGGCTCGGTCTTCTCGTCCCACAGCGCGACCAGCTCCGCGGCCCGGGCCGCGAGCTGCGCTGCGCGGTAGCGCCCGAGCTCCGCCGCGGTCGACGCCGCACCGTCCTCGCGATAGCACCCGGTGTCGCCACGCCGAACCGGCAGCTTCGCGCCCCAGCGCCGCTCCACCTCGCGGAAGAAGTCCTCCGGTCGCGCGGCCAGGAGACGGGGATAGGCGAAGCGACGGGAGAACTCCTCGACGTTCGCAACCACGCGCTCGTCCAGGAGGGCGTTGTCGCCCGTAGCGCCGCACAGCAGCGCCACATCGTAGGGATAGGCGGGGGACAGGAACACCGGATGGGTGAGCAGCCAGTCGGAGAGGCGTCGGCCCATCTCGGCAGGATCCACGTCGAATCCGAAGCGCGGACCGTCGGCGTATTGCCCGGCCCGCCAGTGCAGCACGCGGCTCCCGTCCGGTCCCTCCCACCAGTACAGCTGCGGGTAGGTCGTCCAGTCGCCCCCCGCGAGCTGGGCGCGGGCGGCGTCGGCGGGAGAGAGCAGCGGCGCCGCCCGCTCCGGGTTGACACCGCTCGCGAGATAGCGCACACCACTGGCGGCGAGCAGGGTGGGGAGGGTGAATGGGTGTCCCGGCACGTCGGCCAGCTGCGCCGCCTGGTAGCCCAGTCCATGCTCGCGCGCGAACAGACCGGTGGGCCAGAGCACGCGCGCGAAGGTCTCGTGGTCGAGGATTCCCGTCAACGCCTGCGCGAACACCGCAGAAACGCCGAGCTTGCCGTCGCGGATCGCCCGTGCGAGCGCCTCACCTGCGGCGGCGGGCCGGTTCTCGAGGTACGAGATCAGCTGCAGCCCGCACTCCGCCGTCCAGCGGAACTCGGGATGTGCCGGCAGCCGGGCCAGCGCCGCATCCAGGTTCCGGCGGTGCACTTCCAGACACTCCTCGTGCCGCTCGGTGAGGCCGACGTCGGTGTGGCTCGAGGCGATCCAATAGAGCGTCCAGCGCCGCGGCGGAGCCAGCCGGACGCGCCGACTCCCGACGCGCTGCTTCCCCACCTCGACGTCGATCTGAAACTCGGCCCCGACCGGCCGCGACAGGGGTACCCAGAGCTCGCCCGCGAGGCTCGCACCGGTCGGCAGCAGTCCCGCGGTCCCCACGAGCGTACCGCGGCGGTCGGTCACGCGGGCGCGCGCCGCGGGGGCGTCGACGCCCATCACGGCGACCCGCACGAGGTTGTTGCGGCCGTCGGGCTGCTGGTACAGCGCCGTGGGCGTCGCATCGATGACGATCGGAGGCACGGCGCCCAGGGGGCGGGGCCGGCCGACCAGCGGCAGGCTACCGAGCCAGGCGACGAAGCTGCGGCGGTCACTCATGTCGGGCTAATACACCCGGCGTCGCGCCGCGGCCTTGACTCCGGGGGGCCCGCCGCTAGGTTTTCCCCCGGCCGACCCCGCACCGCTACTCTTTTCTCTAGAGGAGCCCGCATGAAGCGTCTCGCAATGGTCCTCGCCCTGGTGGCGATGGGCGCGTGTCAAAAGGCTGAGCAGCAGCAGACGCAGACTCCGGCAGCCGACACGTCCAAGATGATGATGTCCGACACGTCGCACATGATGATGGCCGACACGTCTCACAAGATGGCGGCCGATACCGCGAAGAAGATGGCCCCGGCCAAGCCAGCCGCGCCTGCGAAGAAGAAGAAGCGGGCGTAAGCACGTACCGCAGGACAGTGACGATGCCCGGGACTAGTGCCCGGGCTTTTCGTTTTCGAGAAACCAGGCGACGGTGCGCCCAATCGCCGCTCGGGCCTGTGTCGGCGGCCGCCACCCCAGCTCGGCGCGGATGCGCTCGTCGGTGTACGGATTGTCGCCCGAGGCGAAGGACACCGCGGCGCGCGCCAGCCGACGGGCGGTGAACAGGCCGATCACCAGACCGGCGAGCGGCATGGGAATCGGAATCGACCAGGTGCGCCGGCCCAGCGCGGCCGCGAACGCGGCGAAGAACTCGCGCTGCGACAGCGCGGGCGGCCCATCGCTCGTCACGTTGTACGGGCGGAATCCCTGGAGCGGTGCGTCGAGCGCGGCGACGGCGGCGGACGCCACGTTGCCCGCGTACACGCACGACAAGCGGTTGGTGCCGGGGCCGATCCGGGGCACGAACCGCAGCCGTGCCGCGCGGAGCACGCGGGGCGTGAACAGACGGTCCCGCTCGCCATAGATGACAGTCGGGCGCAGCGCCGCGACTTCGAAGTCGCGATGCGTCGCCGCTTCGCGCACCACGTCCTCGGCCATTCGCTTGCTGCGAGCGTAGAAGTCCGGCGCCGCGATCGGCTGGAAGGGGAAGTCCTCATCACGCCGCTCGGGTGTCGCGGGATAGGCCGCTGAGCCGGCGTACACCGCCACGGACGAAATGTGGATCAGCCGCGCGCCCGCCGTTCGGGCGGCGTCCACCGCGAGTCGGGTCCCGTCGACGTTGACCGCGACGTACTGATCCCACGAAGCCCGGCGCTGCACGATCGCGGCGGCGTGCACGATGGCGCGGACGCCGCGCGCCGCAGCCTGCCACGCCGCCGGGTCGGTGACGTCGCCCGTGACCGCCTCTGCCCCGAGCCGCAGCACGGCGGCGCGACTCGCCGGCCGTACCAGCGCGCGCACCGGCTCGCCGCGTGCGACGAGCGCCTCGACCACGTGGCTGCCCACGAGGCCGCTCGCGCCGGTGACGAGCACGCTCATGCGGGCGCGGCGATCGGGAAGGCGAAGGGGAGGTCGACCACGCGCGCATCACGGCCGGCGGCGCGTACCACGGAGCCGGGCTCCACCTCCCGCCGGATCAGCGCCAGACCGATCCAGCGCCCCGCGCCGGCGACGCCGGTCTCCGGCACGAACGCCAGGCTCGTCACCCGGCCAACGTCGCGATCGACGTACGTGACCACGCTCCAGCCATCGGCGGGGGCGGCCGGCGGCTCGGGATCGAACAACAGGCCGCGGATCTGGCGGTTCACGTGGCCTCGGAAGTGCAGCCGCGCGACCGTCTCCTGGCCGGTGTAGCAGCCTTTGGTATACGACACGCCCCCGATCTGGTCGAGGCGGGCTTCCTGGGGGATGGTTCGGTCGTCCACCTCCGCGCCGAGGCGCGGCCAGCCCGCGAGGATGCGGCTCAGCTCCAGTGTCGCGGGGCTGGCCGCGACCGCGCCGGCGGCCTCCAAGCGGGCGGCGAGCAGGGCGGCCGCTGCCGCCGGGACTGTTACCTGGAGGACGAACGGCGCCCCTTCGGTGGCCCGCGCGGTTTCCACGCCGTCGGGTCGTGGGAGTACGCGGCCGGCGGCGGGCGGCACCTCGAGGCCCGCCGCCACCGCCACCGCGAGCGCGCCCGGGCCGGCCAGGCGATAGACGGCTACCTCGGAGGTGCGGTCGCTCACGCGGGCGAGGCGCGGGGGCACCGAGCGCGTGAAAATCGCCAGGGCGCGCTCGCGCCCCGCGCCGTGCCCCGGGACGGTGTAGCTCACCGTGGCGCCCAGCCGGGCCGCCCAGCCGTCCACCACGATCATCCCCTTGGGGGTCAGCAGCGCGCCATACACGAACGAGCCGTCACCGGGGAGCTCGACGTCGTTCGTCAGCAGTCCCTGGAAGGACGTGACGGCCCCGGGGCCCGTGAGCGCCACCACTCCGGCCTCGACCCGCGAGACCAACGCGCTGGTATACAACGCGGTGACGAGCGTCGGCGTGACGTCACCAGGCTCGACGCGCGCGACCTGTGGCTGCCCTTCCGTCATCCCTCAAGCATAATAGCCCGCGGCCTGGTACGACTCGTCGAGCAGCTCGACCGGGTGGCGCACCGCGGCAGGAACACCCGCGGCGGCGAGCCCGGCGCCGAGCTGCATGAGACACCCTGGGTTGCCGGTTGCCACCACCTGGGGTCGGGCCTCGGCGAGCGAGGCGAGCTTGGGCGCGAGCACCGCGCGCGACATCGTGGGTTCCACGAGCGTGAAGAGGCCCGCGCTGCCACAGCACTGTGCGGCGTCGGGCATGAAGATCAGGCGCAGCACCGGGATCGCGCGCAGCATTCGCTCCGGCGGCTCGGCGATCCGCTGGGCGTGGAGCAGATGGCAGGGAGGATCGTATGCGACGGTCACGTCGAGCGGTGCGCCGGGCCGGGGGCCCCGCTCGGCCAACAGCTCAGTTACGTCGCGCACGCGGGCCGCGAATCGCCGCCCCTCCTCCGGGACGTCGACCAGGTGCCCGTACTCCTTCAGCATCGCCCCGCACCCTGCGCTGTTGACGACGATGGGCGTATCGTCGTTGCCGAACGCGGTGAGGTTGGTGTGCGCGAGCCCTCGCGCCTCGTCCCGCAGACCGGCGTGCGCGTGCAGCGCGCCACAGCAAACCTGCGCCGGGGCTTCGCCCACCGCGTAGCCGTTCACCTGCAGCGTGCGGATCGTGGCGTCATGCACGTGAGAGAAGAGGCCTTCCATTACGCAACCTCTAAAAAGCAGGGCGGGGGAGGTTGGTGGAGGTTGGTGGAGGTTGGGGGAGGTACCTCCACTCCCCTTCACCGACCTCCACCGACCTCCACCAACCTTCGGCGCCGTCGCCGCAAGCATTCCCATTGCGAACCGGACACGTCCCCATCCCGCCAGCCGGCCGGGGACTCCCGTCGCTCTCACCAGCCGCGCGAGGGCGTACACGATGCGGGACGCCTCCGCGACCGTGAGGGCCCCGAGTGCCGCGCGCACCAGCAAGGGCACGCCGCGGCGCTGCGTCAGCAGCGCACGAGCCGCCTCGAGCCCGCGACCGTAGCCCACGCCCGACGGACAGACTGGCTCGCATCCACGGCAGCCGAGACAGCGGTCGAGGTGCAGGGCGACGCCCGGATCGGCGGGAGCGAGTTCGCCCGCCTCGAGCGCGCGCATCAGCTCGATGCGGCCGCGCGGGCTGTCGGATTCGTCACCGGTAGCGAGGAAAGTGGGGCACGCCTGGAGACAGAAGCCGCAATGAACACAGGAATCCAACCCTTCGAAGCCGCCCCGATCCGTCATTCCGTACCTTCGACCGCCACCACGAACGCTTCGCCCGGATCGAACGTGCGCCGCAGCCCGGCGACGAGCGGGCCCACGCCTTCGCGGTAGGCGCCGAAGTGACCGACGGCGGCGCGCACCGGCCAGGGGGCCCGCTCGAGCGTCAGCGGCACTTCGAGCCCGGCCAGCGTGCGGCGTAGCCGTCGCAGGCGGTCCACGGTGGTCTCGCCGCCCCAGCGGATCGCGCCGATGCCGGGGCTGGCCGAGATCCATTCGTCTCCCACTTGATGCTGCAACAGGTCCATGAGCTCGTCGCTCGAGTCGGGCAGTCCGCCCACACGGAACGTCACGGGCCGCGTCGCGAAGCTCTCCGCGGCGCGCATCCACAGGGCGTGCGCTTCATCCGCGCGCAGCGCGGCGAAGCGACCACCGGTGGCGGCGCGGAGCGCCGCTTCTTCGGCCGAGACGAGGGCCGCCGAGCCGGCGAAGCGGACCGCCAGCAACCACCGCTCGCGTCGCGCGAGGGCCGGCGACATGAGCTCATGGGCCGCCGGCTGCACGGCCGCCGCGGCGATGTCATCGGCCACCTGGGTCAGGTCTTCGCGCGACCCCTCGAGTACGAGCGTCTGGTCGGCCCGTGGCAGAGCGCGGAGCCGCAGGTGCACCAGCACGATCACGCCGAACGCGCCGAACCCGCCCGCGGCGAGCCTGGTGAGATCGTACCCCGCGACGTTCTTCATCACACGCCCGCCGCTCTGCACCAGGCGCCCGTCGCCGGTGACGAAGGTGACGCCGAGCAGGTGGTCGCGCACCGGTCCGAACCCATGCCGCAACGGCCCCGCCGTCGCGGTCGCGACTACCGACCCGAGGGTGCGGCCGGCGAGCCCCGGTGGATCCAGTGCGAGCCACGTGCCGCGGTCGGCGAGCTGCTGGCGCAGCAGATCGCAGCCGATCCCCGCCTCGGCGGTCGCGGAGAGATCCTGCGGCTCGATCGCCGGGATCTTGTCGAGCCGGCGCGTGGTGAGCGCCAAGTCGGCGGGCGCGTCGGCGGGCAGCCACGTGCCGGCTCCTTCGACGCGGACGCGCCACCCCTCCTCCCGCGCCGTGCCGAGCAGCAGCCCCACGGCGTCCGGCGATCCGGGAGCGACGCGCGGTACGCCGTCGGGCGTCGCGGCGACGTCCACGGCGTCGTCACCGAGCAGCGCGCGGACGCGGTCGACGAGGCTCATGATTCCAACGCGGAAGTCGGAACGCGGAAGTCGGAACGGGGGCGCGCGACCTCGTTCCGCGTTCCGCGTTCCGCATTCCGCACTCCCGACCACTCCCGACACGCGTGGACCGGCACCACTTTCCCCGGGTTGACCCGCTCGAGAGGATCGAACACCCGCCGCACGGCCCGCATCGCGGCGAGCGCATCGCCGTCGAAGATCAGGGGCATGTAGCGCAACTTGTCGAGCCCCACGCCGTGCTCGCCCGTGATGGTACCGCCGACGGCGATGCACGCGGCCATGATCTCGCCGCTCGCCTGCTCCACCCGTGCCTTGAGGCCCGGCACGCGTCCGTCGAACGAGATGTTGGGGTGCAGATTGCCGTCGCCCGCGTGGAATACGTTGCTGACCGTGAGCCCGTAGCCCGCGGCGATCCGCCCGATCGCCTCCAGCACGTGGGGGAGGGCAGAGCGGGGGACCACGGCGTCCTGCACGACCAGGTCACGCGACAGGCGGCCCATAGCGCCGAACGCTTTCTTGCGGCCCTGCCACAACCGCTCTCGCTGTTTCGCGTCCGCGGCGCCGAGCACACTGCGCGCGCCGTGCGCGCGCAAGATCTCGGCGATGGTCTCCGCATCCGCCGCCACCGCCTCGTCGCGACAGCCGTCGAGCTCGAGCAGCAGCACGGCCGCGGCATCGCGCGGATAGCCCGCCGCATACACCGAATCCTCCACGGCATTGATGCATGACTGGTCCATCATCTCGAGGGCGGCGGGCACGATGCCGCTGGCGATCACGGCGGACACGGCTTCGCCCGCCGTCCGCAACGCGCTGAAATCCGCGAGCAGCGTGCGGATGGCGCGCGGCACCGGCAGCAGGCGCACGCTGATCCGCGTCGCGATCCCGAAGTTGCCCTCCGAGCCGACGAACAGGCCCACGAGATCGGGCCCCCACGGCTCGCCTCCCGGGCTGCCGAGCTCGACGATGCGGCCGTCCGCGAGCACGACCTCGAGGCCGAGCACGTGGTTGACGGTCACACCGTACTTGAGACAGTGTGGCCCGCCCGCGTTTTCGGCCACATTGCCGCCGATGGTACAGGCGGTCTGGCTCGATGGATCGGGGCTGTATTGCAGGCCATGGGGCGCCGCCGCGGCCGAGAGGCGCACGTTCACGACGCCGGGCTCGACCACCGCGAGCCGGTTCTTGGGGTCGATCGCCAGAATGCGGTTCAGCCGCGTGAGCACCATCAGCACCGCGTCGTCGTCCGCGAGCGCGCCGCCCGACAGGCCGGTGCCGGCGCCGCGGGGCACGAACGGCACGCCGAGCGCGGCGAGCAGCCGCACGACCGCCACGACCTCGTCCCGGGTCCCCGGCAGCACGACCACGCCGGGTACCCGCCGATGCGTCGGCAACCCGTCGCGCGCGTACGTGACCCTCTCGGGGAGCGCGGTGCGCACGTGCCGCGCGCCGACGATCTCGCTGAGCGCCGCGGCCAGGGACCTCTCTCGGCCCCCTGTTGCGCTGGTCACGTGGCGCGCTCGATCTCGGGGTGGAGGCCGCCGCGCCCGTTGCCCCGCGCCCGTTGGCGCACTGCCGCCCGGCGCTCGGCGTCGGCTGCCACGGGACCCAGCACGGTCGCGAGCTGGCGGAGTCGGGCGCTGGTGCTCCGGATCGCTTGCAGCACCTGTTTCGCCGGCGCGTCGAGCTCGAGCGACGCCGCCACCTGGAACGACAGGCGCTGGGGATCGCTCGGGAGCTCGACCTCCTCGTCCTCCCGCTCGGTGAGCACGCCGAGCGCTCGTGCGAGGCGCTCGAATCCCTCGCGCACATCCGCGGCGAGAGTGCCCACCTCGGCGGCATCGGTCGGGTCGTCGTCGAATTCCTCGACCTCGGCGACGCGGTACGGGTGCGGGCCCGAGACCCAAGACCGCAGCACGAAGCGACGCTCGCCTACGGTCAGGACATTTGAGCGCCCGTCGGGGAGCGGCTGGTTCGACCGGATGAGAGCGACGCACCCCACGTCGCCTGGACTCGGCACGGGATCGGCACCGGGTGTGGGGTCGGGCGCGACGTAGGCGATGCCGAACCGCTGGTCGCCGGCGAGACAGTCACGCAGCAGTTGGCGGTAGCGGGGCTCGAAGATATGAAGAGGCTGTGGAGCTCCCGGAAAGAGAACGATGGGTAGCGGAAAGATGGGGAGCTCCCGAGCCATGCTAAATAGTATACCGGAAGTGCAACGACTAGACGCACAGACGCACAGGGGAGAATAGCTAAAAGGGGCCAGGAAGACGTCTCCCTGACCCCTCTTACTGTTTACCGCTGTGCGTCTGTGCGTCTAGCCGTTGCCGGTCCTCACGCCGCGCGCCAGAAGCCCTTCAGCGCCCTTCCATCGGGCGACTCTCGGAGCTTCTCGAATGCGCGCTCTCTGATCTGTCTGATCCGCTCCCTCGTTACTCCCATGAGCGCCCCGATCTTCTCGAGCGTCATGGCCTCGCTGCCTTCTTCGAGCCCGTAGTAGAGGTAGAGGATCTTGCGCTCACGCGGCGTCAGGTACTTCTGGAAGATGCGGTCGATGAACTCGCGCATCAGCTTGCCGTCGGTCTTCTCCTCGATCTCTCCGCCCTCCTGGCCCGCGAACCGCTCGCCCAGGGTCGCCGCGTCCTTGTCGCTCCGGTCCACCGGCGCGTCCAGCGACAGCTCGGCCGCCGTCATGCGACGCGCGGTGCGCACGTTCTCGACCGTGTCCTCGAGCGCCATCGCGATCTCGTCGTCGGTCGGCTCGCGGCCGAGCTCCTGCGACAGGTACGTCTCGGTCCGGCTCATGCGGATGAGCTGCGAGTTTTGATTCAGCGGGATGCGGACGCTGCGGGTCTGCTCGGCGAGCGCCTTCAGAACCGCTTGACGCACCCACCACACCGCGTACGAGATGAACTTCACGCCCTGATCGGGATCGAACTTCTTCACCGCCTTGAGCAGCCCTTCGTTGCCGATGGCGACCAGCTCGGAGAGGTCGAGGCCGTGACCCTGATATTTTTTGACGTAGGAGATGACGAATCGGAGGTTGGCTGTGACGAGTCGCTCGGCGGCTTTTTCATCACCCCGCTGCACGCGTCGCGCCAAGCGACGTTCTTCAGCGGGATCTTTAATCAGCGGGAGTTTTTGGATGTCCTGCAGGTACTGGTCGAATGCTCCGGAAGGATTGGCTCGAAAGAACGACTTCGCCTTGCTTCCGTTCGACCGCGCCATAGCTAGGGCTCCAACATGGACGGGTGAGCGTACGTGGGGAAACTCCCCCAACGGCGCCAAATATAGGAATCACCCGTGAATGGTGCAAATCTATACATTTTTCCACATCACAAATAGTGACGTTGCTGCATAACTTCGCCGTTTGTCCACTATCCACATCGTGTGTGGAGAAATTGGTGTTGATCCGAGGTTGATTCTTTCCGCCTACCCATGTGGAGACGTGCATACCTGTGTGGGAAGTTGTTGACGGGTATGTGATTATGTCAGGAAGTGATGGACGACCTAGCCCGGCGCCGAACCAGGTCCATATCGTGGCCCTCCCCCAATCCCCTCGGAGGACGCATGGGCAGCGTCATCATCGGGCTCTTCTTCATCGTGGGCGGGCTCTCGGGCCAGCTCGCGCTGATTGGCACCAACAGCGGTACGGCGCTCGCTGTGGTGGGCGTGCTGATCCTGGGCCGAGGGATTTACCGTATCCGAAAACAGCCGCGCGCAACAGCACGTGCAGGAAGGTCGGACGTCACGTGATTCGATCTAGGGGCGCAGCATGCTGCGCCCCTCTGTCGTTACGCCCGCCTACCCCGGGTTCCCAGCACGTCTCGCACGACATCCTCCGGTGCCGCGACGGTCCAGCCCTTCCCGTCGGCGTACATGCGCCCGATCGCCTGCGGCAGCGCGAACCGCACCGTGCCCTCGCGCGCTTTCTTGTCGATCTGCATCGCCCCGACGAGGTCGTCCACCGTCGCCGACTCCGGCAGGTCGAGCGGTAGATCGTAGCGTTCCAGCAGCCGCTGCACCCCGTCCGCGGTGCCCGGCTCCGCGATCCCGAGCGCTTCCGCGAGACGCGCCTCGTAGGCCATGCCGATCGCGACCGCCTCGCCGTGCAGCGTGGCGAACTTGGTGGTCGCCTCGATCGCGTGTGCGACCGTATGCCCGAAGTTCAGGATCGCCCGGCGCCCCGTCTCCCGTTCATCCGCCGCCACGACCTCCGCTTTGATCTCGACCGAGCGCCGCACCACGCGCTCGAGCGCTCCCGCCTCCCTGGCGGTCACCGCCCCGTGCTCCTGCTCGAGGGCATCGAAGTACCGTCGGTCGGCGATCACACCGTGTTTCACGGCCTCGGCCATTCCCGCTGCGAGCTGGGGCGCAGGCAGGGAGCCGAGCACGTCCAGGTCGGCCACCACGAGCCGCGGCTGGTGGAAGGCGCCGAGCAGGTTCTTTCCCGCGGGGACGTCCACGCCCGCCTTGCCGCCGATCGAGGAGTCGATCATGGCGAGCAGCGTGGTGGGCACCTGGATGCAGGGGATGCCCCGCAGGTAGGTCGCCGCCACGAAGCCCGCCAGGTCGCCGACCACGCCGCCGCCCAGCGCGATTACCGCCGCATCGCGTCCGAACTGAGCCGCGAGCATGCGGTCGGAGAGCGTCGCCCACGTTTCCCGCGTCTTGTTCCACTCCCCCGCCGGGAACTCGAATAGTTGGACTTGCAGCGTGGCGTGGCGGAATCGTGCAACGAGCGTCTCGCCGTACAGCTTCGCCACGTGCGAGTCCGTGATCACCGCGTAGCGACTGGCGGGGCACGCGGCTTTCGCCAAGGCGGGCAGATCCGCGAGCAGTCCGCGACCGATCAGGATGTCGTACGAGGCGTCGCGCGGCTCCGAGAGGGCGACTCGGAGCTTCACCATACGATCTCGGACGCCCCCGCTGCATGATTTGCGACTCGGGCGAGTACGAACAGCAGATCAGACAGGCGGTTCAGGTACGGGAGGACCGATGATAGGCCACCGGTCTGGTGCTCTCGCTGAAACCGGACCACAGCGCGCTCGGCCCGACGACAGACGGTGCGGGCCAGGTGCAGCGCGGCCGCCTTCGGGACGCCCCCGGGCAGGACGAACTGCTTTAGCGGGGGGACCTGTGTCTCGTAGCGATCGATCGCGTGCTCGAGCGCGTTGACCTGCTCAACGCCGACCGGCGGCCCTCGCAGCGCCTTCGCGAGCTTCGCCGCGTCTGGAGTGGCGAGCTCGGCTCCAATCGTGAACAGGTCTCGCTGAACTGTCTCCAGCAGCTCGCGGCAGAAGGTCCGGGGGTCGAGCGCCATGGCAAGGCCGATCGCGGCGTTGAGCTCGTCGACCTGTCCGTAGGCATCGACCCGGAGGTGATCCTTGGACACACGACCGGCGCCGAAAAGACCGGTTTCTCCGTCGTCCCCCGTCTTGGTGTAGATCTTCAACCGCTCCCCTCTCCCTTCTCCCCGGGGGTTCCGTTACGATTGAAGCCCATGCAGGACGTCAAAGATATCACGATTATCGGCGCCGGCCCGACGGGGTTGTTCGGCGCCTTTTACGCGGGAATGCGCGGGGCCTCCTGCCGTCTGATCGACAACCTCGACCAGGTGGGCGGCCAGCTCACCGCGCTGTACCCCGAGAAGTACATCTTCGACGTGGCGGGCTTCCCGAAGGTGCTCGCCAAGGACCTCGTGAAGGGGATGGCCGAGCAAGCCTTCCAGTTCAAGCAGCCCGTCCATCTGGGGGAAAAGGTGATGGATCTGAAGCACGACTCGGAGGACGGGCAGCCGCGCTTCACGATCGTCACGGAGCGGGACGAGTACCCGTCGCGCAGCGTGCTCATCGCGGGCGGGATCGGCGCCTTCACGCCCCGGAAGCTGCCGCTCAAGGACGCAGATCACTGGTACGGAAAGGGCCTGCACGATCGCATCCTCGACCCGAAAGTGTTCGCCGCGAAGCGGGTGCTGCTGGTGGGCGGCGGCGATTCGGCGTTCGACTGGGCCGTCAACCTCCAGGGAATCGCGGGGTTCATCCTCATGATCCATCGGCGCGACGGCTTCCGTGCTCATGCGGCCACGGTGCGGCAGGTTCACGAGCTGAGCGCGGCGGGGAAAATGGAGCTCCGCACCTTCTGGGAGCTCAAGGCGATCCACGGTGGCGACGCGATCGAGGCCGTGACCATCTTCAACAACAAGACGAAGGAAGAGGAGCGCGTCGCCGTCGACTGCGTGATTCCGCAGCTCGGGTTCATCTCCTCGCTTGGGGCCATCGCCCAATGGGGGCTCGACATCGAGAAGGGCGAGATCAAGGTGTCGCAGACGATGGAGACGAACATCCCCGGCGTGTTCGCGGCGGGCGACATCACGACCTACGCCGGCAAGCTCAAGCTGATCGCCACCGGCGCCGCGGAGGCAGCGGTGGCGGTGAACCACGCGGTGCACTTCATCAATCCAGCCGCCAAGGTCGAGCCGGGGCATTCCTCGAACATGGCGCTCTTCGGGCAGACGGAGGACTAGGGGCGCCCGATTTGCACCACCACCGAATCGATCTGGTTGAGCATCTGCTGATACGGCACCGCATGACCGTTCGCCTGCACGCTGAACGTGATCGTCCGGCCCCCGCCCCCCCCGTTCGCCCGCTCGATATAGCCTGACAGGCTGTTCACGCGGTCGATGCTCCCCGTCTTGGCGATCACGCGGCCCTCGAGCGGTGTGCCCACGAAGCGTTTGAGCAGCGAGCCGGGCTGACCGGCTTGCGGCAGGCCCGCCACGAACGGCCCGCCCTTCGGGTGGCGATGCATGTACGCGAGCAGCTTTGCGAACGCCAGCGGCGTGACGAGGTTGCCCGCCGCGAGCCCCGAGCCGTCCTCGAGGGCGAACGCGGTCGAGTCGATCTTCACCGAGTCGGTCAGGAACCCGCGCTCGACGCCGAGCCCCGCCTCCCACGAGCCCGCACTCTTCAGCTCCCGGCCCAGGATCTTGAGCAGCATTTCGGCGAACCAGTTCTGGCTCGAGTTGAGAATCGGGAAGATGATGTCCGGGAGCGGCCGGCCCCGGAAGTCGACGAGCGGCGAGGCGCAGCAGCGCACGGTGCGGTAGGCGAGCGAATCGGTCGTGCCCACTGCACCCCCTTCGACGGCCACACCGCGGCGGGCGAGCGCGGCCGTGAGCGCCCGCGCGGCGTACAGATTGGGGTCGGGGAGCGCCACGCTCTCCACCCGGGTCTTCCTCCCAAGCGCGACCGTTCCCTCCGCCCGGATGCTCCAGCCGCCCCCCGTCCGGAAGAAGTTGTCGCCGATCGTGGAGGCCGACTCGGCCGCGACCGTGCGGGCGCGGTTCTCGAACGTGATCAGCCCGAGGTCCGGGGACCAGACGATCACCGGCGGCGCGTCGAGGGCGGGACCGGGGTCGATTCGGAAGTCCACGCTGTTGTCATGGAAGCCGAGCCCCGACACGGGCGCCGCGTACCACCAGGTGAGGTCCCAGGCGTTCCACCCGTAGTGAATCATGGTGGGCTCGAAATAGGAGCCGTCGCCCACGAGCTTTCCCGTGATCCGTCGGATCCCTCTGGCCCGGACCGAGTCGGCGATCGCGTCGATGGCCGTGAAGCTCGAATCGCACACGCCCGGCGCGAGGGTGTCGACGCCGTAGCAGCGCGCGGACCACGTGGGATCGCCCCGCCCGTACAAGATCAGGTCACCCTGCAGCACCCCGGCGTCTACCCGGCCGTTCACGTACAGGCTCGTGGTCACGCGATAGTCCGCCGGGAGCAGCACGGCTGCCGCCGCCGTGACGACCAGCTTGGTGTTGCTGGCGGGCACGGAGAAGCGATCGGCGTTGCGCTGATACAGCACCCGGCCGCGGTCGTCCACGACGTAGATGCCCCAGGTGGCGCGGTTGAACGGGGGCGCGTCGATCAGCTGGGCGAGCCGCTGCTCGAGCGATCCCTTGAGCGGCGTGGTGCGCGGCCGCGCGGCCGGCGTCTGGGCCGCGACCGCGGAGCTAATCGTAAGCGATGCGAGGATCAGCTTTCGCATAGACCAGGTCCGTCACGAGGTTCACCAGCAGGAACACCAGGGACATGAAGAGGATGCTCCCCTGAATCGCGGGGAGATCCCGCTTCTCGATCGCGCTCAACACGTAGCGGCCGAGGCCCGGCCATCCGAAGATCGTCTCGGTGAGGATGCTGCCGGTGAGGTAGCTCCCGGTGTCGAGTCCGATCACGGTAATCACCGGGATCAGCGCGTTGCGGAAGCCGTGGCGCAGGATCACCGCCGCTTCGCTCAACCCCTTGGCCCGGGCGGTGCGGACGAAGTCGCTGGACAGCACGTCCAGCATCGCGGCGCGGGTCATGCGTGCCAGGAACGCGATGGAGCGCATGCCGAGGGTCAGCGCCGGTAGCACGAGATAGGCGAGCCCGCCCGAGCCCGACGGCGGGAGCCAGCGCAGCGCCACCGCGAACAAGAGGATGAGGAGCAGTCCCACCCAATACACCGGGAACGATACGCCAAGATACGACACGAGCATGGCGACGCGGTCGACGACTCCCCCCGGCCGGATCGCCGACAGCACGCCGAGCGTGATCCCGCACAGCACGGCGAGCGCCATGGCGGCGAGCGCGAGCTGGACCGTCTTGGGAAAGCGCGCAGCCAGGTCCTGCGCGATGGGCCGTTGGGTGATGTAGGAGCGCCCGAGATCGCCGTGCATCACCGCCCAGAGATAACGCCCGAACTGGGCGGGGAGGGGATCATCGAGGTGCAGCTCGGCCCGGAGTCGGGCGATGGTGGCGGTGTCGGCGCGCTCCCCCACCATCGCCGCCACCGGATCCCCGGGCGCCACGTTCAACAACAGAAACGCGACCACCAGCACCCCGAACAGCGTCGGCACCGTCATCAGCAACCGGCGGCCGACGAGGCGCATCACCGTGGTGCGACCCGTGCGCCCGTCCAGCGCTGCCCGTTGAAAATCACCGGCAGATCCCAACCCAGGAGCTCTGGCCGCCTGGCCCACAGGTCCGTGGGGAACCAGAGATACAGCCATGGCGCGGCGCGGTACACGCGCTCGTCGATGCGGCGGTACAGTGCCGTACGCGCGGCGTCGTCCGTGGTGCGGCGGGCGCGGAGGATGAGCGAATCCGTGCCTGGGTCGGCGTAGAACGCATAGTTGCCCCCCGGGCCGAAGCTCCCGGAGTAGAACAGTGGGTAGAGAAAGTTGTCGGCGTCGGGGTAGTCGGCCCACCAGTCGAGGATGACCATGTCGGCTTCACCCTTGCGCGCTGCCTCGCGCTGGCTCGATGCGTCGCGCTCGACCAGCTCCACTCGCACCCCCACACCCGCCAGCTGCGCCTGGATGGCCTGCGCCACCCGCGACAACTCCACGTTCGTTCCCGTGCGCCACAGCCGCACGTCGATCCCGCCCGGATACCCCGCATCGGCGATGAGCGCTCGCGCCGCCGCCGGATCGTAGCCGTGCCCCCGCCGCGTCGTGTCGCTCCCGGCGAGCGCCGGCGGGATGGCGCCGTGCGCGAGGACGCCCCGACCACCGTACACCGTGGCGAGGATCTCCGGCACGTTCACGGCCTGGTTGATCGCCTGTCGCACACGGGGGTCGCGCAGCGGGCCGCGCCGGTTGTTCAGGGCCACGTACACCACACGCAACGCGGGCTTCTCGACCAGCTGGTCGGGCCGCTCCCGGCGCCAGCGCGCGGTTTCCCCGAACGGCACCTCGATCACGCTGAGCCGGCCGGCCTCGAACTCCGCGGCGCGGGTGAGCGGCTCCGGGATGATCCGGACCATGAGCGTGTCGCCGGCCGGGGCGCCGCCCCAGTAGCTCCGATTGCGTGCGAACAGGAGGTAGTCGTCGTGCTGCCACGCCACGAAGCGCCACGGTCCCGTGCCCACCGCGCGCTGCCCGAGGTCGCTGGGGGGCGAGGCGGGCACGACGCTTGCCACCGGCATCGCGAGGAACTTGGGGAAGATGGCGAGCGGCTCGGTGAGGGTGAACGCGACACTAGAGTCCCCGAGGACGGTAATGCCGCTCACGTCGGCCGAGCGCCCGGCAGCGTACGCTTCAGCCCCGGCGATGGGGTAGAGCGGCCAGGGCCGGCCGCCTTTGGTCGCGGGGGACAAGACGCGCAGCATGCTGGCGCGCACCGCAGCGGCCTTGAGCGGGGTCCCGTCGTGGAACTTGACGCCCGGTCGCAGGTGAAACACGTACCGCCGGCCACTCCCGTCCTCTCCCGCCGTCCAGCGATCGGCCAGCGCCGGAAGGAGGCGGCCATCCGCGTCGAACTGGGTGAGTCCGTCGAACGCGAGCGTCACCATCTCACCGGTCGGCACGTCGGTCGAGAGGGCGGGATCGAGAGAGCGCGGGTCGTAGGATTCGTAATACGTGAGGCCTCGTCCCGCGGTCGCGCTATTCTCCCCGCAGGCCGTGGCTCCTGTGAGGGCGGCGAGAGCAAGACCGAGGAGCACGCGCATGGGATCAGGTGTCGAAAAGGTTGACAGTGCGGGGGGAGGTAGCCAACATAGGGATGCAGCCCGACTGCGTCAATTGCGCGC
>Ga0137403_10004267_pt1 | contig 16889 bp, 10 predicted proteins | sample CZOMad2_1_16fung_FD_122057 | JGI IMG/M metagenome (GOLD analysis project Ga0137403, IMG submission 122057) | Vadose zone soil fungal communities from Angelo Coast Range Reserve, California, USA - CZOMad2_1_16fungal (Hybrid Assembly) | ecosystem: Environmental > Terrestrial > Soil > Vadose zone...
GTGGGCTTCATCGTCTGCGCCGCCGCCCTGTTTCTCTTCGGCCTCATGATCCAGCGAGGCCTCGTCGAGCGCATCGTGGACGCTCCCCACGAGATGCAGATCCTCCTCATGCTCGGCGTCGCCCTCGTCCTGGAGAATGCCGCGCTGGTCGCCTTCGGCCCCGATCCGGCGCGCGTGCGCTCGCCGCTCTCCCAGGCCACGGTGTGGATCGGCCCGATTTTCGTCGACGTGGCGCGTCTCGTGACCTTCGGTCTGGCCATGGCGCTCACGGCCGCCCTCTGGCTGTTCCTCGCGCGCACCGACCTCGGCCGGAGCATGCGCGCGGCCGCCGACAATCCGTACGGCGCGCGCGTGATCGGCACGGACGTGCGCAAGGTGTACGCGGCCGCGTTCGGAGTGGGGGCGGCCTGTGTGGGGGCGGCGGGGGCGCTCGTCTCGCCCATCCTGCCCTTTCAACCCACGAGCGGCCTCGGGCTGTCCGTCACCTCGTTCAACATCGTCATCATCGGGGGGATGGGAAGTCTTCCCGGGGCCTTCGTCGGCGGCATCCTCGTCTCGGTCGCCGAGTCGATGGGCGCCGTCTTCCTCTCGCCCTCGATGAAAGAGCTGGTGAGCTTCGGTCTCCTCATCGCTATCCTGCTCTTCCGCCCCGCCGGCCTCTTCGGCAAGATCGCGGGCTGAGCCCCGACATGAAGCTCCTGATCCTGCTCGCGGTGGCCATCCTCGCCGTCCTCCCGTGGTTCGCCGGCTCGTACCTCATCACGGTGATGATCTTCATCTTCTTCTATGCCTACCTCGGCCAGGCCTGGAACATCGTGGGCGGCTACGCCGGGCAGCTCTCCGCCGGGCACGCGGCGTTCGTCGGCATCGGCGGCTATGCGGCAGCCCTTCTCTCCGCCCACGCCGGGCTCAGCCCCTGGATCGGCATGTGGATCGGCGGGGCGCTCGCCGCCGTCCTCGGGGCGGTGATCGGCTATCTCGGCTTCCGCTTCGGGCTGCGCGGCTTCTACTTCGTCCTCCTCACGGTGGCCTTCGCCGAGATCTGCCGCGTCATCGCTCTGAATGTCGATGCGGTGGGAGGAGCTCTCGGCCTCTACATCACCTTCACGGGCAACCCGCGGCAGTTCCAGTTCCAGGACAACCGCGCCTACTACTACGTCGCCCTCGCCCTCATGCTGCTCGCCACCGCGGTGGTCCGGGCCATCGAGCGCCACCGCTTCGGCGCGTACCTCACGGCCATTCGGCAGGACGAGAGCGCATGCGAGGCCCTCGGCGTCGATACCCTCCGCGTGAAGATGCAGGCCATGGTCCTCTCGTCCTTCCTCACCGGCGTCGGCGGCACCTTTTACGCCTTCTATCTCTTCTCGCTCCAGCCGAACGCGGTCTTCGGGATCCCGCTCTCCGTCGAGATCATCATTCGGCCCATCGTGGGCGGGGCGGGCACCGTGATGGGCCCCATCCTGGGCTCCTTCATCCTGAGCCCTCTCGCCGAGATCTCGCGCACCTACTTCGCCCAGGGCGGATGGAACGGCCTTCATCTCATCGTGTACGGCGTGCTCCTGATCGCGGTGGTGCTCTTCCTGCCCCAGGGCGCGTACCCGGCGCTTCTCCGCCTCGCCCGGCGGCGTCCGGCATGAGTCTTCTCGACGTCTCCGCACTCACCAAGCGCTTCGGTGGTCTGCTCGCCGTGAACGGGCTGGATCTTTCCCTGGCCAAGGGAGAGATGCTGGGACTGATCGGGCCCAATGGAGCAGGGAAGACCACGGTGTTCAACCTGCTCTCGGGATTCCTCAGCCCCGACCGAGGCGAGATACGCTTCGGCGGGCGAAACGTGGTCGGGCTCAAGCCACATGAGCTCTGCCGCCTCGGCATGGCCAGAACGTTCCAGATCGTGCGCCCATTTCCGCAGCTCTCTGTCGTCGACAATGTGAAAGTCGCCGCCCTCGCACGCCATTCGGGCATGGCCCAGGCTCTCGACTCCGCCCGCGCGGTGGTCGAGCGCGTAGGGCTGGGCGCCCGGGCGGAAGCACGAGCGGGCGGGCTCACCTTGGCCGACCGCAAGCGGCTCGAGCTCGCGCGCGCCCTCGCCACCGAGCCATCGCTGCTCTTGCTCGACGAGGTCATGGCCGGGCTCAATGCCACCGAGATCGATGCCATGGTGCGGCTGGTCGCCGGCATCAACGCGGAAGGCATCTCCGTGCTCCTGATCGAGCACAATATGCGCGCGGTGATGTCGCTCTCACATCGGATCGTCGTGCTCTCGTTCGGCGAGAAGATCTCGTCGGGCACGCCGCGCGAGGTCGCGGCCGACCGCCGCGTCGTCGAGGCCTACCTCGGAGAAGAGTATGTCCATCCTCCTCAAGCTTGAGGCCGTACAGGTCGGTTATGGCGACATGACCGCCGTGCACGAGGCCTCGCTCGAAGTGCGCGAAGGCGAGACGGTGGCCCTCATCGGTGGCAATGGGGCGGGGAAGACCACGACCTTGCGCGCGATCTCGGGACTCCTGCCGCTCCGGGGCGGCCGCATCGAGTTCGCGGGTGAACGCGTCGACGGTCTCACCTCCTCGCACGTCGTGGCTCGCGGCATCGCGCATGTGCCGGAGGGTCGCCAGCTCTTCCCGACCATGACCGTGAGGGAAAACCTCGAGGTCGGCGCGCGCTCCCTCGAGGCGCGGCGTGGGCGGGCCGAGACGTTGGCGTGGGTGTTCGACCTCTTCCCGCGGCTCGGGGAGCGGCAAGGGCAGCTGGCAGGGACGCTGTCGGGCGGGGAGCAGCAGATGTGCGCCATTGGCCGCGGACTCATGGCGCGGCCCCGGCTCCTCATGCTGGACGAGCCGAGCCTGGGGCTCGCGCCCGTGGTGGTGCGCGCGATCTTCGACGATCTCCAGCGCATCAATGTGGGCGGGCTCACCATTCTCCTCGTCGAGCAGAACGTCCTCCGCTCCTTGCAGCTCTGCCATCGCGGATACGTGCTCGAGAACGGCCGCATCACCCTCGAGGGTGGCCGCGACAGCCTGCTGGCCAGCCCCCACATCAAGCAGGCGTACCTGGGCCTCTAGGCGCCTGTTCGGGCGGCCGAAAGCCGCATCCGGACGGGACCGGCGACTTCGCCCTCTTTTCATACGTGCGCGCCTGTACAAAGTGTCGGGAAAGTTGCCCTCGAGGGGGGTTCTGCATATGCTGGTCGTGACCGGGTATGATCGAGCCCGGTTCCTTCATGCGTCCTTCGACACGGAGCCTGCTCTTCGCAGTCGCGCTGGGAGTGCTCGCACTCTCCGCCGTAGGTATCGGCGGAGCGGCGATCGCCCGGCGGCAGCTCGCGATGTCGCGGGAGGCGGTCGCCGCGCGCACACAGGAGGCGGTGACGGCCCTCCTCAGCGAGACGCACGCCGCGCTGCGGCGTGAAGGGCGGCTGCTCGCGCGAGATCCCGCCCTCGTCGAAGGCGTCGCCAGAACCGATTGGGCGGTGGTGGCCCGCGGCGTCTCTCCCCGGCTCGCCGATCTCACCCTCGAGCGGGTGGCGGATCTGGTGATCCTCCTCGACGCCTCGGGCGCGGCGCTCCTCCAAGTGCCCGCGACGCCTCCCGCGCTCATTCCCAATCCCGCCGCCCTCAGCTCCTCACCGGCGGGGTTGACCGTCCTCAACGGCCACCCGTACGTGGTCGCCGCGGTGCCCGTGACGAGGCACGGCGAGCCCGGCCAAGCGGGGCTACTGGGTTTCGTGGTCCTCGCGCGGCGTCTCGAAAGTGTCGTGCCCCTCTTGCCCGGCGTCCCGGATCGGCCCGGCATGGTCTTCCTCGACCAGGGACGCCCGATCGTCTCGACTCTTCAGGCTTCGGCGGCAGAATGGGCGAAGGCCACGGCCTCGGGCAGCCTGCGCCTCGAAGACGGGCGCGACTTTCTCGTTCGGCCTGCGAGTGAGGTGACGGTGGCGGGGCCGGGACGGCTCTGGGTGGTCGTCGCCGATGGAAGCGAAGGGCGCCGGAAGGCGCTGAACCTCTCACTGGTCGCCCTCGCCGTGTGCGCGCTCGGCGGCGCAGGGGCCGCCCTGCTGCTCAATCGCGGGGGTGAGCCGGGGGGCCGGGGCTGGCCGGGCTCCGCGGCCGGGACCGACGTGAATCCCGAGCTGACGCGGCGCAATCGCGAGCTCGAGGCGCTCAATGCGGTCGCGCTCAGCATGGGCCGCTCGGCCGATGTGGTCGCCACCGCGGGCGAGATGCTGGATGTCGTCCGGTCTCTCGCGCAGATGGATGTGGGGGGCGTGCATCAGCTCGATCCGTCTGACGGCACGGTGACCCTCATCGCGCAGCGTGGCCTCACCCCGGAGTTCGCGGCGCAGATCCGCGTGAGGCCGGTGGCGGGCACCTTCGTGGGAGAGGCGGCCCGCACGGGACGGGTCATCGTCACGCAAATCGATCCGTCGGCCATCAGCGATCCCAACCTCACCCGGCTCCAGGCGGTCCGTGCTCACCGCACGCAGCTCGCGCTGCCCATACCCGTGAAGGGACGCACCTGGGGGGTCATGTCGTTGATCTCCCAGGAGCAGCGCGAATTCCTGCCGGAAGAGGTCAAGGTGCTCGAGGCGGTCGCCCACCAGATCGGCCAGGTGGTCGAGCGCTCACTGCTCCTCGCCGAAATGCAGGAGCAGAGCCGACGGCTCGAGCTACTCGCCCGCATCGCCAAAACGCTCACGGCCGCCCGCTCCCTCGAGGACGTGCTGAAGACCGTGGTGGACGTCGCGCAGGGGCTCGTACCGGACGGCGCGGCGCGGCTGGCCATCGCCGAAGAGGATCGGCTGCGCTTCTGCGCGGAGGCGGGCATGCTCGCCAGCGCGCACTCCGAGCGCGTGGCCAGCGTCGGCCTGGGCGAGGGGATAACCGGGCGGACCGCGGTCAGCCGCGTGCCCATGATCGTGGACGTGATCGAAGCGGAGCCCGGGGTGATCGGCCTGCCGTGGGTTAGAGCGCAGGGCTTCGTGTCGGCGGTGTCCGTTCCCCTCCTTCTGCGCGAGCGCCTCGTCGGCGTGCTGAACGTGTTCACGCGCACGCGCCACACCTTCGCCCCCGGAGACTTGGATCTCCTCCTCTCCTTCGGGAGCCACGCCGCCATCGCGATCGACAATGCCCAGCTCTTCGGCGAGGCGCAGCAGAACGCCGCGCACTACCGCGCCCTCTTCGAGGTGAGCGTGGCTCTCACCTCCTCGCTCGAGCTTGACCAGATTCTCGACTCCATCGTGGAGCGATGCCAGATGCTCACGGGAGCGCGGGCGGCGGGAATCTTCCGTCCTGACCTGGAGTCGCCGAGTTACCTGACGTATGTGCGGGCCTCCGGCGTGTCGAGCGACTTCCTGCAAGGCCTGCGCGTCCGTCTCGGCGAGGGTACGGCCGGCCGCGCCATGCGAGAGCGGGCTCCCGTCTGGACGGCGGACATTCTCAGCGACCCCACCATGGAGTTGTCCACCGACACGCGCACTCTCGTGGAGCGCGAAGGGTACCGCGGCGTGCTCTCGGTGCCCATCTTCATCAAGGGAGAGCCGTATGGCGGACTGAGTGTCTACTGGTGGCAGCCGCATCCGGTCTCCAAGGCGGAGATCGAAGTGATGACCGCTCTGGGCGGCCAGGCGGCCATCGCCATCGACAATGCCCGTCTCTTCGCCGACGAGCGAAGCGGCCGCGCCTCCCTCACCGCTCTGCTGGAAGTCAACAAGAAGATCGGCCTGCTCGCCTCGACCGATACGCTGCTGACCAGCGTGGCCGAAGAGGCCATGCGGCTGCTCGACCTCGACAATGCGGGATTCCGCCTGCTCGAGGGCGACGAGCTGGTGGTGGCGGGTCTGGCCGGCTCCGCTCCCGCCACCATGCTGAAGGCACGCATCAAGGTGGGAGAGAGCCTGGCGGGACGCGTGGTGGCCGAAGGCATAGCCATTATCGGGCCCCTCGACACGCTCTTCGGAATGGCCCCCGAGCATCTCGCCGCCGACCGCATCCTCGGCTACACGCACTACATGGGCCTGCCTCTGCGCTTCGGTGAGCGCATCATCGGAGCGCTTACCTTTCGCGCGCGGCGGGCCTTCAGTCGCCGCGACCAGGACGTCGCCGAAGCCTTCGCCGGTCAGGCCGCCGTCGCCATCGAGCACGCCCGGCTGTACCGGGAGGCGTCGCAGCAGGCCGATCGCATGCGCGCGCTGGCCGAGATGGGGCGCACCCTCGTGTCCACCGTCGACGCCGGTCGCATCCTCGACATCGTGACCGCCCAGACGCGCGAGACGCTGGGAGTGGCCGCGGCCGCCGTGCACTTGCACGATCCGGACCTCGGCATGCTGCGCATGGCCCGTCATTCGGGAGCATCGGAGGTGTTCCCCGGACCTCCGCTCGTCGAGCCGGGCGAGGGGGTGTCCGGTCTCGCCTTTGTCGAGCGCCGGCCCGTGTGGACGCCCGACGTCGTCGGCGACTCCCAGATCCGGCTGCGGCCGGACACCCGCGAGCGCATAGTGAGCTACGGGGAGCGCGCCGCCTTGGCCCTGCCCCTCATGCGCGACGAGCCGTTTGGCACGCTCGCCGTGTATCACGAGACCGGTCATCGCTTCACCCAGGCGGAGATCGAGTACCTGTCCACGGTGGCGAGCCAGCTCGTGGTGGCCCTCGACAATGCTCGCCTCTTCGAGGCGGCCGAGGTGCGCGAGCGCAGGCTGCGCTCGCTCGCGCGCTTGAACCAGCTCGTCTCCTCCTCGCTCGACACGGACGAAGTGCTGGCGGGTATCGCGCGCGCAGCGGCGGCTCTCATGGGGGTGCCGGTGGTGTCGGTGTGGGTCGCCGATGCCGACACGGAGACCCTCCGCGTCCGGGCATTCTCGGACGAGGCCATGGGAGCGGCCTACCCGCTCCGGTCCACCAACTTCGGGCAGGGCGCCATGGGCTGGGTCGCGCGTGCGCGCGAGGCGCTGTCCGTGCCTGACATGCTCGGCGATTCGAGAGTACTCGCGGAATCGTGGTGGCTGGAGCACGGCCTCAGAAGCTTTCTCGGGGTGCCGATTCAGCTTCAGGACCAGCTGCTGGGCGTGCTCTCACTGTGCGGCCGAGCGCCGTTCACTTTCGGGGCCGACGAGAAGGAGCTGCTGGAAAGCTTCGTGGCCCAGGCCGCCGTGGCCATTCGCAATGCCGGCCTCTATGCCCAGACCGCCCAGCGCCTCGAGCAGACGCGGGCCCTTCTCGGCGTGGCAGAGATCCTGAACACCACCCTCGAGCCTCGACGCATGCTGAAAGAGGTGGCCCAGCGGATTGCCCAGGTCTGCCGCGTGGACCGCTGCAGCCTCGAGCGCTGGGAGGGCGACCGGGTGATACCGCTCATGTCCCAGTTCGCCGACGGGCGCCGGCAGCCCGTGCTGTGGGCGGCCTTCGAGGCGATGGTGGACGATGTGCCGCGGCAGGTGCCGATCCACGCCCAGGCCATCGAGACGCGCCGGCCGGTGATCGTCCCCGATGCCTCGGAGACCGATCTCATCCCGCGCGCCTGGATCGAGGCCTTCCACCTCAAGTCCTACATGGTCGTGCCGCTCATCCGGCTGGACGAGGTCATCGGGGTGATGACGCTCGACTACACGGAGCGCGTCACGCCATTCGAGCCGTGGCAGCAGGATCTCGGCATGGCCATCGGCAACCAGGTGGCGCTGGCCCTCGAGAACCAGCGCCTCTACAGCCTCGTGCAGGAGCGGCTGCAGGAGGCGACCACCCTGCTCGCGGTGAGCAGGGCCCTCTCTGAGCCCGAAGGTGGCGGCGAGGCCCTGCGGCGGGTCGCGCGAGAGGTCGGCGGCGCCTTCCGTGCCGACATGGTGGGCGTCTATACGCTGTCGCCCGACAAGCGGCTGCTCCTCCCCGCGGCGGGCTGGCACGTGCCCAAGGATCTGATGCGCGTCTTCCTCGAGCATCCCCTGGAGCTCGAGCGCATGTCGGCGATCTGGCGGTTGTGGCAAGAAGGGCGCGCCGCGTGGTCCGCCGACGTGAAGAACGATCCGCGCATCGACGCCAGGCTCTTCGAGAGCGTGGGCTCGCACGCGGTCCTCTTCGCTCCCGCGCTCGCCCGCGGCGAGGCAGTGGGGGGAATCTTCCTCGTCTGGTCCGGGGCCGGGCGTCAGTTCACCTCGCAGGAGACCCGCCTGATCGAGGGCGTGGCCGCCCAGCTCGGCCTGTTCATGGACAACGCGAACCTGACGCGTCAGACCCGGCTTCGTCTCGAGGAAACGGAAGCCCTGCTCTCCGAGCTCTCGGTGCTCCACGATCTCTCGCGCACGGTGACCGGACAGCTGCGCCAGGAGGATGTGGTGGAGGCGATCCAGAAGCAGGTGGCGCGGCTCATCGACACCCGGCACATCTTCCTCGCCCTCGTCGACGAGGCCACCTCGGAGCTCGTGCCGATCCTGCGCATGCAAAACGGCATTCGGGATACCCAGCTGAACCGGACCTCGATCACCGGCCGGGTTGGACTGATGAGTATCGTCGCCGCTTCGGGCCGCACGATTCGCACGGACGACTATGCCGCCGAGTGCGCGAGGCAGGGGGTGGAGCCCTTCCGAGAGGTCGACCCCTTGCCGAACTGGATCGGGGTGCCGATGCTCGTGGGCTCCCAGGTGGTCGGCGTGCTCGCCCTGCGCAGCGCGGAGAGGCCCTTTACGGCCGCCGACGAAAGGGTGCTCACCAACATCGCGGGGCTGGCCGCCCTCGCCCTGCGCAGCGCGCGTCTCTTCCACGACCGCACGCGCGCCTACGAGGATCTGGCCCAGGCCCAGGACCAGCTCGTGCGCAGCGAGAAGCTCCGTGCCCTCGGCGAGATGGCCTCGGGCGTGGCCCACGACTTCAACAACCTCCTCGCCGCCATCCTTGGCCGCGCCCAGCTCCTCCTGCACCGGGTGGCCGATCCGAAGTCGCGCCAGTGGCTGCAGATCATCGAGCGATCGGCGGAGGATGGGGCGAAGACGGTCCGGCGGCTCCAGGAGTTCACCCGCATACGCCGGGACCAGCCGTCGGTGGCCCTGGATCTGAACCGCGTGGTGCGCGAGGCGCTCGAGCTGACGGAATCCTCGTGGCGGCTCGAGCCGCCGCGGCGGGGAGTGAGCATTCAGGCCGTCACCGAGCTCGCCCCCGATCTGCCGAAGACCATGGGCGACCCCGCCGAATTGCGGGAAGTGATGACCAACCTCATCCTGAACGCGGTGGACGCCATGCCGCATGGGGGGACGCTCACCTTGGGCACCGCGCAGCGCGGGGAATCCATCGAGCTCCGGGTCTCCGACACGGGGGTGGGCATTCCCGAGGCCGTTCGCGGCAAGATCTTCGACCCCTTCTTCTCGACCAAGGGGCCGAAGGGGACGGGACTCGGCCTCTCCATGACCTACGGCATCCTGTCACGCCACGGAGCGACCATCGCGGTGGAAAGCGAGGAAGGACAGGGTACGACCTTCATCATGCTCTTCCCGATCTGCGCCGTCTCGGAGGCGCCGGTTCCCCACGCAGAGGAATTGCCGGAGGCGGCGCCCCTGCGCTGCATGGTCGTGGACGACGAGGAGAGCGTGGGCGACATGCTCGCCGACGTGCTCCGATCGGCGGGGCACAGCGTGGTGGTGGCGCGGAACGCCTACGAGGGCCTCAAGCACGTGCAGACGGAGTCGCTCGACCTGGTCTTCACCGATCTGTCCATGCCCGGCATGACCGGCTGGGAGCTGGCGCGCGCCGTGCGCACCACCGCCCCCGGCCTGCCCGTGGTCCTCGTCAGCGGCTTCGCGGTCGAGGTGTCGGCGGAGGAGCTGGAGGCGAGCGGCGTGAGCATGGTTCTCGCCAAGCCCATCAACATCGGCGATGTGCTCGAAGCCGCCTCCACGATACGGCCGCGCGGCGAGCCCGAACGGATGCGCCCGTGACCAGTCCCATCATCACCGAGGCCATGCGGGCGCTCGTGGAGCGCAAGGACCTCTCCCGCATCGAGGCGGCGGGGGCCATGGAGGCGATCATGTCCGGCGCCGCCACCGACGCGCAGATCGCCGCCTTTCTCACCGCCCTCCGGATGAAGGGCGAGACCGTCGAGGAGCTGATCGGCTTCGCCCAGGTGATGCGCCAGAAGGTCGTCAAGGTCCGCACGCGCGGGAGCGAGCTCGTGGGGGCCACCGGCACCGACCGCGAAATGCTGATCGACACCGCGGGCACGGGCGGCGACGCCTCCGGCACCTTCAACGTGTCCACCGCCACGGCCTTCGTGGTGGCGGGGGCGGGGCTCAGGGTCGCCAAGCACGGCAACCGCTCGATGTCGTCGCTCTGTGGCTCGGCGGATGTGGTGGAGACGCTCGGCATCAAGATCGAGCTGAGCCCGGCCAAGATCGCCCGCTGCGTGGAAGAGATCGGCATCGGGTTCCTCTACGCCCCGCTCCTGCACACCGCGATGAAGCACGTCATGACCGCGCGGCGCGACATGGGTGTGCGCACCGTCTTCAATCTGCTCGGACCGCTCACCAATCCTGCGGGCGCCAACGCCCAGGTGATCGGCGTCTCCTCGGAATCGTTCACGGAGCCGCTGGCGCGGGTTCTCGCCGAGCTCGGCACCATGCGTGCCTTCGTCGTCCACGGGGCCGATGGGCTCGACGAGATCTCGAACACCGGGCCGAGCCGCATCTCCGAGGTGCGCGAGGGGACGGTGCGGAACTCCACGGTTCGGCCCGAAGACTTCGGCATAGTCCGCGCCTCGATCCAGGATCTCCGAGGGGGCGATCGCGCCGAAAACGCACAGATCATTCGCGAGATTCTCTCCGGCGAGCCGGGGCCGCGCCGCGATATCGTGCTCATGAACGCCGCCGCGGCTCTCCTCGTGGGTGGGCTCGCGCACGATCTCAAGGACGGCGTGGCGCTGGCCGCGCGGTCGATAGACTCGGGCGCCGCCTCGAAGAAGCTGGAGGGGCTGATCGCCCTTTCGGAGCGCCTCACCACCGAATAGGGGCCACTGGCGAATAGGGGCCGCTGGGCTCCCCATTGACCGGGGAGCACGAGGCCGGTTACAATGCTCGTGGTTGCCGTAACTGTCGATTGTTCCTGCTGGAATCCCGTCTCTGAGCTCGACAGCGGCGTTGAGCGGCCACCAGAGTTCTAGAACACCGAATGGGAGAGCCGCCGGCGTGAGAGCTCGGATGCCCCGGTATCATCAGATCGCCCAGGCCCTGCGCGATCGCATACGCTCCGGTGACATCGCGCCCGGCGCGCGCCTCGACAATCAACGACGCCTCGCCGAGGACTTCGACGTCACCCTCATGACCCTCCGCCAGGCGCTCGAGGTGCTGGAGCGCGAGGGGCTCATCATGAGGCGGCACGGGCTCGGCACGTTCGTGGCGCTCCCGTCCGTCGACTACGACATTCTCAACTTCCGCGCTTTCGCCGGTGACTTGAGCGCCGTCGGCGAGGACGTCGCGACGCGCTTCCTCCGCAGCCACTTCGGCCCCGCCGATCGCCACGCCGCTCGCGAACTCGGCCTCGAGCCCGGCGCCCGGGTCTTCGCGCTCGAGCGCCTCCGGCTGGTGGATGGGCGCCCCACGAGCTTCCAGATCTCGCACCTCTCCGCCGCGCTCGGGGAGGAAGTCGCCAAGGCCGACCTCGCCGTCACGCCGCTGCGTCAGGTGTTGTCGTTCAAGCTCGGCATCGAGATCAGGGGCGCACGCGAGACCGTCTCCGCCGAGACACTGCCCGCCCGCGCCGCGCGCGAGCTCGGCTGCGCTCCCGGCGCTCCCTGCTTCCGCTCCGACCGTGTCTCGGCCGATGCCGAGTCGCGGCCCATCGTGTACGACCGGGTATTCATCCCGGGCGATCGCTTCCGGATCACGCGCCAACTCCACTACGACAGGAGCGTTACGGCATGAAGATTCTCGTGATGATCAAGCAAGTGCCCGACACGGCGACCCAGGTCAAGATCGGCTCGGATCCGAAGGCCATCGACACCGCCGGCATCACCTGGATCGTCTCTCCCTACGACGAGTTCGCGCTGGAAGAGGGGCTGCGGATCAAGGAGAAGCGCGGCCAGGGCGAGGTGGTGGCGGTGTCTCTCGGCCCCGATCGGGTGAAAGAGGCACTGCGCTCCTGCCTGGCCATGGGCGCGGATCGCGCCATCCACCTCCTCGATCCGGCGTGGGAGCAGGCGGATACCCTGATCACGGCCCGCGCCCTGGCCGCGGTGATCAAGCAGGAGCAGCCCGCCCTCGCCCTCTTCGGACGCCAGGCCATCGACGACGACATGGGCGCGGTGGGCGCGGCCGTGGCCGAGCTGCTCGGTTGGCCGTGCGCCTCGTGGATCATGGAGGAGGCCGTCGACGAGGCGGGCAAGGCCATTCGCGTCGGCCGGCAGGTCGAGGGTGGGCTCGAGCTCTTCGATCTGCCCTTGCCGGCGGTGGTGTCGGCTCAGAAGGGGCTGAACGAGCCACGCTACCCGACCCTCAAAGGCATCATGGGCGCCAAGAAGAAAGAGGTGAAGGACGTCAAGGCGGGTGACCTCGGTCTCTCCGCGGAGACGCCCGCCCTCTCGGTGGTGAAGCTCGAGATGCTCCCGCCGCGACCGCCGGGACGCATCATTCCCGGCGAGGCCGCCGATGCCGCCAAGGAGCTCGTCCGCGCCCTCCGCGAGGACGCCAAGGCCATCTAGCTCACGGATCACATCCTAGAACCTTCACACGGGAGAGGTCACATTCATGGCTGGCGCTTTCTGGTGCGTGGTTGAAGACGACCGGCAGGGCAATCCGAAGAAGGTGATGGCCGAGGTGCTGGGCGAGGCAGGACGGCTCGCATCGCAGACGGGTGCTCAAGTCGAAGCGGTGTGGCTGACCGACAAGGCCACCGAGGCCGGTATCAAGCAGCTCGGAGAGTGGGGTGCCAAGCGCCTTCTCCTCGCCGAGAATGCCGCCTTCGCTCCCTATCGGGGGGAGGTCTGGGCGCCCGTGCTGGCCGAGCTCGTGCAGAAGGAATCGCCGCAGGCCATATTCGGCGCGGTGACGACGCGGCAGCGCGAGGTCATGGCTCGCTTGGCCGCGCGCCTGGGTGCGGGGATCTCCGCGGACTCGATGGCCCTGTCCCTCGAGGACGGCAAGCTGGTGGCCACGCGGCCAGTCTATGCGGGCAAGCTCCTGGCGAAGATGACGTGGGCCAAGACGCCCTGGCTCGCCACGCTCAGACCGAACGTGTTCAAGCCCGCCGACCCCCAGCCGGGGGCGGCGGCGACGGTGGAGAAGCCGGCGGTGACGCTGCCCGGCGCCGCGATGAGTCTCGTGGAGCGCCGCGAGGAGTCGTCCACAGGTCTGCCCGAGCTGGCCGAAGCGGAGATCGTCGTTTCCGGCGGACGCGGGCTCAAGGGGCCGGAGAACTTCGTCATCCTGGAATCGCTGGCCAAGGTGATCGGCGCCGCCGTGGGTGCCTCCCGCGCCGCGGTGGACGCCGGATGGCGGCCTCACCGCTTCCAGATCGGCCAGACGGGACGCACCATCTCGCCCAAGCTCTATCTCGGCTTCGGCATCTCGGGCGCCATCCAGCACCTGGCGGGCATGCGGACGTCCAAGGTGATCTGCGCCATCAACAAGGATCCCGAGGCCCCCATTTTCAAGATCGCCGACTACGGCATCGTGGGGGATCTGTTCGAGGTCGCGCCGTTGCTGGAGAAGGAATTCAAGAAGCTCCTGGAGAAATAGGGCGAGGCCGCGTCGCGCGGCGGTCGCGGAGGCTCATCGGGGACGAGGGCAATGCAGGTCGACTTGACAGACGAGCAGCGCATGATCCAGCAGGTGGCGCGAGACTTCGCGGAGAAAGAAGTTCGTCCGATCGCCGAGGCGATCGACCGCGAGGCCCGCTTCCCGCTCGCGACCGTGCGCCGCATGGGCGAGCTCGGCCTTATGGGCATCGCGGTGCCCGAGACCTGGGAGGGCAGCGGGGGCGATACCGTGGCCTATGCGGTGGCCCTCGAGGAGGTCTCGCGCGGCTGCGCGTCGCACGGGGCCATCATGTCCGTGAACAATTCCCTCTACTGCGAGCCGGTGGCGAGGTTCGGCACCGACGAGCAGAAGCGGCGCTTCCTCTCGCCCTTCGCCGCGGGAAAGAAGCTCGGCTGCTTCTCCCTCACCGAGCCCGAGGCGGGCTCCGACGCCACCAACCAGAGCACGCTCGCCCGCCGCGACGGCGGCGCCTACGTGCTCGAGGGGCGAAAGATCTTCGTGACCAATGGGCGGGAGGCCGACGCGGTGCTCGTCTTCGCCCAGACCGACCGCGCCAAGGCGCACCACGGAATCAGCGCCTTCCTCGTCGACAAGGGCACGCCGGGGCTCTCGGTGGTAAAGACGGAGGAGAAGCTCGGCATCCGCGCCTCCGACACCGCCGAGCTCCTCTTCGAAGGCTGCCGCGTTCCGCTCGACCAGCGGCTGGGCGACGAGGGGCAGGGGTTCAAGATCGCCATGACCACCCTTGACGGCGGCCGTATCGGCATCGCCGCCCAGGCCGTCGGCATCGCGGTGGCCGCCTACGAGGCCGCCCTCACCTATGCGCGGGAGCGGAAGAGCTTTGGCGTGCCTATCGGCCAGCACCAGATGGTCCAGTGGATGCTGGCCGACATGGCCACGGGCATCGAGGCCGCGCGCCTCCTCACTCTGCGCGCCGCCTCGCTCAAGGACCGCGGGGAGGCCTACGGACCCCAGGCCGCCATGGCCAAGCTCTTCGCCTCGGAGATGGCGATGCGGGTGGCCACGGATGCCGTACAGATCCACGGTGGCTACGGCTTCATCAAGGAATACCAGGTCGAGCGGCACTTCCGCGACGCCAAGATCACCCAGATCTACGAGGGCACGTCGCAGATACAGAAGCTCGTGATCGCGCGGCATCTGCTGGCCGCCAATACGTAGGGGGAGAGACATGGCCGAAGGCAAGGAGCGGTGGGAGAAGGAAACCTACGAGCCGGTCGTCCGCCGCTCGCCCGAGCGCGACGTTCCCTACGAGTCGCTCTCCGGCATACCGATCGAGCCGCTCTACACGCCCGAGGACCTGCCGGGCTGGCGCTACGAGGACAAGCTCGGCTATCCCGGCGAGTTCCCCTATACCCGCGGCCCGTACCCGTCCATGTATCGCGGCAAGCTCTGGACCATGCGCATGTTCGCGGGATTCGGCCGGCCCGAGGACACCAACGAGCGCTTCAAGTACCTCCTCGCGCAGGGGCAGACCGGCCTCAGCACGGCCTTCGATATGCCCGCGCTCATGGGCTACGACGCCGATCACCCGCGGGCCCGGGGTGAGGTGGGCAAGGAAGGCGTGTCCGTCTCGACCCTCGCGGATTTCGAGACCCTGTTCCGCGACATCCCGCTCGACCGGGTCACGACCTCCATGACCATCAACTGTACGGCGTCGGTGGCTCTCGCCATGTACCTTGCCCTCGCCGACAAGCAGGGCGTGGGGTGGGACAAGGTCGGGGGGACGATGCAAAACGACATGCTCAAGGAGTTCATCGCGCAGAAGGAGTGGATCTCGCCGCCCGAATCGGCGGTGCGCATCGTGGTGGACACCATCGAGTTCTGCTCCCAGCACGTGCCGAAGTTCAATCCCGTCTCCATCTCGGGCTATCACATCCGCGAGGCGGGGTCGACGGCCGTGCAGGAGCTGGCCTTCACCTTGGCCGACGGCTTCGGCTATGTGCAGGCCTGCACGGAGCGCGGGCTCGACGTGGACAGCTTCGCCCCCCGCCTGTCCTTCTTCTTCGACATCCACAACGACTTCTTCGAGGAGATCGCCAAGCTCCGCGCCGCCCGGCGCATCTGGGCGACGGTGATGCGCGATCGCTTCGGCGCCCGCAAGCCCGAGTCCATGAGGCTTCGCACGCACACCCAGACCGCCGGCGTGTCGGCCACCGCGCAGCAGCCGCTCAACAACATCGCGCGCGTGGCCATCCAGGCGCTGGCGGCCGTCCTCGGCGGCGCCCAGTCGCTCCACACCAACTCCTATGACGAGGTGCTGGCCCTGCCGACGGAGGAGGCGGTGACCGTCGCCCTCCGGACCCAGCAGATCATCGCCGAGGAGACGGGGGCGCCGCTGACCATCGACCCGCTCGGCGGGGCCTACTTCCTGGAGACGCTCACCGATCAGATGGAAGCGCGGGCCATGGCGTATATCCGCAAGATCGACGAGCTGGGCGGCATCATCCGGGCGATCGACCAGGGCTACCCGCAGCGGGAGATCGCCGACGCCGCCTACCACTACCAGCTCATGGACGACCGCGGGGAGCGGGCCGTGGTCGGCGTCAACAAGTACGCGATGCCGGGGGAGACGCCGGTCGCGTACCTGCGCATCGACGAGGCCGTCGAGCGTGAGCGGATCGAGCACGTCAAGGGCGTCAAGGCCGCGCGCGACACGGCGCGCGTGGAGAAGCGGCTCAAGCAGCTGGCGGATGCCTGCCGCAACGGCCAGAACGTCATGCCGGTGCTGGTGGACGCGGTGAAGGACTACGTCTCGCTGGGGGAGATCTCCGACGTGTACCGCCAGGTCTTCGGCCTGTACCGCGAGCCGATCATTTTTTGAACGGGTCAAGGGGGACACGAACGATGTCTGAGGCGATCCGGGTGACGAAGGCGACGACGCTCAAGCCCAAGCCGAAGGACGCGGAGCTGGGGTTCGGGCAGATCTTCACCGACCACATGTTCCTGGCCGACTTCCAGGAGGAGAAGGGGTGGTACGACCCGCGGGTCGAGCCGTACGGCCCCCTCGCGCTGGACCCGGCGGCGGCGGTGCTCCACTACGCGCAGTCCATCTTCGACGGGCTCAAGGCCTTCCGGGGCGTGGACGGCAAGGTGCGCCTGTTCCGCCCCCAGAAGCACGTCGAGCGCATGACGAACTCCGCGAGGCGCC
>Ga0137403_10004268_pt1 | contig 16886 bp, 16 predicted proteins | sample CZOMad2_1_16fung_FD_122057 | JGI IMG/M metagenome (GOLD analysis project Ga0137403, IMG submission 122057) | Vadose zone soil fungal communities from Angelo Coast Range Reserve, California, USA - CZOMad2_1_16fungal (Hybrid Assembly) | ecosystem: Environmental > Terrestrial > Soil > Vadose zone...
CTTGTTCTTCAACACGCTGATCAAAGCTTGCTCTTCGACGATCGGCCCGCGCGACGCATTGATCAACCGGGCCGTTGCCTTCATTTCAGCCGCTCAAGAACATAACGAGTGACACGCTGACCTTCGGACGGTTTGCGTGTGAATACCGCGGGGAATGTCGCATTGCATCTCTACTTCGCTTGTCGAGCGTTTTGTGCCGCTTCCTCGATCAGCGCGGCGACTTCGTTCGGATGGGAAATGTAGACCACGTGACTTGCGCCTGCGACTTCGACTTTGTGGCTCCTGGCGCGCGCGGCATACCAGCGTTCCAGTTCTGGGTTGATAGTGCGGTCGTCGCCCGCCACTAACATCCAGCTTGGCTTCGTTCGCCACGCAGCGGTGGTGATGGTCGCTGAGAAGTTGTCGGCGAAGTTGAAGACCTGGGAGGCCGCCATGAATGCGGCCTGGTCGGCGGGGAGGTCGGCCGCGAACAATTCATGGAATTGTGCCGGATCGATATAGGTGAAACCGTCCGGCGTCTTCTTTATTGCGGGCGAGTTGGCCAGGTCACTTGGGAAACGCTTTCCGTCTTCCGACTCTTTCTCTCCGGCATCCGGCATATGAGCGGCGATATAGACCAGGCCGACAACGGACGGGTCGTTTCCTGCTTCGGTGATTACGGCACCCCCGTAGCTGTGAGCAACAAGGATGCAGGGTCCTTCCTGCCGAGCAAGCACGCGTTTGGTGGCCGCCACGTCATCCTTAAAGGATGTTTCGGGTTCTTGAACAATGCTTACGTTGAAACCGTCCTTAAGAAGGATGTCATAAACGCCTTTCCAGCCAGAACCATCTGCCCATGCGCCATGCACCAGTACGATATTCTTTACGAGGACGCTTTGTGCCCGAACGGATATACCGCCGAGCGTGGCAAGGAGTAAGAAAGTGCGAGCCAGTGCTTTCACCATCCCTAAAGACGATGGCAAGAATGCGTTCACACCTCAATCCGGTAAACTCCCGAGAAAACCTCAGTGGTTCTGGAGACACCGCAGAATTTGAACCGCGTGAACAAATTCAAATCAAATGTCCGATCTGCTCATTGGCGGTGGTACTCGGCATGCATCACAATGGGAATTACGTTATTGGAGCTACACTGCCGGCCCACCTGGCATGGTCGCAGCGATGCGGCAGATGATTACCACCAGCGGCATCGGCGACGACGACATCCGAACGGAAGAGTTTACGGGCTACTGAAAACTCACTCTACGATCGCTTGCTGTTAGATATCTCAAGCTGTGCACGCGTGAGAGCCGGAGGAACTTATGCACAATCACCAGCGCGGCCCTGGTGAAACCAAGTCATCGATGATCGAAGTCTGTATCAGGAATGCCTACGATGCGAGCGAGTACGCGGGCCTTGAGGAATACTTGCGCAAACTCAAGGGCGTCAAGGCGGTTCATTTTGACCGCACACGCGGTGTAGCCCACCTGACCTACGACCCTTCGGTGACGACAGCCGAAACGATTGAAGCGCATCTGCGCGAGTGTGACTACAAGTGTGATTGCCGAAAATGCCCTACCTCGAAATGTCAACCAGGTCATCCGTCAGTAGGAATTAAAGATCGGGAAAGGGCTGATCAACTCGAAACAAAACCAGTTAGGGGCAACGCTCAGGCGCACATCGCGCACGCAAGGGAGGCCGCCCATGCCGAGATGGAGCCGCATGGAGCGGAGATGGTGCGGGATCTTCTTCGACGCTTCGTGATCTCAATGATTCTTTCCATTCCGATTGTCCTGTTTTCACCGATCGTAAAAAGTTTCGGCCTGCGGGGGACGCTGTCCTTTGACCTGTCGATGGGGCTGTTCGGATTCGTGCTGGCGACTCCGGTTGTTTGGTGGGGCGGATGGCCATTCATTTCAGCCGCGTGGCGCGCTCTCAGGCGCGCCGAAGTGAACATGATGACGCTGATTGCGCTCGGGATTCTGGTCTCCTACACCTACTCGCTTGCGGCAACTTTCATTTTCCGGGGCGAGGTCTTCTACGAAGCAGCGGCCATGCTTACTTCATTCAGTCTTGCTGGTCACTGGCTGGAGATGCGAAGCAGGTTCGCCACAGGCAAGGCAGTCGAAGCACTTTTGACACTCGTCCCCGCGACCGCGATCGTAAAGCGTGAAGGAGCAGAAACTGAAATACCGCTGGAGCAGGTAGTGGTTGGTGACGAGATAGTTGTCCGTCCCGGTAGCCGCGTGCCGGTCGATGGAGAAGTCGTATCCGGCTCTTCTTATGTTGACGAGTCAATGATCAGTGGCGAGCCGATACCCGTCGCCAAGACTGTGGGCAAAAAAGTGATTGGCGGAACGGTTAACCAAACTGGGGCATTCAACTTCCGAGCAACTGCGGTTGGCGCGGACACAGCGCTCGCGCGGATCGTGCAAATGGTCCAGAACGCACAGGCGAGCAAGGCGCCAGCTCAACGTCTGGCTGACACTGCAGGAAAATATCTCGTGTTCGTAGCCATCGGCTCGGGTTTTCTTGCGTTCTCAGCCTGGTACTTCCTCGGTAACGAAGGGTTCCTATTTGCCCTCACTGCCGCAGTCTCAACCGTGGTGATCGCCTGTCCTGACGCTCTGGCTCTGGCAACTCCTACTGCAATCACCGTCGGCGTGGGAAAGGGAGCGCGCGAAGGCGTGCTGTTCAAGAATGCAACCGCGCTCGAACTGACGGCAGGGGTTGATACGGTGATCTTCGATAAGACGGGTACTCTGACTGAGGGTAAACCAGCGTTGACAGACGTCATTAGTGCCAACGCGTTTAGTGAAACTGAATTACTGCGGTTTGCCGCTTCCGCCGATCAACCTTCGCAGCATCCTCTCGCTCACGCCATCGTCGCAGGCGCTCAAACGCGCGGCGTTCAATTGACGTCGCCGGAGAATTTCGACTCCATTCCTGGTCATGGTGTTGAAGCGCGCGTCGATCAGCGTCGAATACTGATCGGTAACAAGAAGCTGATGGATCGCGAGAAGATCAGTTTGAACGGACTCGAAGAACGTGTTCGCGCTCTTGCTGCTGATGCTAAGACGGCGATGTATGTGGTGGTAGATGGACATGCCGCAGGAGTTTTGGCGGTTGCCGACACAATTCGCGAAAGCGCATACGAGGCTATCGGCCTGCTGCGGGACTCGGGGGTGCAGACGGTAATGTTGACCGGAGACAACCGACGGACGGCTGAAGCTGTGGCCCGGCAGCTCGGGATGGACACAGTGATTGCCGAAGTCTTACCTGAAGACAAAGCTGATCAGGTATCGACGCTTCAAACTAAGGGTCAGAAGATTGCGATGGTTGGAGACGGCGTAAATGACGCTCCCGCCTTGGCCCAGGCAGATGTTGGTATCGCAATTGGCGCCGGTACAGACGTGGCGGTAGAAACGGCAGATGTTGTCCTGGTCAAGAACGATCCCGCAGACGTATCGCGCTCGATCCAATTAGCGCGAAAAGTGCGGGGCAAGATCAAGCAGAACCTTTTCTGGGCTGCGATCTACAACCTGATTGCGATCCCGATTGCGGCCGGCGTCCTTTATCCCTCGCTCCGTTTGCTCTTACGGCCGGAATGGGCGGCGCTCGCAATGAGCGCTTCAACCGTAACCGTCACGCTCAACGCTTTGCTCCTCAATCGCGTACGCCTTCGCGCGAGAAGCCAATCCTAGTAAGTTAGTGGACGGTAAGTAAACAGGCACCGCATCCGGTAAGGGTCCTGCTCGTCCCCGCTGGCACGAGTCTAGTCCCAGCGCCAACGCTGCAACCGTCGTCGCCGTGAAAGCCTTGCTCTGAGCAAACATCCGAACGGAATGTTTCAGATCCTGAAAAAATGTGTCCATGAATTCCGCGTCATCCCGCTAAGACTGTATCGGTATACGATAAGCATACAGTTTCAAAAAATTGACAACATTTTCCCGGTAACCAAATCGACCGTCCCGGTGTCTATATGGAGACTGTCTTTCTTGTCGAAGGTTTCACTGATAGCAATTTAGGGATGTATCGTCCGTATTAAGAGCGAAGGGGCATCTTGTATATGAAGCGATACGGGACCATTGTGCTCTTCCTACTGCTTGGGACTGTCTCCACTGTCAACGCTCAAACAATCCTCCTCAGAGGAACGGTGCTGGATCCGTCAGGTGCGGTGATCCCCGGTGCCGATCTTAAACTCTTTCAAGGTAATCGACTTGTGGGAGAGCGGAAGACGGATGCCACCGGTAACTTCTCGTTCGATGTGACGGCAGGAGACTATCGACTTGAAGTTTCGGCTCCGGAGTTTAGACCTCATAATCAAAATGTCCGGGTTACACCGAACATGCGTCCGCTATCGATTTCGTTGTTGGTAGCAACCGTGAATGCCGCCGTCGATGTCGCTCCAACCCAGGACAATGTGGCCCTGGATGACGACGCGAATCTCACGTCGACATCCATTACGGGCGACACCATCAAGGCTCTTCCTGAAGATGACGACGCATTGATGGCACAGCTTCAGGCGCTCGCGGCCGGCACCGGCGCCGCAGGCAGCACTGCGACGTTCGTGGTCGATGGATTCAGTAACGGGCGCATTCCGCCGCGCGATCAAATTCAACAAATCATTATCGACACCAACGTGTTCAGTGCGGAAAACGCGGGCGGCGGTCCGCGCATTCAAATCATCACCAAGCCGGGGACAGGGCCGTGGAGTGGGAACTTGAATGCCAACTTTAACCATCAATACTTGAACGCTCGAGGCCCGCTGGACCTGAACCGCGCGAAGAAACAGCAAAAGATCTTTACGACGTCTTATGGGGGGCCCGTTATTCCCGGCAAGCTGACGCTACGATTCACGGCGCGCAGTCTTCAAGTCGAGCAGGAAAGTACGTCGATTGTCGCCGTTACACCCAGCGGCCCTATCAACCAGGGTGTGTTCACACCTTACAAGAATGAAAATCTCAATTCGAACGGCCAACTCTTCATCACGAAGGACAACTCGTTGAGCTTCGCCGTGAATTACAACACGAATTGGTCTTTGAACCAGGGTATCGGTGGGGCGACGCTGCCCGAGCGCGCGCTGAACTTTAAAGGCCACAATTGGAACTTCCAATTGAGTGACCGTCATGTTTTCAGTCCCCGGCTGACGAACGAAGTCCGATATTTCATGTTTCATAACCAAAACTCGTTGTTGCCCATAACCGAAGGTACCGCCATCAATGTTCTCGACGCATTCAACAGCGGGGGAGCACAGAATCGCACGCGCCGCCGGGGAACAATTTACAATTTCGGCAACACGCTCCGCTGGACGGTGAAACCGACCGTGAATCTGCAAATCGGTACAGACTTCAACGATTACAAGAACTACAGCTCATCGGAAACGAACTATCTTGGCGTGTTCACGTTCTCGAGCCTTGCCGATTATTCGGCTGGCCATCCGATCACATTTCGAAAAACGACAGGCGATCCCGTCGTCAATTTGAGCCAGTTGGAGTTTGGCGGTTTTGTTCAAGCGGACTGGCGAGTGAATCCGAAACTCAATCTCGGAGCCGGAGTGCGCTACCAGGCGCAGCAGAATTTGCGCGCCTATCATAATCTCGGGCCTACCGCTCAGATCGCGTATCAGCCGCGAAACGGAACCGTGATTCGTGCCGGCGCCCGAGTCTCATATCAAGTCTACAATATCGGAAACGTCGAGACGGTGGAGCGAAGCGCACCTAATCATCAAATCGAGACGGTTATACTGAATCCCTCGTATCCGGATCCGTACGCCAACCTCGATCCCGCCAGCATAGGTACGAGCAACGCTTCCATTCGTACACGCGATCCAAACCTGATGGCGCCGTACATCATAAACTCCGCACTGACCTGGGAGCAGAATCTGAAGAAAGGTTGGCGGTTCAGCACCTCCCTGGATATGACTCGCGGCGCTCATCTGACCCGTACACGGAACATCAACGCGCCTTATCCGGGTACGCCATTGCCTGTCGATTTATTCAACGCGTTAAATTCCTTCAATCCGTCCGTACAAGCGGGGGCTCGAAATCAAGTGGATCAGATGCGGCCTCTCTATCCGAATGTGGGGAATATTTACCAATTCGAATCGTCTGCCGATTCATTCTCTAAGAACATAGGTTTTCGCCTGTACACGCCGAATAATTTCGCCGTGCACCGTATCGGAATCACCGGATTCGTGCAGTATGTCCTGGGGTGGGCTTACGACAACGCCTCCGCACAAAATCACTACGACTGGCGTTCGGAGTGGGCTCTTTCCTCATTCGACACCCGTCATCGTCTGATCACTAACCTGAATCTCAGACTTCCAAAAGACTCGACGGTCTCGTTTCTGACATTTGCCAATTCGGGACGACCGTACAGCCTGACCACAGGTCGTGACAACAATGGTGATCAGACGACGAACGATCGTCCAGCCGGCTTTCCCCGCAATTCATTGACAGGGCCGGGTTCGTACAATGTAAACGCGAATTTCACGAAGACCTTTCCCCTGCGGAAGCCGGAATCCGCCACGACGGCTTCAAATTCCGGTAGCGGAGGCGCAAATCCAGGTGGAGGGCAGATCTTTGTGAGCGGTCCCGGTGGACCCGTCGCGATTCCTCAAGGAGGACCTGGCAACAGTGCGCCTGGACCGAAGCTGCAGTTCAACGTTAGCGCGAATAACCTGCTGAACAACACCCAGCTTCGCAGCTATAGCGGCGTCCTGACATCACCGTTGTTTGGAAAGCCAACCGGCGCTGCCGGCGGGCGCACAGTTATGGTGGGTCTTGGCTTGCTCTTCTGAGGAGATATGAGACGACTGCTTTGGATGATCTTCTGTGTTTGTCTTGCCAATCCTGTGTTTGCTCAAGACGTGGATTTGGGTTTGGGAGGTGACGCGAGCAGTCTGCTGAATCTGCCGGCCCCGCGCGGAAATACGCCGGCGCGCGGCGGGGCAGCGCGAGGCGGCGCAGCCGGGCGCGGTGCAAATGCGGCTCCAGTTGATCGGCTGGTGCGGTTGCGCGATATGTTTGCTGGCGCGAACATGTCCCTCACGAAAGAACAAGAAACCGCACTTAACACTCTGTTAAATGCGGAAATTCCTGCGATGCGGCGGACCTTGCAGGCACGGATCACGGAATTGCAAAAAGACCAGAGTCCGGGGCCGGCAAGTCTGCCCAGCATGGATGAACTCGCACCGGAGATCATTCGCCTCAACGATGAACTCCTCGGAAAAGTGTCCGCCGCTCCGGGTTTGAGTCCTGAACAGCAAGCATTCATCAAAAAGTTGTACAAGGATCAGGTCAAATCGCGGGGCGGACTGGATGCGATCAAGTTGACGCTACAGGACGCCGGTGCGCCCTTCACCGCTGAGCAAATCGTACAAATCCAACCCCTATTCGATGAACAGAATCGAGCGCGACTACAGCTCTTGAAGGATTCACAAGGTCAGCCGCCCGACAAAACCAAAATCGATCAACTTCAACGCGACACACTCGGCAAAGTCTTGAAGTTGCTGAACCCCGCGCAGCGCGCGGCTTTGCTGGCGAAGTAAAAGCCTGAACTGTAGGCGCCTGAAATTGACCTGCCGCCACTTCTCGACCGAGACGATTACGGCGCGGGTTCTACGCGCAACAATGCTCCGTCGTTTTCATCAGTCAGCAGGTACAGCAGACCATCCGGGCTCTGCCGCACTTCGCGAATACGTTGCCGCAATTCCCACAGCATCGATTCGCGCCGGATCTCTTCCATCTTGTTGTTGAAGACGATGCGCTCCATGTGGCCCGTGCCCGGAATTTCACCTGTGCGCATCGAGCCGACAAACACATTGCCTTTCCACTTCGGAAATCGGTCGCCTGTGTACACCGCCATTCCAGCAACCGCGATGGAAGGAATCCATGTGACTAAGGGAGACTCGAATCCCTCACGAGTCGGATACTCGGAAATGCGCGGCCCCGGATAATCGCGCCCAAAGCTCATCAACGGCCAACCGTAGTTGCGCCCCGCCTTGATCACGTTGATCTCATCTCCGCCATTCGGCCCATTTTCGTGGTTCCACAACTCGCCCGTTTCGGGATGAACGATCAGACCCAACGTATTCCGATGACCCAGTGTGTAAATTTCAGGCCGGTAGCCGGCGCGGCCTGCGAAAGGATTGTCGGCCGGCACCGAGCCATCATCGCTCAGGCGCAGAATTTTTCCGCGCAAGCTGTTCGGATCTTGCGAAACCTGACCTACATTGCCGCCTGTGGACATGTACAGCATGCCATCGCGTCCGAACACGATCCGCCCGTTCAATCCGCCGTTGCCTTCGAACGCATCCGGCACAACGAGGTCTTTCACGTCTGTCAGTGCGCCGCCTTCGAATTTTCCGCGGGCGAGTGACGGTGTGCCTCGTCCGCCGCCCACCGCTTTTGTGTACGTGAGATAGATGAGCCGGTTCTCCGTGAACTCAGGATGCAGCGCAACATCCATCAATCCGCCATTGCCATCGGTTCGCACTTGAGGCACGCCCGTGATTGGCTTCGGATCCAGCGCTCCGTTGCGGAAAACACGCAACCGTCCAGCCCGCTCTGTGATCAGCATTCCTCCATCGGGAAGGAACGCGATCGCCCACGGATGCGACAAGCCTCGCGCCAGAACCGTGACTCGAATCTTGTGCTGCTCCGCCGTATCCAATACGAACGGGCCTGCGCCCAACGGAGGAACAGGAACACCGATAGCCGGTTCCTGCGCATGGCACAACGCAACGGCTGCGGCTACCCAAAATGCGGTACAAGCGGCGTAACGTATAAACACTGGCTTCAACCTCATAATTCGCAGGATTTTCTTCCATCAAACGCGTCGTGTCCAGAGATAAAGAGATCAATGAGTCTTATCGCGTTCCGTGATGGATGGATTACAATTGCCCTAAACGGCGAGGTCAAAATGAAAACACGACTGAACCCAGGAAGTGTATTAGGAATTTTGTCTTCCGTAGCCATTCTGGTAGTGATTTGCGCGCCTGTTTATGGTCAGTGGGTGAAAGTTCCGACCGGCAGAATTCCGGGGGGGCCTGATGGCAAGCCCAATCTCTCCGCGCCAGCGCCACGATCTCCCGATGGCCATCCGGACCTGTCCGGAGTCTGGGAATCCGGCGGCGCCAAGTACATCCTCGACATTGCCGCGGATCTCAAACCCGGCGACGTGCCATTTATGCCTTGGGCCAAGGCGCTTGTCGACGAACGCGCAGACGGCTCGCATTCGGGAGAGGATCCCCCTGCAAACTGCCTGCCCCGAGGCGTCCCGAGGATCAATGCCTCGCCCCCACCGTGGAAGGTGATCCAAAAATCGGACGTCATTGCAATTCTTTATGAATCCGACAACGCGTGGCGCCAGATCTTCCTCGATGGGCGCGAGCTGGGGAACGACTTTCCTCCGACCTTCTTAGGTTATTCCACCGGCAAGTGGGATGGCGACACCCTGGTCGTCGACACACGCGGTTTCAATGGAAAGACATGGTTGGATCAGACGGGCAAACCCACGTCCGATGCGCTGCACGTCATTGAACGTTTCCGGCGGACGGACTTCGGGCACATGGAAATTCAAATTACGATCGACGACCCAAAGGTTTATACCAAGCCGTGGCAAGTGAAGGAACAGGTGCGCCTGGTGCCGGATTACGACGTCATCGAGGCGCCCTGTGAGAACAATCGCGACCTTCAGCACCTCGGAGGGAAATTGAGCAGGTAATGACGCGTTATTCGGGCGCCTGGAATTATGCCCCGACCCGCGTCCGCTTCGCCTTGCCGGCCGCGCTACGGTCCATTTCGCGTATCTCGAAGTTCCCTCCGGCGCGAAAATCGAACTCGTCCAACGCTGACGGCGTATCTGATCGAGGTGGAGTATGCGCAGTAAATCCGGTCAATGATCCGCGGGCGCACGTTTATTCAGAGTTTGGCTGCGGCGGACTGGTAACGATGCCAGAAGTCCCAACTTTACCCGCAAACATTGCCCTCGAGTTTGTCGCGTTTGCGGTACCAGGGTTTTTTGAATGCTAAGGCGTTTGCAAGCGACCTCGTGGGATTGAGCACGACACGCATGGTAGCCACGAATATCTTGTTGTGGATCTTTCTTTCGAGATTCTTGATGACGTAATTGTCCAAAAGATCTTGACCGATCATGAAGGCAACGCCCACCGTCGGTGTGACAAAGAAATCCACAAGTCCCGACTGTTTAAAATAACCGACATTGCCAATTGAAGCCTCGCTGACAGGTCCGATCTCAAACAGCGTGCTTCCAATTGCGGAGAAAATCACGGTCTTGAACGTTTGTTTGAAATACTTTTTGCTGAATCCGCATGACGTTGGATCGATCGAATTGGGATCATTTTGCCGGATGATGAATGCGAAAGTGGCACCCTCTGCGGGATGCCGAACGTAGTTAATGAAAAAATCATCTCCGTCTTTCCACTTCCACTTAAGCGAGCCTTTGATCGATCTCCAATAATCTTTAAAAAATGGACCTTTCATTGCGGCTTGCGTCCACGGCTCAAGTGCCGCCCGCTTTCCGTTCATCAAGACGATAAAGAGCCCCGATTCAAGGAAGGCTTTGCGCCAGTTGACGGTCACATCTTTCGGGCCTTCGAGATCTGCCGCATCGGCGTCCATTTTGTCCCCGAGATCTTTGACCTCGAGGTTTAACATTTCATCGAGCTCCAATTTAGCCGAGGGCATATCTCCCTGGGCATGAACTGCGACAGTGAAAGTTAGAAGTTCCGCACAAAACACCAATACGAACAGGTGGACACGCACAATCACCTCCAGTTTTTCAGATAGCCTTCGTGCAGGCGGTCGTCAAGACTCCGTCACGATATGACGCGATTTGGCGCGATGTGACGCACTGGAGGCGCAGGGCTGTGAACGTTATTGCGGCCACAAGCGAAAGAACTGCGGTTGATCGAAGAGATCAAAGGCGAGCTCGCCAATCAGCGCTATGTCCTGGTCTTCGCGATATACACGCAGAAGCGTGATGTCACTTCGGCTTGCTCTTGCCCCTGAGATTGAGCGCTACGGCAACGCGGAGGAGATCCTTCAACGCCACCTCATCTTCACGTGCTAAAATTCCCGTCATGTTGCTTCCCTCGCAACAAAACCCTGCCCGGCTCTGGCGTTGGCGATTACACAGCTAACGCGGGCGCCGGAACTCCTTTAGAACAAATCTCGAACGAAAAGGCGGCCCTGAGGGTTTGCCTGATTCCATGGTGATCAGGGGCCTTCTGGCCGAAAAAACCATGGAACAATCATCCAACGATACCTCAAAGTCTCACTATTCATTTGGAGACAACCGGCTTGCTGCCCTGCGGCTCGAATACTTAGCGGCCGCATTTGCTCCATCCTCCCGGCGTTTTCTGCAAGGCACAAAGCCTGGCCGGGTGGAGCTGGCGCTGGATCTGGGCAGCGGCATTGGTGCGACGACGGCTCTTGTGCGTGACGTGACGAATGCACCGTGGGTTGCGGGCTACGAACGTTCCGGAAACTTTCTCGCCATCGCGCGACGCCAGTATCCTGAACTCACGTTTCGAGACATCGACGTTCTGTCTCCGGCATACCCGGATCGGGAAGCAGACCTGATCTATTGCCGCTTCCTGCTTACCCACATTCATCGGCCAGCGGACGTCCTGACCACGAGTGTCCAACACCTCCGCTCAGGTGGCCGATTGCTTCTTGAGGAAACCGCAGCATTGTTCTCACCAGTGCCAGCGCTCTCACGGTACTACGATCTTGTCGAACAACTGCAGGCGCACCACGGGCAGGAGACATTGATCGGAAAGAGGCTGGAAGCCCTGGCCGCCGGCATTGCGGGGGCACGCGCGACTTCAGTCTTGCAAGAGATTCCTATGGCCGCAGCGGTAATGGCGCGGCTACACGCGATGAATCTGGCAACCTGGAAGGCCGATCCTTTCATGCTGGAGACCCATGGCCTGCGCGCTCTCGAAGATCTCGAAGGCGAGTTGAAGGCGATCGCCGCAAGGTCAGACTTTCCTGGAGGGCGATGCGTGATGGCTCAGGTATGTATAGAGCGAATGTGAGGCGCTGAAGATTTCAGTGACGGAACGGCTCCGAAGGCATCGCCCGCGGGTCTACTCGCGCGGCAGGTTCGTCGAACGTGTGGCGCCCTCCAGTACCATAACGTTAGACAAGCCCTCCCGCGCGACCGCCTCTCTGATTTCGGCAAGCTGCTCTGCCATAACGTCTGTGGCATACACACGCCCCGCCGGGCCCAGCCAATTCGCGATCACCACGGCCATCGCTCCGCCGCCGGAACCGACGTCCGCCACTGTTCCTCCCGGCTTAAGGGTCAGCACTTCCGCCAACTGGGGGACCTCGCGTGTGGCCTGCTCCAGCTCTGCGCGTACGAGGGCGGCCGTCCGCTGCGCCGCCAACGCGGCAGGCACTGTGAAGAGGAGACACGCAACGTATGCAAAGCGGTATCGTCTCGACATGAATTTGCTGTTGCGAACGGCCAATACGTCATTCGATTTAGATTGCATTCGTCCTCCTCAATCGATCGCTTTCTCTGGTAGACAAAGCTACTGAAACTTCAGTTCAGACTTTTGTAGCTTTACCCAACTGACGTGGCTGCCATTTGTGTAAGTCGGGATAAGGACCGACAAGTCGCGCGGCGTTTACCCATCACGGCCTCAGTGCCTGATAAACCGCTTGCCCTTCACTGGGCCCCTTGGCCCGACACGTCATTTCACTTCTACGACAAGCCGCCTTCTCGGCCGCAATGAAAGTTTTTGCTGTCGCATTCATCGATCTGATATCTAACGTGTGTAAAGTAGGCGCAGATCGTATGCGGCTTTGTTGACATAACCACTATCCATTTTCCGTCCGCGCCAGCGCGCCGGCCTCGTTGAGCCGGTGATAAGAGTATGAAGACGAAATCCAAAACATTCAGGGGAACACTCGAGAGAATTCGAGGCGCCGGCGCGAGCTGGGTCATCGTGCGTCTGCCGTTCAGTGTCGAAAAGACGTGGGGCAGTCGCGGTCTGCGGAGAGTTCATGTTGAGGTGAATGGATTGGACTATCGGATGGCGCTGTTTCCTGTTCGAGGTGGCGAACACTTTCTCCTGATCAACAACAAGATCCAAAAGGCCGCAGGACTACAGGAAGGAAGCGTGGCGACATTCACGCTGGCACCGGATCTCGAGCCGCGAGAACTAACGCTGCCAAAAGAATTGGAGCGCACGCTCAATCAGGATCGCACAATGCGAAAGTGGTTCGACCGCCTGAATTTCTCGATACGAAAGTGGATCGTGGATTACGTATCGGATGCCAAGGCCGCAGACACCCGCCGCAAGCGTGCCGACCGGATCGCTGAACAGCTCATGGAAACGATGGAAGCGGAGTTGGAACTGCCGCCGATGATCCGATTGGCATTCAACCGAAATCCAGGCGCAGAAGAAGCGTGGCGCAGCATGACCGCAACGCAGCGACGCCACAATCTGCTTAGCCTTTTCCATCTCCGAACCCCGCAATCGCGCATGCTGAGAATCCAAACAATGATCGATCACGCGTCGGCGACGCTGGAGAAGAAAGATCGGTCGCGGGGGTAACAACTGCGCGACCTGCAACAGCAAAAGGGCCGGATCGCTCCGGCCCTTTGTTTTGTGTTCGGATAACGCTAGATGATTACTTGGGTGTTACATGGAACAAGGCGCCGGCATTGGCGTCTTCCAGCATCCATAACGAGCCATCGGAGCCTTCTTCCACATCGCGGATGCGGTGGCCCACATTCCAGCGCTCGGCTGTTTTGGCGCCGCCATCGCCGTCAAAGATGATGCGGTTGAGCGTCATGGTCGCCATGCCTCCGATGAAGCCGTTGCCGTTCCATTGCGGGAAGGTCTGAGTGCCGCGGTAGAACATCAGATTGCCCGGCGCGATCACCGGCACCCAATAGATCACCGGCTTGGTCAGCTCGGACCGCGTGTCGGGACTGGCGATCGGCACGCCGTTATAGTTCTGGCCATAGGAGACGAGCGGCCAGCCGTAATTCTTGCCCTTCTGGATCAGGTTCAGCTCGTCGCCGCCGCGAGGGCCATGCTCGACCTCCCACAATTCGCCGGTGGGCGAAAACGCCATGCCATAGGGCGTGCGGTGTCCGCTGGTCCAGGTTTCAGCCGGCGTGAGGTTGGGGCCTGGGAAGGTATAAGTGCTCACCACCTTCGCGGTCTTTGCGGCTTCGGTGTCACTGGGCGGATCGATCAGGGGAATGGTGGCCGTGCCGGTCTTGCCGAAGTTGGGATTGCCTTCGGCGGGTTTACCGTCCAGCGTCAGGCGCAGGATCTTGCCTTCAGGCTGGTTGGGATCCTGAGCGGGAGTAAAGCGCTGGCGGTCGCCCACCGTGAGGAACAGATACTGGCCGTCCGGCGAGAAAGCGATCTGTCCGCCTTCCTGGCCGCCCTTGCCCCTGGGCATCTGGCGCCATAGTACCTCGAACTTTTCCAGTCTGGCCGAGGTGGCTGTCGCGTTCAGCTGGGCGCGGGCCAATGCCAGGCCGCCGCCGTAATCACCCGGCTCGACATAGGTGAGATAGATATTCTGGTCGGTGGCGTAATTGGGCGAGAGGAAAACGCCCAGCATGCCGTTCTGGCCCTGCCAATAGACCGGGGGCGTATTGCCGACCATGATCTTCTGTCCCTGCTGGGTCACCAGCCAGACGGGCCCGACCTTTTCCGTGACCAGCATGCGGCCATCGGGCAGGAATGCCAGACGCCAGGGCAGGTTGAAGGTGGTCACCGGGGTCATGTTGAAGGGCAGACTTGCTTCGGACTTCTGTTCGCCCGCATTGACCTGGGCCCAGACCGCCGCTGCCGCCAGCGTGAGCAGCAACGCCGCTTTCGCCAATTTCATCGTCATTTCTCCTTCCTTATTCAAGCGCCCGATTTTACGCGAACCGGGCGCCTTGTCAACTCTGGCCAACGTGCGATTCATTAAACGATATCATGAAGTCCAAACACTCTTCTCCTCCGCTGCACGGTACGCAGTCCCAAACACAAACATGCTATCCCCCAACTGCGCGTCGAGGTACTGTCCCATCCACAGAGGGGACTTTCCGGGAAAAAGTCGAACGTCGGTCTTTTGAGTCCCACGATGAACATGCGCCATTGCAGCATAAACGAACACGCGGCGCCGTGAGCCGTCCTGTGCCAAAGTCCATAGGACATTTTCAGACATTGCGGAGTCTCGCGCGGAGGAAGGCTCCGCAAAATCCAAAGGATTGCCCCCTTTGCCTTCCGGTCGAACTCTGAAATGGTTGTCGAGTTGACGGGCCGCGATAGCGTTCCGGTAACCTGCCAGGTATTCCTGTTGCGTTGAGGCGGCAATGAACTCGACGCGATGCCGTTCAAACACACTGATCAGGTCGGCTATGGTCGACGTCAGCGTATCCCTTTCGTCCTCTCTGAGGGTACGGTAGTCCGGCGTACGCGGTGTTCCAAAAGTCTCGAAGAACTTCGGCAAAAATGGATCGAGCCTCCTTTGGAACTGCGATGCGAGATCCGAATCGACCCCTCGTAAATAGGAGAGAGCGGCGTCCAGGGTCATTCGAGACTGAACAAAATCGCCATTGATCTGCCCCGACATATCGATACCGTAGAAATGTATTTTTCGGGAAGGCGGTACAGACGCATTGTGTCTCCGCATCCATTCGAGCAGTTCGAGGTTCTCGACATAGGCGATTGTCCGATTGTTCGAAAAGACACTACGAGCCGCTGACTTACTATCCACTGCCTTCCCCATTACGAAATCTTCGGCCAGCATGGATTCAGTAACGCCGCTTTCGGCTGCAATTGCAGTGAAATCCGACTCCTCTACGAGATATTGAAAGAGCCTGTTTCGCAGTCTGAGCAGTTCGTGTGTTCCGTGCGTTTCGCCAAGAGCTACAACCCTGGCTTGTCCTATGACTGGTTTCAGCGCGCGAAGATCAGAGAAGCCCGCGCCAGGATCCAGGGTGTTGATGCGCATAATGTTCTTCCGTGACCAATTCATGAATGCATTAGCTCCAGAATTGATCTGTGCCAGCGCCACAAGCGACAGAATCGCAATACAAATTGGTACCAGAATGATTCTCGGCTTCATTTCTTTGATCGACTCCGTGAAGCAAATGGCGAGGGATTTTATCGATCATCGATCCGAATGTTGTCACGAAATTGTCAGAGTCAACGCATTTGGGAAAGGTACATTGGCCGGATGAGAGGTGAGAAAGCTGCCTTCGCTCGACATCTCAGTTGCTGTATCACCGCTAAACCACAGATTGGAATCCCCAATGTAGCAGGAACCCACTTCTACGGAATGCCGACTATCCGCCACGTGACTGCATTCGACCCTGGGTTTGACGATAAGGAAAACTCCCAATCTGCTATTTAGAAAGAGGAAACAGAGGTTGTTCCGGCATAAAATTGCAGGAATTTCCAGCGAAGATCACTTGTCTGCGAGGGCCAATTGACGAAACTTTATCTGTTCGTTTTCGGTGTGATGGCCGTTCTTTCACAAGAGCGCGTAGCCGTTCAGGACCTGATGGGCACCTGGCAAGGCGTATTACGCGCGAACAGTCAAGATCAGCGAACGGTTATTAAAATCTCGAGAGACGACGGAGGAATGCTTCAAGGAGCGCTATACCCCATCGATAAGGGCGCCGGGTATTTGCCGCTTACAGGTACTGCGCGGGGTGGAAACATAACGCTGTCTGTTCCCGCCTGGGTAGCCACGTACACGGGAAAACTGGATGGTAGCGGAAACTCGATTTCAGGAACATGGACTCAAGACGGCCAGCAAGGGGAATGACTTTGCGCGGCTGAGAGAGATGTACACCTGGGGAGCCTTCGGCTTCCAACTGCCGGAGTTTGATCCCGATCTTGCCCTCGCACT
>Ga0137403_10004269_pt1 | contig 16885 bp, 21 predicted proteins | sample CZOMad2_1_16fung_FD_122057 | JGI IMG/M metagenome (GOLD analysis project Ga0137403, IMG submission 122057) | Vadose zone soil fungal communities from Angelo Coast Range Reserve, California, USA - CZOMad2_1_16fungal (Hybrid Assembly) | ecosystem: Environmental > Terrestrial > Soil > Vadose zone...
AAGAAGCGAGGGAAGGCTTTGCTTGGATCTCTATTGGAGCTGCTCCTCGCTTAACTCCCTGGAATCCATATTGAGCCTAAACTTAATGCCATTCGGGTAATCTCTTGTCGGGTGCTTGCGGGCCAGGTGGCGCGTTTCCCTCGGAGCGCTTCCAGAGGCAGGGGGAGCGCGTTGATCTGCGCCACGGTCATGGGTTCGATTGTTGCGACCGGGGCCGAGCGGTTTTTGAGACGGTTGAGGTCCGGATCGCCGCCTTGTCCTGGCTCGGGGCAGCCCTGAAAGTCTCCTGGCTGGGGTGCTACGGCGGCCGGCGCGGTTCTGATTGAGATGAGGAGCATGCAGACGAGGGAAGCGAGGAAAGAGATGCGAAGGCCTGCGCGGGAAATGAGGTGGCGAATCATCTGACGGCCTCTCTTGGAGTAGCAGTCTGTTGTTGATGCGCCGCGTGATGCACGTCTGCCGCACCGGGTCGCGCATCGTGGCTGTCGCTGCAGGAGGTCAAAGACATGGCATCTCACGGACGTATTCATCTCCTGCATTGCGGAGAAATTATCAGGATTGAGGGCAGATTTCGGAAGCAGAGAAATCACGGCAGGATCAGCGATGGATGGCATGGGAGACAACCTTCCGGCGTTACAACAAGTCCAGAATCTTCCCGAGGTCCATTTCGTGCCGCTCTTCCAGCCCTGCTATGTAGGCCAACCAGCTCACGGGACTCCACACCTCGATGCGGTCATATAAGCCGATCAGGACCACGTCGGTGGTAATCTCCGCATAAGTCCGCAGGGCTTTGGGAATGGTGAGCCGGCCCTGCGGATCGAGCTCGGCAAGGACCGATTCGGCCACGACATAGTGCATCAGGAGCCGGCTCTGCTCGGCATTGATCTGCTCGCGGGTGGCATCGAGTTTGGCCTCCCAGCCCTGGGCCTGATAGAGCCAGAGGCTGCGGTCGAGCGATTTGAGCACGACGACCTGCCGGCCGACGGCCTCCTCCGGCGGCGGAAATGCCGCCAGGAAGATCGGCGGCAGGCGGAATAAGCCACCGGCCTCGGCATGGGACTGAAATTCTCCTGCGAACATGGCACCCCTCTGTGGGTCGCATCTGGAGATGACCAAGGCATCAGGCCGTGGAGGGGTGGATGGGAGGCATGTGCGAGGATCGCGAGCGGTGAATATTCAGTAAAATTATTATGTATAGATCATTGATGATCTTGTCAAGCAAAAAATCGCCGACGATGAGGGGTCCTATCACCCTGGGGGCACTGCGGCGAGGATGTAAGCCAGCTGCGTTTCCTGCTCTTTGAGCCGCTGCAAGACCTTCTGCAGGCAGAGGAGTTCCTCAGGCGTCGGCGGGCGCATGAGTCGCTCCGTCTCCTGGATGCGCTCACGCACGCACGCAAGCCGATAGGCGACATACGCGTTGCAGTGGTCTTGAGGCATAGGCTGGCTCCCTTTATAAAAGCAGGATGGCTTCAAGACATGCGTCATCAATAAAAACCATGATGGTGGTATGAGAGGGGTCGCGCTCGGCATTGATCCAGGCAGCAGTGACGGTGGAGATTATAAGGATTCTGTGACAGGGCGCAACAGATAACAAGCAACCTCTGAAAAAATCCAGATTCCCCCGGATTTAGTGGTAAAACCCTGAGCCTTTCTTGATTCACTTGATATTGCAAGGCAGTACCCCCATGGTGTCCCCTCAGCGGCAAAGACCATCTGCGCTGGGGGTGACCCATGCCAAGCCCATCCAAACCGACTCGTGAAAACCGTACTATCACCGTTGATTTCCGGGACGAAGCCACCTACTTTCGTCTGCTTGATGATGGCAAGGCGTTTGTCGAGTGTGTCCTCGCCTTTCTCCTCGCCCTTGGCTTTCAGCTCACACACATGGCCAGCTGTCGCGGAGGCGGGTGTCTGACCCGGCACTCCCATTATGTCCGCGTCCGGCTGGGTGGTCTCACCATCTGGCGTGTCCAGTGCACGGCGTGCAAAGCGGTGTTCACGGTCCTGCCGCATTTCGTCTTGCGCTATCGCCAGATGCGACCTGAGGTCGCTCGCGATGCTCTCTTGGCCACACACGGGGGCCTCAGTTTGGAACTGTGTGCGGTTATCAGCCATCTCTCGCCCATGGCTGTCTACCGTCTGGTCTGTGCCTTCGGTCAGCAGAGTCTGGTCACGGTGCTGACGCGGTGTGGGCTGCCGCTGCCCACGTATGTCCTGGCGGATGAAAAACACAGCCGCTGCCTGACAGAGAAAGTATACTTCCCCACGATCGTCTGTGGACGCGTCATCTGGCATCTGGGCTACACGGAGGACGCCAGCGCGGCGGCCTTGACCCAGTCCTATGGCGTGTTTCAACGCGCGGCGCTCCAGCACGAGCCGGCCTATCGGGTCCGGGGCATCCTGACCGACGGCTTCGACAGCACCACGAAGAGTATGCACATACTCTTCCCGGGAGCGCGCTTGGGCAATTGCCTCCGTCACGCGCTCAACAAACTCCCGAAGAAACTTGCGGCGATCGCGTCTCCGGTCCGGAACGCTTTGCGCGCGCAGTTTCATACCCTGTTATACCGAGCGCGACGGCGCACAGGCTTGCAGGTGTTTGCACTCGGTCAAGGATTGCGTCGCTTTGCGGATCACGTCACCACCACGGCTGGAGCGGCCAATGGCCAGCGCATACGACACTGGTTCCAGGACAAAAAGGCTGGCTGGTATGCCGTGCTCGCAGACCCCCAGATGCCGGTGACCAGCACCCTGCTCGATCAAGCGCATCACGCTATCGACCGGAAGCTGTTCATGATGAAAGGCTTCCATCATCCCACAGGAAACCAGCAGGCGTTTCTGAGAGGGCTGGCCCATCTGTACAACCCCGTGCCCTACCAACGGCGCGCTCAGCATCCCGGCTGCTGTGGCGTGGAAGTAGAAGGAGGCACCGTCCCCACACGCGACTGGTTCCTCAACCTGCAACTCCTCACGTCAGGGGGCTTTCGATGAGCGGTGATACTCCCTACCACTAAATCGGGTGGAATGTGCGATTTTCCTGCCGAGGAGGACGAGACCCAGGCAGCGTAGCCCCCAGATCTGTATGCTCTCCTTATTGCGAGAGAATCACGACGCTATACGCTCCGACGCCCACATTGGCGTTGAAGTTTAGCCCGTCTTTCCCACCTGGGTTGGCAATCGTGTCGAAGCTATCACCATTGATGAAACTGGGATCGTAAATGTTCGCGCCGCTGTTGAACAGCACGTGCCATACGCCCCCGCGCGGAAAGCCGATGTTCAGAATTGGCAGGGGCACATTCGAAAAGTTGGCCACCACGACGACATCATCGCCGGCACCGCCGTTTTCCCAGCGGTGATAGGCCAGCGTCTTATTGCTGTTGTCCAAGTGGAAGACATTGAGATTTTGGCCCGTCAGCCCGTGCGTCTTCTGCGTCAGGTTGCGCCTGAGAGCGATCAAATCTCGATACATTTGCACGATACCTTTAATATTGGCATCCTCCGCCCGGCTGAAATCGACATTGGTCGGCGTGGTGAAGCCGAAAGCGCGCGTCTCGAGCATCTCCTGACCCTGAAAAATCATCGGAATTCCGGGCGAGGTGAGCATGATTGCCGCGGCGAGCGTGGAACGCTTCTTGGCAAAAATGCTCGCGTGGTTGTTGGTGTCGATCAAGGTCGGCAAGCGGTTCTGGCCGGGCGGGTGACCTGCTTGATCGTGGTTTTCCGTGTAAACGACTCGCGTAAAGACATCGCTGGCCATTTTCTTTTCGAGTGCGCCCTTCACGGCACCAAGATCTCGCTCCGAATCGTTGATCTTCGTCACCACGTCGCGCAGCGTGTTGACCATCGTGTCGTCCCATTGACTGTTGAATTCGAGGCCAACCGGACCCGTTTGCAGGGTGACATCGCCAGAGCTTTGCAAATCCTCGGCGATGGTGATCTTACTGGGTTGCTTGGGGTCCGTGTTGCGGTAGGAGGAGTTGATTTCTCGCAGCAGTTGCGCTCCTTCGTTATTGGCGGTGCGTCCGGGCCCGAATGTGCGTATATCAATCGTGTCGTCGAACCGCAATCCATCGCCACCGTAATCGCGGAGCAGCATCAGCGCATTATCGTTGATGTACTGCCGGACTTGCGGCCGGCCGTAGTCCGGTCGCGGACCAAAGCCCGTGTTGGCACGAGCACCGCCATACAGAAACACTCCGCCGGGAATTTCTGCGGTGGTAAAACCACCAAACGCTTTCAACAAATTGTTTTCGACGAGATGGTTATAGACCACGTCCACGACGACGGCGATCTGGCGCTGATGGCATTGCTTGACGAATTCTTTGAACTCTTGCGGCGTGCCATATGTCGACTTTACCGCGAAGAGTTGAACGGGATCGTAGCCCCAATCGTGATCGGCCGGAGTGTGGTCGGAGAACAGGGGATTTTGAGTGATCGGGAGCACTTCCACCGCATTGATGCCCAGATTTTTCAGGTAGTCCAGTTTCGCGACCGCCCCGGCAAACGTGTGATTGAACGTGCCGATATGCAGTTCGTAAATCACCATGGTATTGAAAGTAGGCACGGTAAACGCCGGCATATTGAAGCTGGTATCCACGATGACGGATTGAGGCTTGTCGTCATTGCCGGGGAGGCCGTAGCCGGCGGGAAGGTCAAAGCCGGTCAGTTGTTGTGCCCGAGGGTCGTTGAATTCACGCGTGACTTCGCCACGCGTAATGGAATACCGGTATTTGTCTCCCGCGTGAGTGCCACTCACCGTGCCGGTCCAAGTGGTGTCCGCAGGGTCCGTATGACCCGGCTCTTGGGTCAGGGGTACCACAGCGCCCCCATTTATTTTGACGTCGACATGGTCCACGAACGGAGCCCACACGCGAAATGTGGTGGTTCCGTCATTGTGCAGGGTTGCACCGAGCGGGTCGGCAGCACTCGCCATGCCCGTTGCGGCGAGAAAGACCGCAGCGAAGACCAGGATGCACTTCGCCAGCAGCCTCGCGCGAAGTTGTCCCGGAAGGAATCGGCCGAACGACATGGACAATGTCTCATACATAGATTGCTCCTTGGGGCCGATGAGCCCGCCGCCGAGCAGTTCGGCCGCTTCAAGGCCCTCTTACGCCGTGCAGGTAGACCGATTGGCGACATTGATCTCTTCATCGCTGGTATGGCCGTGCGCCATGGGTTGACCGTCGTGACGAATAATACGGGGTTCCAGGAGCAAACACCCGAAAATTTACGGTTAGCTAGAACTACTTCTGGATCAATAGCTTCCAGAGGCACTTGATCCCGATCACAGGGGCATATGGGGCGGCGAAGTACAGCGGTCCACCTATACGCCCATGAGATCCCGTATTACATAAACCATTATTTTTTGCCAGCTAAAAGTCTCTTCTCATGGGAGGGCATTGTCATATATGGACCCCGTGGGGTCAAAAAACTCATGCGGCCTCGCGCTCGTAGTATTTCAAGAGCCCACCAAGCCGTTCGTGACACCGAATCGGGCCTTCACGCCCTCTGTCTTGGCTCGGTGCAGGAAAGAGGAGGACATTCCCCTTCCCTTGATGGTTTCTCTCGTGATGATAATGGCCCATGTATTCATGGAGGGCGTGCCGGAGAGACGCCTCACCAAAGAGCATCAGCCGTGAGAGACATTCATCCTTCACCGAGCGGACCCATCGCTCCGCGTAGGCGTTCAGATTCGGTGATCGAGCTGGCAAAGGGACCCGCGTCACCCCGGTCGCATCGATGATCTGCTGAAACGCAGGGCAGAACTTTCCATCCCGGTCATGGATGAGGTACTGTCCTGGAGCCAGGAATCCCCACCCCTCCATCGTCACATTGCGGGCGATCTGCCTCATCCAGTGCTGATCGGGATGCACTGTCACCCCCGCCACATGGACCTTCCGACTGCCAAGATGGATGAAAAAGAGCACATAATAGGTTGCCAGCCCACCCCAGGTCCACACCTCAGTGGTGAAAAAGTCGGTCGCGACCAGCACGTCCATATGCGTGCGGATGAACTCCTGCCAGGTCGTGCTCTTCTTGCGTTCAGGAGCGGGTGGGATCCCATGGCGTTTCAGGATATTCCCCACGGTTTGGTTGCTGATAGTGTACCCGAGGTTGGCCAAGGCGCCGACGATGCGGTCATAGCCCCACGATCGGTTTTCCTGTGCCATGCGCACCACCAGGGCCTCCAGCTCTGGGGCGATCTTCGGCCGACCCAAAGCCTTCCGCTGCGGTGAGCCGTCAAACTTCTGGGCGATGAGTTTGCGGTGCCAGGCCAGAATCGTGTCGGGCTTGACAATCGTGGCCACCTCCTCCAGCGCCTGCTTCCCCAGCCTCTTGCCGATCTCAGCCAGGGTCTTGCGCTCCCCGTCGCTGAGGTGCACATGCCCCTTGATCTGTTTGCGCAGGAGGCGATTTTCCGTCACCAGGTACTCGTTGCGTCGCAGCAGTTCTTGATCCACCGAGCCTGTGATGTAGGCGAGCACTGTCTTCCAATTCATCGCTTGTCCCCCTCCGACGCTTCCACCGGTATCAATGTAGAGTATCGGTGATTGGGGAGTGGCAGACAAGCTGGAGAATAGGCCATGGCTGGCTTGTAACTTCCCGTGAATAGGCAAGTTCCAATTTTTTGACCCTACGGGGTGCGGAGGGGGGCGGCGGACGGGGCTGACCTGGCAGACGGTGACGGATATTCTTGACAGGTGACGACATTTCGTCACAGCGGCGAAGCCGAGCGGCTGCGGTGCTCCCGGCTCGCGCACCACAGCGTGGGGGAGAGGCCGAGGTGCTGGCGCACGGATCAATACAATGGCTCTAATACTGCATTTGCCACTATAATCTCGCGAGAACTACAGCGGCAGCATGACCTATGTAGCACTACCGAAGCCAGAGCGTCATATCGCACACCCTGTAGGGGCCCTATGGATAGGGGCCGGCTCTCCACGGTTTTGTATGGAACGCAACTTGCTCTAAAGTTGAGTGGAGTGTGCCTCGACGGCCCGGTTCGTCGGACCGGCATCGGATGAAGCATACAGCCGGCGTAACACCTGGACGCCATCAGGCGAACCGGGCTCACCACTCCGGCGCGACGGATGACCAGCCAAACGCCGGGCTCGCGACCACGGCGCCGTGGCGCGCGGCCCATGGCACGACCCGTCGGCGACGAGGCCCGGCGCCTTCAGACACAGAAGGAGAACAGACATGAAGTCTCGAACGCTCGTCGGAGGGATCTTTGCCTTGCTCTGGCTCACGGCGCTGCCCGCCTGGGCCGTGGAATACCGCCTCCAGGTCGCCAATATCGACGACGAGACCTTCGCCTCGTACGAGGGGAAGGCACCCTCGTTCTGGAGCATGAAGGAACCCATGGGGCGCCTGGAAGCGCGGCTCGACGACAACCAATTCTCCCGCGCCGCCATCCTCCCGGGCCACCGCGTCGAACTGGTGCAGGACCCCGTCTACGGCGGCATCACGCCGACCAAGGTCGCCCGGCTCCCGGCGACGCGCCACCAGGACTGGACCACGTATGTCTTCGACGCCAATCCAGGGGATACCGTGGTCTTCGTGGTGCGGGCCGACATGGTCGCCTGGGAGGACGCCGAGGACGTGGCGTCGGACGTGAAGTGCACGTTCCGGCGGCTGTCCATCGGCGGGCCCGGGTTCTTCGGGGGCTCGCGGGAGGTGCCGCAGGTGTCGCAGGACTTCCTCGCCAACACCGCCGAGCGCGGTACGTTCCCGCAGTGGGTGGCGCAGCACGCCAAATCCCTCGATGGCATGTCCTTCGTGGTCGGGCAAGGAGAGAACACGCAAGCCTACCCGGACCGGGTCTACATCGTCCTCAAGCTGCCCCCCGAGCCGCACACGTTCCAAGCGGTGATCGGCTGGGCCTGAATTGGCGGCGGCGAGGTACACGGATCAGGGCTTCAGCACTTGGCCGGTTGCCGGATCAAGAAACAAGGGTGGGGCTCGGTGACGCGCGCTGAAGTTGAACAAATTCAACAACGATCCGGCCTGTTCATCGAAGGATTGATCGCCGAGGCGACCCAGCTCCCAGTTGTCCTCAATGAAGCGCAGGATGGATGACTGGTCGGTCACGCTATGGTCCACAAAGTTGACCTTGGCGAAGGGCGAGATCACCAGTAATGGGAGCCGGGGGCCATAGCCGCAACGCCCCTGGTAGGCCCCTGGCACGGCGGTGCCGCAGCTGCCGGCGCCGCTCAGCCCGTCCTCGCGCGTCCTCGACTGGCTGACGATCGGACCCATCACATGATCGTACCACCCGTCCGAATCGTCATAGGCGATGATCACGGCGGCATGCTCCCACTCCGGAAGCCTCTGGAGGCGGTTCAGGGTCTGCACGAGAAAGGTCTGCTCGGCGAGCGGGTCCGAGTAGCCGGCATGTCCGTCTTGATAGGCTGGGGCCTTGAGGAAGCTCACCGCGGGCATATTCCCCGACTCTGCCGCGGCCCAAAAGTCGCTGAGATCGTACTGGTGATTGGCTTGATCGCTCTGGCCGATCATCTCGACCGACGAGGGGGGTAGGTGGCGGGGGTTGGCGGTCGACGCGTAGTACTGGAAGGGCTGATGATGTGGGACGTAATCTTTCGTCGACTTGCCGTCGCTGCCTGTATGAGCCGTATCGCATATCACCGGGTTGGTCGAGGAAGGCTTGAAGGTTCTGTCGCAATTTTTATTTGAGGCGATTTGCGGTATGATCTCCCTCTGCGATCGCGGGTGCCAAGCGAGGGAGAGCGACGATGGCAGTGAGCTTCAAAGGGGCCCATTTTCCGCAGGAGATCATTCTCACATGTATCCGCTGGTATGTGGCGTACCCCTTGAGTACGCGTCACGTGGAAGAACTCATGCGGGAACGTGGGGTCCCCGTGGATCACGCCACGATCAACCGATGGGTCATCAAGTACAGCCCGCAACTCGAAGAGGCGTTCCACCCCCGCAAGCGCCCGGTCGGGCGCAGCTGGCGGCTGGATGAGACGTATATTCGGGTCAAGGGGAAATGGCGATATTTGTATCGTGCCGTCGATAAGTCCGGGCAGACTATTGACTTTCTGCTGACGGAGCACCGCGATACCGAGGCGGCGCTCCGCTTTCTCACGCACGCGATCCATCGCCACGGCGTGCCCGACAAGATCACCATTGATGGCAGCGAAGCCAATGAAGCGGCGATCAAACGCTACAATGAGGCGCACGGCACCGCGATCGAAATCCGCCAGGTGAAGTATTTGAATAATGTGGTGGAACAGGACCATCGAGCGATCAAGCGGGTAACACGTCCCATGCTGGGGTTTAAAGCGTTCGACGCCGCACAGGCAACGCTGGCCGGGATCGAGCTCATGCATATGCTCAAGAAACAGCAACTGCTGGTGGAGGCGGGAGCAAAGGGCCTCACAGTGGCCAAACAATTCTACATGCTGGCCGCCTAATCCCCTACCCAGACAGAGGCAGTTGCCCCTTCAGCACCTCCTGAGCAAAATTTGCGACAAAACCATCTGAGCAGCCGGTCTCCAGTAAATGCTTTGCCTTCGTGCAAACCGTTGACCAGAAACCGAAGCGGCGCCTGTTCGAAGTGCTCCAATCCCAAGGCCATCAGCTCAATCAGCAGATCACCTTTCTCTCGGATGGTGGGGACACGGTGCGCGAGCTCCAGCTCTACCTGAACCCACACGCGGAGCACCTGCTCGATTGGTTCCATGTGACGATGCGGTTGACCGTGCTCCAGCAAACGGCGAAAGGCTTGCCGGACCAGACCAGGGATGAGGAGGCGGACTATCCCCTGCGTGATCCGGTCGTGCGGGACTTGGAGCGCCTGAAATGGTACTTGTGGCATGGAAACGTCTACAAGGCCTTGCAAGTGATGCCGTCCATGGAGATGGACCTCGATGCTGCGGTGGCCACCAGTGGCCATGCCACCGCACGCAAACTGCTGAAAGCCGTGGAGGAGTTTCACACCTATATTGAGAACAATGCCAGGTTTATCCCCAACTATGGCGAGCGCTACCGTGCGGGGGAACGGATCAGCACGGGCTTCGTGGAATCGACCGTGAATCAGGTGATCAGCAAACGCTTCTGCAAAAAGCAGCAGATGGCCTGGACCCCACGCGGGGCGCATCTCCTGCTCCAGATCCGCACGCGGGTGTTAAATGGGGATTGGGAGGCGACCTTTCGGGAGTGGTATCCGGGGTTCCGTGCTGTTCCCCAACCGATGGCGGCGTGACCCCCTGGAATCAAACGCTCTCGTCGGGAGCGGTACTGTCGGCAGACTTCGCGTTTCTCCACTAACTGGCGGGCGATCTTTTTCCAGTCAAAGATGATGTCCGGATGTAACCGGCGCACATCGCGCTTGTCCTGGGCATCGATCGTGTAGTGGCGGATCCGCGTGATCGGGAAATTCTTCCTGCCGATTTTCACCGTCAGATAGCAACATCCCTTCTTGGTGGTCACAAAGGCGGTGCCTTGGCGGAGACTCATCGCCATGTCTCTCCATGGTGGCTGACGGACCGGACGAAGGCCGAGCAGGAGCTCATGGTCAGGTTGATTGGATGGCACATGGATGTCAAGGACATCGTGACGCAGGCTGGCCTCAAAGACATCCAAGGCGACGTCGACCATTTCCCCTCACTGTGGTACAATGATGAATTATGGCAACCACAACCTCACCAGATACCTCGACGAGCTCCCCTCTCCTCACACCCGAGGAGCGTCTGAAGCTGTGGCAACGTTTCAAAGGGATGTGGAAAAACCGCACGCCCGACCCGGTAGAGGAGCTTGAGAAGATGCGCCAGGAGTGGGACCGCGAACTCCCGCCGGCGCCCTAACGCTCCGTGTATACCCTCGACACCAACGCCATTATCTACTACCTCAAGAGCGAGGCGGCAGCCGTCTCAGTCCTTGAGCCTGTGTTCGGTCAGGACATCGCCCTCTACGTGTCCGCGATCACCGAGCTTGAACTCTTCAGCTCTCCCGCCCTCACCGACGAGGATATTGCCGCGATCTCGCAGCTCTTAACCTCCGTTGTCATCATCCCCGTCGACTCGCGCCTGGCCCGCTTTGCGGGATATCTGCGCCGCGAGTATCGCGTCAAGACGGCTGATAGTGCAATTGCCGCAACGGCACTGCTGACACACACCACGCTCGTCACTCGTAACGCCCAGGATTTTCAACGCATCCCGACACTCTCCCTCTTGCCGATTTAGCAATCAGGACAGCCCGAGTGCGAGAAGCTTGGCTTCTGGCGCGAGGCTGTCGCCGCGACGCCCCCGCTGGGGGCGGTCCGCAGGAGCGCGGAAGGGGGCATTGAGGGATTGTGTGCTGCTGGGCACAGTCCGTAGAAGCCCTGCTGAGACGCTTTCTGAGGTGCTCCCCTGTCCCCTTCATCGCCCGTGAATCCGCTCCCCGAGCGCCTTCTTTTCCAGCTCTCCCAGCACCTCAAGCAAATCCTCCAAGGAAAGCCCTTCCTCGACCTCGGCCTTCCACAAGCGGTTCTCATCTGCCCAGACTGCATAGAACGTCCCCATCAGCGAGTTCTCATCCCGCACCGCCGGATTGGTCCACGGATGCGTCCAGGTGTTGACGGCCGCCGAGCCCGTGTCGACGCGTTCCGCTCCCATCAGGCCCCATCTGGTAATGAGAAATGCCACATTCCATCGGATTACGTGGTAAGATCGTGACACCTTCACAATACGCTTGATATTTCAATGCGTTACTTTCACGATGTCTCATCTGTACTGACGGCCATCTGCATGGAGATGAGACATGGGACAGTTCGCCAAACCGACGCGCGAAAACCGCACCATCACCGTCGACTTCCACGATGAGACGACCTACTTTGCACTCGTGGGCAACACCAAAGCGTTTGTCGAGTTTGTCCTTGCTTTCATCCTCTCGATCGGCTTTCAGCTCAAGTACCAGGCGACTTGCAGCGGCGGCGGGTGCCTGACGCGGCACTCCCATTACGTCCGTGTCCGCCTGGGTGGTCTCACCATTTGGCGGATGCAGTGCACCGCATGCAAAGCCGTGTTCACGGTCCTGCCGCATTTCGTCTTGCGATACCGCCAGATGACGCCTGACGTGGCCCGTGCTGCCCTATTGGCCACGCATGGGGGCCTCAGTTTGGAATGGTGTGCGGTCATCTATCACATCTCGCCAATGGCGCTCTACCGCTTGATCTGCGCCCTGGGTCAGCAGAGTGTGGTAACGGTGCTCACCCGGTGTAGGCTGCCGCTGCCTGTCTATTTCCTGGCGGATGAAAAACACAGCTGCTGCCTGACAGAGAACGTGTACCTGCCGACCATTGTCCGTGGTCGCGTGATCTGGCATCTGGGCTATAGTGCGCCACGAGGCGCATTGATGTCATGGGAGGAAATCCCCATCACCTGTACAGGCAGGCGATGAGCCGTTGGGCCGTAGCGCCTGGGGGATGCACCCCAGGGGTGAAAGAGCTGGCCCTGAAAGGTACCGGTGAGGCGGTGCGCCACGAGGCGCGGTGATGAAATGAGTGGAAAACTCCATAGCTCATTTCAGGTGGGCGATGAGCCTTTAGGCCGTAGCATCAGAAGGATGCACTTCTGGGGTGAAATAGCTGGCCTTAAAAGATACTGGTGCGGCGCGATGCAGGCCGCCAAGAAGCCAGGTTTGGCTCAGAGATCGCATGGTGAGTGCAAACAAAGCGGGTTTCAACCTACGGGTAAAGGGTACCCCTGGCACATAATATCCTGCATACAGTGGACTTACGACCCACTGAATATGGGCCAGCGCATGCACTCAAAGGTTTATCCCGAGAGTGACCGAGGCTGGATACGCGCCTCTACCAGCCCAAAGGATATCACAGAACACCTGAATTACTCTGTGATCATGCGGGATTCCCCAAGGAGGGGCTTGGGTTGTCATGCAAACCGCCACCTACACGATCTCGTCGAGTTCATCACCGTGAACGTGGGAGGCCCATGCCGGAATGTTAAGGTGTGCATTCCACTGATGTCCGGTATGGGAGTCGGAGGCTTCATAGTAGTCGGAGGCTAGGAAAGCTAGCTACATGGCGAAGGGAGCCAGGGGATTGACATTTCCAGAGTAGACATTAGCGGCCATATGCCTGTGAAGTCAGGCGCAACCCGTTGGACCGTGGCTAGGTATAGTAGCGGAGGGGGAGGCTGTGAACCGAAATGGAATGACAAGCCTAGAGGTAACTCTAGGGGCGGAAGGTCAATCCCCGGAGAGCCGGGTGCGGTGAAAGTCGCATGCCCGGTTCGGAAGGGGGGGTGGGGAAACACAGTGCGGCTGTGCGCCTTGCCCCTACCTTACCGATGCAAGCCGCCGAGATGCCGGGCTTGGCTCAGGAAGTGCACGGTGAGTAAACGAAGTGACAAAAGACCTACGGGAAAACCGCCCCCTGCCTCAAGACCTTGCACGATGGGGCAGCGACCGCATCCGATGGTTCTATACTTTCCAGAGGATGATCGAGGCTGGTCATTCGTTGATACCAGCCAAAAGAATGTTGTGGGTTAACCTGCTTTACCCCATAACCGGTCGGGATTCCGCGAGGAGCGGATTGGGTCAGTAATGAGTCACCACCTAAACACTTCCGTAGAGTACATCGTTGTGAACGTGGGAGGCCTGTGCGTGGAGGGGAGCAGTCCCCCGATGAAGCGCATGGGCGTCGGAGGCTCCATAGTAGTCTGAGGACGGGAAAGCCGTCCACATGGCGAAGGGGGCCAGGGGATTGACACTCAGTGGACAAAATAGTCGGGGATCACTTGGTGAAGTCCGAGTGGAACCTGGTTTCAGGTCGCCCCGATGAAAGAAAGCTGATGACCGCGTAAGCGGGAAGCCAATCCCCGGAGAGCCGGGTGCGGTGAAAGTCGCATGCCCGGTTCGGAGGGGGGGGTGAGGAGACACAGTTCGGCTGTGCGTCTTGCCCCTACCTTACAGAACAATCGCTAGTTATGGCGGGTAGAGCCGATGCTGGCGTCTCGCCGCGTCCCTTCCAGAGATCCTTCTGGCGACCATCACCAGAAGTCAGCGCCCTGACGTCAGGTGGGGCGATCGCCCGTGCGCTGGCGGCCCATATCACGATGGCACAGTATGCGGCGTTGATGGCCACCTACGACGCCATCCTCCGCCAGGCGGTCGAGGCCGATGTGCCGGACGTCCACACCGGGGAGGGCTGAGCCATGGAGCATATCCTGCTCCTGGCCTACTGGCCTGATCAGGTCGCCCAGTACGGTGGCCGCCGGCGTGACCTGCCATGGCTCTTGCGGCGCTACTGCCGGGGGGCGCAGAGGGTGGTCATTTATGAGCCCAAGGAAACCATCTGGGATGTGTCCCACGTGACGTGCGCCCTGGAGCGCTGGCTCGCCGACAGGGGATACGTGTAAATGGCAACCCCGACGGGCAGCACCTGGTACTGCGCCTGATGTCAGGTCGAGGTGTGGGTGCGCCACGTGCCCACGCGGCTGCGCTGCCGGCGGTGTCGCCAGTGGATGACGCGCACCCGCTAACCCGAGACGCGGCGGGGGTCCTCCTCGCCGCTCTAGCCCTGGGCGAAGCAGACACGCACGCTATCGAGCCAGAACATTTCTCCTGTTCCACCGGCCAATCGGCTATCATCGGACGCTGCTGTTCACGGATCTGAGGTTGATGTCGCCGCTGCTGAAAGGAGCGAGACGATGCAGACGTACATGCCGACGCTGAGAGCTGTGCTGATGGTCGTGCTGATCGCCGTGTGGGTGGGGAGCGGCGTCATGCCGGTCTCAGCCGGCGCACGAGAGGTGAAGCCCAAAGCACCCGTGCCACAGACCGGGCAGATGACGTCCTCCGCCGCGGGCGATGATGGGGATCTCCAAGCAGGTGTGCCATTACCGATGCCGCGCTTTACCGATCGCGGCGATGGGACCGTGCGGGACCACCTCACGGGGCTGGTCTGGCTCAAGGATGCTAATTGCAGCACCATCAGCCCAGTGGATTGGCCTACAGCCGTGTCCAACGCCAATCAGCTAGCGCACGGCTCATGTGGCCTCTCGGATGGCAGCGTGGCGGGCGATTGGCGAGTGCCGAATGTGAGAGAACTCTATAGTCTGCTGAATTTTCACTTCGCGGACCCTGTCCTCTCCAACGCGGCGGGGACGGGCCGCTGGATGGAGGACGACGCCTTCGTGCACGTGGGGAGCGAGTACTGGTCGTCGACCGCGGACGTGCTCATCCTGGACCATGTGTATACCGTTCGCGTGATCGACGGCAGGATCGGCCCAGCCCCACGGGGCGCTGTGGTCACCCATGCCTTTGTATGGCCCGTCCGGGGGGGAAAGTAGAGGCGTCGACGCGTTTGTTCTGGTGAAGGTAACCCATGTCATGACAGCGGAAGGATGCATGATGAAAACGATCGTTTCGATGCTGAGGGTTGTGCTGGTGGTCAGTGTGCTCGCGAGGGTCGCCATCGCCGGCCAAGGCTATACCTTTACCACCATCGATGTGCCAGGGGCCATCGCCATCAATGTCAACTGCATCAATAGCCGGGGGCAAATCGTGGGCTCCTACCAGGATGTGAGCGGCGTCCACGGCTTTCTTCGTGAGGACGATGGCACCTTGACCACCCTGGATTTCCCCAGCTTCGCTCGTACCGAGGCGCATGGTATCAACCGGGATGGACAAATCGTCGGGATGTTTGAGGGGCCTGGGGGTCCACATGGATGGTTCTACGACCACAGCATGTTTATCGTGCCAGATCCGCCTCAAGCGCAGTCATTTGCCTATGCCATGGGGATCAATGACGAGCGAGAAATTGTGGGATTCTATAACAATCAAACCGGGCGACATGGGTTTCTCTATGCGGACAGCGAGTTCACTCCCATCGATGTCCCCTTTCCTGGGGTCTCAGATACGCAGGTGCACGGGATCAATAACCAGGGGGCCATGGTGGGGACCTATATCACCGCCGCTAGGCGCTATGGATTCCTGCGCCAGCCCGATGGCACCGACATCGAGCGCAAGCGCACCGTCGAGACGACGATCGGTCGCGCGCTCTTGGGCGAATGTTCCATCCCCGCCACGGGTCGACCAGAGCGGGGCGCTACTTCAGAAAGAAGGTCGCCCCGATCACCCCGGTGTGCGACTCGAAGCCATAATTGGGACTCGATGTGTTGCCGTTGGAGATGTGCTGGAGGCGGTAATCGATATAGAGAGCGGTCCGGTCGGTCAGGAAGACGGATGCTCCGACACCGACGTCGGTCATGAACGCGAACCGCGAGCGAATCTCTGGAACCGTCAGGTCGGTGCCTCCCGCAGCGCCGACCCATTCGACCCACGGGACCAAGCGCCCGAGCCCGAGGAAGTGGTACCGTCCCACTAAGGCCAGCCCGGCCCAATTGGCGTTGGATGGGTGCGTATACTGTTGGAACCACGGCTCGAGGCCGAGTTCCAGGGCGCCATACAGCACGTTGTGCAGTACCCCTGATCCGGTGGTGCCGAACGGGATCATCGACAGGCGAATTCCGAGGTTCCAGAATTCGATGTCGCTGAACGGCAGGTTCTCTCGAAGTTGGGTCTCCACGCCGCCGCCACCGTCGCTAATATCCCGACGGTAAGTAGCGCCGCGACCAGTGCCGCGAGTCGCTCTCGGAAGCCCATCTCCGCGCGCAGATTAAGAATCCCAGAAGGGAACGAGCCCGATCAGCCGCATGGGCACCTCGGTGAGGATGGCTGGCGGGGAGTCTAGCAGACGACGGCCGATCGCAGGAGGCGCCCGCGCGAGTCAATCATCGTCGTCGGCGTACCGGTTGATCACCGCGCCGCACGTACACGCCCTCCAGACGCGGTGGGCGTACAATTCCATCCGGAGCTCAAATCAAAGCCCTTCGAGAGCCTTCGAGCCCCTTCA
>Ga0137403_10004270_pt1 | contig 16881 bp, 16 predicted proteins | sample CZOMad2_1_16fung_FD_122057 | JGI IMG/M metagenome (GOLD analysis project Ga0137403, IMG submission 122057) | Vadose zone soil fungal communities from Angelo Coast Range Reserve, California, USA - CZOMad2_1_16fungal (Hybrid Assembly) | ecosystem: Environmental > Terrestrial > Soil > Vadose zone...
ACCTTGGGCATTGCCTGCTCCCTGCCCTACTCGGCCGCCAGTTTTTCGGTGCGCGCGCGGATGCGGCGCTCCATCTCGGGACGGAAATGGCGGATCAGGCCCTGGATCGGCCAGGCCGCCGCGTCGCCCAGCGCGCAGATCGTGTGGCCCTCGACCTGCCGGGTGACGTCCTCCAGCGCGTCGATCTCCTCGATTCGGGCATTGCCCAGAACCATGCGCTCCATGACCCGCCACATCCAGCCAGTGCCCTCGCGGCACGGCGTGCACTGGCCGCAGCTCTCGTGCTTGTAGAACTGGCTGAGCCGCGCGATCGCCTTCACCACGTCGGTCGACTTGTCCATGACGATGACCGCGGCCGTGCCCAGGCCCGTCTTCTGGTCGCGCAGCGAGTCGAAATCCATCAGAACCGTGTCGCAGATCGACTTGGGCAGCAGTGGCACCGACGCACCGCCCGGAATCACCGCCAGGAGATTGTCCCATCCGCCGCGCACGCCGCCGGCATGACGCTCGATCACCTCACGCAGCGGGATGCCCATTTCCTCTTCGACATTGCAGGGCTTGTTCACGTGGCCCGAGATGCAGAAGAGCTTTGTGCCGGTGTTGTTGGGCCGGCCGATGCCGGCAAACCAGGCGGCGCCACGGCGCAGGATGGTGGGGGCCACGGCAATCGACTCGACGTTGTTGACCGTCGACGGACAGCCATAGAGACCGGAGCCGGCCGGGAACGGCGGCTTCAGCCGCGGCATGCCCTTCTTGCCCTCGAGGCTTTCCAGGAGCGCGGTCTCCTCGCCGCAGATATAGGCGCCGGCGCCGCGATGGACGTAGAGGTCGAAGTCCCAGCCCGAGCCGCAGGCGTTCTTGCCTAGAAGGCCCGCATCGTAGGCCTCGCGGATCGCCGCCATCAGGTTCTGGGCTTCGTTGTAGAACTCGCCGCGCACATAGATGTAGCCCGCATGCGCGCGCATGGCGAAGCCCGCGATCAGGCAGCCCTCGACCAGCAGGTGCGGGTCGTGCCGCATGATGTCGCGATCCTTGCAGGTGCCGGGCTCGGACTCGTCGGCGTTGACGATGAGGTAGTGCGGCCGGTCCTTCACTTCCTTGGGCATGAAGGACCATTTCAGCCCGGTCGGGAAGCCTGCGCCGCCGCGGCCGCGCAGGCCCGACTTCTTCATCTCTTCGATGATGGCGTCGTGGCCCTTGTCGAGGATCGCCTTGGTGTTGTCCCAGGCGCCGCGTGCACGGGCGGCGGCCAAGCGCCAGTCGTGGACGCCGTAGAGGTTGGTGAAGATGCGGTCCTTGTCGGCAAGCATCGCCTACTCGCTCCTCAGCGTGGTCAGTCCGCCTTCCGGCGCCGATGTCTGGCGGTCGACCTGCGGTCCGGCCTTCGGCGTCTCGCCGCGCCGGAAGGCGTCGAGCACCTTCTTGATCGAAGCCTCGTCGAGGTCCTCGTAGAAATCGTCGTTGATCTGCACGACCGGCGCGTTGACGCAGCCGCCCAGGCATTCGACCTCGATCAGCGAGAATTTGCCATCGGCGGTGCGGCCCTTGAGACCGATGCCGAGCTTGCGCTTGCAGGTCTCCGTCAGCTCGTCGGCGCCGCGCAGCCAGCACGGCGTCGTCCGGCAGACCTGCAGGTGATAGCGGCCGACCGGCATCAGGTTGAACATGGTGTAGAACGTCGCGACCTCGTAGACGCGGATCGGCGCCATGTCGAGAATCCCGGCGACGTGATCCATGGCCGCGCGCGGCAGCCAGCCGCCCTGCTGCCGCTGCGCCAGATCAAGCAGGGCGAGCACGGCGCTGGACTGACGGCCGGGCGGATACTTGGCCATGTACTGCTTCGCCCGCGCCAGGTTCTCGGGCGTGTAGGCGAAGCTGGCCGGCTGATCGGCGACGTCGGTAGCGCTGCTCATCGATCGATCTCGCCGAAGACGATGTCCATGGAGCCCAGTATGGCGACGGAGTCGGCCAGCATGTGGCCGCGCGAGACGAAGTCCATCGCCTGCAGATGGGCGAAACCGGGCGCGCGGATCTTGCAGCGGTAGGGTTTGTTGCTGCCGTCGGACACCAGATAGACGCCGAACTCGCCCTTGGGCGCCTCGACGGCCGTGTAGGTCTCGCCCGGCGGCACGTGGAAGCCTTCGGTGTAGAGCTTGAAGTGATGGATGAGGGCCTCCATCGACCGCTTCATCTCGGCCCGCGGCGGCGGCGTGATCTTGCGATCGGTCGAGCAGTGCGGCCCATCGGGCATTTCGGCGACACACTGCTTGATGATCTTCACGCTCTGCCGCATCTCCTCGACGCGCACGAGATAGCGGTCGTAGCAGTCGCCGTTCTTGCCGATGGGGATCTCGAACTTCATGCGGTCATAGACCATGTAGGGCTGCGCCTTGCGCAGGTCCCATGGCAGGCCGGAGGCGCGCAGCATCGGCCCGGTGAAGCCCCAGTCGAGCGCGTCCTTCGCCGACACCTTGCCGATGTCGACCAGACGCTGCTTGAAGATGCGGTTCTCCGTCAGCAGCCCTTCGATGTCGTCGAGGACGGCCGGAAATTTCTCGGCCCAGGCGGCGATATCAGCGGTGATGCCGGCCGGCAGGTCCTGATGCACGCCGCCGGGCCGGTAGTAGGCCGCATGCAGCCGGGCGCCGCTCACGCGCTCGTAGAATTCCATCAGCAATTCGCGCTGCTCGAACGCCCACAGGAACGGCGTCACCGCGCCGACGTCCATGGCGTAGGCGGGGATGTTGAGCAGGTGATTGAGGATGCGCGTGATTTCGTCGAAGAGGACACGGATGTACTGGCCGCGCAAAGGCACCTCGAGGCCCAGGAGCTTCTCGACGGCAAGAACGAACGCGTGCTCCTGGCACATCGGCGAGACGTAGTCGAGGCGATCGAAATAGGGGATCGCCTGCAGGTAGGTCTTGTATTCGATCAGCTTCTCGGTGCCGCGATGGAGGAGGCCGATATGGGGGTCGAGACGCTCGACAACTTCGCCATCCATCTCCATGACGAGGCGGAGCACGCCGTGGGCCGCCGGATGTTGCGGCCCGAAGTTCATCGTCATGGGCTTGATCTGGACTTCGGCCATCAGGGTTTGCTCCCCGCCGGCTTCTCCGCCTTCTCGTCGCCGGGCAGCGGGCGCACCATGCCTTCCCACGGGCTCACGAAATCGAAGGTGCGAAACTCCTGGCGCAGGTTCACGGGCTCGTAGACGACGCGCTTCTGCTCGATGTCGTAGCGCACCTCGACATAGCCGGTGAGCGGGAAGTCCTTGCGCAGCGGATGGCCTTCGAAGCCGTAGTCGGTGAGCAGGCGGCGCAGGTCCGGATGATCGGCGAAGTAGATGCCGTAGAGATCCCAGGCCTCGCGCTCGAACCAGCCGGCGGTGCTGTAGAGGCCGGCGATCGAGGGCACCGGCTGGTCCTCGGCCGCGGCCACCTTCACGCGCAGGCGAATGTTGTGCTTGAGGCTGAGCAGATTGTAGACGACCTCGAAGCGCACCGCGCGGTCGGGATAGTCGACGCCGCAGATGTCGACCAGCAGCTTGAACAGGCACTTATCGTCATCGCGCAGGAGCGTCATGACCTTGACGATCGCCGGCGCCGGCACCCACAGCACCGCCTCGCCGAGGACGATCTCGAAGCGCTCGCTATCGCTCCCGAGCGACGCCGCGAGATGATCGCCCAGCTCCTGCAAGGTCTGCTTCGCCATGTGCCCGTTTCGCTCGCCTGCCGACCGCGCCGCCCGATCCCTATCGCAGGATGGTCGTCGTGCGGTGAATCTTCTTCTGCAGCTGGAGGATGCCGTAGACCAGCGCCTCGGCCGTCGGCGGACAGCCCGGGACATAGATGTCGACCGGCACGATGCGGTCGCAGCCCCGGACGACGGAATAGGAATAGTGGTAATAGCCGCCGCCGTTCGCGCAGGAACCCATGGAGATCACCCAGCGCGGCTCGGCCATCTGGTCGTAGACCTTGCGCAGCGCCGGCGCCATCTTGTTGCACAGGGTTCCCGCCACGATCATCACATCCGACTGCCGCGGGCTGCCGCGCGGCACGACGCCGAAACGATCGAGATCGTAGCGCGCCATGTAGGCGTGCATCATCTCGACCGCGCAGCAGGCGAGCCCGAACGTCATCGGCCACAGCGAGCCGGAGCGCGAGCGCGAGACCACCCAGCTCAGCAGCTTGTCGGCGTGGGTGACGACGAAGCCCTTGTCGTTGAACTCGTCGGCCAGCGCCGTGAAGGCGGGGTCGCCGCCGGTACCGGTCTGCATCGCGCCCTGGGGATCGAGGATCGCGCTCATTCCCAATCCAGCGCCCCTTTCTTCCATTCGTAGATGAACCCGACCGTCAGCACGCCGAGAAAGGCTACCATCGACCAGAACCCGAAGACGCCGACATCGCCCAGGGAAATGGCCCACGGAAACAGGAACGCCACCTCGAGGTCGAAGATGATGAACAGCAGCGACACCAGGTAGAACCGCACGTCGAAGCGGCGGCGGGCGTCGTCGAAGGCTTCGAAGCCGCATTCGTAGGGCGACAGCTTCTCGCTGTCGGGTCGATGGGGACCGGCAATCAGGGAGGCCGCCACGATGACCAGCGTCAGGCCGACGGCAATGCCGAGGAAGATCAGGATCGGCAGGTATTCGGCCAGCAACGTCTGCATGCTCGACTATCCGTTCGCTGCCCCACCGCATCGCCCGGCCACGGCTCACGCCGCTACCGCGCCCCCAACCACATCAGGGCCGTCTTGAACGCAGCGCAATATAGGACCCGCGCCGGCAATGGCAAAGGTTAAATCGCGCCGCCAAACGGCGCTGTTACAGGACGATTGCGACAGATCGGCTGAGGAGCGGATGTCCTCTTGGACCGTGTAATGGCGGGAGCGACGGGACTCGAACCCGCGACCTCCGGCGTGACAGGCCGGCGCTCTAACCAACTGAGCTACGCCCCCATACCTGGCCCGGCGCGAGGACGCGCAGGTGTACTGCACGCCCACCGGACAAGTCAAGCAATGCACCGGGTACGAGCCTACCTTTGTCTACCGCGTCAAAGTCGCTTCTTAGCAAAGGCTCTGCCCGAGGGCGATTTAAGATACTTTTCGAACGCAAACGCCTGCTTCTCGTCGGAGAACGCGATGTAGGTCTTGATCTTCCAAGGTGCATATTTCGAAGTATGTGATACCTCACCGGCATTGTGCCACTGCAAGCGGGAGCGCAGGTCGCCGGTGATGCCGACGTAGTAGCGCTCAGGCAAGGCGAGACTTTGCAGGATATAGACGTAAGTCATGGGCGCCTCTCAGGCTTGCCGAGCCGCAGATCGCGGCAACATAGCCCGCCTCCGCGCTTAGGGCTCCGGCGCGGCAGCCGTCGCTCGCTTCGCGAGCGAAGGCCGTAGTAGCGCTCGAGCATATCAAAACATTGCCGGCTATGGACGCAGGCCATGGGCGCCTCGTTGGCTTGCCGAGCCGTAGCTCGCGGAAGCATGGCCCGCCTTCGCCCTTTGGGCTCCGGCGCGGCAGCCTTCACTCGCTTCGCGAGCGAAGGCCGTAGTAGCGCTCGAGCATATCAAAACATTGCCGGCTATGGACGCAGGCCATGGGCGCCTCGTTGGCTTGCCGAGCCGTAGCTCGCGGAAGCATGGCCCGCCTTCGCCCTTTGGGCTCCGGCGCGGCAGCCTTCACTCGCTTCGCGAGCGAAGGCTGGTGGGCGATGACGGGCTCGAACCGCCGACCCCCTCGGTGTAAACGAGGTGCTCTACCAACTGAGCTAATCGCCCGCGCGGACCAGACGCCTTTGGCCGTCGCCGCCGGCTCAGGGCGCCGCGTGAATCAGCTTAGCCAAAAACGCCAGCGGCCGCCACTGGGGACGGCCGGCCGGATTCATCGTGAACGCGCGGAGATCGCGATGGTCAGTTGACGGCGTCCTTCAGCACCTTGCCGGCACGAAACTTCGGCTGCTTCGTCGCCGCGATGCTCAGCGGCTCGCCGGTGCGCGGATTGCGTCCCTGCGAGGCCTTGCGATTGCCGACGCTGAAGGTACCGAAGCCGACCAGCCGCACATCACCCCCCTGCTTCAGTGCGTGGGTGATCGCATCGAGCACCCCATCGACGGCTTTCGCTGCGTCGCCTTTCGAGAAGCCGGTGCGATCCGCGACCAGCGAGACGAGATCGTTCTTGTTCACGTGATAACCCCCTCGTGTGTTCAGACGATTGGAACTGGTTGTTGTTTGCTCGCGCGTCGAAAGAGGGGGAAGTGTAAATCCGGAAAAATCCGCGCGTCAACGCGGGAACGCACCTATCGGCGATGCGCGAAATGCGGGGTTGGCGCGAGCCAGGGCGTCGCGCGCAAGCCGGCGCCGCCACGTCAGTGCGTGACGACGCCGCGCTCTTCGGTCGTTGCGCCGGCCACCTTCTCGACTTCGGCCGGATCGATCCACTCGATCGGCTTCAGCGGAGACACCAGGGCGAGCTTCAGCACTTCATCGGCGTGCTTCACGGGAATTATGGTGAGTCCCTTCTTCACGTTGTCCGGGATCTCCGCCAGGTCCTTTTCATTCTCGCTTGGAATCAGGACGGTCTTGATGCCTGCCCGCAGCGCCGCCAGCAGCTTCTCCTTGAGGCCGCCGATCGGAAGCACGCGGCCGCGCAGCGTGATCTCGCCGGTCATCGCGAGTTCGCGCCGGATCGGCACGCCCGTGAGGACCGACACGATCGACGTCACCATCGCGACGCCTGCCGACGGCCCATCCTTCGGCGTGGCGCCTTCGGGCACGTGGACGTGAATGTCCTTCCGTTCGAACAGAGTCGGTTTGATGCCATACTCGATGGCACGCGATTTCACATAGCTTTCGGCGGCCTGTACCGATTCCTTCATGACGTCGCCAAGCTTGCCGGTTGCCGTCACCTTGCCCTTGCCGGGCACGGTCACGGCCTCGATCGTCAGGATCTCGCCGCCTACCTCGGTCCAGGCCAAGCCGGTGGTGACGCCGACCATATCTTCGAGCTCGGCCTCGCCGAAGCGATAGCGACGCACGCCTGCAAACTTCTCGAGATTGCGACGCGACAGGACGATCTTCTTGAGATTCTTCATCAGAATCTCCTTGATCGACTTGCGCGCCAGGTTGGCGATCTCGCGCTCGAGATTGCGCACGCCGGCTTCCCGCGTGTAGTAGCGGATGATGTCGCGCAGCGCGTCTTCCGAGATCGACCACTCGCCCTTCTTCAGGCCATGCTCCTTCACCTGCTTGGGCAGCAGGTGGCGCTGGGCGATCTCGACCTTCTCGTCCTCGGTGTAGCCGGGGATGCGGATCACTTCCATGCGGTCCAGCAGCGGCTGCGGCATGCGCAGCGTATTGGCCGTGGTCACGAACATGATGTCCGAGAGATCGTAGTCAACCTCCAGGTAGTGATCCTGGAAGGTCGAATTCTGCTCGGGATCCAAAACCTCCAGCAGCGCCGACGACGGGTCGCCGCGCCAGTCGGCGCCGAGCTTGTCCACCTCGTCCAGCAGGAACAGCGGGTTCGATGATTTTGCCTTCTTCATGCCCTGGATGACCTTGCCGGGCATCGAACCGATATAGGTGCGGCGGTGGCCGCGGATCTCGGCCTCGTCGCGCACGCCGCCGAGCGACATGCGCACGAAGTTCCGGCCGGTCGCCTTGGCGACCGATTTGCCGAGCGAGGTCTTGCCGACGCCGGGCGGGCCGACCAGGCAAAGGATCGGCCCCTTCACCTTCTTCATGCGCTGCTGCACGGCAAGATATTCGAGGATGCGCTCCTTCACCTTCTCGAGGCCGTAGTGGTCGGAGTTGAGCACCTTCTCCGCGAGCTTGATGTCGCGCTTGATCTTGGTCGGCTTCTTCCAGGGGATGCTCAGCATCCAGTCGAGGTAGTTGCGCACCACCGTAGCCTCGGCCGACATCGGGCTCATCGAACGCAGCTTCTTGATCTCGGCCTGCGCCTTCTCGCGCGCCTCTTTGCTGAGCCGCGTCTTCTTGATGCGCTCCTCGATCTCCGACAGCTCGTCGCGGCCGTCTTCGCCTTCGCCGAGCTCCTTCTGGATCGCCTTCAGCTGCTCGTTCAGGTAGTACTCGCGCTGCGTCTTCTCCATCTGCCGCTTCACGCGGCTGCGGATGCGCTTCTCGACCTGCAGCACGCCGATCTCGCCTTCCATGTAGGCGTAGACGCGCTCAAGCCGCTCGCCGACTCCGTCGGTCTCCAACAACTCCTGCTTCTCGGCGATCTTCAACTGGAGGTGCGAAGCGACCGTATCGGCCAGCTTGCTGGGGTCCTCGATCTGGTTGATCGAAACCAGCACCTCCGGCGGGATCTTCTTGTTGAGCTTGATGTACTGCTCGAACTGAGAAACGACGGTGCGCGCCAGCGCCTCGATCTCCTTGGCCTCGCCGACGCGCTCCGCCAGGGTCTCGGCATGGGCCTCGAAGAAGGTGGGGTTGTCGGAGAACTTGACGATGCGCGCGCGCTGGCCGCCTTCGACCAGCACCTTGACGGTGCCGTCCGGGAGCTTCAGCAGCTGCAGCACCGTGCCGACGGTGCCGACCGAATAGATATCGGCCGGCGTCGGATCATCCTGCGCCGCGTTCTTCTGCGTCACCAGCAGGATCTGCTTATCGTCCTTCATGACGTCTTCGAGGGCGCGAACCGACTTCTCGCGGCCGACGAAGAGCGGCACGATCATGTGCGGGAAGACGACGATGTCCCGCAAGGGCAGCACGGGAAAGAGCGAGCCGCGCGAAGGTTCAAGCATGATGCCTCGTTGCTTCCAATTCGACGGCAGGCGTGCCGCCGCAAATGATGCAGGTCCGATTATGGCGCGAAACTACAAACAAATGTGGTACAGGCGACAGGGAATTCAAGGGTTGCGGCGTCAGGCGCCGGTCCCGACGTCGCCCAAGCGGTCCGTATAGATATGCAGCGGCCGGGCCCGACCCTCGACGACTTCCTTGCTGATCACCATGCTCTCGACGCCCTCGAGGCTCGGGAGATCGAACATCGAATCGAGCAGGATGCCTTCCATGATCGAACGCAGACCGCGCGCCCCGGTCTTGCGGGCAATGGCGCGATGGGCGATCGCCTTGAGCGCGTCGTCGGAAAAATCCAGGCGGACGTTTTCCATCTCGAACAGCCGCTGATACTGCTTCACCAGCGCGTTCTTGGGCTTGGTCAGGATGTCCATGAGTGCCGGCTCATCCAGATCCTCGAGCGTGGCGACCACCGGCAGGCGGCCGACGAACTCCGGAATGAGGCCGAACTTCAGCAGATCTTCCGGCTCGACTTCCTTCAGCACCTCGCCGGTCTTGCGCTCGTCCGGGCTGCGGACGTCGGCGCCGAAGCCGATCGACGAGCCCTTGCCGCGGGCGGAGATGATCTTCTCCAGCCCGGCGAAGGCGCCGCCGCAGATGAACAGGATGTTGGTGGTGTCGACCTGCAGGAACTCCTGCTGCGGATGCTTGCGGCCGCCCTGGGGCGGCACGGAGGCGATGGTGCCCTCCATGATCTTCAACAGCGCCTGCTGCACGCCCTCGCCCGACACGTCACGCGTGATCGAGGGGTTGTCGGACTTGCGGCTGATCTTGTCGACTTCGTCGATGTAGACGATGCCGCGCTGCGCGCGCTCGACATTGTAGTCGGCGGCCTGCAGCAGCTTCAGAATGATGTTCTCGACGTCCTCGCCGACATAACCGGCCTCGGTCAGCGTCGTGGCATCGGCCATGGTGAAGGGCACGTCGATGATGCGGGCGAGAGTCTGCGCGAGCAGCGTCTTGCCGCAGCCGGTCGGGCCGACCAGCAGGATATTCGATTTCGCCAGCTCGACGTCGTTGCTCTTGGCGCCGTGCGCCAGCCGCTTGTAGTGGTTGTGGACGGCGACGGAGAGCACGCGCTTGGCGTGGTCCTGGCCGATGACGTAGTCGTCGAGCACGTTGCAGATGTCGCGCGGCGTCGGCACGCCATCCTTGGACTTCACGAGGGTGGTCTTGTGCTCCTCGCGGATGATGTCCATGCAGAGTTCGACGCATTCATCGCAGATGAATACCGTCGGCCCCGCGATGAGCTTGCGCACCTCGTGCTGACTCTTTCCGCAGAAAGAGCAGTACAAGGTGTTCTTGGAGTCCCCGCCGCTCGACTTGGTCGTCATGCGCACACCGTCAGGTGACCGAATCGCCGCAGAATCAAGTTAGCCTCACACACCGTCATCGTACAGCCCAATTTGGGTAGCTTCGTCTCGCCGGATCCCGCTCGCGATTGCCCCGCAGCTACCGGCCGGCGCCCGCGATCATAGCCGTCGATCATACAACAAATTTATCGACGATTATGGTCAACAAACCGTTAACGCGGCCTTTACGACTTCGCCCCTTCCTCGCGCGGCGGCCGTTTCACCATCACCTCGTCGATGAGGCCGAAAGCCTGAGCTTCATCCGGGGTCAGGAATTTGTCGCGCTCCATGGCACCTTCGATGTCCTTCAGCGGCCGCCCCGTATGGTGAACATAGATCTCGTTGAGGCGCGCGCGCGTTGCCAGAATGTCCTTGGCGTGGATCTCGATGTCCGTCGCCTGACCCTGGAAACCGCCCGAGGGCTGGTGGACCATGATCTTGGCATTGGGCGTGCAATACCGCTTGCCCTTGGCGCCGGCGGCCAGCAGCAGCGACCCCATGGAGGCCGCCAAGCCGATGCAGACCGTCGATACATCGGGCCGGATGTATTGCATGGTGTCATAGATCGCCAGCCCCGAGGTCACCATGCCGCCGGGCGAATTGATGTAGACGGCGATATCCTTGCTGGGGTTCTCCGACTCCAGGAACAGCAGCTGCGCCGAAATCAGGCTCGCCATGCCGTCGTTGACCGGTCCCACCAGGAAGATGATGCGTTCCTTCAACAGTCGGGAATAGATGTCGTACGCCCGTTCGCCGCGGTTCGTCTGCTCGACGACCATGGGAACCAGGAAGTTCATGTAGGTGTCGGCGGGGTCACGCATGCGATTTCCATCGTCCACAAACAAAAGGTAAATGGCGCTGTCAGCGAATATCCACAAGAGCCGGAGCGGTGATCATGGCAGGGGGAGGTAAAGGCACGTTATCTCTTTTGATCCTGTGCAACCCCGCGTACACGCTCACGCCGCGGCGCCGGTACCCGCAGTTTCGTTCATCAGGCCGGCCAGTTCCTCCGGCGAAACCGAGCGCTCGGTCACGGACGCCAGCTCCAGGATGAAATCGACCACCTTCTCCTCGTAGATCGGCGCCCGCAGCTGCACCTGCGCCTGCGGCGTCTTCTGGTAGTACTCGAGAACCTGACGCTCCTGGCCCGGGTGGCGGCGCGCCTCGTTGACGATCGCGCGGCTGAGCTCGTCGTTGGAGACCTGGATGTTGTTGAGGCGACCGACCTCGGACAGCAGTAGCCCCAGCTTCACACGGCGCACGGCGATGTCGCGATATTCCTGCTTGAGCTGCTCTTCGCTCTTGTCGGCATCCTCGGGGTCGAGCCGGCCGCGGGTGCGATCGGCTTCGATCTGCGCCCAGATCGCCGCGAATTCCGCCTCGACCAGGCCGGCCGGCACTTCGAACTGATGACGCGCGGCCAGCGCATCGAGCAGATGCCGTTTCAGGCGGCTGCGCCCGACCGTGGCGTATTCGCCGGCGATGCGCTTTCGAATCGTCTCGTGAAGGCTCGCCACATCGGCGGCGCCCAGCGCCTTGGCCAGCTCTTCGTTGATTTCGATCGGCGCCAGTTCGCGGATCTCCTTGACGTCGACCGCGAAGATGGCCTCCTTGCCCGCAAGTTCGGCGTTCGGATAGTCGGCCGGGAAGGTGACGTTGACATCGCGGTGATCGCCGGCGCCGGCGCCGATCAGCTGGTCTTCGAAGCCGGGAATGAAGGAGCCAGCGCCGAGCTCCAGATGATGACCGGTCGCGGCGCCGCCGGGAAACTCCTTGCCGTCGATGCGGCCGGTGAAATCGATGACCACCACGTCGCTGCCCTGGGCCGGCCGCGGGGTCGCGACGGGGTTGGATTTGCGGAAGCGCTTGGCCGCCCGCTCGATCGCGTCGTTGACCTCTTTCTCCGGAACCTCGACGACCAGCCGTTCGAATTCCAGCGTCTTGAAATCCACGGGCTTGATGTCGGGGACCAATTCGATGGCCAGCTTGTATTCGAGATCGCCCTCGCCGGCCTGCGACAGGATTTCGATCTGCGGCTGCCCGGCCGCCCGCAGGCCGCGCTCCGAGATCACCTTGGCGGAACTGTCGTTGACCGCCTGCTCCAGCACTTCGCCGCGCACGCTCTGGCCGTAGCGCTGCTTCAGCAGCGGGAGCGGCACCTTGCCGGGCCGGAAGCCGGGCAGCCGGATGCGACGCCCGAGTTCGGACAGCCGCCCGTCGATCCGCTCCTGGACCTCCGTGGCCGGCACGACGATTTTGAATTCCCGCTTCAATCCCTCGGTGTTGGTCTCGATAACCTGCATGAACCCGCTACCCATTTCGACAGACTGTCGGACGTGCCCGCTCTCGACGGGAGCCCGCACCCCTCACCCATCCGGCTGGTGCGGGCGGAGGGACTTGAACCCCCACGACTTTCGTCACCAGAACCTAAATCTGGCGCGTCTACCAGTTTCGCCACGCCCGCGAGAACGCTGCGCGCCTGACCCAGCGCGCATCGGCGGACTGGCCGCGCCCGCTCAAGGCGGCGGTGTATAGCACGGAATTCTAAGGGACAAGGACGAAATGGGGCGACCGGCCCCGGACGTCAAGAGGTCGCTGCCGGCGGCAGCCGCCGGCGGATGCGGCCGCGATCGGCCGCTGCCGTGTCAGGCCGGAACGCGCTCGCGGTAGAGCTGGGTAAAGGAAGCCAGCGAAAGGATGCGGCGGCCCTCGACCAGCCGGATCTTGCTCGGCGTGTCGACCGTCATGTCGAACCTGACGTGCGGAATGCCCAGACCGTCCTTCTTGACCGCCAGTACCTTGGCCGTCTCCACGAAGTTGCCGGCGCGCACGTAGCGAAACATCGCTCCCGGCTCCAATTCCGGCTCGTAACCGTCTTTCTTTACAAACCAGCCGCCCATTTTCGGTCCCGCTCTGCGTAACTGCCACTACCGGCAGGGTTTTCGTCCAGGGCGGATCTTGACATTCATAGCTTAACAATTTCTAAAGCAAGGTCTGATCCCGGCAAAAAATCTCGCCCGAACAGGACCCTGACGATCGTTAACTGAGGGATCGCTTGCGCTGCACTGCACGCGGAAACTGCGCCTCCGGATTGAGACAAGAAAACTCATTCAACGCACTGAAACATATAATTTTTCACTATACGCTCCTTTGCAGTCGAGCGAGTGAGGCCGGCAGCTGCTCCGGAATGTCCTCCGCGATGAGACCGGGACCAAAGGCAGCGGCGGCGTCGCCGTGGAGCCAGGCCGCCGCCGCCGCGGCCTCGAACGGCGGGAGTCCCTGCGCCATCAGGCCCGCTGCCATGCCTGCGAGCACGTCACCGCTGCCGCCGGTGGCGAGGGTCGGCGGGGCGTTGCTGTTGATCGCCGCCCGACCGTCCGGCGCCGCGATGACAGTGTCCGTGCCCTTCAGCAACACGGTCATCTTCGCGCGCGCCGCCGCCTGACGCGCCCGCTCGAGCTTGTCCGGCAGGTTCGCGAGATCCGGGAACAGTCGCGCGAACTCGCCTTCATGGGGCGTCAACAGGGATGGGACGCGCACGGCATCGAACAGGTCCGGCGGGCGATCGGCGAAGACCGTGAGCGCGTCGGCGTCGATGACGCAGGCTTTCCCGGCGGCCAGCGCCGCCAGCGTGCGCCGGCGCGTCTCCGGCGTGACGCCGTGACCCGGGCCGATCAGCAGCGCGTTGCGCCGGGTGTCGGACAGCAACGCGGCAAAGGCGGCGGCGTCATCGACGATGGCGGTGACCAGGCCCGGAGAGTCGGCGGCGTAGATCGGATGGCTGGCGCGCGTACAGGCCAGGGTGACGAGGCCGGCGCCGATGCGGCGGGCGGCCCGCGCCGCCAGACGCGCGGCACCGGTCATCACCTCGCCGCCGGCGATCAGCAGATGGCCGCGGCGGTACTTGTGATCCTCGGGGCGCGGCCACGGGAAGCGCGGGCCCCAGAGCGCCGGCGTGTTTTCGACCAGTGTCGGCCGGATCTCATCCAGCACGGAAGCGGGGATGCCGATGTCGGCGACCACCACCTCGCCGGCCAGCCCGCGGCCGGGCAGCAGCAGGTGGGCCGGTTTGCGGCGGAAGAAGGTGACGGTGGCGGTTGCCTGCGGGGCGGCGCCCAGCACTTGGCCGCTATCGCCCTGGACTCCGCTCGGCAGGTCGACGGCGAGGCAGGGCAGACGGCGCGCATTCAAGGCCTCGACCACGGCGCGCGCCGCGCCCTCGAGCGGCCGCGCCAAGCCGGCGCCGAAGAGCGCATCGATCGCGAGCGCGGCGCCGTCGAGGATGGCCGGCGAAAGCGCGGCCGCCTGGCCCGGCCAACGCGCAGCGGCGGCGGCGGCATCGCCGCGCAGGGCCGGGCGCTCGCCCAGCAGTGCCAGCCGCACGGGCCAGCCGGCCTCCTGCAGCAGGCGGGCGGCCACGAAGCCGTCGCCGCCGTTGTTGCCGGGACCGCAGAGGACGGCGACCGGGCCGCGCGGCCAACGCCGGCGCACCTCGCGGGCGACGGCCTCGCCCGCGGCTTCCATCAGGGTCAGGCCGGGCACACCGCCGGCGGTCGCCAACGCATCGGCCCGCGCCATCTCGGCGACGGTGAGGATGGCGGCGTCATGCGGGCTTGCCATGCGTCAGTCGGTGGCGACCAGGCAGTTGCTGTTGGGCGGCTGCGCCTTGATCCTGGCGCAGAGATCCTTGGCGTCCTGCTTGCTCGCCAGCGGGCCGGCATAGACGCGATACCAGACGCCCTTGGCGGCGCCGAGATCGATCTCGCGCACGGTGAGCTCGAGCTTGCCCAGGAGGTCGGGATAGGCGGTCTTCAACTCCTGCCAGCCGCGTTCGGCCTGCTCGCGCGACTTCTGCGACGACAGCCAGATGTGGATGGCCGGCGCCGTCGCCACCTGGGTGGCGGCCGGTGGTGCCGGAGCGGCGGGCGCCTCGCCGGCGGCCGGCGCGCCCTCGGTGGCGGCGGGTGCGGACTCGGTCGTCGCGGTGGCAGGCGCGGACTCGGTCACTGTCTGTTGTGCGGGCGGCGCTGCGGGCGCGGACTCGGTGGTCGCGGGCGCGGGCGCGCTCGGGGCAGCGGGCGGCTGTGCCGGCGGTGTCGCCTCGGCCGTCGTCGTGGCCGGAGGGGTCTCCGTGGCGGCCGGCTGCTCGGACGCCGGCTGTGAGGCCGCGGGCGCAGGCGGCGGTTGTGGTTCGGTCACGATGGTGGGGATGTCATCGGCGCCGACGGCCACCGGGGCCGGCGCGGCGGGTGCCGAGGCGGCTGGGGCCGGCGGGGCGGCCAGGGTTTCTGTTTGGGGAACAGCAGCCTGCTGCTGCGACGGCGCCGGCGGCGACTGCGCGGGGGCGGCGGCCTGGGCCGGCTGCTCGGCATCCATGGCCGCCAGTTCCTTGGCCGCCAGGGTGTGGCCGGCGCCCGCGGCCTGTTCGTACCAGGAGCGCGCCTTGGCCACGTCCTGCGGCACGCCGGTGCCGAAGCGGTAGAGGCGCGCCAGGGCATACTGGGCGTCGGCCACCTTCAGCTGCGCCGCCTTCTCGAACCAGGCGGCCGCCTGGGCCGAGTCCTTGTCGACGCCGTAGCCGTTCAGGTAGAGCAGGCCGAGATCGTAGTTGGCGACGGCGACGCCCTTTTCCGCCGCCTGCTGCCAGAGGCCGGCCGCGCGCTTGTAGTCCTGCTTCACGCCGCGGCCCTCGGCGAACATGAGCGCCAAGTTGGCCTGGGATTCCGCGATGCCCTGGAGCGCCGCCGCCGCGTACCATTTGGCGGCCTCGACATCGTCCTTCACCGGCACGCCATGGCCGGTTTCGTAGAGCAGCGCCAGCCCGTGCTGGGCCCTGGCGTCGCCCTGCTTGGCGAGCGGCAGCCACTCCAGATAGGCGGTGGTGTAGTCGGCCCTGTCGTAGGCCTGCAGGCCGGCGGCGTAGTCGGCGCGCGCGAGGGTGGGGGCGCAGGCCAGCAGAAAGGCCAGGAGAGCCAAGGTGGGTTTGAGCCGCATGATCGCTCCGAAACCGTTGCTGCGCCGCCCGACCGCGGCGGCGCGAATATGACAGCCACTATGCAGCCGCGGATTCCGCGATGCAATGCAGCGCGTCAGTTCGGCCGCCCGCTGCCCTCTTCGGCCGGCTCTTCCTCGGGCTGGCCGCTGGTGGGGCCGGCCTGGTGGTGGACCAGCTTCCAGACCGCGCCTTGGCGCACGAACAGGTTGGTGGCGACGAGGAAGCCGCCGGGCACGCCCTCGAAGCAGACCACCATCGCGCTGTCGCCGAAGACGGTGGCGTGGGCGCCGTGACAGGCGACGGCCGGCGACTGCGGATTGCCGAGGATGCCCTGCCAGCTGCGCATCACCGCCTGGCGCCCGTGGAGCGGCGGCCAGCCCGGATGGATGCAGGCGATCGAACAGTGGCGGGCCCAGATCTCTTCCATGGCCGCGAGGTCGCGCGCCGCGAAGGCCCGGTAGAAGGCCTCGTTGGCGAACAGGACGGCGTCGTGTTCCAAGGGCTCTAGGATCCGGCCGCGGACGCAAGCGGCTTCCCTGCAAACTGGGGCGATCGAGGGGACTCGAACCCCCAACCCCCGGGACCACAACCCGGTGCTCTAACCAATTGAGCTACGACCGCCATCCAGGGCCGTCGGTTTACGGCCAAGGGGGCGGCGGCGTCAAGAACGCGGTGGCGCGGCGGGGACAGGGATGGGGGCGGGCCGACG
>Ga0137403_10004272_pt1 | contig 16876 bp, 12 predicted proteins | sample CZOMad2_1_16fung_FD_122057 | JGI IMG/M metagenome (GOLD analysis project Ga0137403, IMG submission 122057) | Vadose zone soil fungal communities from Angelo Coast Range Reserve, California, USA - CZOMad2_1_16fungal (Hybrid Assembly) | ecosystem: Environmental > Terrestrial > Soil > Vadose zone...
AACACGAATCCGCCAGTCCGGCTCGGACCGTTTTCGGGTTTGCCTACGCCGATTTAACGACGGGCGAGTTCCGGTTGATGCAATTGAGGACGCAAGGCGGGCTGGCGGATGAACTGGCCCGCGTCGGGCCGTCGGAAATTTTGGTGAGCGAGGAACAGCGCGAAGTTTTCGCCTCGATCAAACATGCCCTGGCGCACGATAGCTACGCATTCTTGCCCGAACAGGCGACGTTTACATTATGCGAACATTTCAAAACCAAATCACTTGATGGTTTTGGCTGCGCGGAAATGCCGGCGGCGATCGGCGCCGCGGGGGCGATCATTCATTATCTCAAACATCAATTGCGTCGGAAGATTGATCATCTTTCGTCGTTACGCTGCGAATCGGCGAGTGATCACGTGGTTCTGGACGCAGCCACCCAGATAAATCTCGATCTGGTCGAATCACGCGGTGCCCGCGATACCAGTTTGCTGGCGGTGCTCGATCGCACGGTTACGCCAATGGGCGGGCGGAAATTGCGCAGTTGGATTTTGCAGCCCCTGCGTGATTTGCATGAACTGAACTGCCGGCAGCAGATGATTGCGGATCTGCTGCATGAATCCGATTTGCTGGGGTCGTTACGCAGCGCGCTCAAATCGATTCGCGACGTCGAGCGAGCTGCCGGACGGCTCTCGCAAGCTTCCGGAAACGCGCGTGATCTCGTTACCCTGAAAAATTCACTGCAACAAATTCCGGAATTGAAGGCGGAACTCGGCAAGCTGATCGAGCGGATCAATTTTGGTAGGGCAAGTTCTCTTGTAGAGGCAGGCGTGTCGCCTGCAACATTTTCTCAGGAGCAGCCGGCACGGCTGCCACTACAGACACAATTCCACCAATCGTTAGCAAATCGTTTGCAAGGCGAGATCGCGGAGATGCCGGAACTGGCCGCGAAACTGCAAGGTGCAGTGATGGACGATGCGCCGCTGGCCTTGAAAGAGGGTGGAATTTTTCGGGATGGCTTTGATGCCCAACTTGATGAGCTCCGAAATGCATCACGCGACGGCAAGAATTGGATAAACGCGCTGCAGGAGCGCGAAATTGCCGCGACCGGAATCAAATCACTGAAGGTGCGCTTCAACTCCGTCTTCGGTTATTTCATCGAAATTACGAAATCGAATCTGGCGAACGCGCCGGCGCATTACACCCGCAAGCAAACGACGGTCGGCGGCGAGCGCTTTATTACCCCGGAATTAAAGGAAATGGAGGCGAAAATTCTGGGCGCGGACGAGCGCGCGAGAAATCTGGAGTACTCACTTTTCCAGAAATTACGCGAGGAAACCCTAACGGAACTTGGACCGTTGCAAAAAACCGCGATTGCGATCGCGACTCTGGATGCGATTTGCTCGCTGGCAGAGACAGCGCGGTTGTTCCATTACTGCCGGCCGCAACTGGACGAGTCGCTCCGGCTAACAATTTGCGATGGCCGGCATCCGGTGCTCGATCAAAATCTGGTGGAAGAGAAATTCGTTCCTAACGATACCGAGCTTGATGGGGAAAAATTGCGACTCGCCATTATTACCGGGCCGAACATGGCAGGGAAATCGACCTACATCCGTCAGGTCGCGCTCATTGTATTAATGGCGCAGATCGGAAGTTTCGTGCCGGCGACCAGCGCCGAGATCGGTCTGGTTGATCGCATTTTCACGCGGGTGGGAGCGAGCGACGATCTTTCACGCGGGCAATCCACCTTCATGGTGGAGATGAACGAGACCGCCAACATCGTCAATAATGCGACCGAGCGCAGCCTCATTATCCTCGATGAAATCGGCCGCGGAACTTCGACGTTTGATGGTCTGTCTATTGCGTGGAGCGTGGCGGAATTTCTGCACGACAAGATCAAGGCGCGGACGCTTTTCGCGACCCATTATCACGAACTGACCAAGCTGGCGGTGGAGCGAAAAGGGGTGGTAAATTTCAATGTCGCGGTGCGGGAATGGAACGAGCAGATCATTTTTTTGCGCAAGATCATCCCCGGCGGTGCGGACAAGAGCTACGGAATTCAGGTGGCGCGCCTGGCCGGTCTGCCCAGGGAAATTTTAGATCGCGCCAAAGACATCCTTGCGCATTTGGAAAACCCGAATGGCGCAGTAGTTCACACAAAATCAAAACGAAAAAGATCGGCGCAAAACCTTCCTCAATCGCAAAAGCCGCAACTCGATTTGCTCTAGATTCGGCGCGCGCACCTGAGCATTTGTCGTGACGGTGGAGTGATGCTGAAATTATAGTCACGGCGACGCAATTATGGCAGTAAAGACCGAGAAAGAACTGAGTGAAGATCAGCGCGCGCATTGGCTAAAGGCGGTCGCGGCGATTGAGCTGCGCAATTTCGGCTACGCCATTTCCCTTTTGCAGGGAATTCTGAAACAGGAGCCACAGTTTCTCACCGGCCGCCAATTATTGCGCCGGACCGAGGTAACCCGATTTAAAGCGGCGAAGAAGAAATTTTTCAACGTCTCGACTGCATCGGTGGCGGTGATGAAAGCGCAGCGCGAAATGAGGAAGGATGCGAAGCGCGCGGTGGAATTGATCGAAAAAATTCTCGAAAACGAACCCTACAACAAACAGGCCAACCTGGCGCTAAAGGAGGCAGCGGTGGCGGCGGGATGGCTTGAGACCGGGGTCTTCGCGCTGCAAACATTGCTCGAACAGAACGCGCGAGATACCAAACTGCTGCATGAACTGGCGCGGCTTTATCACGAGCTGGGCGAGAGCGAGCGCGAGGTCGAGATTTACAATCGGATCAGCGCGATCGATCCGGCCGATGCCGCGGCGATGCGGCTGGGGAAGGATGCCTCGGCGCGCGATTCGATGAAGAGCGGGGGTTGGGCCGCAGCTGCGAGCTATCGTGATTTGATCAAGGACAAGGAAGCGGCGGTTTCGCTGGAACAGCAGAGCCGAATGCAGCTGACAGAAGAGTCGCTTGGCCGGCAAATCGCCGAGGTCTATGCGTTGCATGAGGCCGAGCCACAGAATATCGACATAGCGCGACGACTTGGCGCATTGAGCGAACAGAAAGATGATCTGGACGCGGCGATCGCATGGTACCGATACGCTTCGGATTTAACGCACGGGAGTGATCCGGGCTTAATTCGAAAAATTTCCGACCTGGGCGTGAAGGTGACCGAGCGCGAGATTGCGGCATTGGAAGAATCAATCGCGAACAATGCCGGCGATACCATGGTGCTCACGGAAAAGAATTCCGCATTGGCGGCCGCGAAAAAGCGGCGGGCGGAGATGTTGATCGAGGAGGCGCGGAAACGGGTGGAGCGCAATCCGACCGATCTGCAGTTTCGTTTTGAACTGGGTGAACATTTGATGAATGCGGGACATTTTCGTGAGGGCTTGCCGGAGTTGCAGCGCGCCCGACAGAATCCGAATGCACGTCTGAAGGCGATGAACGCGCTCGGGCGATGTTATCGCGAATTGGGAATGTTTGATCTGGCGGCCAGGCAACTGGAAGAAGCCGCGCGCGAGATCGCGACCATGGACGCAACAAAGAAGGAGATCGTTTACAATCTTGGACTGGTTTACGAGCGGATGGGTAACCGCGAGAAGTCACTTGCCTGCATGAAGCAAATTTACGAGGCGGACTACGGCTACAAAGACGTGGCAACGCGAGTGGAAAGTTCCTACGCGGCAGGGAGCTGAATTAAGCACTGGGATTGCAATTACGACCAGCTCCCGAGGGCGGTGCGAATCAGGTTTGCCGGGCTTTTAGTTCGGCGCCCTTAATCTTATCAAAACCTATGAAAAATAAGTTTTCCATAAATATTCGATTCATCACTGGCCTAATTACCATTGCTTGCATCGGTCTGAGTGGAGCGGCTTTGGCCCAAAATCCTAAATCAAAGTCCGATAGCAACAGTAACAAGGCTAAAGCCAGCACGCTGAGTTCTGCTGACAAGGCTTTCATCAAAGATGCGGCCAAAGGCGGAATGATGGAAGTGGCGATGGGTCGTGTGGCAGAGAAGAACGCGAGCGATAGCGAAGTAAAAAACTTTGGAGCTCGGATGGTGAAGGACCACAGCAAGGCGAACGAAGATTTGAAGGCGATCGCCAAGGAAGAAAATGTTGGGTGGCCGGCGGAAAAGGAAGCGGGCAAGTGGACGTCGGACAAGGATTATATGGATGCGATGGTGAAAGATCATGAAAAAGATCTGGCCGCATTCGAAAAGGAGGCGAAAGACGGGAGCGATCCGAAAGTGAAAAGTTTCGCCGACAAAACCGCCAAGACAGTGCGAGAGCATCTGGAAATGGCGAAAGAGATTGATGGCAAGTTGAAATAGTATTGTTGGTGTTTGTTGCTGCAAAACGGTGCGTCGACAAGGCGCGCCGTTTTCTTGTAATTGGCGGTTTGCGCGCTTGGCGCGGTTATCTTTCGCTCTAGACTTCGGAAGCGATGTTGCCGCAATCTTCCACCGTCGGAAATTTCGAGCCGAAGTTTTATACCGGCGGCGGGACGCGATTTTATCTTCCGCTTTTGCACGATATCATGGCGCTGGAGAAGCCGGCGTTGGTCGTCGCCCTTTGCCTGGCCGACGCGCAGGCGCACCTGAGTTTTTGTCAAACTGCGGCGCAGCAAAATATTTTATCGCGCTGTGCCGCGATCCGGCGGGCGACGTCTGCATGGTGACGCGCAAAGACATTTTCTCCGATCTCGATGGCTTCGATGAGAATCTCCCCGGAAATTTCAACGACGTTGATTTTTGTCTGCGTCTGCGTGAACGCGGTTGGCTCATTGTCTGGACACCATATGCAAATTTGATTCACCAGGAGTCCGCGACGCGCGGTCACGATGCCCATGCGAGAGATCGAGAGCGATTGTTCCGCGAAGCCAGTTACATGGAGAAAAAATGGAGCGCGCAAATTCTGCGCGATCCGTATTACAGCCCAAACTTGTCGCTTCATTCGCGCGGTTTTGATCTTGCCTTTCCGCCCAGGTGGGAAAATGAAGTCGCAATAACTGAAGCGGACTGAACGATGCGCAAGACGAAAATCATTTGCACGCTCGGCCCAGCGAGCGAGAAACCGGAAACGCTGCGGCAGTTGGTGCAGGAAGGCGCGAATGTTTTCCGGCTCAACATGAGTCATGCGCAGCATGATTGGGCGCGCGAGATCATCGCGCGAATTCGCGCTATCGCGGAGGAACTTGGCCGTTCCGTCGCCATTCTCATGGACACGCAAGGCCCAGCCATTCGCACCGGCGATCTCAAGACTGAATTGCATCTCAAACCCGGCGACATCCTCGAATTCACCGTCCGCGGAGCCAAGAGCGAAGAAGCCTACTCGGTGGATGTGAACTACGATGGATTGATCAACGACATCAACGAGGGCGACGCCGTTCTGGTTGATAACGGCGTCATTCATCTCCTCGTGCTGGAGAAACGGGAGAACCGCATTCGTTGCAAAGTGATTACGCCGGGAACGCTGGGGTCGCGGCGCCACATTAACCTACCGGGTGTGCGAGTGAACTTGCCGCCGCTGACGCAAAAAGATCTCGGAGATGTCGCACTGGGGGTCGAAATGAACGTGGACTTCGTCGCCTTGAGCTTCGTGCGTCAGCGGAGCGATCTGGAGGAGTTGCGGGAACTACTCACGCAAAAAGGCAGCAAAGCCCAAGTGGTGGCGAAGATCGAAGATCAGTCCGCCGTCCGCTTGATCCACGAGATCATCGCTGCGGCCGATGCCATCATGGTGGCGCGGGGCGATCTCGGGATCGAATGCCCAATCGAAGAGTTGCCGATTATTCAGCGAAAAATTGTGAAACTTTGCGCGCGTCTTGGGAAACCGGTGGTGGTTGCGACACACATGCTGGAATCGATGATCCACAATCCCCTTCCGACCCGCGCAGAAATTACCGATGTCGCTAACGCAGTTTTCGAGCAGGCCGATGCCATCATGTTGAGTGGAGAAACCAGCGTCGGAGATTATCCGGTGGAATGTGTGCGCATTTTGAATCGAGTGGCGCTGCGGATTGAGCGCAGCGGGGGCGCCGGTTACGCCAAAGCAGCCGTGCTGGAAGATGTGCGACAAAAAACTGTCGCATCGGCGATCGTGCTGGCAAACTCGCTCACGCGAGCGCGGATCATCGTGTTTACCCGGCACGGCACAATGGCTCGTAATACTGCGAATCTGCGTCCGGAAAACGCCACGATTTTTGCCTTCACTCCGAGCGAGGAAGTGCGACGCCAACTCGCGCTTTGTTGGGGAACGTATCCAGTGCGGATAAAATTTTCGGATGATCCTAACGCCACCATCGAAGTAGCCGAGAAATATCTGCGCGACGCGGGACTGACTTCGCCGGGCGACAATCTGGTGATTATCAGCGACCTGCGCGCAGGCGATACCTTGGTGGACACCGTGCAATTACGAACAGCGCGGTAAATAAAATGTCATCCCTCGCGTAGCGAGGGACCTCCCCAAAGGTCGCGTGTCATCGGACAATCGTGAGGTTCCTCGGTCCGAGCCGGACTGGCATTGTCTGCACGGCTCCGAATGACAGCGCGCGGAGAACGGAACACAGACCTGAGGTCTGTGCGCCACACAGGTCTATGACCTGTGTTTCCCAGACGAAAAGAAAAAACGCGCGGATCGCGCCGCGCGTTTTTCCTAATACTTGTTAGTAGCTCTTACGCCTCGACCGGCATCTCGAGATCGATGTCGATCGGCCGCTCTTTTTTCGCCAGGGCGCGACGCAATTTCGACAACGCAATGTTCTGCAACTGCCGAATGCGCTCGCGCGTTACCCCAAATTTTTTCCCAACTTCTTCCAGCGTCTTCGGCTTGCCGCCGTCGAGCCCGAAGCGCGAGAAAATAATTTTGCGTTCGCGATCGTCCAGTACTTCGAGAAGACCGCCCACCTCGTTGCGCAGGTTTTTGTCGCGCAACAATTCGAACGGCGTCATCGCTTCTTCGTCGCCGACGATTTCACCGAACTCGGTCGAATCGTCATCGCTGATTGGCGCGTCTAACGATGCGGGCCGGATCGAGACCGTTTTCAATTGCGAAACTTTTCCCGCAGCAATTCCGATTTCTTCACCGAGTTCGTCGTCGGTCGGTTCGCGGCCCAGCTCCTCGCTCATTTGCAAGGAGACGCGTCGCATCTTGGAAATTTTGTCCACCAGATGCACCGGCAGGCGAATGGTCTTCGATTGATTGGCGAGTGCGCGTTTGATTGATTGCTTGATCCACCACGCAGCGTAGGTGGAAAGTTTTCCACCCTTCGCCGGATCGAAGCGCTCGACCGCTTTCATCAGCCCGATGTTTCCCTCCGAGATTAAATCGAGCAGCGGCAATCCAAGATTCGCGTAGTCGTGCGCGATCTTAACGACCAGGCGCAAATTCGAACGAATCATCAGCGCGCGAGCTTCCTTGTCGCCACGCTTAATTTTGGCGGCGAGGTCAATCTCCTGTTGGGGAGTGAGCAGAGGGATTTGCCCGATCTCACGCAGGTAAATCTTTATTCCAGTATCGCTATCTTCAGCAGCCATAAAACTTCTCTTCATGAACGTGAAAGGGGGGTACGGTATACATGCTCCGACTATTTAGGTTTCGCCGGCATTCCTTAGTCGCAGCATTTATCACGCGCGAAAGTCGTTAACAAGGTTAAATATTCGCAGTTCTGACATTTGCCGGATGTGTTTTGTTCAAATAACGTTTTCTCACTCAGTATCAGGCATTTACCGGCTATGGAAATTTTAGAATCCGTGCGATTTTTGACCGCGGAGCAAGCGACCACAACTTTGCTCCAGTCGCCGAACAAAAACGCGCCAAAAATTCCCGCTTCGCCGCTTCGATTTTTCGCAGCCGCGCCAAAACCGCGCGCGGGGACCTATATATATAACGTTAAATAACGCGCGTGGGTCATCCCGAGACGCGAAGACGTCGAGGGACCCCACGAGCGGGCAATTGGGCCCCAAACAACCTCGTGTGATCCACTAGCTCGGGCGAGGTCCCTCGCGTGCGCTCGGGATGACAGGCATGCGACGGGGCGTACTGTCAGACTGGGAAGGCCTCTCTTTCGCCCGCGCTTTCACTGAAAATGGGATTTGCCCCTTTTCGCGAGAAAATTTCTCTGCCAACCTCGCGCAGATGTTCGCCAAAATTTATTCCGCCGCCGTTTTCGGCGTTGATGCTTACGAAGTCGAGATCGAAGTGAACTCGGCCGGCGGATTGCCTGTGATAGTCGTTGTTGGATTGCCCGATGCCGCGGTCAAGGAAAGCAAAGACCGCGTCACGACTGCCATTACCAACAGCGGATACTATTGGCCGCGCGGACGCACGACGGTGAACCTGGCGCCCGCCGATATCAAAAAAGAAGGACCGAGTTTCGATCTGCCGATCGCATTGGGTATGATCGCCTGCAGCCAGGAAACAGACACGGCGGCGTTTGCTCAATACAGTTTCGTCGGCGAGCTGGCGCTCGATGGCGCGGTGCGCGCGGTGAAAGGAGTTTTGCCGGTGGCGATTGAAGCGCGGAAACGCGGAAAGAAAGCGCTCTTTGTTCCGGCAGCGAACGCGCAGGAGGCCGCAATGGTGAAGGGAATTGCCGTTTATGGCGTGCGCAATTTACGGGAAACATTTTCGTTTCTTTGCGGCGAATGCACCCTTCAGCCCACCCGCGGCGATCTCGATAAATTCTTCGCGAGCCATCAAAGCTACGACGTCGATTTCGCGGATGTGAAGGGACAAGGGCACGTAAAGCGCGCGCTGGAAGTGGCCGTTGCCGGCGGTCACAACATTCTTCTGGTCGGGCCGCCGGGCTCGGGCAAATCGATGTTGTCGAAACGCATTGCTACGGTCATTCCACCGATGTCGCTGGAGGAAGCGATTGAGACGACGAAGATCCACAGCATCGCCGGATTACTCACGCCGGAACAATCATTCGTGCCGACGCGCCCTTTCCGTTCGCCTCATCATACGATTAGCGATATCGGGCTGCTCGGCGGTGGGGCTATTCCGAACCCCGGTGAAGTCAGCCTCGCGCACAACGGCGTGCTCTTTCTCGACGAGCTACCGGAATTTCATCGTTCCACTTTGGAAGTGATGCGTCAGCCACTGGAGGATGGACGCGTTACCGTTTCACGAGCCGCTGGCACCGTTACTTTCCCGAGCGAATTCATGCTGGTGGCGGCGATGAACCCGTGCCCGTGTGGTTACTTCGGCGATTTGAAACGCGAGTGCCGCTGTGGGCCGAGTCAGGTGCAACGATATCGGCAGCGCATTTCCGGACCGTTGCTCGATCGGATCGATCTCCACATCGAAGTGCCATCGATTGAGTACCGTGATATGGCGAGCCAACGGTCGGAGGAACCTTCCAGTGCAATTCGTGAGCGGGTATCCGCTGCGCGCAATAGGCAGCAGGCGCGATTTGCTAACGATTCCAAGACGAACTGCAATGCGCGCATGGGAACGAAGCATCTGAAACAATGGTGCAAATTGGATTCCGACTCGCAGGAATTGATCCGAGTGGCCATGACCGAGTTAAATCTTAGCGCCCGCGCCTACGATCGCATTCTCAAGGTCGCCCGCACCATCGCCGACCTCGCTTCCACCGAAGACATCACCGCCGAACACGTGAGCGAGGCAATCCAGTATCGCAGTTTCGATCGCACATTGTGGGTCTGAATTTTCCTGCTGCGTTGGGTAGGAAGCATTTGCAAAGGAAGGGTGTGCTGGAATTGTGAAGGGTGTCAGTCCTACACCCGCACTTTTACCAGAGCACACCTGACAGCGCGGTAACGACAGCGGCTAGGACAAAATATGCCAAACCGATCTGTTATTCCCCGTTCTTAAAATATGTGTTCATTCACATTCCGAAGTGTGCTGGAAGCAGTATTCACCGCGCTTTGGGCGTCTTGCACGCGCAGCGTTCGTGGCCGGTCGGGAAACCCAAATATCATAAGCATGCCAAGGCCACAAAGGTGCGTGAAGTCCTCGGGCCAGCCTGGAACGAATGTTTTAAATTCGCTTTCATTCGCAATCCCTGGGACCTGATGGTCTCCTCCTATCATTGGTGGTTGACCTATGCAGAAATATTTCCGGCTTTGCATAAAGACATCGCCCGGATTCGAGAAATGGGCTCTTTTTCTGTCTTCATTCGCTCTGAATTCGGTCGTTCCATGCTCAACGAACACCGCGGCGGCGATTTGACGGAATGGATTTCCGACGGCGACGAGATCATAGTTGATTTTGTCGCTCGTTACGAAACCCTGAATGAAGATTGGAGCAAGGTATGCCGGGCTCTTAAGGTCCCGCCTCTCCCGTTGGGACGAGAAAACCAGGTTGTCCGTCAGGATTACCGGGGCTTTTATGATGACGAGTCGAGGGAGCTTGTGGCGAATCGCTTTCGCCGCACGATTGAGCTATTCGGTTATCGTTTCGATTGCTAGAAGTGGCTTCCGAAAAAAGGATCCGGTTTCGAGTAGTAGCCTGGCAAGTTGCATCCAGGTTTTCGGAAAAGGATTGTTTCCCAGATGATGATTCCACCGCGTGTCAGCGTCATTATCACGTCTTATAACCAGCAGGAGTATTTAAGGGAAGCTATCGAAAGCGCCATTGATCAAACGGTGGCTGCTTTCGAAATCATTGTTGCGGACGATCATTCGACAAAAGACGGTTCAATCGAAACCATTCGTGAATATGCGGCGCGGTACCCCGGATTGGTTCGCGGTCTTTTCCAGGAAGAAAACGTTGGTATTCCGAAAAACAGGAATAGCGCGTTGCGGATGGTCAAAGGGGATCATGTCGCGATCTTGGACGGCGATGATCGTCTATTGCCAAGATTCATCGAGCGGCATGGGGCTGCGCTGACAGCAACCCCGCAAGCCCACGTCAGTTACAGTAATCGCTACGATATTAATCAACTTGGCGAGCGGCGCTCGCACGATCACGGCCCGCAACCCTCGGGCGGCGTCCTCGCCTACATCGCCCGTGGTCGCAAAGGTATTCTGCGCTCGATGGTGGCGAAGTACGACCTGGTGAAGGAGGCGGGATTTCTCGATGAAAACCATTATCATTACGATGGTTTTATCCTGACTTTGCGTCTGGCGAAATTGACTCCGTTTGTTTATCTGCCCGATCCGCTGATGGAAAAACGTGAGCACGCCGGAGGCACTTCCAAAGGAATTTCGTTTTTGGAAAAAGAGCGGTGTTTTCAGGGCGTGCTCGCGGAGGTCATGCGAGTCACCGACGAGTTACCGGAAAAGGACAAGCGCACCATCAGGGAAAACTGGCTGGAAAAGATTTTGGAGCTGTCTGTTAAAGCGAAGATGGAACAGGGTGATTGGTCGGGGGCATGGATGGAAATCGCGCGTCGGTTAGCGAGGGATCCGCGTCGGATAAAGGCGAGTTTAAAAATGGCGCGCAATATACTGTCTCGAGCGGGACATACATGATCCTGCATCTCCGATCTACTTCTGGATGGAAACGTGTGCGTCCACGAAAGTGAAACGATCCAGAACCGCGCTTTCGACCGCACATTTGTCGGTGTAAGCATGTTGGTTAATAATGCAAAAAGTGGGAACTGGTGCCGTTGCCCTCGCCCAGTTTCAGTTCAAGGTGTGCGCGAATGAAAGTTGTTCCCAAGTGGTTTCCAGACTTGCGGCAGATTGTGCCGCGTTTTGCGACAAAGGAATTTCGTTACATTCCCATCGTCTGTGAAATTCGGTCTTATCAGGAATATGAATTGGGTTACCGCAAGCTCGCGACTACTTTGGGGCGCATAAGTAGCAAACCTGCACCGCGGGAGGTGGAACTTCTCCGTTTACTGATAGATCGAAGAGCTAACCCTGTCGGATCCCTTGGCCTCGCGGACTGCCTGTTCATGACAGCTTTTGTAAGCATTATTCGCCCGCGCCGCATGATAGAAATTGGGACGGGCAGCGGGTTCTCCAGTGCTGTTTTAGCCTGTGCCATCGACCCTCAAGGAGCAAATTCATGTAAGCCTTGCGTCGATACGCTGGATGCGCACGCGACATATTTTGGAGACAGAGAACTGCCAGTGGGATTTGAAATTCCGCGCTTAATTGGTGAATTTCCCGGGTCGGTTCGGGTGCACGCCCCACGCCAGTCCGATTATATCCGAAACCTGGCATCTCCGAATGAGCTAGAGATGGCCTTTATTGATGCCAACCACCAACACCCATGCCCTCTGCTGGATCTTCTGCGGATTGTTCCGTACGTTCGCAGTGCTGGATGGATTCTCCTTCACGACATCCGCCTCGGAACATTGGTGGAGGAGTCCCGAAAAAATGGAGTCCCAGTTGCTTATGAGGCAGTGTTCGGGGCAGAATGGCTGTTTGAGGAGTGGCCGTGGACCAAAATTGACGGCGGAAATATCGGCGCAGTGCAGCTGCCAATGGAGCGGAAAGCGATCTGGGGCCCGATGCGAAGGTTGATGAAGCGGCCGTTTGAAGTATGCGAACAAAGTTACCGCCCTCTGCGTGACGAAGTAGGTAAGGCTGCACGAATGTTATCTTGAAAGTTTCTGCAGCGTAAGGATGACAGTTGCAGCCGATGTTTGCCCCCGTTCCGACCCCTGCCGCGGCACGGCAACACACTCGACTCCGCTAAGGGGAGGCGTCGCGCCGCGGCTACAGGGATTCATTCCATCTTAATTGTTGTCCACTGGGACTGCCAAATACGCAATTAACGCGCCCGTAGTTGGGTCGACAGCTCTACCTGTAATCTCTCCCTTGTCATTTACGTCTTTTGCCAGTGCGAGAAAGGCAGAATAGTCGCCTTTGAGATCATTGAGATCTGTGGGGTAGGCACCGTGATCCCATACAACGGCACGACAATCAGTCTGCTCGGCGTCGCATGAGACACCGACTACCTGGCGACGTTCGTTAATACCATAAGCCTCGCTGTCTACATGTTGCGGTGTGCGTCCTTTCAAAGGCTTCAGCGGTCGGAGGCCGTCCTCCCGAGTCCACACGAAAGCGTGTAAGACGTCGCCTTCAACAAATGCCGGGTCGCCGGCAAACCCGACGATGTCGCCGTGTTGATTGATTGCCGTTGGAGTATTCCACCAGGCAGCTGGGAAGGTGCCAAGATCAGTGACCCCACCGTTCTCCCAAAGCACGGCATGCTTGGCCGTATGTCTTCCGACGGCCTGGTCACAGATGCCCGAAATGCCCACGATTTGACCATTGTCGTTGATCGCCGTGGCGGCTCCAGAAGTGTCGCCGGGAATCAAAGGGAGGTCGTGGATCTGATCTGGCGGACCCAAAGTCCACACCGCTGGGCGAAACTGGAGGACTTGCGTGCAGCAACACGTGGGGTCATGAAAACCATTCTCCGCCCACCCGACTACCTGACCCAAGTTATTGGCTCCGGTAGCAAAACCGTTGTTTCCACCCGGAAAATTGGGCAGTCCTCTCATCTGACCCTGTTGCCAAACGAACCCGAGATTGATATAGCCAACGTTGTGGGGCGGACTGTAGAAAGCCGCGCTACTCCAGTTCTCAGCGTTCGGCTCCGGCGTCGTGGCAGTTTGGGAAATACCCACAATGATTCCCGCGGTATTTTTCACGTTCCACGTGACACTGCTGTTTGGTCCGCCGAGGGTGTAGAGGTCAGTTAGCGAACCGTTTCGCCACAGCATAGCGTGCCGGTTCCTATCCGGTAGTCTGGAATAGCCTGCCACCCAGCTCTGGTCATTAATGCTGTTTCCCCCGCTACTCGTTCCGCCGAGTGAAGGGAGAGTGGATACGTGGTATTGCGTGTCTGGTTTCGCCTTTGTCTGCGTCTGTGCCGTGGCGTTCTGGGCAAAGACAAGAGCCACGCCGCCGAGCGCGGCCAGGATGATGAGCAAGAGAATCCATCCTCTGTAACCATCGTTTACGGCATAGTGAGCCGAATACGGCCCACGGTCTCTGCCCACAGAGGGGGATTGGGAGTTAAGGATTGGTTTTTGTGTGGTCATAAATATTTTCTCAGTTAATGAATTGTTTACTGAGTATCTTTTAGCGGCTGGTTCTGGATTCAGAAAGAGCCACTTCCCGCGTTCGACCTAGACCACTTCTGCCGATGCAGGCGGCAGGATTTTAAGACGTTGAATCGCTAAAACGTTATTCTCGACAACGTTGACGACTTCTAAATTCTAGGGCAACCGCGCCGGTTGCCGTTCCTCAGATTGGCAGGCGACGCGTCTGTCCTACAACCAGCGAGAGATAGCTTTCCCGAGGCAGATGACAAAACGGCTGTGCCTTCAGCTACTACTTTTTTTCTTTCGTAGTTTCGGCCGAGGGGCGAGAAGCCCTTAGTTTAAGTGCAGAAGCGAACTTGACGAGGCCTTCGCGAATTTGTGCGCGAGACCAGGCTGCGAAGCCGAAGGTAAGCGCAGGATCCAGTTCCGCTTTCATGAAACATGAGGACAGCGGCGACGGCCGGATACCAATTTCCGCGCAAACCCGCGTGATGAACGGTAGATCTGTTTTCCGCCGCAACCAGGCGACGAAATGTAACCCAGCTTCCGGAACTTCCAGGATAAAGTAATCGTTTAACGATTTATTGAATTGGTCGATAAAGAAGTCTCTTCGATCGGAATAGAGTTTGCGCATGCGTTTGATGTGGCTCAGGAAATATCCCTCGGTCAGGAACCGCGCGAGCGTCGCTTGATCGATCGCGGGCGAATGTTGATCCGTGACCGCACGGATCTTGATCATTGGCTCTACTAACTGCTCTGGCGCTAAAATATAACCGAGGCGCAGGGATGGATAGAGGATCTTGCTCATTGTCCCGGCGTAGATTACGCGGCCGGAGTTATCGAGTCCCTGCAAGCATGGGAGCGGGGGACCAGTAAAACGAAACTCCGAGTTATGATCGTCCTCGAAAATGTAGGCGTCGCGGTCGCGCGCGAAATCGATGAGCGCGGTCCTGCGCGCGAGACTCATCGTCATGCCGAGTGGGAATTGATGGGAAGGCGTGACGTAAATAATTTTTGGCGCCGCCTGTTTCGACGGCCGTGCGATCACGATTCCTTCCCGATCCACTGGTCGCGGAACTACCGAAGCGCCGGCGAAACCAAAAGCGCGGCGGGCCTGGTAGAATCCCGGATCCTCGATCCACGCGACCTCGCCCCGATTTACCAGCGCCATCGCGCTGATCATCATCGCCTGCTGCGTTCCAGCAGTGATAATGATCTGGTCCGGGTGACAGCGCGCGCCTCTGTAGTCACACAAATAGGCTGCGATCACTTTGCGCAGGTCGGGGTCGCCGCGGCTCGATGCGTACTCCAGCAAATGGGCTCCCTTTCTTGCAAGCACTTGTGCTCGCAGTCGTTCCCAGACTTCTATGGGGAATTCGTCGAGGGCTGGGCAGGCAGGTACAAAGGAAACACCAGGCGGTCCGGCGATCCCGAAATCAAACTGTTTTCCCGCCCGTTTATCCGGGATGTTTTTTACCCGGTTGGAAAGGCGGGGCGGACGCTCGATCAGCAGTTGCGTCTTGGGCCGGCGCGGGCTCAGAAAAGTTTCAGGCAGTGAATCGGCGACGAACGTGCCCGATCCGATTCTGGTTCGAAGGTAACCTTCCCCATGAAGCTTTTCCAAGGCGAGGTTGACGGTGAGTCGCGAGATCCCCAGGTCAGCCGCAAGCGCGCGAGAGGAGGGAAGACGCGAGGAGTTATGGTTAAAACTGCCTGAGACTAATTCATCGCGAATTTGCCGATAAAGTTGCTGATGCAGCGGTTCAGCTGAATTCCGGACCAGTCGAATCATTTCGAAAGCGATGATTGAACGCCGCCGCCGCTTTTTTGTGCCTGCTTTATTTACCACCGGTTTCAAAACGTAAGTTACTATTAGACGTTAGAGTGACCTTTTTGCCTAACAGCGAAGTGCAACGCCGCTGGGCGCAGAGACTGAAAAGTCTGTGTTCCGGTTCCATTTGCAGGAAGGTGCGCATTCGATCAATAACTTTATAAAGTGGTCTGGTCCTTCTGGCGCAAGTGGACTGTTGACACTTTAGCACAGGGCGAGAGCTTTTCGCGCAATGCAAGATCAAACTCCATGTACGGATTACCAGAAAACGAAAGGTCTGATCTACTTCGCGCGCATGCTGGACAAGATCAGGCTCAATGCTGCCGGCAAACTCGCGCCCGGATATTTTTGCGGAGTGGAAGATCCAACCTTCTTCGATGCGCGCTGCACCAGGTTGTTGGGAGTTGGTTATGATAAGCTGGTAGAGCGAACGCTTGAGGGCGGGTCGGATGAGGAGATCCTGGAGTGGTGTTTTGCCAACGGCAGAAAACCCGGCGAAGAAGAAATTGCGATCTGGAATGCGTTCCTCGCCAAACGCGGATGGCGGGATGAAGGCAACGCTGACTTAATGGAGGCGAAAAAGCGAGCGGGTTGGGAAGATCGCGACGATATCCAAACCTGGATAGACCTGCATGATGCTGAAGAAGGACGGAAGCCGAGACGGTTTATTTCTGCCTAGAAAATCTCGTTAGAGGGAGAGTCCCGGCAGCTTGTGCGCTGATTGCCAAGGCGCCAGAGGGCTGGCGCAATCCACGACGTTTCACGAATGTAAGGGTTCGAACGTGCGCCAGCTTTTGGACTGTGCGCCGTCTTCTGCCGCTTTTCTTTTGGCATGTCGGGGATCTGATGCCGGATCGTTAAAGCAGCGAAGTGTTGAAGCGATTAAGAGCGTTGGCCATTAAAACATGGCAGCTGGAACACAGACTTTCCAGTCTGTGCGCCCAGCGGAGTTGGATTCCGCTGCGAGCAAAAAGGCAAGCGGACAAAATGTCCGCTTGCCGCACAGGCCTCAGGCCTGTGTTCCTGCGACAGATCACGCGCTAAGTTAAGACGATGAAGCCTTTGGCGGATTCCAT
>Ga0137403_10004275_pt1 | contig 16873 bp, 13 predicted proteins | sample CZOMad2_1_16fung_FD_122057 | JGI IMG/M metagenome (GOLD analysis project Ga0137403, IMG submission 122057) | Vadose zone soil fungal communities from Angelo Coast Range Reserve, California, USA - CZOMad2_1_16fungal (Hybrid Assembly) | ecosystem: Environmental > Terrestrial > Soil > Vadose zone...
TGAAGAAAATTGCCATGCTGGCGGCGATCGCGAAGATTTTCATAATCAGAAATCCCGCCAGCCTGAGAACAAAGGCAGCGTGCCCATGCAAGGACGATTCCAGCAGGGCCACGTTGCCGGCAGTGAGCGCAATGGAGAGCAAGGCCAGGATGCCGCAACTACACGCCAGCGCGAGCGCGATGAGCTGATTTCCGAGATAGGAACGATTATTTGCGAACTTCCAAATACGATTCAGTGCCACCTCAAGCGGCATGAAGATTCCAGTGGAGGTAATAAGAAGAATCACAAGAGAGACGATCTGGGCGCGATGGCGCGCGCCCACCAGAGCATTTAAATTCCGGATCACGAATTCCTGGCCGGCGGGAAGAAAGTCCCGCAGCAGTTGAAGCACGGTTTCGTACATGACGGTGGAATGGAATACGCGACGGATGATCGTCATGAGCAAAAGCACGAAAGGGAAGAATGACAGGATGGCGTTGGCGGCAACTGAGAAAGCAAACGTATGTACCTCGGTGCGTAACAAATATTTCACCGTGGATAGCACCAGCCCGAAACGGGAATTGTGTGCCGGCCAGGTGGCCGGGGCCGACTTAGCGGAAGCCGAAAGGCGGTGACGATTTAGCATTTTGTTCCCATGCTATCAAATAGTTGCGGGCCTTCTTTTAAGTATCACTCCCAATTTGAGACGAGAGCCGCACGCGGCTGTGTTTCCACCTCGTGAAAATGGCTTAACTGAAACGTTTCACTCCGCACTTTTATCTTCTTGCCAGAATGTATGTTCCTGAATATTATCTTCTGCTCGTTGCTGAAATTTAGCAGTGAGATGTAGGTTGCGGTTGATCTTTTGTGTCTCGCTGTCAAAAACTCGCGCCAACCAGGACGGGCTCCGGAGCTTTGCGCCGCACATTCCAGTGTGGGCGCAAGACTCAAGGTGCCTTTCTTGTTGCGGGAGTTGGGAGCCACGGACTTCAACTGGGTTGTGCTTCCGCGTTCTTTAAGGGGGGTTGTTGAAGCAAGAGCTTCGCGAAGAATCGGAAGTTAATCTACCGAGAAGCGAAAGGAGTAATTTGTGAGAGAGAAGGGCACAGTAAAGTGGTTCAACGGAGCGAAAGGCTATGGTTTCATTCAGCGCTCTACCGGGGAAGACGTTTTCGTCCATTTTTCGGCCATCCAGGAAAATGGGTATCGCACACTCAATGAGGGCGAAACGGTGGAGTTCGATCTGCTGAAAGGTCCCAAGGGCTTCCAGGCCGCGAACGTTGTCCGCGTGTAAGCAGCTCCAAGAAACCACAATCGGCACCCTCTCAGCTTCCCCTGAGAGGGTTTTTAACAGCAGGCAGGACTTTCTCCCGATAAACTTATACGTTTTGTCATTCCGAACCGCTTTAGCGGTGAGGAATCTGCTGCCGCTAGTTTTTCGCAGCCTGTAAGAGCTAGCCGCTAACACTGCTTTACTGGATCTCCAGCGACACCAGGTCTCCGTCGGCTTTTCCGCCGGCTCTGTAGTTGATCGCGACGGAGCGGTCTTTCCAATCGCAAGAGAATTCGTCGGCGCCGATCATGGTGATGGATTTGTAGTCCTCGGAGCGGAGTTTCAGAGTCTTCTTGCCGGCGACAACAGTTAAAACCGCGATGGGTTCCTGTGCGCAATCCACGCTCACGAGTTTGCCTTTCAGGAACTGCACTTTTCGTTTATCAATTTGTGACGCCGCTGGCCCTCTAAGTTCGTGCTCGCTGCTAGGTTCTTCGCCGGTATCTGCCGTTTCCTGCTTGTTGTGTCTTGGTTCGTCTGGAAGCTTTGGCGGCGCTGAGGTCGCCTCGGGTTGCGGCAGCACGCCGTATTTCTTTAGCGTAGGCAGGTTTTCCAGATTTTTCTTTGCTGCCTGCGCAACCTGCGGATTTTGACTAGTCTTCAGGTTCTCAAGCAGGGCCGCGGCGTCATCCCATTGCTTGGCTGCCATGTAGACTCGAGCCATATTCAGCGGATACGTCTGATTGCGCGGGCTCAGCTGTGTGGCGGTTTTCATCGCCTCCATCGCAGAGCGAATTCCACCTCCCTCAAGTCGCGCCATTGCGAGCAAGTTGTAGGCCTCGGCGAAATCGGGATCCCAGTCGAGGACGGCGCGAAGATCCTGAATCATGTTTGCCAGACCACGAAAAGATTCGCCATTCCCCTGTCGCTGACGGTATTTAACGAGCGCCTTGTAGTAATGCAGCCAAGGATCACGGTCATCAAGCTCTGTCGCCTTGTCTAATTCTTCTGTGGCTTGATCGAATTCCTTCTTCTCCATGTGATCCCAAGCCAAAGCACGATGTGCGACGGCATTCTCCAACCTCGGCTGGCCTATGATCGATTGAAGTTCCTTCACAGCCTGCTCGCGGTGCTCGGGCAGGCGCAATGCCGCTTCGGCGAGGAATGCCTGCGCGTCTGCTTCTGAAACGGGCTGGACGCTTGCGCCGATTTCTTCAGGGCCAACCACCGAGAACTGATAAATCTCGCCGCTAGCATTTGTGGTTCCGGGGCGATTGGCGGCGTCTTCAGCCTGGAACAGCGGGGCGAGAGAGCGGAAATAATCCTTTACTGCTTGCTCCAGTTGCGAGGAACTCATTCCGTAGGCCTGCTGGATGGCTTGTTCGACTGGCATTTTCTGGTTCTGCGCCAGACCGAAGTACGTTCCCGTTTCCGACAGCTTGTTTTTATTGAGCAGGTAATGCATCACGATCCACGACTCGGCATAGAAGAGCGTATTGTGAGAGCCTTCCTGATAATTGGCCGTGTCGTGACGCATGGTGAACAAATCAGGAATCGTCAGCCATACTGGAGCGCTGAGCAGCGCGGTCAGCGACTTCGGAGGGTTGCGAACCTCAGTCTGGTTGCCGATCAGATCCTCCCGCCAGGAGAGATTCAGCTCCGGGTCGCTGCCCATCTGTGCCTGTTTGTTCTCCAGACGGAGGCTGGAAAAATATTCGGCGAAGCCTTCATCGAACCACCCTGGAGTGGGCGGATAATTGTAGTTCAGCAGCAGGTGAGCAAATTGATGGGAAATGGCGCGCCAACTGTCATCGGCAAATAGGTCCAGTACGATGTAGTTGCGATCGTCACCAGCAAGAAAGAAGCCCGGAGCAGAAATTGGCTGGTTGTGAACAAAAGGCGCGAGCTGAACGTATTCCTTGTCACTCTTGACTGCGATGATCTCGAGCGGTTCGGGCATTCTGACGCGGGTCTTCATGAGAAGCTGAGCGAACACAGCGCGCATCTGCTCGAAGCGCAGGATTACTTCGCGGCCTCGTTTCTCTCCGGCATCGGTGAGAACAGAAAAATGACTGGAGCTGACGCGAATCCACGGTGCTTCAGCGGCGTGGGCAGAGATCGTGCAGAAAAGCAGGAATGCTAGAACAACGCTGCGGAGCATAGTTACGCCGAAAGAATGGAATAAAGTTGATGCTAACACGATGGAGTAGCGCCGTCGTCTCGCCGGCTGTCCGGGCGGGCGTCCGCGCCCGCCCCAAAGATCGACAAAGCGAAGATCGACAAAAAACAATGGCCTCCGGTTCTCGACCACGGAGGCCATCTTCACCCTCTACTTACCCACTTTCGGCTGGCGGCGTGAGCCAGCCCAGAGGGTACCCCGAACCTTAAACCCTACTCTGGTTAGAACAGAAGCGTAGTGAGTTGGTTGCCTGTAAACAGCGCAGATAGGCGCTGGCGTTCTCGGCCGTGCGGACGCGCTTTTATTGGCGAACATTCGTAGCTGCAACGAAAGAGGCCCAACGAAAACGCATACGATTTTGAGGCTTTTGCCTGATCGAACGTAAACCCTCTGCGGAAAAAAGTGGGCCAGATCCCTATTTGATCGGGCGCAGACGGTAGTCTCTAAACATACAGGGATCTCCATTTTTCTCATCGCACGCCGCAAGGATTAGATTGGTCATCTCTCGGGCGGTCACGAAGTGTGTCTGAAACCCACCACCACGTCCAGCGTCCGCCAGATTGTGCAAAAAATTCTGCATAGGTGGACCTAGCAAAGCTGGAGTGCTGCGGGGATCCATGCCATGGCAGTGGAGTTTAACAAACAACCACTCGAGGCATCCCTGCACTGTGATTGCCGCACGTTGCCAGAGGTGAAGCCGTTGCAGAGCTGGTGGATTGGCGCCGCTCAGCTCCGAGTTTTCCAAAGCTGGAAAAATCCTTCGCTTCCGGCGTGAGAAATCTAGCATGAGCGGCCCCTGGACAAGGATAGGGAAAACCTGAGGTCGTCGGCCGCGAGCGAGATCTCTTCCATGCCGATGAGGAGCTCGCCGTTCCAAGGGTTCGACACACTCATATAGCGCATTGATCTTGCTAACTTGTCCACGGCTGGGGGCCGACGGCATAGTGAAATCCGCATAGCACCCCACTTTCGGAGAGAAAGTCAGTAGGGGGCTGGTCTGGGTGTGGACTATATCAGAATCCGCCTTTCGCCTGCTGGGGGCTTGGTCCTCTGTCGTGTCGGTTAAGCCACGGGCACCGGTGAGAGCTCACGCTGCTGGGTCTTTTCATGGCTCAGGTAGTAGTGGACTGCTGGCGTAATAATCAGCGACAAGACCATCGAGATCAGGATTCCGCCGATCACGGCAATGGCGAGCGGTTGCAGCATTTGCGAGCCTGCGCCCAGGGCGAAAGCCAATGGCAACATGCCCGCGACAGTGGCCAGCGCTGTCATCACGATGGGACGCAAGCGGCGGCGGCTGGCCTGGAGCATGGCATCTTCGGCAGAGAGACCTTGCGCACGAAATTTCTCGTCGGCGTCGAGCAGGAGAATGCCATTTTTCGCCACGATGCCAACAACCATAATCATGCCCATGAAAGACGAAATGTTGAAGGTTGTGCGCGTAATCAGCAGGGCAATGAAAACACCTGAAGTCGAGAGCAAGGCGGAAGCCAGAATTGCGGTCGGCGCCGCGAAAGTGCGGAACTCAAACAGCAGCACAATGAAGATCAGGACGATAGCGAGAACCAGGACGAATATCAGATCGCGGAATGATTTTTGCTCTTCTTTGTAAGTCCCGCCATATTCCACGCGAATTGCCGATGGCAAATGAAGCTCGTTCACCGTCTTCTGCACGGCAGATGCGGCGCTGCCGAGGTCCGTGCCTTCGAGACGCCCAGTGACCGAGACGTCGCGTTGCAGGTTTTCGCGGCGAATTTCTGTTTGCGGAGGCAATTCGGTTACAGTCGCCAGTGCTCCCAGCGTAGCGGTACGCCCACTGCTGCTGGTAAGCAGAGTGTTGCTCATGGTTTCCAGTGATGCTCGATTACCAGCTGGAAAGCGCACGCGAACCGTGTAGGCGCGGTCATTGTTAATTACCGGAGTGGCCGCGGGCTCGCCTCCGAGAATAGCGGCGGCATCGGTGGCAACTTCTTCGGGAGTGAATCCGGCGCGCGCGGCTATACTGGGATCAATCTGGAAGTTCACCGCGGGACCGCTGATGGTGTTTTCGATTCCGTCCAGAACATCCACCACCCCTTTTACCTTGCGGATCGCCCCCGCGACTTTTGGGGCCCAAGTGTCGAGCAGCGCCGCGTTTTGCGAAAACAATTTGATCTGGATCGGCTCAGGCTCGCTGGTGAGGTCGCCAATCATATCCTGCAAGACCTGCACGAACTCCACGCGAACGGCAGGCTCCTCGGCGTTGACCTTCGCGCGAACATCTTCCATTACGTCGTCGATGGCGCGCTTGCGATCCTTCTTCAGCTTTACCAGAATATCGCCGCGATTGGCTTCGGTTACAGCTGCAAGCCCGAGCTCCAGGCCGGTTCGCCGCGACGCGCCCTCGACTTCGGGAATCGCCTTTATGATTTGCTCAATGCGGAGCACCATACGATTGGTTTCCGCGAGCGAGGCTCCAGCAGGCGTCCAATAGTCGAGCGTGAACCCGCCTTCGTCCATCTCGGGCATTAGGTCGGAACCGGAGAATCGATAGCAGAGGTACGACGCTGCGATCAGAAGCACGCTCAGCCCCGCCAGCCAAAGTGGTTTCTCTAAAGCGCTACGAAGCCAGCGCTGGTGGAAATCCACCACACGATGAAAGAATTTGCCGAGGGAAGCCTCTTCGGCAGCCATCAACCGTTCCATGGATTCCTGCTCGGATGCTTCCCGATCTTCAGCATCATTTTCGTGTCTGCGGATAAAGTATTGGCTTAGGTTGGGAGTCCAGGTCAGCGCCAGGGCGAGAGAGGTCAACAGCGCCACGCCCATGGTGATGGCCAGCGCGCGAAAGAAAGTTCCAGTGACTCCGGTGATCGAAATCAGCGGCAGGAAAACCACGATCGGCGTGATAGTCGAACCGACCAGCGGAACAGTGATTTCCTTGAGTGCACTGTGAATGGCTTGCAGTCGGCCCTGCCCGGCGTCCCTATGCAGCACGATGTTTTCAACCACGACGATGGCGTCGTCAATCACCAGGCCGACGGCTGCCGCCAGTCCACCAAGCGTCATCAGGTTGAAGCTTTGGTTGAGCAGCTTCAAAGCGATAAACGTGACTGCTATGGTCACGGGGATCACCAGGCCGGCCACTACCGATGTACCCCAATCGCGCAGGAAAACTACCAAAATTATTGAGGCGAGAATCAGCCCGAGCAGGATGGCGTCTCGCACGCTCTTGATGGAGTCGCCAACAATGATGGATTGATCGTAGAACGGGCGGATGTCAATTCCCGGCGGCAGCGATTTGCGGATGCGCTCGACTTCATCGTGGACTTCGGTCGCCACCTGCATGGTGTTACTATCCGGCTGGCGGTTGATATTGAGCAGGACTGCAGGCTTTCCGTTTGCTGTCACGATTGTGTAGACCGGCTTCACGCCCGGCGCGACTGAGGCAACGTCCCCTATGCGAACTGGGATTCCCGCCTGTGTGCTTTTCACCACCGTATTGGCGATTTGTTCGGGTGTGCGCACCTGGCCGCTGATCAGCCCAAGCACTAACTGATGATTGCGTTCCAAAAGTCCTGGCGAATCGATCAGGTTTGTGCGCCGCATAGTGTCGAGTAGATCAGTGACGGTCACACCTGCGGCCAACAACTTTGCCGGATCGGGCGTGATGTGGAATTCGGGCTGCTGGCCACCTTGTACCAGCACGGTGGAAACGCCATCCATGCGGTTCAGCCGCGGTTTGATTTCATATGTCGCCATCTCCCAGAGTTGCGTTTGCGGAACGGTTTGTGAAGTCAAGCTGTAGCCGATGATGGGGAAACTGGCAAAGGTCATCCGGTTAGCGACGACGGTCGCGGTCGGCGGAATTTCTGGCTGCACGCGAGAAATTGCGGCGTTCACGTATTGCAACGTCTGGAACATGTCCACGTTCCAGTCGAAGAAAAGATCAATTTCGGCTGAACCCCGGCTGGTGATGGAACGGACCTGCTGCAATCCGGGGACGCTATTGACGGCCTCTTCGACAGGGCGCGTGATGGTGACCATCATCTGGTCAATAGGCATGACTCCGTTATCAACGGCGATGAGGATGCGCGGAAAATTGGTAGTGGGAAAAACCGAAATCGGAATTGTGAACGCAAGATAGCCACCCAGAAGCGCCAGCGTGAGAATGAGAAAAATGACTGGCTTGGACTGGCGCGAAAACCAGAAAGAAGTTTCCGGTGGGGTCACGGGGTGGCTCCGGCCGTCGTTTCTTCCGGCTTAATTGCTGTGTTGTCGGGCAGGCCATAGGCGCCGGAGCCGACGATCTTGTCCCCCGCTTTCAGGCCTTCAGTGATTTGAATTTGCTCGCCCTGGCGAATCCCCACTCGCACCGTCTTTTGATGAGCGTGATTGTCAGGCCCGATTTGCATCACTGAGGTACTGCCATCTTGTCCAATAAGCAAGCCAGCAGCGGGGATGACGAGCGCGTCAGGAATGCTCTGTGCCAGCATGGAAAGCTTCACGCTCGTGCCCGGCTTGAGATGCTGGCCGGGATTTTTCGCTTGCACCCAGACTTCAACCGTGGTGCTGTTCGGATCAAGCGCCGGGCTGACGATCGTAACCGTGCCCGCAACTGGATTTTGTTCGCCGGGAGCCGTGATTGTGGCTTTATCGCCAACTTTCAGCAACGCTGCCTCGGGCTGCGGGATGTGGGCGCGCGCGATGACCTGGGAAATGTCCATGACGGTGAGCAACGGAACATTAGCAGAGGCCATTTCACCGGGATAGAGCGGCCGATCCGTGATCACTCCATCGATGGGACTGAGAATCTCCGAATAACTAAATTGCGCTTCTGCTCCCAGGAATTTGCCTTTTGCAGATTCGAGCTGGCCGGCAGCGGATTTCAAAGTCTGCTGTTTGCCAATTGCGTTCAGAGCATCGAAATGTTTTTGCGCCATTTCATATTGGTTGCGCGCATTGGTGAGATCGACTCCCGCCTGGTCGAATTCTTTGCGTGGCATAGCGCCTTGCTGGTACAGATCCTTGCGGCTGTCGTAGACCTTTTGCTGCGCTTCATAGAGCCGCTGGGCGGATTGCAAATCGAGCTGGGCCTTTTGCATCTCCTGCGGAAGATCGGCAGCAGTAGTTGTGGCGTAGGCTGCTTCAGCCTGCTCGTATGCGCCTTTATTTTCCTGAGCAGCAGCGGCGAGATCGCGGTTTTCTAAGGTCGCAAGCAGTTGGCCTTTGTGGACTCGGCTGGCACGTTTTACATGGAATGCTTTCACCGGAGCGCTGATTTTTGGAGTAATAGCCGATTGTTGTAGCGGGAAGAGAATGGCGTCCGCAGTGACGGTCTGATTCAAAGTTGCCTGCTGAACTGCCACTATCTGCACCGGAACGGCGGGAGGTGCCTCGGCGGAGTTCTTTGAACAAGAGGGCGCGGCCAACAGAGAGATCAGCAGGCACGCAATCTTCAAAAGTTTCTTCATTCGATCAGAGAGTTCCTGTCAAGGTTTGCAGATTCGCCAAAGCTACACGAAACCGGGCTTGACCATCGTTAAGGGCGTTTCGCGATTGCGTCAGGGTGTTTTGTGCGTCTACAACTTCAAGCGCGGTAGCTTCTCCGGCTTGATACCGCAATGTTGTCAGGCGCAGGCTTTCTGCCGCCAGCTCGGCTGACTGGTTCAGCGAATCCAGCTCCGCGCGGGCGGTTTGCGCCTCGTTGTAGAAGATCCGCAGATTGCTGAGCAATTCACGCTGCGTCGCCGTGAGCTCAATATTTGCTTGTTGGCGCCGCAGGTTCGCTTGTTTCACCTTGCTGCGGTTCGCGCCCCAGTTCCACACCGGCAGTTGTAATGAAGCGGTTGCTGCATAACCCAGATTGCGGTCCCCGTTGGGAGCACGGATAGCAAACTGGTTAGCATCGATACCGTAGAAATAATCGAAGCTGAGCGACGGCAGAAATCCATTCCACGCGACAGCGACTTCCTGCCTGGCTTGGTTTAGCGCAGCCATAGCCGCGCGAAGTTCGGGATTCTTGCGCCCTGCGGCGGACTGTGCTTCGGCGAAAGTCGGAATTGGCTCCGGCGTTTGCAGGTCGTCTACAATCGCGAAATTTTCATTGAAGCCTGGAAATATCAGAACGGCGAGTTCAAGGCGGCTACGGTTCATTTCCAGCTCAGCTTCCTGCAGCTCGCGCTGTTGCGTTTGGGCTTGGATTTGCGCTTTGACCACGTCGGAATGCGCCACCTCGCCGCCATGCTCGAGCTTCTGGCTGATGTCCAGAAAGTGCTGCGCCTCGGCAGCCGCGCGCTGCACGGAAGCATATTTGCGTTGCGCCACGATAAATCCGTAATACGCCCTGACCACGGTCACAACCAGTCCGCGCGTAGCAATCTCGGCACGGGCACGCGCTACGGCTTCGGCGGCTCGCGTACGGCGGTAGTCGGCTAGATTTTCGAGCGAAATCACCTGATGCGCGTTTCCCTGGCTGACATATTCGTGGACGGCGTTGTTAGTGATGAATCTGGGCGCATTGGTTCTGGTTCCGTTGCCCTGGGTGTAGAGAAACTCGGTTGTGTAATTCACGTTTGGCAGGAGCGCTGCGCGGCTCTGCACCCGGTCTTCTTTCGCAATGCCGAGTTCGGTCAGCGCGGCATGATACTCGGGATTGATTTTGCGGGCGCGGGCGAGAGCATCCTGCAGCGTGAGCGTTAACGGTGCGGTAGTGTTTTGCTGGGGATCAGCGGCAACATTCGCTTGTGAGGTCGCGTCCTGCCCAAATGCCCATGCCATGCTCACAATTCCTAGAAGGCACATAGATAGAACCGTTGCAACACGGACCCCTGATGAAGCGAAAGCAGAAGTTCTCATTCCCTTCTCCTTCCCCATAGTCATGGAACAAAGATTAAGAGAAGCTGAAATGTACACCGTGGTTGTACGCTTTAGTTACGTGCGGTTGACGGCAGTTGCACGGTCATGCGGGTGCCACGGCCTGGCTGGCTTTCGGCGGAAATTGTGCCACCGTAGGCTTCCACCAAAGCTTTGGCGATCGCGAGTCCCAGGCCAAACCCGCCGGTGGCGCGGGTGCGTGAGCGGTCGCCGCGATAGAAGCGCTCAAAAACATGGGGAAGATCATGGGGCGGGATTCCTGGGCCGTGGTCCTGGAAGACGATGTGGAATGGTCCGCCATTATTGCGCGTGACGGCCACTTCGACCGAGCTTCCTTCGGGACTATAACGTACCGCGTTTTCCAGCAGATTAATCCAGACCAGTTGCAAATCTTCGGGATCTGCGCGGAAGGGAACTGGGCCATTGGTGGAAAGATGAACGGCGGTATTGCGTGATTGCGCCAGATTGCGGATTCTCTCAATTGCTTCCTCGCAGGTGGCATTGATGTCGATGACCTCGAGATCGCGCCGCAGCGCTCCATGCGCCCACTGTTCGGCTCGCGCCAGGCGCAGCATCCATTGCAGAAGCTGCTCCAGGCGTTCCAGATCTTCGAGCGACTGCTGAATACCGGTGCGGTATTCGTCCGCAGTGCGCGGCCGCTGCACCAGCGACTGCAGCGTGGACTTCATCACCGCGACCGGAGTCTTCAGTTCGTGGGCCGCGTTCCCCAGGAATTGCCGTTGCTGCTCGAAGGAATGCTGCAAGCGTTCGAGCATTTGTTTCATCGATTGCGTCACCGGACGCAACTCTTTGATTTGCGAAACTTCTTCCGGCAGGCGCAGCTCCCAGTTTTGCGCCGAGACGCGCGATGCCTCCTGCGCAAGGTTTTGCAGAGGACGCAGACCTCGGCGAATGCCACGCAATGCCAGCAGAACTGTTGCTGCGAGGAGCAACATTCCCGCCAGGGCAATGAATGCCCCTGCCCGACGAACCTGCATCCGCAGCCGGATCGTCGGCGCGGCATAAAAAATGGTCAAAGTCTGCGGGCGGAACGCCTTGCCTTCTTCCCGATCGAGGATCGGGACCTGCGAAACTCGCAAAGCGTGATAGGGCATTCTGTTCCACTCGAAATTCCAGTGATGGTTGGGCGCCGAAGGAATTTCCAGCCCTTGCGGCCAGTTGTCGGAACGGGCAACCAGGCCCGATCGGTCCGCCCACACAGCGAATAAATCTGGATGATTGGGATCAATCGATGACGGCAGCAGAGTGTCATCAAAGTACACGTTGCCCGTCGCGTCCTCGGTGTAGCGCACCAGCGCAGCGAGGCTCATGGCATGCGCCTGCATGGATGTATCCAGTGTGGAGAGCAGGCGCCAAAACGTGTCCGAAACGCCAACCAGGACCAAGCTGATTGTGAGCAGGGACTGGAAGAGCACCACGGTCGCGATCAGCCGGCGTTGGATGGAATCGCGCATGCTTATCCCTGAAGCACGTAACCTTGGCCCCGCAGTGTGCGAATCAGCGGCTGCTCCGAGCCATGATCGAGCTTGCGGCGGAGACCGGAGATATAGACTTCGATCACATTGCTGAACTTCTCCCAGTTGTAGTCATAGAGATGCTCCAGCAGTTCGGTTTTCGAGACGACGGCGCGCGGACGATGCGCGAGGTACTCAAGCACCCGGTATTCCATGGCGGTTAACGTAATTGGCCGCCCGGCGCGTTGCACACTGCGATCGACGGTGTTCAATTGCAAGTCCCCGATAGTCAGGACCGGAGAAGGTTGACCTTTGCCGCGACGGATGAGCGCCTTTGTGCGGGCCAGCAATTCGCCGAGATCGAATGGTTTAGTCAGATAATCATCTGCTCCGGCGTTGAGCAGGGCAACCACGGATTCCTTGTCATCCCGGGCGGTTAGCACCAGCACAGGCGTGTGCTGGCCGGATTCGCGGATACGTTTCAGCACCTGCATGCCGTCCAGCTTGGGCAACATCAGATCGAGGAGCACGGCATCGTAAGTGTTCGACTCCGCCAGGAACAAGCCCTCTTGTCCGTCGGCGCCCACGTCAACCGCATACCCGGCAGTTTCGCGCAGGGTGCGAGCGACATTTTCCGCCAGCCGCGGCTCGTCTTCGATAATCAGCACGCGCATGGTAGTTAGATCTCGTTCCGTTTGCTCAAGCTAAACGATACCCTGCCTCCATCTCTGTTGGAAGTGCGACTCTCGGCATGCGTTGCCACACCAATGTGGGTGCACGGTTCCATTCTAGGACCGAAGTGCCAGATTCGGGCAGGGCACGTCTCTCGGATGAGGCGTTAGGGAACTGCAACCTCAGCAGCAACGGGTATTTGTCCCTTCGTGCGAGCTGGCGAAGCTTTGGCGAAGGAGTTGCTGTTCGGTAAGACGCTTGCCGGGGCAGAAAAGAAGATGCAAATCAGCGAGGAAGAACCATGTTAGATCTGACGACAATAAAAATTACACACCGTGACGAACAGGTATTGAAGCTGCTGGTCCAGGGCTGCAGCAATAAAGAAATCGCTGCCCAGCTAAACATTAGCCCTCGAACGGTGAAACAGCACCTGCGCACGCTCTTCCTGCGGGCGGGAATTCGAGACGGCCGCAAGCGCGTGAAGCTTGCGACCGCAATGTTTGTGAAGGAGCAGACAAATCATGCAACCTCGTGAGCGGCTGACAGCGAAGGAAATGCAAGTCGCACTCTTAGTGTGGCAGGGGCTGACGAACCGCGAGATCGCCCTGGCCATCGGGACTACGGAGCAGGTAGTAAAGAATTATCTGCGGAACACGTTTGACAAACTTGGAGTCTGGAGCCGGCTGGAACTGGCGCTCTACGTCGCCAGCCATGGTGGCTTGAAATGGAGCGAAGAGTTTGGTTTGAGGCGTGAAGAAGCGGTGGGATTAGTGGTGGTTGAAGCGGCGCAAGCCACTTGAGCCCCATCGCTTGGGATGGCCAGCGAATTGGCGAGCGGTGTCTGGGTCTAACGCCGCGCGGTTTGACCGGGTTTTCCACAACCTGCTCGCAGCTCCATTCCTGAAGGATGTTTTTGTACAGCAATAGCACGGTTTCGGGCAGGGCGCAGTCGGCATGGCAAAAAATTAGCGATCACAGGTTGCACCAGTTTGCGGCAGGGGGCTGTGGATGGCAGGCATGTCATTGAAGCTCTGAAGATTATTTGCTCTCGAATGCGCTTGACGTTAAAAGCTGGGGAGTGTACATACCGTGAATCTTTTGTAATTTTCTTGATCGCGCAGAAGCTTGGCCGTGTGAGCCCCACTCCATGCTCTCAACGCAAGAAGCCACGCCTAGGGCGACTATTCTGGTTGTGGACGATTCACCTGACATGCTTCGCTATCTGCGGATGGTTCTGGAGCTGGATTCTTATCGGGTGGAGACTGCCAACAACGGTGTAGAGGCGCTACAACGAGTCCGCAACGGTACGGTTCCTGAGGTGGTTGTACTAGATTTGCAAATGCCGGAAATGGACGGGCTGAAGACTTTGGGACGTCTGCTGAAACTCCAGCCGCAGTTAAAAGTAATTATGTGCTCGGGTGTGGATGATCCCGATCAGGTGCAGCAAGCGGCACTACTCGGAGCGCGAGCTTATCTCAAGAAACCGGTCCAACATCTTTATCTCTCGGCTGCGGTGAAAGAATGTCTTGGTCTTGGGCCGGATATCCAAATTGGCGACGACGGAGCCGAGCTGATTAGCCTGCCGCCCCCTCCGCAATATAGCGAAAACTGAACTCTCCTGTGATCGATCGATCTAAACCGGCAAGCGGCTTACGCTCTGCAGGAATTCCTTCAGTCGGTTGCTGTCTTCTTCCGGCATTTCGCTGAACTGAAGTCCGATGCCAAAGCCCGGACGGCTGCTGACTACTTTTGCCGCGACCCACAACTTAGTTTCCTTCAGCCAGAGCGCCATCTTGATAGTTGTTCCTTGCTTCAGCGGAATCGGCATCTCGACAAAGCATCCACCCAGGCTCAGATCGGTTGCTTTGCCCCAAATGCGCGAAGTCTCGCCCTGAGGATGAAGTTCGACCGAATTGATCGACTTTATTCGGAGATGGCGGCGGCGGTCTTTGTCCCCAGTTTGCCGGCCGAAGTCATCCGTAGTGGGTTCGGGGAGTGGAACGCTCCAAAATGGTTTTTCTGGGGAAGCATATTCAATTCCGATTTGTCCGGCGCGCGGTGTGCCAGGGGCGCCTACCCATCGCACGATAAAACGGCCTTTGGTTTGGCCGTAGGTCATTCCGATAGTCTCGCCAACCTTGATTTGAGCTTGCACTCTGCTTAGTTTTACGCCGCGGCGGCTGACATCGATGGTGACAATTTTCTCTGAGAAGGCTTTCCCGTTGATATCCGTGCCGAAAACACGGATTGGAAGCTGAAGTTCCACGCGCGGCTCGCGGCGCTTAGCCATAATACAAATTCAGAGGTGCATCGGGGCCCGAGTCAAATCGACGTGGTGGTGATGTTAATCGAGAGTTCGTATTATCGCCAAGTTACTGACAGCCGCACCCGGCGAAGAGTCCAAAGCGGGAAAACGCTGCAAAAGCTTGCATGGGGAGCGCGCTTGAGGCCCCCAAAGTGTCGCACAACGTACTCTGTCAGAAGGGCTTATCGGATGTGGCACGGCATCCCAATTGCTTATGAGGGAGCCAGGAGGCTTCGCGTGTCCTCCTGGCAACCTCGAGGGCGGATGGCGTACAAGGAAACTTTCTGGATGGCGTGTGATTCCACCGAACAATTGCGGGCGGAATACGGGCCCTTTCACACCCGCCCCGAGGCGGAAATGGAAGCGCGCAAGCTGGGATTTGGCTATTTGCTGCGCTACGAACACCTCATTGGCGATGATGATGATATTCAGGAAGTCCGCTGCATTTTTATCGAATTACCGGCTACAGTGGCCCCCACAGTGCGAATTGTGCGAAAGCTCCATACTCGGTGCGCGAGCTGTGGAGAGTCGGCAGTGCACGATGAGCCCTGGCAGGCCGAGGTTTGGGCCGACATCCACGAATTCGAGCATACTCGCCACCGCGTGCGCCTGTTCGAGCAGACCCGGACCGAGGGATTGAAGGAGATCGGCGACTGGCGTGACACTTGCGCCTGACTCAAACCCAGCACTCCGCAATAGATGAATCATAGCCCCACTTTTTGCTAATCTGGTTCCGCTATCCTGATCTTAAAGGTCTGCTTCCGGGAAAACCTATGATGCTGGCCCTCTCGCTGCTTTTGGCGCTGATTCCGCTGTTAGGAATCGCTTGGATTCTTCGCTACGGCTCGATTACCACAGTGGACGGCCTGTTCACGTCACTCATTCTGCTAGCGATGTCAGGAATTCTGGGAATTAATGTGCTGCTTGAACTGAAGAAGCGCACGCCCAGCGGCCGAAGGCAGAGTGTGGCACAGGCTAAGGCGACTTCTTCCGGAATGGTACAGCGCGGGAAAGTTGAGAAAGTCGAGTTCTACGAAGCCAACGTAGGCTTGCCAAATAAGTCCATAGTGATGCTTTCCAACGGCGCCAAATCTTCCCAAATGCTGGTCTTTGAAGGTGATATGAGAAATGCTTTGCCCACTGGGCGGAACGTGGAGATAACCTTCCGAAAGGAAAGCGGGCACAATGTGTTGCTGAACGTCAGCTATTCCTGAACTGCATTGAAATTTCCCGCTCGCGTATTACGGACGTAACCGCCGAGGTAATTTCGCAATCATTTTTCCCTCTCTAATAAGTAAGAATCTTAAGGGTCAGTGTTCCATTTGGGGATAGTGTGCACGCATTCAGCACCGACCCAGCGCTATTTTTGCCGGAGGGTGGATGGCACAATCGAGGCACGAGAAAAACGTTCAGCCTTCGATGCTGGCGCGTACGGAAGATATCCAGCAGCAGATTCAGGAGCTTTCCGGACGTGATTTACAGCTTTGGTCGATCGGCATTCTCATCATGCTGGTGCTGACCGCCGGGCTGCTGGCCCTCGTTCTGCCCAATCTCGTCTGGGCGCAGCGGGTGATTCGAGTTGAGCAGGCATACTTGCCGCAATTGTTCTTCGGGCTGATTTCCCTGGTGCTGCTGTTCAATATTTATTTGCTGACGCAGAAGCGGACTCTGAATTCCACTCGCCATGCCCTGATCCGCGAACTGGTACTGAACGAGCGCCTGGAAAGCCTTTCGCTGATCGATCCTCTGACGCAGCTTCTCAATCGTCGAGCGGTCAATGAGTTGATCCCGCGTGAGGTCGCACGCGCCAACCGGCTGGGAAGCAATCTCACGCTGATGAGTATCGATTTGAGTGGATTCCGCCAGATCAATTCAAAATTTGGATCGCTCGAGGGGGATGCGGTTCTGGCAGAGTTTGCCAGGATACTGAAATCGGTGTTTCGTGGCGGCGACATCGTCTTTCGCCAGGGCGGGGACGAGTTTCTTATCCTGATGCCTGAAACTACCGAGGAGCAAGCCGACTTTCCGCGCCAGCGCCTGCACCGCGAAGTGGAGCAATGGAATCTGAACAGCAAAAAAGACTTTGAGATGGCATTCAGTTGGGCGCTGGCGTCGTACGTCACCGGTACGGACGC
>Ga0137403_10004276_pt1 | contig 16870 bp, 12 predicted proteins | sample CZOMad2_1_16fung_FD_122057 | JGI IMG/M metagenome (GOLD analysis project Ga0137403, IMG submission 122057) | Vadose zone soil fungal communities from Angelo Coast Range Reserve, California, USA - CZOMad2_1_16fungal (Hybrid Assembly) | ecosystem: Environmental > Terrestrial > Soil > Vadose zone...
AGCGACAAGGGCTCGCTGATCCTGCCCAGCGTGGTGGCGATGAGCGACAAGGGCGACCTGCTGGTGGGCAACGTCGCCAAGGACCAGATGGTGGTGAACCCGCGGAACACCATCTACGGAGCCAAGCGACTGATCGGGCGCAAGTACAACTCGAAGGTCGTCCAGGACATCAAGCACTACTTCTCCTACGAGATCGTCGAGGGGCCGAACGGAGAGGCCGCCGTGGTGCTGGCGGGCAAGGTGTACTCGCTCCCGCAGATCAGCGCGTTCGTGCTGCAGCACTGCAAGCGGGTCGCCGAAGCCACCCTGGGCCAGGAGATCAGCGAGGCCGTCATCTCGGTCCCCGCCTACTACAACGACAACCAGCGCAACGCGGTGAAGGAGGCCGGCATCCTCGCCGGCTTCCACGTCAAGCGCATCGTCAACGAGCCCACCGCCGCGGCGCTCGCCTACGGTCTCAACCGCGGATTCGATCATAAAGTGTTGGTCTACGACCTGGGCGGCGGCACCTTTGACGTCTCGGTCCTCCAGCTGCACGGCAACGTGATGGAAGTGCTGGCCACGGGCGGCGACACCTTCCTGGGCGGCGTCGATTTCGACAACCGCATCATCGACTTCGTGCTGGAAGAGTTCCGCAACCAGACGAAGATCGACCTGACGCAGTCGCCCATCGCCATGCAGCGGATCAAGAACGCGGCCGAGGCGGCGAAGATCGACCTCTCGCTGCTCAGCAACGTGGTGATCGAGCTGCCCTTCGTCGCCGAGCGCAAGGGCAAGCCGGTGGACCTCCGGATCCCGCTCTCCCGCGAGCGCGTGAACACCCTGGTCATGGATCTGGTGGAGAAGACCTTCCAGCTGGTCGAGAAGGTGCTGGGGGAGAAGAACCTCCCGCGGGCCGACATCCAGGAAGTGCTGCTGGTGGGCGGCCAGACGCGCATGCCGCTGGTGCAGGGAAAGGCGCACCAGTTCTTCGGCAAGCCGCCGCGCAAGGGCGTCCACCCGGACGAGTCGGTGGCGCTGGGCGCGGCGCTGCTCGCGGAGTCGATGCAGGAGATCGACTCGGTCACGCTGGTGGACGCTCTCTCGATGCCGATCGGCTTCGCGATGCCCGGCGGCCGCTTCCGGAAGGTGATCGAGAAGAACACGCAGATCCCTTCGAAGAGCAGCTTCCGCCTGCCGCCTGCGCGCGGACAAGCGCTCGAGCTGGACATCTTCCAGGGCGACAGCGACAAGATCATCGACAACGAGTACCTGGGCACGCTCCGGTTCCCGGCGGAGGTGGCCGGGCAGCGAGTGAACTTCATCCTCGACGAGGAGTGCCTGCTGCACGTCACCATCGAGAGCACGAATGGCCAGACGCGCGAGCTGCTGCTGGCCACGCACGACACGCCGGATGCGCTCAAGGTGGCGTGGCAGGAGGAAGCGGAGCGGCGCCGGATCGCGATGGAGCGCGAGTCGGCCGCCGACGACGAGCAGTCGCGCGGCATCTTCGCGTCGATCCGGAAGGTCTTCGGCGGTCAATGAAGTTCCCCTCGCGGGAGTGGTGCGAGGCGGCCGCGGCCGCGATGCTGAGCGATCCCGAGGTGGTGGCCGCGCTCGCGGATTTCGGCCCGGCGGTGGCGGGAGTGGTGATCGAGAGAGGCGGCGGGCTGCGCAGCGACTTCTGCGTTCTGGCGCGCATCGAGCCGGGCAGGCCGGCGAAGCTCTCGTATCCGGACGACGAGGACGAGCTGGAGGAGTACCAGCCCGACTACCTGGCGCAGGCGCCGTACCCTTTCTGCCGCGCGCTGCTCGAGCAGGCCGCCGCCGGGCAGAGGCCGGATCTGCTGCGGGCCATCCTCGAGCGGAGGATCCGCCTCCAGGGCGATCTGCAGCGGCTGGTCAGGCACGCCGGGCGCCACCGCGGCGCCGGCCTGCAGGCGCTCCGCGCGATCCGCACCGAATTCGTGTAAACACAACGGGTCATGGCCTCCAAGACCCTGCGCGAGCGCGCCGCCGAGCTCGGCATGAAGGCGATGGGCAAGCTGTTCGAGGATCCCAAGCGGGCGGAGGCGATCGCCGCCGCCATCGGGGGACTCCAGCGCGCCAAGCAGGCGCTGGACGAGGCGCAGGACAAGGCGCTCCGCGCCGCGGGGCTGGTGACGCGCGATGACTTCAAGCATGCGGGGAAGCGGATCTCGGCGCTGAAGCGAAGGGTGCGCGAGCTGGCGGACGATCTGGACCAGCTGATCGATCAGCAGAAAAAATAGCGGGAGGAGCACATGCGCTGGACGCCGCTCTTGCTGCTCGCATCGGCCTGCACGCACACGAAGGCGCAACCGCCACCGGCGCCGCTCTCGGTTTCCGCTGAGAAGGCGGCGGGTCCAGCCAACCTGCCCGACGCGGGAGTCGAGGATGCCGGGACGCCAGACGCGGGGACGCCGGATGCGGGGACTGTCGACGGGGGTGCGACGCGCGCGGATCTGGTGAGCCCCATCACGGCGGCCGGATCGGAGACGCCGGTCGGACTTGAATGGGGAGAGAAGGGCGAGGAGCCGGCGGCGAAGATCTTCAAGAACGTGAAGGTGCTGGGAGAGCTGAAGGGCAATCGCTTCATGGCGGGGATGCAGTCGATGCGCGCGAACCTCGGGCAGAAGTGCCCGATGTGCCATCTGGTGAAGCAGAAGGACTTCGCCGCTGACACGAAGAAGGAGAAGCGGCGGGCGCGCGAGATGATCCGCATGAACGAGGAGATCAACCGGCGGACGTTCGGCGGCGAAGTGGAGGTGACCTGCTGGATGTGCCACCGGGGAGAAGAGGAGCCGGCAAAGCGGCCCTTCGCGAAGGAGGTGCCGGACGAGTTCGAGCAGATCCTGTCGCCGAACGATCTCAGGGAGCCGGTGGAGAAGGTGTTCAAGGACGTGCGAGTGCTGAAGGGAATGAACGCGCGGCAGTTCGCGCTGATCATGGGCGGGTTCGAGCAGGAGCTGGGTGTGGAGTGCGAGCACTGCCACGGGAAGAAGGGAGACTTTGCGGCGGAGGAGCCGAAGAAGGTGCGCTCGCGCGAGATGCTGGAGATGACCAGCTACATCGCGGACGGGTACTACGGGGGGAAGAGTCCGGTTACGTGCGGCACCTGTCACCGCGGGAAGGCGGTTCCGGCGCGGACGCCGGGAGACAAGTCTTGACTGTCGCGCGGCGGCGTGCGAATTGGACCGCCCCGTTTCGGGGCGCTTAGCTCAGCGGTAGAGCACTGCCTTCACACGCCTCTGCTGAAAGGTCGCTAGATCGGTCGTGTGCACCAGATCCAGGCGGAACGAACGAACTTCGATGTGGCGAGCGTAGTACCGGCGTAGTAAGAAATCGGCACGGCCTTGCATCACGCAGCATGCGGTAGGAGAACAGCGGTCCGAAGTACGGGCGCATAACTCAGCGGTAGAGTGCCACCTTCACACGGTGGAAGCCGCAGGTTCGATCCCTGCTGCGCCCACCATCCTCCCCTCGCAGCTACGCCGAGATGCTTGGACATCTCGCTGCCACGATCGTTACCCTAGGGGATGTCCTATCCGGGATGGCGCGAGGCAGTCACGGTTCTCAAGCGGCGCACCGGCCCGCGCACAACGATCGAGCCGCCCTCCACCGCAAGGCGCTGGCCCAGGGACCGCGCCCAGCTTGATCCAACGAGCCCAACCGGACATTTCTACTTTGCTGGAGACCGGCCACTTCTACTTGGGTTTGACATTCCTGCTCATCTTTGAAGCGGTAGCCCGTTGCGCGATGAACGAGCCCCGAAGCGAAACTGCCCCGGCCGTCGATCTGGCCGGGGCAGCTTCATTTTACGGCGCGTGTTGGTGACTTCGCGCGCTCTTTCGAGGTGTCGGACTAAGCGGTGCGGCGCTTGCGCGACAACACGAGCATCAGGCCGAGCAGCGCCATGGGGCCGATCGCGCCGCCGGTGCTGCAGCCGCCGCTGCTATTCGGGACGATGGTGGCGGTGTTGGCCACGTCGTTGCCGCCGCTCGGGTCGGCCTGGTCAGCGCCGGCGTTCGCGTAACCCGAGGTGCGCATGGTCTCGTTCTGTCCGTCCACGTTCACGTTGTCGACCGTGTAGGTCTTGGTGATGGTGGCGCTCGCGCCCGGCGCGAGGCTGTCGATCACGCAGGAGCCGTCCTGGCCCGGCGTCGGGGTCTGCACGCCGGTCGTCGGATTGACCGAGACGGTCACGGTGCAGGCGCCGCTGATCGACGCGAAGGTCAGCAGGTTGACGCCGGAGGCGCTGCTCGTCTGAGGGTCGATCTGGACGGTGGTGGCGTCGCACGGGCCGAGGTTCTTGATGGTGCCGACGACCGAGATGGTGGCGCCCAGGTTGGCGGTGGCCGGCGCGGTGCCGGTCACGTCGATGTCGGCGTACGGCTTCACGCCGAGGGTGACGGCCGGGGCAGCGGTGACGTCGTCGCCGGCGTCGGTGGTGGCCTGGACGGTCACGTCACCGAGGCTGGCGGTGGGGCAGGAGGTCGGGACCGGGGCGCTGGGGTCGAAGTGGCGCGCGACGGTGATGGTGGCCTTCACCGACGTGCCGAACGCGTTTTTTGTGGAAGAAAAGGCGAACGGGTCCTTGATGGTGCAGGTCGGCTGATCCGTGCTCGGGTCGAAGCCGCTGGGCAGGGTGCAGCCGGCGACCGAGACGAAGTCGACGCCGCTGGGCAGCGTGAAGTTCAAAGTCAGCTTGCCCGGCCGGGTCTCATCCGGGTTCGTGCGCGAGACCGTGACCGTGATGGTCGTGGTGCCGTTCGGCGCCAGGCTCTTCGTCTGGGTCGTGGTAGGGTTGCCGTTGGCGTCCTTGCCCAGTATTTCTTCCTTGACCGCGAAGCCGGGGGTCGCCGCAACGGCCGCGAACCCGGTGAGAGCTACCAAGAGGGACGCCGCCGCAGCGATCAGCGACTTCGAGAGACCTGCGAGAGCCATTTGGGCTGCTCCTTTGTTGTATGTGCCTAGTGTTCGAGTGCAGCCGAGTCTGAACCGAAATCGTTTCCCCACGGCGCCGCGGCGACCCAAACACTGTGGTGGCATCCAAGTGTCAAGAACACTCGGCGGACGCGTATACCAGCACAGCCATTCGATTGCAAGCGCTGGCCTTCTCGTAAGCAGGGGCAGCGAACGTCTTGCAATCGCCCCCGCCCTGCGCGGCGGGGTGGCGCACCCCTGCCGCAGTCTGCTGCGATAAGAGACTTGGCTGGTAGGAAGAGGCGGAGTCGACGGAACGGCGCTGATACGTCCTTTCGCCCAGATCCGCCGATGGACAGGGAGCGCGCGCGGCAAGGTGGTCGGGGACTTTGGTTGTGGATTCTACCGAAGCTGTCGCGTGAATGATCGCGTCGTCGCCATCGAGGGCGTGCTCCCGGGAGCTCTGCGGGAGAAGCCGAGCGGTTCCTCGACGCTGCCGACCCGGAGTGGCGGCCGATGTTCACCTTGGCGCTGCGCACCGGGCTCCGCATCGGCGAGCTCCGGGCGCTGCGCTGGGACGACGTCGACCTCGTCGCCGGCCGCCTCGTGGTGCGGCGCTGCGACTGGCGCGGGCACCTGGGGACGCCGAAGAGCGGCCGCAATCGCGAGCTCCCGCTCAGTGGCGACGCCCTGGTGGCCGCGCAAGACGCAGCGGCATCTCAAAGGCGAGCTGGTCTTCTGCGCGGAGAGCGGCCGCGCCTTCAAGGAGAACGAGTGCAAGTGGCCGATGTGGCGCGCCTGCAAGAAGGCCGGCCTGCGCAAGATCAGCTGGCACGTCCTGCGGCACAGCTTCGCCTCGCACCTGGTGATGAAGGGCGTGCCTCTGAAGGCCGGTGCAGGAGCTGATGGGCCACGCGACGATCGAGATGACGCTGCGCTACTCGCACCTGAGCCCGGAGGTCGGGCGCGGAGCGGTGCAGTTGCTCGATCGGCATGGCAATTCCATGGCAACGGGCGCCGCCCCGTCCGCCAACTAGCGGACATACGAGGAGAAAATTGGTGGAGGCGGCGGGAATCGAACCCGGCCAATTTCGATGATCTGGACGCTGTATCACCGCGGCATCTCGCACAAGTCCGCGATCCGCCGAGGAGATGAGTGGCCCACGTGCGCTATCTCGCCCGACGAAGCCGAATCCGGCGGACAGCGTGGACCAACGGGACCATGGTGGTCCCGCGCAAGAGGAGTCAGCCGCGCTCTAGGGTACCGACCTCGTGTTCGTGCTCGGGGCCGACAGCTGCTCGTGTTGCGGTCGCGCTCAGTGGGCAAACCGCGGTGGTGCGGGAGCGTAGGGCCCTGCGCGGCGACCCAGTCGGTGAAATGGGCGAGCACAGCATCGTCGGGCGGCGCCTCGCCCGGCAGCGGAAGCGACGGTTCCAGGTGGTAGGCGAGGTACCGTTGCTCATCTCCGCGATCGACCAGAGACGTGGCGAGTCGCGGGCGCTGGTAGTGCAATTCCGTCGAACGCTTCCCGTCAGTTGCGGCGGGCTCCCGCTGTTTCCAGGCATTCCCGTGACAAGGGCACGCACCTGCTCATGGGTGGTGCGAGCTACTTGCTGGGGCTCTCCCTTGCTGGGGCTCTCCGGCGCGGCCCGGGCCACCCGCAGTTCCTCCACGAGGACCATAGGTCGCATAACCGTGGTTCTGTTCGGCCATGCTTTCTGGAGCGCCTGACGGCGCGGGTCACCCGTCGATGCATTTCTCGCGGCGCCGTCCGGCTTACCGCCACACCAGCGCGTGGAAGAACGCGTCCATCTCTTCCGCGCTCCGCTCCGTCGCTCGCGGCAGCCACTGCCGCAGGAGCGAGAGCAACGCGCCGGAGAGCGCAATCGCGCGCAGCCGCGGCTCATCGAGGCCGGGCGCGAGCGCGTGCAGGCGCGCCTCGATGGCCCGCGCGAAGCAGCCCTCCGCGAGCGCAGTGAAGTCGTCGATGCGGCCCGAGGCCACCATCGCGTCGTAGAGCTTCCGCGCGCCGGTGATGTGCGAGAAGAGCTCGCGTACGGGCATCACGCGCCGCGACTGCTCGCCGCTGCGGTCGATCAGGCTGCCCATCGCTTCGAGGAACTGTTCCAGATCCGAGAAGAACAGGTCGTCCTTGTCGCGATAATGCGCGTAGAACGTCGACCGTCCCACCTGCGCACGATCCAGTACGTCCTGCACTGTCACCGCCTCGAATCCCTTCTCTTTCACGAGCTCGATCAGCGCATCGCCCAGCCGATCGCGGGTGCGGCGGATGCGGCGGTCAATCTTTTCGTCATTGTCGAACACGGTGTCCGCTTTCGTCCGGAAACGTCCGTCCCGCGGCGGTTGCCGCCGCGCTAGCCTCGCAGGCATGAGCGACGAAAAAAAGGGGGGACTCGCGTTGATTGCCGCCAATCTGGCGGGAATGGCGACGATGGCGCTGCATCCGCTGCCCCGGGAGATGGCCGATCCGCACACACGTGTCCTGAATGTCGCGGTGCACGCGCTGGCGATGCTCTCGGCGCCGCTCGCGTTGACTGGAGGCATCGCGCTCGCGCGCCGCACCGGGTCGCTGTCGGCGGTAGTCTTCCAGGGATTCGCGCTCGTCGCGGCGCTCCTCGCCACCGCGATGAGCGGTCTCGTGGCTACGGCGCTCCTGCAGCAGTCGGCGCCGCACGAATTGCTGCTGATGACTGGCGCGCTGAACCAGGCGTTCTCGCGCACCTTCGCCGTCGGGACCTCGGTGGCGCTCGTCCTCTGGTCGATCGCAGGGTGGCGCGGGCATTCGCTGCCGCGCTCGCTCGCGCTCTACGGCACTGTCTGCGGCTTGCTCTGCGCCGTCTTCGTCTTCTCGGGCGCGCCGCTCGACGTCCATCGCTTTGGCGCGCTGGTCCTGGCGCAAGCTATCTTCTTCGTTTGGGCCGGGGCGACGCTGCTCGCAGGCCCCATTCTGGCTGCTGGAGCGCGTCACGGAGAGGGCGGATAAGCCTGGCGTCGATCACCTTCGTGTAGCCTCGCCCTGGTCCGACTGAAACAAACCCCTGTGCGCGGCATGGGCAGGCCCAGGTGTTCGAGGACCTTCTTGACCGAGGCGCGCTCGGTCAGAAAGCGAGCACCGTCATGCGGCCGCCGCAGCGTTCCCAGCGCAAGACATCGATGCCGAAGACCCGCTCGAGAGATCCTCCCCAAGGAATCCGGGTCGGCGCCTTCGCGACGGCAGGAGGTATCGCCACGGAGGACACAGCCGGCGCGGGTGCGCCCGAGGCCGGGGCGCGGCTCGGCGAGGCTGGCCTGCAGCGAGCGCCGTCCTGGATCGAGAAAACATTCGGACGCTTGGGCGCATTTGGCGGACGCCTGCGCCATAAACGACTGTAATTATTATTAAAAGTGGAGGCGGCGGGAATCGAAGGAGCGGCTCGGTGTGGCCCTGCGTGGTCCTCGATGGCCCTACGTGGCCCTTTCTCCTCTGGAGCACGGCGGGGCCGGATGCACGCCGTGACCCTCCGTGTCCCTGTGCAGCCCCAGGTGGGACTGGCACCTGTCCAAACCTGTCCAACGCGCCCGAGAAAATGCGGCGGAGTCCTCCGATCATCGTGCGGTATGTTCGTCTCCATGTCCGCCGTCGCAACCATCACACTTCTGCCGAAGTCGGTCATCCCAACGCTCCGGGACGCCGCCACACCGAAGAAGGGCTTTCTTCGGCAATCCCAAAGACAAGTACCCTGCGGTAGTAGCTCGGCACGGTCGCGAGGTCGGACGCTACCCGTGGTCCGGCTACGTCCTCGCAACGCCGCTCCCGACTCTGAAGAAGTCCCGGAACATCGACATGATGAAGTCCGAGTTCGACGACCTGACGAGCTTGCTCTCGAAGACGCGCGGCGCGACCGTGTTCGTGCTGATACTGGGCACAAGAAGTGGCTTCCAGAACTCGACCCGGGAAGTTCTCCGAGCACGAACTTCGAGATCGCTTCAACGAGTTCAACGCGGCGAGCGAGTCCGGCGCGGGACGGTGGATGCTCGACGGCGTGGCCTTCCTCAAGGACGCAGTGTCGCAACTGACTGCGGATGAGATCGGACTACTGGTCATCGGGTAGGTGCAACTTCTGCTCCAGCCCCGCCGCGCGGCCGTCTCTCCGCTCGCACGCCAGGCCGCCACATGCTTCTTCCACGTAGCTGCATCCACCATCCCCTGCACCCTGCACCGCTCAGCCGGTCATGCTCAAGACGGGGTTCGCAGCGGGTACGCCGTGTTGCGCGGCGAGAAGGCTCCCGACGACGCGCTGGCCCGCGAGCTGGGCGCGATGGGGCTGCTCTGAGTCAGCGCGCGCGCCGGTAGTGCATGGCGACCGCGCCGCTGCGGAGCGGCTTCGCCGAGACCAGCTCGAGCCGTCGCGTGCTGGGCAGCCCGCTCTGGTACAGGGTCGGGCCGTGGCCGGCGATCCTGGGGTGGACGAGGAACTTGTACTCGTCGATCAGATCCAGCCGGTCCAGCTCGGTCGCGAGCTTGCCGCTACCGAGGAGCACGCCGGCCGGGGTCGCGGCCTTAAGCTTCTGCACGCCCGTGCGCAGATCGCCGGCGATGTGGTGGCTGTTGGTCCACGGGAAGTCCTTTCGTGTCGACGACACCACGTACTTCGGCTTGGCCTCCAGCTTGACCGCCCACTCGCGCATCGCCGGCGGCGCCTCCTCGTCGCCGCGGGCGACCGCCGGCCAGTAGCTCTCCATCATCTCGTAGGTGACGCGGCCCCACAGCATCGCCCCGCCCTCGTCCATGAGGCGGGTGAAGAAGGCGTGTGTCTCGTCGTCGGCGATTCCCTCCTGGTGGTCGACGCAGCCGTCCAGGGTGACGTTGATGCTGAAGGTCAAGAGTCCCATGCGGCGAGTCTAAGCCATACAATCGCTCGCGGATGTCCTGGCGCCTGCGCTTGTTGGTCGAGACGATCCTCCGCCTGACCCAGACAGTGAGTTAGCATCTTGGGGGAGGCTAGCAACGAAGTGACAGAAAGGCCTTTATCGGCCCTACCGCCCCAAACTGGACGGGCTGTTTAGTGAATCTTCACAATCGACCGGCCAAAATGGTGGAGGCGGCGGGAATCGAAGGAGCGGCTCGGAATCGCCCTGCGTGACCCTGGGTGGCCTTGCGTGGGCCTATCTCCTCAGCATTGCATTGGAGAGGACTTCGCGGCGTGACCCTTCGCAGCCCTGCGCGGCCCTACGTGGGACTGGGACCTGTCCGAACCTGTCCGATGAGGCAAGCGACGAGGGCAATCTGCTACAGATCGATCATGTCGAAGACGCCGTACCCGCCCGCGCAGTCGTTTCCGGTGAGCACGAACGCCACGACGTTCGGCCCGCAGGCGGTCAGCGTCCTCACGCCGTCACCCTCGTACCGCTCTATCACCGCGGTCGTTGTCGCGGAGCGCGAGAACGGCAAGCTCAAATCAGCGTCTTCCGCGCCAGCACCAGCCCCGGCGGGTCAAAGGAGGTCCCCCGCGGCTGCGCAAGAGAACCCGTAGTCCGTCACCTGCGCACGGTCGCTTTTCGTGCGATGATGCGTGCTCGCGCAGGGGGCCGACGGCGCGGCCGGCGAGCGCGGCTCGGCCTCTGGCGACTTGCGGCAACGCGAGGTGAGCGGCGTGCAGCACGACGACTTTCCCAACGCTTCCCTGCCGCCCTTCGTGCGCAGCGCGACGATCCCGTGATCCGGCGGCGCGATCTGGTGAAGCTCGCCGCAATGGCCGCGCTTCCCACGCCGGCCGCTCGCCGCTCCGGCGGTTACGACGTCGCGGTGATCGGCGCCGGCGTCTTCGGGGCCTGGACCGCCTGGCACTTGCAGCGCGCCGGCCGCCGCGTCCTCATCGTCGACGCGTACGGACCGGCCAACGCCCGCGCCAGCTCGGGCGGGGAGTCGCGCGTCATCCGCCTCGGGTACGGCAAGGACGAGATCTACACGCGCATGGCGTTGGCCTCTCTCCGCTTCTGGGGCGACCTGTCGAGGCGCGCTGCGTTGCCCGTCCTGCACCGCATCGGCGTGCTGGAGCTGATCGGCCGCGACGACCGCTACGCGCGCGAGAGCCGCGAGGCGATCCGGCGCGCAGGCGGGCCGGTCGAGGACCTCTCGCGCAGCGAGCTGGCGAAGCGGTACCCGCAGATCTCGCTCGAAGGCATCACCGCCGGACAGCTCGAGCCGGCGAGCGGAGCGGTGATGGCGCGGCGCGCGGTGCTCACGCTGGTGCAGGAGATGGTTGCAGCCGGCGCTACCTACCTTCAGGCCGCCGTCGCGCCGCCGGCCGGCAAGGGCAGATTGACCGACGTGCGGCTGCGCGATGGCCGCGCGCTGCAGGCCGGGGCTTTCGTTTTCGCCTGTGGACCCTGGCTGCCGCGCCTCTTTCCCGAGGTGCTGCGCGACCGCATCCAGCCCACGCGCCAGGAAGTGTTCTTCTTTGGGCCGCCGGCCGGCGACAGGCGCTTTGCCCCGCCGGCGCTTCCAGTGTGGGCCGACCTGTCCAACCTGGAGAACATCGTTTACGGAATGCCCGACCTGGAGGCGCGCGGCTTCAAGCTGGCGTTCGACGCGCACGGCCCGCCCATCGATCCTGACGCGCTCGAGCGCCAGGTGACGCCCGCCGGTCTCGCGGCCGCGCGCGATTTCTTGGTCCGCCGTTTCCCGGCGCTCGCCCAGGCGCCGCTGGTCGAGAGCCGCGTCTGCCAGTACGAGAACACCTCAAACGGCGACTTTCTCATCGACCGCCATCCCGAGTTGGAGAATGTCTGGCTGGTTGGAGGCGGCTCAGGCCACGGCTTCAAGCACGGGCCAGCAGCGGGCGACTACGCGGCGCGCGCGCTGCTCGGATCGCTCGGGTCCCCCGAGCCGCGCTTCTCGTTGGCCACCAAGCAGGTCCAGCAGCAGCGGGCAGTGTACTGACCCGCTACCAGCTGGGTTACCGACGATTTCGATGTTTCGGCCGGTCGAATTTGATCCAGCGTAGCGACAGGGCTTCGATTGTGCTCTTCCGCTGCCAAGTCTCAAAGAGGACGGCTTTGAACGGCGCTTGCTCTTCGAGCGGACCGAAGTCGAGCTTTGCGACTGCCGCGCGCATCTCTTCGATTCCGTCGGCGTGCCTGTAGATCGCGAGCGTCGTCTCGAGGTTCGCGTGTCGCAGAATCTTCTGTGCGACCGAAGGATGCATCTTCCCTTGCGCCAGCAGAATCGCCCTCGTGTGCCGCAGCGAGTGGAACACGATGCCCTTCTTGGAGACGCGCCGGATCCAGAGCGCGCGACCGTCACTCGGGCAGCGCCGGTTCGCATCGTCGCCAACGAGTTCGACGTGGCCGCAGCCCGGCTGCCGGCATTGCCTGGCAGAGCCGGGTTTGACTATCCCGTCACGGCCTGCCTACAAACCTGCCGTTCACCAGCGTACCCGCTTCGCTCGAAGCCTTGACGGAGGAGGGGCACATGTTCTGGTCGAGCATCGGCAGGCTCCGGCTTGCTGCGGCGACGGCTCTTCTCGCCACCACGCCAGCGTTCGCGCAGTCCACGGGGCAAGTCACGGGCGTCGTCAAGGACAGCACCGGCGCCGTCGTGCCGGGCGCCACCGTGACCGTGACCGGCGCCGACGGTGCCAAGCACGAGGCCTCGACATCGCCGGACGGCTCGTACACGGTGTCCGGCCTCCCGCCGGGCAACTACAGCGTCTCTGCGGCGCACTACGGCTTTCGGACGGTGCTGCAGCCGAGCCAGGCGGTGGCCGCAGGCGGCACGCTCACCGTCGACTTCACTCTCCAGACGAACCTCTCGGAGGAGATCACGGTCACCGCCATGAAGCGCGAGGACGTGGCCAGGAAGGTTCCCTTCTCCTTGACAGCGACGAGCGAAGAGACGCTCCGCGTGCGCGGGGCCACGAACATCGAGGACGTAGCGGCGAACGTGGGCGGCTTCTCGGTGCAGAACCTGGGCCCGGGCCAGAGCCAGGTGGCGATGCGCGGCGTGTCCTCGGGACAGATCGCGCGCGACCAGCCGGGCGTCAAGGAGCAAGTCGGCGTCTATCTCGACGAGTCACTGATCTCGATGTCCCTGTTCACGCCGGACCTCGATCTTTTCGACATGAACCGCGTCGAGGTCCTCCGCGGCCCCCAAGGCACCCTCTTCGGCGCCGGCTCCGAGTCCGGCACGGTTCGCTACATCACCAACCAGCCCAAGCTGGGAACCACCCAGAGGTTCGGAGAGCTGGATGGAAGCACGATCCAGCACGGCAACCAGGCCGGAAGTGTCAAGTTCGGCTTCAACGTCCCCTTGGGAGAGATCGCAGCGCTGCGCGCGTCCGCCTACTACAACGCCTTGGGGGGCTACATCGACTCGCCAGGCATCAAGACGACGGCGGACGGCTCCATCCAGCCGGACCCTACGACCACCCAGAACAACGTCAATACCGGCAAGCGCTTCGGCGGGCGCATCGCGGTCAAGCTCGCGCCCATCGACAGGCTGACCATCACGCCACGCTTCCTCTACCAGAAGACCCAGATGGACGGCTGGAACCGCATCGACGACTACAACATCCTGGCCAACCCGTTCACCACCACCCGGCCCGCGGTCACGCTGGGCGACCGGGAGCTGTTCATCCAGATCCGGGAGCCGTACACCGACAAGTGGTACCTGGGCGACCTGAACATCAACTACGACTTCGGCGAGGTGGAGCTCACCTCGATCACCTCCTACAACGTCCGCGACATCCTCGTCGTGCGCGACGCGGGCGCGCTCACCTCCAGTATCACGGGCGGCAGCATCGGCCAGCCCGAGCGAGTCTACTCGTTGAACGCGCCTCTCTACGACGCCACGGGCGGCGGAGACCCCGCGGTGCCGAACCGCAAGCCGGCCACTACGTTCACCCAGGAGCTCCGGCTCTCGGGCACCCAGGACCCCTTCCGATGGGTCTTGGGCGGGTTCTACGCCCACCAGACCCGCGACTACGGCCAGAACCTTCCCGTCACGGGCTTCACGGCGATCAGCGGCATTCCCTCGCATTCTCCGATCGACACGCTCGCGCCGCCGGACAGCCTCTTCTTTTCCGAGCTGTCGTACAAGCTGGACCAGTTCGCCGTTTTCGGCGAGGGCGCCGTGGCGCTGAGCGACCAGTGGGACTTCATCGCCGGCCTGCGCTACTACCACTTCAGCGAAGACAAGAAGCAGCTCTTTGCCGGCATCTTCGGCGAGGGCCCGAATGGCGAGGTCGTGTCGCAACCCGGCAACACGAAGGCCGACGGCGTGGCCCCGCGGTTCATCTTGAGCTACAAGATCGCGGACACCACGAAGATCAACGCCCAGGTCTCCAAAGGCTTTCGCCTGGGTGGCATCAACGACCCCCTCAACTTTTCCCTCTGCACGCCGCAGGATCGGGACACCTTCGGCGGCCACACCAACTGGAATGACGAGACCGTCTGGAACTACGAGCTGGGGGCCAAGTCGAAGTTCCTCGGGGGGAAGGCCTCGGTGGACGTCTCCGTCTTCTACATGGACATCCACGACCTCCAGGCGACCGTGACGGCAGGCACCTGCTCTTCGCGCGTCATCTTCAACGTGCCCAAGGCGCGAAGCCTGGGGGTCGACCTCCAATTCGAGGTGGCGCCGACCCGCAATTTCGATTTCACGTTCTCGGGGAGCTACGACGATGCCAAGTCGCAGTCCACATTGACCTCGACGGCCCCGGACGGGACGGTGAGCATCGTCTCGGGGATCCGGAGCGGGGCGCGGCTGCCGAGTGTCCCCATCTTCAAGTTCGCGGCAGCCGCCACCTTCCAGTGGGAGGTCCGGGCGGGGTACCTGGCCTATGTCACGGCGGTGAACCAGTTCGTCGGCTACCGCTACACGCAGTTTGGTGACGAGGACCTGGGGACGCTCAACATTCCGGCGTTCGGGGCTAACACGCCCGGGGCTCCGTACACCGCGAGCGTCTTCACGTACAACCCGAAGATGCCGGCCTACGACATCGTGAACGCGCGGATCGGCGTCAAGCAGGAAAAGTGGGACTTCTCGCTGTACGGCAACAACCTCACGGACGAGCGCGCGTTCCTGGCACTCGACCGCGAACGCGGAACCTTGGCCCGCATCGGATACCTGACGAACCAACCGCGCACGTTCGGCGCCTCGCTGCGAGTGAACTTCTAACCATGCAGACCAGGAGCGGACAGGAAGGACATATCCAACGCCAGGAGTAAGCGCAGGCGAGCGCATGTCCTCTTCCGTTTGCACCCCGTTTACACGCTCGGGAGCAGCTAAGTCCGAACCTGTCCGACGGCCTTCACCGAGGCTCAAATCAGTCGAGGTCGTGTTAACGCAGGAACCGCGCGAATTGCTCCCGCTGCTCCGACCAACGCTTGAACCCTCCCGCCCGCGCCACACTTTTTCGTGAGAAAGTGGCCGCACACTTATGCGGCGGCCTGTTCAGGGCTACTGCAAGTTCCGGCGAGGCGAGCACGTCGAGATCGATCCGCATCTCGACGGCTGCGTTCAAGAACCAGAGATACTTCTCCACGAGCATGTCCGCGAGCGCGCCGGCGCTTCAGTGGGATACCCATGAGTTACCAACAAGTGGGGATGGGGCAATCAAAGCGGCGGCGCCATTCGGACGCGGGTGCATCTACCAGAAGCGTCGGACAGGTACCGGTTCTTCAGAGGAGAAATTTGGTGGAGGCGGCGGGAATCGAACCCGCGTCCGAAAGCACTCCCCTTTTTGGCGCTACATGCTTGTCCCGCGATTTGTCGTCATCCGGCGGATCGAGCACGGGCCCCCTGCCCGCCGGACCATCTCCGAATGAATCTCGTCTTCCGCCGTCGGAGCGCCACGGAAGACCAGCCGACTTTTCTGACGGGACTTGCCGGCGCCATCGGCTGGGCTCCGGGGTCCCGCGTGCTTAAGCCGTTTTAGGCGGCCAGCGCGAGCTCAACGTTGTCGTTGGCGTTTGTTGCGTTGCCCGTTTTTTGAAGAGGTCCAGGCATCCCCTGCATGCGCCGAAAGGTTCGTTGCCCTCGTCGAAACCGGTTCGCCCCCATGACGGACCGTTCAAGGACAACATAACCGGAGGGAGCGGCGCGTCAAGCCAGCCAGGCCCACATTCGCCCGTCCGCTCCCACATCAGGCTTTCTTGCGCCCGCTGCTAGCATGCAGGCATGGGGTCGACGCAAGCCTGGTACATCCAGAAGCTCATCCATGCCTACGACTGGTACCTTGCGAATCGCACGCCGTTCGAGATGCTCGGCCTGTTTCTCGCCGTGCTCGGTACGCTCTTCGCCGTCCTCTCCATCCGCGACGGCCGCAAGCTGACCAAGGACCTGCGCTCCGTCTTCGATCATCTCACGACCAAGGAGATCGGCGCCTTTCCGGCCTACATGGCGGAGGTTGATCGCATCATCTCCGACGCCCGCGAATCGGTGTTCATCGCCACCGACTTTCCCGGCCACGGCGCGTGGCGGGATCGCGGGCGCTACGGCGCGTACGTCAAGGCCATCGAGAACCGCAAGGCGGAGCGCATCCGCCGCGGTCATCCGCTCAGCGTGCAGGTGCTCTGCCTCGATGCCCCAGGCCGCGAGAAGGCGCTCCAGGATCGCTACCCGGATTCCCGCTGGAAGGAGTACGTGAAGAAGGGGGGCTTCCAGCGCAACCGCCGGCTGTACGAGGAGCTCGAGAACTGCCAGGTGTCGGAGTCGCGACCCCAGTTCCTGCAAACGTCGCTCGAGCGCCAGCAGCGCGCCCTGGACGCCGACCTGCGCTTCGCGGACCGCTGGGAATACCGCGGGCTGATGCCGATGTACCTGTGGATCGTCGACAGCGAGAAGGCGGTGTTCGCGATCCCCAGCTTCGGCGATCACATGACCGAGTACGCCTTCTACACCGAGGAGGCCGGGCTGGTGCAGGCGCTCATGTCCGTCTGGGC
>Ga0137403_10004277_pt1 | contig 16869 bp, 11 predicted proteins | sample CZOMad2_1_16fung_FD_122057 | JGI IMG/M metagenome (GOLD analysis project Ga0137403, IMG submission 122057) | Vadose zone soil fungal communities from Angelo Coast Range Reserve, California, USA - CZOMad2_1_16fungal (Hybrid Assembly) | ecosystem: Environmental > Terrestrial > Soil > Vadose zone...
AAGGAGGCCGCTACGACGTAACAACCAATACAGTTTTCATCCCCGGAGTAGGAGGCGTCTCACAGTCCGGCGGTGTGAATACGCAGTATCACAATTTCTCGCCTCGTCTGGGGATCGCTTACTCGCTCGATCCCAAGACAGTCATTCGGACCGGTTATGGGAGGAGTTATTTCCCTGGCACGTTCGGCTGGACCTTCAACGATTTGGCGGCGGACGTGTATCCTTCGATCGTAAGCCAGAGTATTCCTTCCGCTTCAACCTTCTTCCCTGTCGAGTTTAATCCGTCGGCTGCGCCGGGGACTCCTTCCTTTGGGACAGCTCCTCCGGCGGCGGTATTTCCCGCCATCCCGAGCACTGGGCGGTTTCCGCTGCCGAACGGCATCGGAGTTTCGAACATCCCGACAAACCAGAAAATTCCATACGTAGACTCCTACAACCTAACCGTTGAACGCGCGGTGTTCAGGGATGCGACTTTGAGTGTGGGCTATGTCGGGAATGTTGGACGCCACCTGAATGACGGGTGGAATCTGAATGCGCCGGTGCCCGGGCCGGGATCTTTCACCTCCAGGCAACCGCTTTTCGCGGAGTTTGGGCTTACCCAAGACATTTTTAACAAATGCAACTGTGCGAGCAGCAGTTACAACGCTTTGCAAGCAAAGTTCACCAAGCGGTTCTCTCGCAATTACTCTGTGCTGGCCAGTTACACGTGGTCTAAGACACTGGATTTTGGAGAATTTGGAACCGAGTCAAACCAGTACAACTATCGTGTGGATCGGGGGCCGGCAGTCTTCGATCGTGCGAGCATCTTTACCATTGGTCACACAGTTGCCTTGCCATTTGGCAGAGGACAACGATTCGCCTCGGATGCGGGGCGAGTACTTAACGCGTTCATTGGCGGCTGGGAATGGTCCGGGATCACGAGTGTGGAAAGCGGACTTCCTTTCTCGGTTCTTATGAACAACACCAGCCTGAACACCTTTGACATGAACCTTCGGCCAGATCGCATTGGTAACCCATTTAGTGGAACCTGTGCGAACGGTGCGCACACGCAGACGCAAACTTGCTGGTTCAACCCCGCCCTTGGAGTTGCATTTGCTGACCCGGCCCCCTTCACGTTTGGAGATACCAGCAGAAATTCGCTTCGCGGACCCGGTTTGTTCACCGCGGACTGGGCTCTGCACAAGACGTTTCAGCTCACGGAAATGATGAAGCTCCAGTTCCGTTGGGAAGTTTTCAACGCGTTCAACCGGATTAATCTCCAGAATCCGGATAACAACATCAACGATGCGAAAGCGGGTTTCATTTCCGACATCGCGGCCCCAATGCGCAATCAGCAGTTTGGCTTACGCTTGACCTGGTAATAGCTTTTGCGTGCGCGTGAGATTCGCCATCGTCAATGCTGATGGTTCGCGCGCACACCCCTGGGCTGCCCGATTCACCCCGGTTGGGCAGCCCACCCCTTGTCAGGCGGTGTTCTGCAGCGAGCGGTCGCGTCGCTCGGCCGGTAGAGTAGGATATTCCGAACAGGAGGAACATTTCGATGGTGCTTTCGCGCAGAGCACTCGGCAAAAACTGTCTCGCTCTTCTGGCGGCTTCGGCATTTCCCCGAGCGATGTGGGGCGTGCCGGGGCCTTTTTTTCCGCCGCAACGCGATAAATCCTCCGGTCTTCCCCATTTCACTGCAGACAATTTTTCCAAGGTCTTCGATCCCGCCTATTTGAGCAACGGGCTGATCGGCATTCGCCCGGGCCCGAACCCGCTCGCGAACGCGCCGACCTGCGTGAGCGGCTTTGTCTTCGCCCACATTCCCTACGGGATGCAAAGCCTTTCGCCCGCTCCCTATCCGCTGGAAACCGACATCAGTATCCGTGGAACGCGGCTCCTCAAACGACCGGACTTGGTCAAGATCGAGCGTCAGAATCTGGATACTTCCACTGGCGAATTGACTACCAGAATGGTTTTCGCTCCAGGAAAGGATTTGCGGCTGGACATCGAAGTGCTGCAATTTGCGCCGCGCTCCGTTCCGTCACTGATTTGCCAGGAAATTCGCCTCACGCCGACAGCAGACGTGGAGCTCGAGTTTGTCCCTACCATAGATACGGAAGGCGTGCCCGGCAGCATGTACCGGAGCCAGGCACCCGAACGCACCAAAATCGACCTGGTGGCTGGTTTCGAAAGTGGAAACGGTTTAAGCAAACTGGGCGCCGCGCTCTGGATACTCACTCCTGATGGAGCGGCGGAGAAAAGAGAACCGTTCCTTACGGAATACGGCCCGACTCGGTCCTATATTGTGAAAGCCCGCGGTGGAAAGCCTGTTCGCTTTCAGACGATCGCGGCAATGGTGTCCGATTCGTATCATCCCGAGCCGGATTTGGAAGCAATCCGCCTCGCGAGTTGGGGAAGTCTGCTGGGATTTGAAACTCTTCGGGAACAGAACCGCTCGGCTTGGGCGGAATTATGGAAATCCCGAGTTAAAGTTTCTGGCGATACGGACGCCCAGCGCGTGCTTGACGCTTCATTTTTCTACCTGCACTCCAGCCTGCATGCTTCCACGCGCACTGGGATGCCGCCCTTTGGCCTGTCCCAGTTTTCGCATTACTTCGGCCACAGCTTTTGGGATACGGAAACCTGGTCTTTGTTGCCCATTGCTTTAGCCGCTCCTGCCACTGCGCGGGCGCTACTTGAATTCCGATTGCGCGGACTCGACTATGCCCAGCGCCAGGCTTTGCTTTATGGCTATCGTGGGGCCCAGTTTCCGTGGGAAGCGGCGCCCCTGGGTGGTTTCGAAACTACGCCCACTTTTGCAGACACAGGATGGGGAGAACAGCACGCGACCCCCGACGTGGCGCTTGGTTTCTGGGAGTATCAGCTGGCAACCAACGATCAGAGTTTTCTTCACCAAGGAACCTGGCCAGTTCTCAAATCAGTCGCCGAGTGGATTGAGAGCCGCGGAGTGTTCTCCGAGCGCGGCTTTGAAATCCGGAATCTCATGGGTCCTGATGAGGGAGTTCCGAACGTCAGCAACGTCGCCTACATGAACCTGGCCTGCAAAATGGTAATGTCGGCGGCCGTACGATGCGCTCAGATGGCCGGAGTCACTGCGCCCGCTTCCTGGAACAAAATTCGAGACACGATGGCCATTCCGATCGATAAGACCAAGAATATTGTTCTGCCCTATGACAATCCACCGGCTTCTTCCAGCCGCGCCTACTCGCTCGGCCAGATGGATTTTCTGGTCGTACACGACACACCGCTCAGCCTCGAACTGCTTCGCAACACCCATGATTTCGAGGAGTCCCTGCACAACGTGAAACCCACGGGCGCGTTAATGCCAGATTCGGATTTTGCGATTGGATTTGCAGCCGCTGCTGTGGCCGCCTCCGCCGCCTTCCTTGGCGAGAAACGCCGCGCCGCCGAACTATTTGACGCGTCCTGGAAAAACGTCTGGGTGGAACCCTGGGGGATGATACGCGAAGGACCATTGCAGGATTATGCGTGTTTTCTGACCAACTTCGGTTCCTATCTCCAGACGGTTATGTTCGGTTTCACCGGATTACGCGTCAACGAAGGCAGTTGGACGAAGTATCCCGCGTCGCTTCCAGCCGGCTGGAGCAAAATAGAAATTGAACGCGTCTATGTCAAAGGCGAGCCTAAGAGGCTGGTCGCTACTGACGGCGCGCCGGCACAACTGATCGCCACCTAGACCGGAGCGCGACTTTCTTTGCCGGGAGAATCTGATGTCATTCGTCATCATATTTCTTGGGAGTGAGACCATTCGATGTTCGCTATCTGGAAATTAGTCGCAATCGTCCTGCTCGCGCTTTTGATGACCGGGCTTCCGGTTGCGCCGTCTCAGGATGATTTGACGGATCTACCGCACGCGCGCCAATTGCTGGATCACGGAAAGATTGACGAGGGCATGGTTGTGTTGAAGGAACTCTCCGCGCGCCAACCCGGCCTGAAGGGTCTTGCGCATGCCTGGGGTGTTGCCTATTACAAGAAAAGCAATTATTCGCAGGCGGTTCCCTACTTGCAGGAGGCGCTAAAGGAGAGTCCCAACGACAAGGAATCTGTCCAATTGCTGGGATTGAGCTACTACTTCAGCGGCAAAACAACCGACGCCATTCCGCTGCTCGAGCGCTCTCAATCCTGGTACCAGGCCGCGAATGTTGATGCACTTTACGTTCTCGGGCTCTGTTACATGGGTGTCCAGAATTACGACGCCGCACGCGGGGCGTTTGCGAAAATGTTTGATACTCCGCCTGATTCGGCTGCCAATTATCTCTTTAGCGCGCAGATGTTCGTTCGCCATGGCATCAACGTGGTTGCGGAAAATTACTCGCAGAAAGCCATCGCGCTCGACCCCAGGTTGCCCCTCGCACATTATCTCCTCGGGGAACTCTATCTTTCTCAGCTGAAGTATCCGGAAGCAGTCAGCGAGTTGCGAAAGGAAATGGAAATCAATCCGGGCTACGCCGGCGTGTACTACAAACTTGCGGATGCCGAAATGCGGCTTGATAAGTATGAGGACGCTGAGCGGCTTCTGCAACGCTCCCTCTGGCTGGATCCGAATTCGACGGGGCCGTACATCCTGCTGGGAAAAGTGTTGGTGAAAAAGGGCGAATTCGAACTTGCCACGCGCATGTTGGAGCACGCGCTTACCATGGACCCGAACAATCAGCTGTCACATTACCTGCTCGGCCAGGCCTACCACCAGTTAGGCAGGAACGAGGACGCCGACCGCGAATTTAAGCTTTCGGAAGAACTCCGCCAGCGCGAACATCCGAAACCATGACAGCGGACAAACTGTGCCATCGAGTCTCATGAGAATCCCGCTGACAAAACTCGCCAGATACTTGCGGTTCGCAATTGCGCAGACTATCTGTCTTTTGTATTGTTGCAATGTTCTCCCGCAGAACACACCAGCCCCTTCGACGAACACCCGCGTTGAAACAAAACAGGAGGACCCCTGGTGGAAACACATGGTCGTCTATGAAATCTATCCGCGGAGCTTTCAGGATTCGAACGGCGATGGGGTTGGTGACATCAATGGGATAACTTCCCGCCTGGATTACCTTCGCGACCTCGGCATAGATGCAATCTGGATATGCCCCATGTATCCCTCTCCCCTGGTGGATTTTGGCTACGACATTTCGGATTACACGGCAATTGATCCGCTCTATGGAACGCTCGCGGACTTTGATCACCTGATCAGTGAAGCCAAGAAGCGAAACATTCGCGTCATCATGGATTACGTTGCCAACCACACGTCCGATCAGCATCCCTGGTTCAAAGAGTCACGCTCTTCCCGAACAAGTCCGAAGCGGGACTGGTATATCTGGCGCGATGGGAAAGACCCTGGCCATCCACCAAACAACTGGCTTTCGTGGTTTGGGCATTCCGCATGGACTCTTGATCCCGCAACGAATCAGTATTACTACCATTATTTCTACACAGAACAACCCGACCTGAATTGGCGCAACCCGCAGGTTCGCAAGGCCATGTATGACGTGATGCGCTTCTGGCTTGATCGCGGAGTGGCTGGCTTTCGGATTGACGCGGTCTCCCGTCTCTTTGAGGATCCCAACCTGTACGACGATCCGATTTTGCCGGGGAAGAATTCCTATGGCGATCCAAACATCGAGCACAAATACACCGACAACCTGCCGGAGGTTCACGAAGTTCTGCGGGAAATGCGGCACATCGTCGACCAATATCCAGGTGATCCCATCTTGATCAGCGAAGCCGACGAGCCGAACATCACGGAGCTCACCAGAATGTACGGCAACAACGATGAAATCCAGTTGCCAATGGACTTTCAGATCGCCGACGTCAACCGTCTTTCTGCCCCGGAATTCCGGAGGTTGTTGGATGAGATAGACCACAATCCAGCGCATGGCCAGCCGTTCTATTTTTTCAGCAATCACGACCAGCCACGGCAATGGGACCGTTACGGCGATGGCGTTCACAACGACCAGATCGCCAAGTTAATGGCCGCACTGCTTCTGACCACTCGCGCCACGCCGCTTTTGTATTACGGCGAAGAGATAGGGATGCGTACCACGCCACCCCAACGCAAAGAGGATGTCCAGGACCCTATCGGCAAAATAGGATGGCCGGAGGAGAAGGGCCGCGATGGAGAACGCACCCCGATGCAGTGGGACCCTTCAAGAAACGCTGGGTTCAGCACGGCAGATCACACTTGGTTGCCGGTGCCGCCCAGTTCCGCTGAGTACAACGTCGTGGTGGAATCGCACGATCCACACTCCATTCTTTCATTCTACAAGCGGGCTCTTGCGCTCCGCCGAAGCGAGCCTGCCCTTAAGAGTGGAAGCTACGTGCCGATAGATCGCAATAATCCGTCCGTTCTTTCCTTTCTCCGTAAGAGCCCGGGCGGCAGTGATTCCATCCTGGTGGTCCTGAACATGACTGGTGAGCAAAGAACGCTGACGTTTGATCTCACGCCCTATGGAATCAACCAGAAAAATTCAAGGCCGCTTCTCGCTGCGCCGGAAATGCGCGGCGACGCAGTTTCGATCGAAAATCTCACAGTGCAGCCCTTCGGGGTTTATATTGGGGCCCTGCACTGACGCGCGGCGAGTTCTAGATCCACGACTCAAATAGAGGAAGCCGAAAGCAACCGCTGGTGCGGACACAGTTGGATCAACAAGCACGCGAAGTTTCGTCTTCTTTCGGTTCAACCCAAAACTGAGTTGGAACTTTATAGACTGGCCAGTGTCACGCGGTCGCGGCCGTTAGCCTTTGATTGATAGAGGGTCTTGTCTGCCCTATCCAACAACTCCTGAGCGCTCTGCCCGTGCTCAGGAAATCCCGCAATTCCGACGGATAGAGTTACAGGGTCCAGGAGCACCCCGCGGTGTACGAGCTTGAGATCCTTGGTTGCGAGCCGCAAGGCCTCCGCACGCTTGAAAGCATCCTGGATCGAGGATTCCGGAAGAATGACAGCAAACTCTTCTCCCCCGTAACGGCAGATGACGTCCTCTGCGCGGAAATGCATCCGGAAAATGTCAGCCATGGATTGCAGCACGCTGTCGCCTGCATCGTGTCCAAAAACATCATTGAATCGTTTGAAATGATCGAGATCGAGGAAAATGAGTGAAAGTGACCGCTGTTTGCGTTTTGCGCGCTGCAGCTCCTTGTCCAACGATTCTTGCATAAAGCGGCGATTGAACAGGCCCGTGAGGGGGTCCCGGATGGATTGATCCCGGAGTGTCTCACGCAGGCGCAGATTGGCCAGTGATACGGCAATCTGACTTGCCGCGGCGACAGCGAGCCGCTTCTGAGATTCTCGAGTTTTCTGGTCAACTTCCGAGTTGCCGTGGGCATCAAGATCATAGCGAAGATGCAGAACCCCAAGAGTCTCGCCATGCGCCACCATGGGGACACACAGGTAGATTGCGGCAACGGATCTGTCTATGTGTTCACAAACAATCCCCCGGTTGGAAGACTCGCTCCAATGCGGTTTGCCCAGGCGCAGAGACCAGCAGTGGTCACGCGCAAAAACCGGTTCCCCGAGGTGACCTTCCCCCCATGACGCTGTAAGTTCCAATGCATTGCTCAACGGCTTATAAATGAACACAGCCCCTGCCCTGGCATCGGCGAACAGTTTATTTACGGATTGCCCGACTACGGCGTACGCCTCTTCGGTGTTCTCGGCACATTGCAACAACCCACTCATTTCGTTCAGAAGCGTGATCTGCATGGTTCGAAGTTCCAGTTCGCCCACCCAATGACCCATGGCGGCCGCATGCTCTTTGGCCATCACGGAGGCCTGGACCTCCTCCGAAATATCCTTGTAAATAACGTAGCCACCCTGGACTCGACCGGCTACGACCATGGGCAAAGCATGAATCTCGACATCCACCAGTTGTCCGTCTTTCCTTCTGCGCCGAACTGTCTCGTGAATTATCTGTCCCGAGTTAACCTGTTCGGCAAATTGCATCGACTCGCTGTGCAGCTCGGCCGGAACAACCAAATCACGCAGGTTTTTTCCGCCGATCTCCAAAGGACCATAAAGAAACAGAGATACAAAAGCATCGTTATAAAGTTGCACGTTGCCGTCGCGGTCGTGGACGACGATGCCAAACGGACTGTTCTCAATAAGGGAATTCAAGAAAATGGTGCGTTCTTTCAGATCACTGGCAATACGTTCGCGCTCGGAAACCGCCGCACCAAGGATCAATCCGGTGGCGGAGATTGCAAGCATCAGCAGCCCAAGTTTCGTGAAAGTCTCCGCCGACACCGGTACGAACCGGAGAGTAACGACGATGCCGAAATTTAGCGCAAGCAACCCGGTGACCGCTCCGCGGATCCCGCGCCGCATGCCCATCCAGATAATGGGGAGGAATGCTGGATAGAATAGCTGCCTGGAGTCAGACACGCCGAACATGATCCAGAAAAGCAGGCCGAAGGAAGCCGCCTGCCCTGTGACTTCCAGAATCCGGAGTGCGGTAATTTCCTGACTTCCTCTTGCCCACTCCCGGCCTTCGCGAACAGTTTCTGAAACCGAAGCCGCAGTCCACTTGCCGATCCAGGGCAGAACATGAATCAGAAGAAAAGGAGCGACGCTCAGCAATCCGATGGTGTCACCCATGTACCAATCCAGGGCCGAGCCCCAGAACTGCGACCACTGAATCGTGTGATCCGCGCATAGACAGAAGACGCCCACCAGCGTTGCGGGAATGGCTGCCACTGATGCTACGACTACGTATCGCATCACGTCCCGCCGCTGGCCCAGAGAACTGTCAATTCTCAGCGGGCCCCGCAGCAGATACGCCGCCGCCGCATAGGCGGCAATTTCAAGCGGCACGCCGACGAGTGTGCCCCACGAATAAAATGGCTGGTGATAAAAAAGCATGCCAGAGATGGAACCGGCTATCGCGAACAGCAACATGTAGCGAGGGCTGATCGCGAGCATTATCGCGAATGCCAATCCTATAGCCGGATACCAAGCCGTCAGCCCTAGACGGGAAAGAAGAATGACGTCGGGCCGATTCAGAAGTAGATAAATTAGAAGGACACTAACGCAAAGAATTGTGTGGCCGAGAACGGTGCGCGTACCTGATTGAAACAAGCTTTCCGTCGTTGGTTCAGACTGGTGCTGTATGTCTGCGATCGTGGCAGACTGCGAAGGCGAAATTGTAGTTGTTCGTAACATATTGGTTCGGATTCAACTCAGTGCAAGTAAGTCTCCATGCCAAATTTCTCCGCGACATGCATCCAGATACTCATTGCCAAGCTTCATCGATTAACTCCTGCGCTCTAATCCGAGCCGCTCTTCCGCGGCGTCCAGCTCTTTCGCAAAACTTGAGAGGCCTTCCTGGGTAAGGCGCCCAGACTTGTAAAGAGTGACCAATTCATCGGCGGTCAAAAGGTAGTCTGAAACTTTGAACGCCGCGACACCCGACTTGATGACAAACGGGCCGACGTAAGTAATGAAGTTGTCTCGCAGGCATTGGACCGCTGCGCAGAGGTCTTCTCTCGAGGCGGAACACCACGGAGATTTGGCGACTTGATTTCTCTTAAGCTTTAACATGCTATGCCCTTTCGGCTGTGAATCGAGATTGCTGTAGTTTTGAGAACCGTTCCTTGATCCCCTTGGCAGCTATTGGAGCAACCAGTCTTCTGTCTTCTCAATGAACTGGAAACCATAGTTTTGCCGTAGCGCGCTGGAAGCTTCCTTCCGGGTCACGCGAGCCTTGCCCGCATACCGCTCTTCTTGCCCCGACAAATAAACCTCCACAACAGCGTCTTTCAGTAATGGAGTCGTGCAGGCACAGAGAAAACCTCCCGCGCTGACGTTTTCCGTGGTCACTATCTCTGACTTGAAAATGTGATTTTCAGTGCGAGCCGCCAGCCTCAGCGCCACTTTCATGACAATCCGGAGGTGTGCGCGTCTCTCCGGCGAGTGATTCGGCACTGCCGATTCGATTGCCTTGATCAGCGCCGGGAAGTCTATAGGCTTTTCGAAGTACCCACTGGCTCCAAGAGTCTTGCAGTGTTCTCTAAATCGGTTTCCGCCTTCGCCGGTCACGATGAAAATGGGTATCTTGGAAGTAAAACTGAAGGAGTGCAGGCTCAGGCAAAGTTCAAAACCCGTATGTCCCGGCATGAACAAATCGAGCAAGATGGCATCCGGCTTGTTCGCCAGAACAAGGCCGAACGCTTCCGCAGGGTCGCCGGTGTCGAACAGTTCATACGTGGATTGCAATCGGACACGCATCAGGCTGCGCAGCTTTGGATCATCGTCAATCACGACAACTTTCTTCATGAATTTCTCCCTGCTTGTGTTTGGATTTCTCCACCGACTGGCCCATTCCCAATGTTGGCTAGACCTCCAGCACCTCGCGCACCTTTTGTGCCAAATTGGCGCGTGTATATGGTTTCGGAAGGAAGTGACAGTTTTCCTCCAAAACGTTGCCTCGTTCGACGCTCTGGCCTGTATAACCCGAGGTGAAAAGGACGCGAAGGTCTGGCCGTTTTTCAATGAGCATCTTTGCGAGTTCACGCCCGTTGATTTTGGGCAACACCACGTCCGTCAGTAAGAGATCAATGCTCTCGTCTGACGCGGAGCTGATGGCAAGCGCCGAGGCTGCATCCTGCGCTTCAAGAACCCTGTAGCCGAAAGATTGCAGGTGGCAAACTGTCAGTTTCCGGAGGGGGTCATCGTCCTCGACGAGAAGAATCGTTCCGTTTCCGGCAAGAGACTCTTTGGAAATGACTACCGCCTCACTTTTTCCACAAGCCTGCCCAACTCGTGGTAGGTAGATCCGGATGGAAGTTCCGAGTCCCAATTCACTGGTCAGATCAATGTAGCCACCGCTTTGTTTCACGAAACCATAAACCATTGCGAGACCCAGTCCGGTTCCCTTTCCCTTTTCCTTGGTGGTAAAAAATGGTTCGAAAGCGCGAGCGAGAGTCTCAGAATTCATGCCAACCCCATCGTCGGAAATGGTTAGGCGCACGTACGGGCCCGCAAGCACGGGATATTGATATTTGCCGGCAGCCTGTGCATCCATCTCGAAATTTTCGGTTTGAATCCTGAGCTGGCCGCCGTTCGGCATGGCGTCCCTGGCATTCACCGCCATGTTGACGAGGGCTTGTTCCAGTTGTCCCTGGTCCACCATCATTTTGTTGACTGCGCCATCCAGTTGCGTGATGAGCTCGATATCTTCGCCGATAAGGCGATGAAGCATTTTTTCCGTGTCATGGACGATTGCATTGACGTCGACGATCTTGGGCTCCAGAACTTGTTGCCGGCTGAACGCCAGAAGCTGGCGGATGAGCGAGGCAGCTTGCCCTCCAGCCTTGAGGATTTGATCCACACTTTCGCGAAGAGCTGGGGAGAAAGCGGTTTTCTCTTCAAGCACCTCCGCATAACCAATAATCACGCCAAGGAGATTGTTGAAGTCGTGGGCCACGCCTCCCGACAGGCGGCCGATGGCTTCCATCTTTTGCGCCTGGAGAAACTGCTTTTCAAGCAAACGGCGCTCACTGACGTCGCGATTGACAATAATCAGTTTTTCGACTTCTCCGTTCTTGTTGCGAACCGCACTGGCGGTTGACTCCAGGACTCGCCATTGCCCGGTTTTGTCCCGCATCCTGTATTCAATGGCTTGTCCCGTGCCGGATTTCTGCGCGAGGGCGGCGGCGCTCGTGACCCGGTCCCGATCATCCGGGTGGATCTGCTCGAACGCGGAGGTCTGCTTTAGTTCTTCCGGGGTATAGCCCAGAATCCTTTCGTAAGAAGGGCTGTTATAAAGGCGATTCCCTTTGCTGTCCACAACAGCAATCATATCGGCTGCGTTTTCGCCGATCAGGCGGAATAGCTCGTCGCGCATCAAGAGCTGCCGCCGCATCCTCTGAATTTGAAGTTGCTGATAAATGCTGTAGAAATCAAACAGCAGAACCACCCCAATCAAGCTGCGCAGTATCTGATTGGAAGGCAAATCGGGATGCTGGGAAGATGCGTGGAAAGCGGGAACCGCGAAGGAAATAATCCCGGCGGTCAAAAGCAGTGTGATGATGATTGCCGTCGCCAGCAATCCCCATTCACGGAGCTCAATCTGAAGAAAGCTGTTCCCGAGGGAGCTTGCCGGAGCGCGGTTGTAGATTAGTCCTTTCATTCGATACTTCCCCGCAGCTGAGTATCAGCCGCAATCCAGCGGCTATTAAGCAAATCTCCCGGCTTGTTGGAAACAGATTGATTAGCTGGGGCCAACCTAGGCGGGAAGTATGTGGGGAAAGGCGCCATGCCAATAGAACTGCGTCCCCTTAAAGACGGAAGGAGTGCGCCGGCGAGAGTCCTGAAGCTTTTCATGAGTAAACGTACCTTGCTGTAGTAGATGCACAGGCCATTCCAAACTAGCGATAAATCTGGATCGGGTGACTTCAAATAGACACAGATCATGGAATTTCAGTAACTTAGGAGGCTATATCGTGGCGATGGGATAAGTTCAGGATGCGTCGTTTGGCTCGGGTCTACAAGTGCATGACCAAATTTTGGACGTTCGTCAAGAACTTGCACGTCGGAAAGCTCGTGCAGCGGAGGATCAGGCTTTTGCCCTGGATAAAAGGTTGTACAGAGTGGAGCGGCTGATGCCCAGAATTTCTGCCGCGCGGGTCTTATCGCCTGCCACATGTTCCAGAACACGATGGAGATGGACGCGCTGCAGTTCTTCGAAAGTCAGCAATTTCTGCTCCTGAACATTAGCCTCTAAATTGAGCGTCAGAAGCGGCTTGGGCAGGTCATTGAGATCAATCAAATTGTCTTCGGCCATCATCACGGCCAGGCTGAGAACGTTTTCCAGTTCACGAACATTCCCCGGCCAGGAATAGGCGGAAAGGCAACTTTGTGCCCGGCGCGTGATGCCATTGATCTTTTTCCCATACTGCTTTGCGTACTTTTCCACCATGAAGCGTTCGAGAATTTGCAGATCTTCCCTTCGGTCCGCGAGCCGGGGCAAACTGATTTCAATCATCCCCAGACGGTAAAAGAGGTCTTCGCGAAATTTTCCTTCTTTTATTAGTGATGCAAGATCGCGATTTGTAGCCGCTATGACCCGGACGTCCACTTTGCGAGGGACCGGTGAACCAACACGCTGCACTTCCTTCTCTTGAAGCACGCGGAGAAGCTTTGCCTGGGCGGGAAGCGGCATCTCGCCGATTTCGTCGAGAAAAACAGTTCCGCGATTGGCGTATTCAAATAAGCCAATCTTATCCTCAGTGGCTCCCGTAAAAGCGCCTTTCGCATACCCGAACAACTCGCTCTCAAAGAGGGTGTCAACCACGGCGGCGCAATTGCAGACAGCGAGCGGGCCGGAACCCGCGTTGCGGAGGTTATGCAGCGCTCGGGCCACCAATTCTTTGCCGGTACCGGTCGGGCCGGTGATCAGAACGGTCTGAAAATGTGGAGCAACGCGCCGAATCTTGGCAAAAACATCGAGCATTAACGGGCCACGGCCAATCATGCCTTCAAATTGAAAAACATCCATCAACTGGCGTTCCAACCGGAAAGCCTCTTCCTTTTCCTTCAGTTCCGCCAAGAGGCTCGATATACGTGCTCGTAATTTCTGCAGGTTCAGAGGCTTGTCCAGATAATCTCGCGCGCCCTTCTGAATGGCCTCAACCGCGGAATCCGTAGAGTAATGTCCAGTCATGAGGATTACTTCGACACCAGGGTCCTTGCTAAGCATACGCTCGAGAAGATCCATGCCCGTCATGGTGGGCATCATCAGGTCAACAAGGACGATGCGGGGTCGAATGCTTTTGAATGCTTCCAAGCCTTCCTGGGGATCGGACGCCGTATGAATTTCCAACCCGGTGTCGGTCAGAGCGTCCTGGATCAATCGCAGTGTTGCTGCATCATCGTCGATCGCCAGTAGGCGGACAGGGGTATGGCTTTCCGACATCGGCTCTCCTCCAGAGCAACAGTTTTATTTTCGGGCGCAAAAAATGAGCGAACAAATCAATAGTCGCAGCCATCATCCGGCGCCTGATAACCACTTGTATATATTAAGAGCTTTGAGCAAGCGGCCGCGGACGCTTTGTGGCGAATGCTTCCGAACCGGCGCGCCCGCCGGGGCAAAACTTGCGCTATCTCAAGATTCAGACAGATCTCCAGAGAGCAGGGCGTGTACAAATTATGGACGCCAATCCAGGAACTGAACGAGTGGAATAATCGAAGCCCGTAGCGCAAACGCCAAGACGTTGATTCGACAAGGCCCCCGCTGGGAATAAGCGTTCGAAAGAATGGCAACAGCCTTGCATTTCTACCCGCGCGTTACGAACTCACCCCTCAGGAGCAATGCTGTGATCAAATTTTACCGACTATCAAGCTTGACCTCAATTTTAAGACGGGCTGGCCTAGCTTTCGCCTGCCTTGCGTCCGCAGGCGTTGGTATTGCGTCAGCGGTAGTCCCCGTGGTTCAGGGACGATGGGAATTTGTCGTTACCTCTGGTGATAATCCTTCGCAACTCAGTACGATGGGGCAATCCATCTTTAGCACTTATCTGCTTCAGACTCCCGGCAGCACGGCATTGACAAACATTTCCCCATTCACCTTTGATACCGTGGCTTGTGACACCCAAAGCTACAACAATGTGACCGTCGCCGACAGCGCGATCGACGCCTCGGGAAATGTCGTCGTCGATTTCACGGTCACCCTTTCTGGCCAAACCCCCTTTCATTACGTTTTTACTGGTGTGCTCGCGCAGGGTCCCCCTAAGGTCATCACGGGGACTTATCAGAGGTCAGCGGACGGTTGCACACAAGGGAGTCTGGGCACCGCCACACCCGGTGGCGATGGCACTTTCACGGCAACCTATTTCCCCGACCTGTCGGGAACCTGGGTAGGCGCATTCGACGCTCCGGATACCGGAAATGGCCCGACGGGCGTTACCGCTTCTTTCACACTGACCACGAATTCCGACCAAACCTTAAGCGGAACGATAGATATCCTTGGCAGCGGACTCGTATCTCCTACTTCGGGCGACGCTTGCATCGCCACCAACGTCACTGACACCCGCACAATCACCCTGCAACCCAACATGGCCGAAGGCGTTTCCCAGTCCTCAGGCGCTGGATTCGAACTCTTTGGCACGGATTCCGCCGGCACGCGTGTGTGGGTTAACGCCATGGCAACGAACCATGACGGCTCGATCGCGGCGGTTGGTGAAGACAACCCGGCGAACGGAAGCAACGGCACGGCTAACGATGGCACAAACAATGCCTATACGGCCTTTTACGGAATCTCCGGCGGCCCATGTGACGGACTCGGCGGAGGCGATGCGCCGTTCTTGCTTGTCACGAAGACCAAGAAGGTGTCGAAGCGGCAAGATGGGCAGCGTGGACAGCACGGGCGTAACAACCCATTGTCGCGCTCTTCAGAGCGGTAAACGCCCGACAGTGATCGTACTGACAACCGAAGGTGCGGTGGTTTCGCGGAATTGAGTGATCTGCACATTTGGCGGAAATTCAACAAATGATTGTATGCCCAACGGTCCCGGTGAACGCGCAAGACTCTCTCACGCTTTGCTTGCGCGTTCTCAGGGCAGGAAATTCGACAAGAAATGTGCGCCCTTCGCAAATTCGCCTTCAACCACAAGACAACCTCGCGGAGCCGTGGGTATCGCCCCCGACCTGTTAGGTTGTTTTTCGGTTTTCTGTTCGGCGCACTGCTGGCTGGTACCGGGTAGCGCAAAAAGTTCGTCGAAACAAGTTCTACTGTCTGGAGTTCGCCGCCTCGATCCGCTTGGCGAGTCCCACAGGGGACTAACTTCCCCTCGACACGACTTGCGAGGATTCCGTGTTGCCGTGGAACTCTATGAGACCCATCTGCAACAGTTTCTGAAGGCACTCTGCCGTGTCTCCCGCCAACTGCTGTCGAGAAATGGGGAAGTGCTGTTCCATGTCATTTACGATATTTTCGAGCGTTAGACCGCCGCCGCTACCCTCGATGGTCCCCCACACGCGGGCGGCAGTCGGATTCAGCCCGTAGCAGACGCCCTTTTTGATGTCGAGTAGCACCGCTCCATCGTTTGTGTAGGTTGAGCGAACGTCGGGTGAGATTGTCCAGATAGTATTCGTACCCAGGGTCATTATCCTCTCTCTCCTGTTTGTGAAGTTGGGCTCGCTAGAAACCAAGCGTTCCTGGCTCGCAAGACTCGCTATTTCTGAGGGCTGGCGGGGCTGAGGCAGCGGAAACAATAACACTTCGGAGTATCAGTGATCTCTCTTCTCTTGTAATACCTATTCGCCTGTACCTTGTGCATCTTGGCTGATGACCATCTACCGTGTGCAAAAAAACTTTCCCCTGTCCGAGAATTGGACAGATGCAATTCTCTCGCCTGTGCCTCACAAATCGGCTTACGAAAAGATCATTCGATAAGCCGCTACAGACCCTTCTGATGGCGTAGTGGCGCCGACTCTGTGGTGGGATACGAGAAGGAGTAGTGGCCGAATATCAGACCACGGATTTTTGACGGCCCGGGAATTTGGCCGAAGTCCTGGCCATCAGCCCAGCTTGCTGGTCAGGTAACCTGAAACTTGATTAGGAGTCCCAACGACGCGCAAGTTCAAATAATTCAAATAACCTGGTCACTGGAATTGTAATTGTTCGGAACCGTTATATAATACGACTTGCCGCGGAACTGGAAGTGTACTTCACGGGGCAAGTCTCCGGTGGCAAATGCAACCCCGTGAACATGGCTCGTATGACTGCCGTTTTCTTCTAACCCCTGCCCCTGAACGGAAAAGCAAACGAGTTTCCCATAAGCCCGCCTTCACCAACTGTTACTGGTGTTTCTCAACGTTAGCGAATAGCGAGCGAAACCATGCCATCTCCAAAT
>Ga0137403_10004278_pt1 | contig 16867 bp, 15 predicted proteins | sample CZOMad2_1_16fung_FD_122057 | JGI IMG/M metagenome (GOLD analysis project Ga0137403, IMG submission 122057) | Vadose zone soil fungal communities from Angelo Coast Range Reserve, California, USA - CZOMad2_1_16fungal (Hybrid Assembly) | ecosystem: Environmental > Terrestrial > Soil > Vadose zone...
ACCATCCCGGTAAAAGCGATGATCAACGATAGCGGATGGCCAAGACCGTGAATCGGGATGAATGTTTCGAACGTATCCAGGCCCATGCCGTGGTGCGCGCCGCCGTGAACTCCCAACGCGCAGCCCAGACGCTCCGCCTCGGCATACACGGGCCAATAGGTTTTATGACCGAGATCGAGCGGCAAGCCGCGCGACGGCAACATGGCGCCGACCATGCCCAATTCTGTGATCGCACGGCACAACTCGACGACCGCTTCGTCGACATCCTGCATCGGCAGGAGCGCTATCCCTTTCAACCGTGAGCTCTGCTTCAGGTATCGATCATACAGCCAATTGTTATACGCCCGCGCCACGTAGCACGCCCAGTCGGGGTGGCTGATGTTACCGATGCGCAGTCCCTTGGTGGGAAACAGCACTGCAGATTCAATGTCGGCCATCTCGACAAACTCCATCCACTCCTTTGGCCCGACCCGCTTGCCGCCGCCGAAGGATTTTTTGTTACGAGTCGTATGGCCGCCGATGTGATGGAAGTCTAAGGATGGAAACAGCCGATCCCAACTGAGCTGATGATCTTGCTCTCGGTAGGAGCTAGCCAAAAAGTCGAACAAACTCTCGTCTTCAATCACATGGCCATCGGCATCGATAATCTTATAATCCATCGTTCCTCCGAACTTCGTGCGCTTGTGGTGAAACCTATCTTTTGCGCCCTTTGCGTTCTTGACAGTTAATTTCTTATCCCGATTTCTTTTCCTTAACTAATTCCACACCGTGATGCCCATCAAATTTTTGCCGGCTTCAAGATCGTCAAACGCCGCGTTGATCTCGTCGAAGCGATAACGTTTGGAGACCAAACCCGACACCTCGACTCGCTTGTCACGCACCATGTTCAACACTTCGATCACATCCGTCGGACGGCGCAGCGCCACGCCGGCGATCTTGATTTCTTGCATGGTGAAGCTGCCGTCGCTGATGGTGAACGGCACTTTGCCGAGGCCGCCGATGATCGTCGCCGTTCCACCGGGGCGCGTGGCCTGAATGATTTGGTCCGAAGTTTTGACGTTGCCCAGCGCCTCGAAGGATTTGTTCACGCCGCCGTCGGTGAGATCGCGCACTGCTTTGACTGGATCTTCTTTTGACCCATTGATCGTGTGGCTCGCGCCGAATTTTTTCGCTGCTTCGAGCTTAGCGTCGATAATATCGACGGCGATGATCGGATGAGCGCCGAAGGTGCGCAGGAACTGAATCGTGTTGAGCCCGACGCCGCCGCAACCGATCACCAGGGCGGAGTCGCCGGGCTTGATCTCAGCGGAATTTTTCACCGCGTTATACGCTGTGGTCATACGGCAGCCGACGATGCTCGCCTCGTCGAGAGACAAGCCTTCCGGCAACTTGAAAACCATGTAGCCCGGCAGGGCGAGATATTGCGCAAAGCCGCCGACGTTCCAGCGATATATTTCTTGTCCATCGGTTCGCTTCAAAGACGCCGGCGCAGGCCGGGCGCGACAGAGATTTTCCCTGCCGGAGATACAATACTGGCAGTGTCCGCAACGATATCGTGTGCCGACGATCACCGCGTCACCCGCCTTAAATGCGCCGCGCTGGCTGCTGCCGACGTCTTCGATCGTTCCTGAAACTTCGTGGCCAATGATCGCCGGCATGCGGCTCGGGATGCGTCCTTCGATGACTTTGAAGTCGGTGTAGCAGACTCCGCAGGCTTTGACTTTGATCAGCACTTCATCGGGTGCGATCGCCGGTATCTCAAAATCTTCGATGCTCATCGCTTCGTGTACTTTGTGTAGAACTGCAGCTTTCATCGCTGGTGCCTCCTTAAAGTGGAAATGGCCGGATCGTATTACGAGGCGTGCCCACCTTGTCAATCAGAGTTGCAGAAGTGCTTAATCGCGGGGGACGCAAAACATCAGAAACTTCGTGCTCTTCGCATTACGATAGTCGAAAGTTTTCGCGGCTTGCGCAAACCTTCTAGACGTCGTTGAAGGCCGGTTGAAAAACTCGCTTTCCGGTTTCCTTTTTTTTGTACTTTGCGGTTAAATCTCTTCTTCTCTTCGGTTGCGGCTCGGCCGCGCTAGGTTCTTTGCGGTTGATACTAGATCCTGCTTTCCGGCGCCTTGGCCAAAAACATCAGCAAAGTGGCGCCGAGACTTGCGATGGCGAATATGCCGAATGCGATCATGTAACTCTTGGTGAGGTCATAGAGAAAGCCGGCGAGAACAGGACCGATGAATGTTCCTGCCGTTTGCACCGAGCGGCTCATGCCTTGAATCGTCGCAAAAGCCTTGGTGCCGAAGTAATCGGCGCGAATCGGATCTTGCAACGAGGCGAGGCCGCCGTATGACAGGGAGTAAATAATCATGCACGGCGTAAAGATCACAGCTTGCGCCGTGTAACCCATCAGCAATACGGAAAAGCTCAGAGCCAGAAGCAATCCCATCATGAGTCTTCTTTTGTCCAGTAGATCTCCCAGCCAACCCATGCCGACACGGGCCGGAGCCCCGATCAGCGCCGAGAGCCCGAGTAAACTACTCGCCGCCTCAGTGCTCCAGCCCCGGTCGACCAGCAGAATGACGAAATGAACCGACACTCCTTCGGTAACCATGTGGCGGAGCGCCATCGCCGTCGATAGAAACCAAAACGTTTTGTGGTGCAACGCTTGGCCCAGGGTGAATTGCGGATCGTTCGATGGTGCGCGTGACCGTTGAGAGCGCGCGCTCGCGACGTCGGATTTCGCCATCGCCGCTTCTTCCCGGTGGTAAATTCGATTTATGAATAGAGCGATCGGAAACCCAATCGAGAAAATAATAATTGCTGATAGGGTCGCCGCCGCGCGCCAACCCCACAAAGCAATGACCCAGCCGACCAAAGGCACGAGCGGTCCGGAGATTCCCGGACCCATCCGAAAAATGCCGAAAGCCAAACTCCTCCGCTCGCGAAAAACCTTTGCGATCAGTACGCTGATCGGCATGTTGTAGCCCAAGCTCGATCCGAGCACGATGCCCAGGACAATGACGACATAAAGCATCGGCAGCGAATCGACCCAACTCAGTGCGAGAAATCCGAGCGTGCAAATGACGAGACCGACGAAGAGCATGCGATGAGCGCCAACGCGGTCGGTAAGGTAACCCTCGATCGGACCTAAGATACCGGACTCGACGCGCGCCAATGAAAACGCACCCGAGATCGCCGTCCGGCTCCAACCGAATTCACGTTCGAAAGACGGGAAAAACGCACTCATACCGAAATAGCTGAATCCGGTATTCACCGCGTGCGTGATACATCCGGCGATCACAAGCCACCATTTACGCTCCATGAAGTATAAGTTCCGAAGTTGTCGACCAGAAAATTACCGGCAGATTAGCTGAAATCCAGCATGTAAGAAACCACTTGAGTTGTGCGGTTCAGCGGCGCTAAGTGTGCAACACCCATGGTTTCGCAGACTTTGTCTATACTTCGCATCGTTGCCGATCGTTCTTTTCATGAGGTTGAAACATTTCAACAACCCGATACACTGTCGGATCTGCGGCAGTCTACTCGATAGACGACGCTGCGTGAATCCAAGAAACCAAACTGTCAGGAGGTGAATCATGCGGTTCTTACTGAAGGTCAACATCCCCGTTGAGTCCGGCAACGCGGCCGCGAAGGCCGGAAAGCTCGGCGCGACCATCCAATCCATTCTGGCGGATTTAAAGCCGGAGGCCGTCTATTTTTCCGACAGCAACGGTCAGCGGGCGGGATATATTTTTCTTGATATGCAAGATGCCTCTCAAATCCCCGCCATCGCTGAGCCGTGGTTCCTTGCGTTCAACGCAAGCATCGAGATTCATCCGGTCATGATACCGGACGATTTAGCTAAGGCCGGCGGCGCCATCGAGAACGCGGTCAAGAAATACGCCTGATCGCTCGATCGCCATTTAACTCGCGGTCGAGCGGACCGGTGGGGAAGGAGGCGTGGACAGGTCTTGCAATCACTTATTGTCGTAATACCAGAACCGACTCCGCAAACTTCGCGAGTTAAAATTGGGCAACTTAGGCAAGTCAGAGACAGAAGACTGTAAAGAATAGGGGGCACGAATGGGACAATCGCATAATCCGTACTACCAGACTCAACCATTGGGATCTCCTGCACCAATCCTCTGGTATGCATCCTTACCGGACCATGTTAAACGCCTTTATGATCATAAAGCGACCTTTTCTCAACAGCCCATCGCGATGGTGGTTCTTGCAGAAGTGGTTTGTGAGGCATTTACTGTCTGGGCATTGGGAGAACTGTTTAAAAAGAAAAATGTGGAAGATTTATGGAAAGTGCTGTCGGGTGAAAAAAGAAAAATACGACGCTTGCAGGATATCTGTCGTGACGATGTTAATGAGATTTATACAGCTCTATCAGGCGATCCAATAACCCAAGCGCGTTTTTGGGATCAACTAATGAAGCATAGTAAGCGCCGAAATGCTCTCGTCCATACAGATCATACCGGGCCCACTGCTCACCCCATACCTTCGTTGCAAGATTCAGATGAGTCCTTTAAGGCGGTAGAGGATTACATACAACACGTTCACGAAATTTTAGCTTCTATCTAGTCTTGACTGCTCCCCATTTCAAAAACAGTTGTTTCCGACCTAGCGAAATGAACTCAGAGAATGTCAGTCTTTAGTGAGACTTAGAACCGTAGAACCCGGGCACCCGTAGTAGAGTAAAATGATCACGTCTTGAATTTTGACGTTTCGGACGAACCTCGTCATGACAAAAATCATCCGTAGAGGCTATCGAAGATCTCTAATCATAGTGTTCCGCCTATAGGACTACGTGATCTTTTCATCCGCGGCTGACGAATCACCTCCATCTCCCCTCCCCTGCCAATTGCTCTTAGGTTGACGGTCGTTTCAATGTTTTGTTAAAGGAAGTTCAGTTCGTCGGGAGAGTATGGCGCACATTTAAAAGAAATGGGAATTTTAGGGTCAAGCCGGAGTAGATGAACAGTTTGTATGGCTCATGAAAAGCTGGTGTCTGAATTGAAAAATATTCTCGAACCCCATTTTTTCCCGAGCGCGGCTTTTTCACTGGGCGGGTTAAAATTAGGCAACTTACGCAAGTCAGACACGGAACCTTCGTTTCCCGATGCCGAAGCGGTCCAGCGCTTACGGCAACGCTTGAGGCTCGCCATAAATAAAATCATCCATCACAACGACATCTCTATCGGGTACTTTCAAGACGCGATTGCCACTGGTAATTCGGACGAAAAAGACGCTAGCTGTCTCAAACCCGACTCCTAAGAATGAGAGGCTTCCGCGGTTAGTGGGTCCGGGCAATACATTTTGGCTTAACAGCAATTTACCCGTAACGTCGAAGTATTCGATCTTCGTGCTATCCTCAACATTCACGTCGGTGAACACGGCGCCGAAGCCTTTGACCGTTGCCGAATGTGTAGTCCCAGGCGTAAAGAAAAGTATTTCCGTGATGGTGCTATCCAAAGCGGTGAAGAGCCGCTCGGGACTAAACGTACTAAAGAGCTGGGGATAAACGGGATGGATATTACCAAATCGGACCGGAGTGTTTGTTGGGTTATTACTGTCGGCGCTCACCTGAAACCCTGTCCCTAGGGTGAAGAATACAACACCCCGCGGGGAGTTGCTGTTGAAGAAATTTGCCGGCAACAGGTTCGGCGCGGAGAAGGCATCTGGCACGCCGTCCCAGTTGATCTCACGGCGACCGGTGCCAAATGTGCCGCCCACCCCGTTGTTGGTTCCCAGAAAGTTCCTGAAGGCATTTACCTCGGCCAGGATATCGGCTGGATTGGCTCCGGATGCTTCAAATACCTCCGGATCAGCTGCCAGAGTGAAGGTCGGCAAAGACATAATCAGAACTGCTATTACACATGCAAGATACTTCATAGATAGATCCCTCTTTTGATGAAATGCTCTGTTCTCGTAAGTTTCCTGTGCCTCTACCAACACTCTTCTGAGAGCGCGGCAATTAAAAAACCCGACCAGTTTCTGGCCCGGTCGGGCTCAAGAATTACGTATCAAAGCTGCTGCCCGTCGCAATCACGTAAAACCAGGGCGGATCACAAATCGCTAAAGGCGAGCAAGAGCTGTATGTCAGAAAGAGATTGTTGTCAACTCGGTATCATGGTCGCGTCTTTAATTTTGACGTGTCGACGAATCTCGTCACTACGAAAATCCCTATGTAGACGCTATCGAAGATCGCTAATCATTGTGTTCCGCTTACAGGATTACGCAACGGATCACAACTCACCGTATCTCCCCTTCCCCCGCCAATTCATCTTTGGTTGACGGTTGTTTCGATATTTTGTTAAAGCAAGTTCGGTTCGTCAGAAGAGTTTGGCGCACATTGATAACCAGGAGCGTTGTAAACTCACGGAACTGTCAGAACAATCAGAGGAGAAACGACAAAATGAAGCCGATACTCTTGGTTGCGATTTTCGCGCTTGCGCTGACCGCTCTCTCGTTTAACGCGAACGCCGAAGTCGTCAACATCGGGATTTCCACCGTGGGTCTCTACGAGCTGCCAACGGAGATTTCCAAGCGCAAGGGTTTCTATCAGGAAGAAGGGCTTGACGTGCGCAAGATCGTGGTGCGGACGCCGCTCCACGTCGCCGCGCTGCTCGCGGGCGAGTTGGACTATTCGACCGTCACGGGAATCATCTTGAGCGCCAGCGTGCAGGGAATGCCTCTTAAGACGGTCATGGGGTGGTTCGACAAACCGCTGCATATGCTGATCGCTCGCCCCAATATAAAGAAGCTCACCGATCTCAAGGACAAGAGAGTCGCGGTAAGCACCTATGGGTCGATCCCTCACGTCATGCTTCGCGAGGCGCTCGTCTCCGCCGGCATGAATCCGGAAAAAGATATCACCGTGCTCGCTCTCGGCGGTTCGGGAGACAGACTGGCGGCGCTGGCGGCCGGTATTGTCGATGCGACGCCGCTGGATGTGGCTTACGTTCAGAGGACCGAAAAGCTCGGCTTTACCAATCTGCTTTATCTCGGCGACGCGGTGAACCTGCGCCTCGGCGGCTTCGCCGTCAACACGGACAAGATTCAGCGCAATCCGGAGCAGATCTCGCGCGTAGTCCGGGCTACGTTGAAAGGAGTGAGATTCCTGAAAAACAACAAGCCGGAGACCTTGGCGATCATGCGCGACTACCTCAAAATAAGCGGCGATTACGTGGAAAAAATCTACCAGTTCGCCATGAGATCTCTCAATGAGGACGGCCTGGTCGCGAAGAACAGTCTGGATAATGAGATCCGCCTGGCGCGGGAGCAGCTCAAAATCAAAGAAGAGATTCCCGAGTCCAAGGTCGCCGAATGGAAATTTATCAAGGAGATTCTCGCCAAACGATAGCGCTAACAAAGGGGACGGCCTCGAACGCCCCTTCTGATTGTATGGATCCAGAAAAGAACTCACCGCGGAGGCGCGGAGGGCGCGGAGTAAAGAGTTCTTGATTAGGAAATCCTCCGAACTCTGCGAACTCTGTGCCTCTGTGGTGAAATAAGTATGAGGGTCGCGTCCTGAACTTAGACGTTCTGAATCTCGGCGAATTGAGGTCGTGCCAGGATATCTAAACGATCTCGTAGAGACGGAAAGGCTCGTCAACGAAACCAACTATTCTTTCCAACGCTCGCCTAAGACCCGAAGGGAGACTTTCTCATGAAACATAGCACCGATCGCATTCTCACAACCCACTGCGGCAGTTTGGCTCGACCGAAAGACCTGCTCGATCTGATGAAAGCGAAAGTCAACGGCGAGCCGTATGACAAAAACGCGTACGCTTCACGGGTTCAAAGCGCGGTGGCAGAGATTGTCCGCAACCAGATCGAGAACGGCATCGACGTTGTCACTGACGGCGAGCAAGGGAAGCCTGGGTTCTTTGCATATGTGCGCGAACGGCTTGCCGGCTTCGAAGCGAAAGCGCCGCAAGCTGGTGGTTGGAAGCAGTGGGCCGCTGAAGTGGCTGCCTTCCCGGAGTACTACGAAAATTATTTCAGCCGGCGCATGATGGGCGGCAGCATCGCGCCGCGCACGCCGATGGTATGCACGGGACCGGTGAGCTATCGCGGGCAAGAAGCGATCCGGAAAGATATTGAGAATCTCAAAGCGGCGCTCGGCGGTTTGAAGGCCGAGGAAGCCTTTATGCCCGCCGTAGCGCCGAGCGGAGTCGGAACGAACGAGTTTTATCGCAGTGACGAAGAGTTTTTGCGGGCAGTCGGCGAAGCATTAAGGGAAGAATACCAAGCGATCGTCGATGCGGGATTTATTCTTCAGATCGACGATCCATGGCTGACGGAAGTGCACAGCCAAGATCCGTCCTTGAGTTTCTCCGAGCGACGCAAGATTGCTGAGCGATCTATCGACGCGCTCAATCACGCCCTTCGCGGCATCCCGGCGGAAAAGATCCGCTTCCACACTTGCTACGGCATCAACGAAGGTCCGCGTGTGCACGACGCACCGCTGAAAGACATCGTGGACCTCATCTTGAAAGTGAACGCCGGCGCCTACGCGTTCGAGGCCGCCAACGCGCGGCACGAGCACGAATATCACGTTTGGGAAACCGTGAAGCTGCCAGAAGGCAAAGTGCTCATCCCTGGCGTGATCACCCACGCGAGCAACATCGTCGAGCACCCCGAGCTGGTCGCCGAGCGCATCACGCGTTACGCCAAACTTGTCGGCCGGGAAAACGTGATCGCCGGAAGCGATTGCGGCTTTTCGTCTCAGGCAACTTACAACCCCGAGGTCCATCCAAAGGTCGTGTGGGCAAAGTTCCAAGCGATGGCCGAAGGCGCGCTACTGGCAACGAAGCAGCTCTGGCATTAAGCGCTGCGACCCGACTAATGCCTGCTGCCTAATGCCTTTTGCCTCCTTGTAATCTAACCAGATCAGTTTGGCCGGATTGTCCTGCAACATGACCTTTACTTCGTCCGGCTTGATGCTGAATGCCAACAGCGCCCGAATTAAAACGCGCATGCCGTCGACGGCGTCCATGTGCAGCACCTGGCCGAAGTCGCTGCCAATGATGCAGCGGTCCGGACCGATTTCCTTGATAGTGCGAATCGTTTCCATTGGGTCGGTGACCGGGCTGATACAAGCTCGGAACCATCGGCTGGCAGTAGGTGCCGACGTAAACGCCCAGATCGCGCAGCTGTTTCATTTCATCGAGCACAGACTTGTTGCCCGGGAGATTCCCCCCCATGCGAAAAGCCAGACTTCTTCGCTCTCGGAAGACTTTTGCGATCAGCACGCTGATGAGCATGTTATAATCGAGACTGGAACCGAGCACGATGTCGAGCACAATCACAACATAGAGCATCGGCAAGGAATCGACGCGACTAAGGGCCAAAAATCCCAACGTGCAAATAACGAGACCGATAAAATGCATCCGACGGCGCCGACCCGGTCGGTCAGATAGCCTTCGACCGGACCTAAAAGCCCGAACTCGATCCGCGCCAGCGAAAATGCTCTGGAGATCCCTGTGCGGCTCCAGCCAAACTCTCGCTCAAATGACGGAAAAAACGCGCCCATTCCGAAGTAGCTGAAACCGGTATTCACCGCGTGGGTAATACAACCGGCAATGACGAGCCACCACTTACGATCCATTGAAGTATAATTCAGATTGCGGTCGGCAGAGTGGGCGCAGGTTAACTTAATTTCTGCATGCAAGAAAGAGAACGCGTCAATATCCAAGGCATTGTTAGAGCGCCCGGTCTCCGGTCGACCAGTCATGACGTCCGCGCAATTGCGTTTAATTACGCGGCAAGCCGAACCCTTTCATAAATAAAATGGGGCCCCAAAAAGTGAATATGCGGCGCGATGCTGGTCCGCGTTGTCAATGTCGGCATCGTAATAGCTTTTTAACCAAAAAAAACTTGCCGGGCAGCTTTCACATGTGTTAGTTCTGCCTTGGGTCATGGACGTGTGGCTGAACGGATAACTCCGACCCTGCCGATCTAGTTCTTGGCTGAAGTATTTTGCCAGGTGATTTAGCAAACTCCCGGCTGCGGTGTGCTCTCAGTCCAATTGACTCCTTAAGGTTCGGCATTTGAGATTCTCGTCAACAATTGGCTGTGCCGATCGTGTTCGGCGAGCAGCATGTCGCATCAAATGCATGCTAACGCATTGCTGGGTATGTGCGAACACCCCTAGCGCGCATGCGTTTCTGAGCGGCCCTGGTGACGTAAATAAATGTTTGGCACAAATCTCGCTTGATTCGCTGCATCAATCACCAGTGCCAGAGCTTCAGAAATTTTTTTTCTGGCTGTCGTCGAAACGTTCATCCGCCAAGAAACTATACTCTTCAGAGTGGAAAACTTTCGCCGCATTATCCAACCATGGGGTTCACAACTCCTTGAAAGGCGAGGACCGCGTACATGCTTGAGCAGGAATATGACTTCTATTTAGCCGACACTGATGCAGGGAAAAGCATCCATTATAACCTGCGATATAGAGTCTATTGCCTGCGAGAAAAATTTGAAGACCCGTCCTGTTATCCTAATTCTCTGGAACAAGATGAATACGATGATGCATCGGCGCATTTCATCGTTAGGTCCCGCGTAACGGGTGAGTGGTTGGGCGCCATGCGCTTGATCGTGGCCCCTGTGCAAAAGCTTCCGGTCAGCAGAATTTCCTCGGTCGACCTGGAAAATTTTGCCGGCGTAAATCGGACAAAAGTGGCGGAAGCCTCTCGTTTGTGCACCTTGCTTCCACCAACTCAGGACTCGCATCCTGCGTCGAGCACTCTAAGAGGCCCGCAAGCAGATCGAGCCGCTTCTTGCCACCACAACAGCCACGCATTGCAGACCTCTTGGATTACCGTGGGTTTGATCCGGGCGGTTCGGCAGTATGCTCTCACGCATGAAATAATTTATTGTTTGTTTCTAATCAGTGATCCACTGGCGAGAATATTGCGGCGGTTAGGAATGGAGATTGAACCGGTGGGCTCCCCCTGTCTGCACCGCGGATGGCGCCGTCCTTACATGCACAATTTCAAAACTGGCTACCAGGCCATGCGCGTCCGGTCACCGGAGCTTTATAAATCCTTCTGTCGTCCGACCGCGTACGGCCGTTTCTCCGAACTAGAAGATAGCTCAGAGGCGTTGCCGCTAGCGGCTTGCGGTGGTGAGCGCCGACCCGTCAGCCTGTGGTCGAACCCGAAAGACCACGGCGACAGAGATGAGCGAATCGAAGCGCCATTCTTGATATCGCCCGCCGCTGCTTGGCGTTTTTAACCTCTTTAGAACGTAGGCTAGTTGAGCGCAGCAAAACCCGCCGATTACTTCGGTTGGCTGAATGAAAGACCAAGGCACGGGCCTTGCCCTCCCTTTCTGCGTGTTTGCGTTCTCTGTGGTCAATCTCTGATTTTGCTTGTTGCCTTTCCCTTCTCGTCTATTTCTCTTCCAACCACATCAGTTTCGCCGGATTATCCTGTAACATCACCTTAATTTCTTCCGGCTTGATGCCGAATCCCAACAGCGCGCGGATAAAAACGCGCATGCCGTCGACGGCGTCCATGTGCAGCACTTGGCCGAAGTCGCTGCCGATGATGCAGCGGTCGGGACCGATTTCTTTGATCGTCCGAATGGTTTCCATTGGATCGGCAACGGGCTGATACAAGCTTGGAATCATGGGTTGGCAATAAGTGCCCACGTAAACACCGAGATCCCGCAGCTGCTTCATCTCGTCGAGCAAGAGCTTGTTCAACTCCAAGAGCGGATGATCCAGCGTCGCCCGGACACCGATTTCTTTCGCGAGTCTTGCCAAAGGCAACAACTCCTGAAAATCCGTGTGGCCGAAGCCGATACCGACCTTCTTCTCCGCCGCCATTTCCATGATCGCTTTCACTTCCGGCAGCACCTTCGCGTCCTCGCCGCAAAGGCGCACACCTTCATGCTCCGGATGACCCGCACCACGCCAGAATCCGTAAGAAGTAAACGTCGGAAACCAAATCATCTTGAAGTTGGGGTACTGAAGCCCCACGCGGATATACTCCGGCCTCATACCGAGACAGGTGCCGGCGCCGCCATAGACTTCGACGCGGTTGGTGAGCTCGCCTCGCGCAATCATGTCGTCGATATGACGTTGCGCGAGGTACGCCGAGGTCGCGCTCAGGTTCCAATGGTCTTTGAACGCAATCGCCCGCATGCCGCACTTCGACGCCTCGATGGCGATCTGAATCATATCCTGCGAGCGATGAACAAAATCCGGATAGGCGTGGATATGACAATCGATCGCTCCTTTGAGCAGCTCGTTCTCGATTCCCGGATAGATCTTAAGCATCTCCGGGTTGTCCTTCAGCATCTGATAAAAGTAATCCTTGGCGTTGAGCTCGCGTACGCGCGCCACGCTCAAGGTTCGCCCGACCATCAATTCCTCCGCGGCCTTCGCATCTGCGGCAAAATCACACATGAAAAGATCTCCCTTCGGTCGTTTTCAGTTCAAAGGTCCATGTTCAAAGTTCAAAGTTTAGTTCGGATTCACCCCAACACTACGGTCGTTTCAATGTTCAACGGTCTCCGGTTGTCTGACTTGGAACCTTGAACGTTAAACCTTGAACTAGGCGTGCTACGCGCGTCCCCACGCTTCCAGGAATCGACGCGCGTCTTCCACAACCGGCTCGGTTACCGGGACGTAGGGAATAACCATCCGGGTGACGCCCGCTTCTTCGAACGCTGTCATTTTTTCTTTGATCTCTCGAATATCACTCGCGGGCACGACCGGCAGTTTGTCCATGTATTCGTCGGTAAGCGCGCCCATCGCCGCTTTGAAACCGCCCTTTTGAAACGCTTCGTGGATGGCATTCACTTCTTGCTCGAAGCCCATGCCGCGCAGCATGTCACTATAGTGATCGGCGATATTGTAGAAGGTCAGCACTTGACGCAGTTTGGCACGGGCAAGATTCTTGTCAGGGTTTAAAGATACGCGCGACTTGGCAATGATCTCGATCTTGCCGGGATCGCGACCCGCCTCGATCGCGCCTTCGCGCACCCGCGCGGCGATCTCCTTTACTTTTGCAGGCGTGGCCATATTGATGAACACCCCGTCGGAAATCTTGCCGACGAGTTTCGTCATCTGCGGCCCCAAGCCGGCGAGATAAACTGGCAGGTTTGGATGGCTCGGTTTCCAAGAGAGCTGAAAACGCTTGCCGGTTTGATAAATCTCGCCGTCGTACTCGACGCGCTCGCCGGCGGCGACTTTGCGGACAATCTCAATATACTCACGCGCGCGCTTCAATGGCCGATCGAACACGCCGCCATGCCAACCGGCGATGGCCTTGTTTGCCACACCAAGTCCCAGCAGCAAGCGCCCGCCAGAAAGATCTTGCAGCGTCGCGGACTGAATTCCCAGCGTCACCGGGCTGCGTCCGTAGATATGGTAGATCGCCGTCCCGAGCTTGATGGTTTTTGTCCGGCTCGCCACCGCCGAAAGCATGACCATCGGGTCCGTGCTGTTGGACTCGCCTTTCCAAAATGCGCCGAATCCCACCTGTTCGGCCAGCTCGATCAGGCCCGGCACATCCGCCGCCGGATAGTGCGCCGCCGAGTTTATCTCAAGGTCATAGATCATCATTTATCCTCTTCTTCGTCTTCTTCGTGTTTGAATAATTGAAGCGTGGAACTTTGATCCGCGGAAAACTTTCGGTACACTAGCCAGCGACTCCGCCTAAGTCAAACACGCCTAATGGAATCGATCCCCACAACACGCTTAAGGCTGTGTCGCTCTTGCTTTTTGCGCCAGCAGGTCCAGCTCTTTTTTGAGTTTCTCAGTGTTTTCCATGAATTGATTGACGGAGGTTGAAGGCAGCCAGGCCGCATCGATTGGTTTTACGATGCCGGTATACTCCATGACGTTTGAGAACTTGCTACGATTAGCGAAGTCAATGATGAGGCTCAGGCCAATCGCCGCCCCGCTGACCAAGAGTGCTGCCCATAGGCGCGAACGCCTTCGCATGGCCGAGGCCCTACTGAGATGACCATAAACCAGTCCGGCAAGGATAACTCCCGAACCTAAAAATCCAGCCATCCACAGCGCCGGAATAACAGGAAAGAAAAATTCAAGCCACTCGGACAAGGTACTGAGGACGAGAAATCCGAAGATGGCGGCGCAGGCGATCGCGACATGCTCCGCGAAGTGAAAGCGGCTCACGACGATCCGGCTCGCCAGCGCCCATAAACCGGCCCAGCCAAGCAGCATGGACAGAGTCATTAACGGTTCGCTAACGACTTTGGCCACGGTCACCCGCTCGACGCTACCAAGAAAGGAATCCAAGCAAAGCAGCAACAAAATAATCAGACCGGCGATGGGCGCCGCATAGGATGACGCCAGCCATGATGCTTGAGTCTGGCGATCGATCAGTGTCGGCGCCAACGTATGGTCGACGCTACAAAAGCGCAGCAGCGTGCGACCGATTCGAAATGGCGCGCCGGAATGCAGCTCCAAAACTGAAACACGGTCGCCATCGACCCCACGGCGCAGCCCGTTGACACTCTCTAAGTCGCGCGCGAATAACCTGCCACTTTCATCAGATTCGATGGCGAGATGCACCGGACAAACGTAAGGATCGTTGACGACCACGTGATTGCCATAGGCACGGCCCACTTGGACGGGAAAAGAATCAATGCGAACCCGTTCCGTAACATTGCCTTTGGCGTCGAGAATTTCGACATAGCCTAGCGGCGCCATTTGATGCTCTCCATGTAGCGCCGGCTGAGCGCCTCGATATTTTCGAAGCTCACGCCGGAAAGATTTAACGTCGAAACCAATCCGACATTTGTCGCGCCGAGGGTCGCCACCCTGAACACGGCATCATAGAGACCGGGCAGTTTCACGTATTGACGCGCGCATAACACGGCTTTGACTTTCCCCGTTTGGGTTTGCACGTTGCGCGTCTGACACCGAAATGGTGTCACTTCTTCTTCATTGCCGAACACAGCCGTATTGCCGGCTTGGACTTGGGCCGAGTACAAGTTGAAAAACTGCGACGGATAGAGCTCCGCCGTCGACAGCAGCTGGTGATAAAACCGCACGATCCCCGACGACTGCTCGCTCGAAACAAAGATGTAATCATCCGTCGAACAGTCGTGGGTCACGGCAACATAGGGAAGTTCTTTGCGTCGCACCGCGTCGGCCCAGCAACGGAAAAAATCCGCCGGCTTGGTGGGCAGAGTATAGGGACCAAAGCTTATGCTCGGTGTTTTCGACGAAAACATACCGGACAGATAGCGCGCCTGATTGGCTTGAATTTGCTGGCCGACCTCGGCGAGAAATCCATTTCCCGGTCGGTTTTCGACCCGAGCTGTCTTTTCGAGCAACGCCAGCGCCCGCTCCGCGGGAACTAAAAAGCTGATCTGCTCGCCTTCTGTCGCAACGTTGACGCCGATCACCGTGCCGGCATGCGTCAGCGTCGGACCGCCGCTCATGCCGGGATTGAGCGAGCCAGTGAAAAGAACTTTGGGATAAAGTGTATGGCGTAAGAGGCCGTTGTAGGTCCCCTCAACAATGGTCAAACCGAGGTCGCGCGGATGACCGAGAGAGTAAAGCCGTGTCCCCTGCTCTATCGGCTTCGTTTCCAACGTCAAAAATCCTTTGGGATGGCGGTCGGTGCGGAGCACCGCTAGGTCATAAACTACGTCAACGCCCAAGACTTTCGCCGGACTCGATTGTCCCGACGGATCGGTAACCTCGATCCGATACCGATCAGCAGAGTGAATCAGCTTTGACACCACGTGGTAATTGGTGACGATATCGCCGCGCGCGCTGGCGAAAAATCCCGTGCCGATGGAAGCTTTCGCGGCAGACCCGCTTTCGACGACCTCTATCTTCACCACATGTTCGGAAAACTGCTTGAAGATCTCGGGTGTTGCTTTGATGGCCTGGGCCCACAGCCGGCTTGGCAGTGCTCCCGTGGAAAACCAGAACAACAGTACGGCAATGGCAACGTTTCGTTTCATCGATGAACCGTGGTCGAAATCTGTGCCGTGGAGTTCCTTGTTAGCGGCAGCGCTGCTCAGGACACCCGAGTAATTCCTCGCGACTGAAGATCCCTAATCGTCTCGTCGCGAAATCCTAGCTCGCTAAGAATTTTACCGCTATGCTCGCCCCGCAGGGGCGGCGGGTTAGCTTTTTCCTTGGCAAGATCTTCATAGTGCACAGGGGACGCGAAGTAACGATAGGAATCGCCTGCGGGCGGCGACTCGATCTTGATCACCCGTGCGCCAAGGTAGGCCAAGAGCGCCGCCGCATAGGGCCCGGTGACAAACGTCGCGCGCTCGATGACGGTGAGGACCCTGGAGAATCGGAACTGGCATGCAGAATCATCCCTTGTGCATTGGTGGACGCTCCGACAGGCCAGCGAGGTGTTCAAAGCGGTTTGAGAGTTTGGTTTCGTCGCGCATGAATCCCTTGACGGAGATATCGCTACCGTGTCTTCGGGATCGTGCTGCCTCTCCCGCTCTGGCCTTGGTGCCCAGTTCAGCGCGGCGCGACTAAGATCTCGTCCCGTGGGAAGTAGTCCATAATCTCCGCGCCGTTCTTGGTGACGACGAGCATGTTTTCCAAGCGCACCCCGCCGACGCGATGCTCACCTTCACGGCATTCGACGGCAAGCGTCATGCCTTCTTCGAACACCTGCGGATGATCGAATGACCATAGCCGGTTGATGATCGGCATATCATAGCCTGTGCTCGTGCCGAGTCCGATACCATGACCGATTTCGCTGGCGAGCACTTCGACCTCGCTCTGATATCCCCATTTGGTAGCCGGCGGAAAATGCTTCGCTACGTCGGCCGTCGTCCTGCCCGGTTTGATGTCTCCGATGATCGCATCGATGCGCTCGCGCATGACTTT
>Ga0137403_10004279_pt1 | contig 16866 bp, 14 predicted proteins | sample CZOMad2_1_16fung_FD_122057 | JGI IMG/M metagenome (GOLD analysis project Ga0137403, IMG submission 122057) | Vadose zone soil fungal communities from Angelo Coast Range Reserve, California, USA - CZOMad2_1_16fungal (Hybrid Assembly) | ecosystem: Environmental > Terrestrial > Soil > Vadose zone...
CACGCTCATCGTGATCCGCAGTCTGTTACCGTGCAGATCGTAGTCGCCGCCGCACTCCGACAGAAGCTTGCCTGCCATTCTCGCGGCGAGGTCAGGGTCGAGGACCCGGTCGAGAATGACGGCAAACTCATCCCCGCCCATGCGCGCGACGGTGTCGGTCTCGCGAAGACACGCCCGCAAGCGTGCCGCGACCTGCCGCAATAGCTCGTCGCCTGCGTCTCGCCCCAACGAGTCGTTCACCAGCCTGAAGCGATCGATGTCCGCCGAGAGCACGGCGAACCCGTGCCGCGCGCGCCGCGCGGTAGCCAGCGCGACCGCGAGCCTGTTGTGGAACAGATTGCGGTTCGGCAGGCCGGTGAGACCGTCGTGGAACGCGACGTTCTTCAAGGTCTCCGAGAGTATCAGGGGGCTCAGGTCCTGCAGAACGTGGGTGAAATGCGTCACGCGTCCCTCAGGGGCGCGCAGGGGATAGGCCGATTCGAATACGTGGAGCAGCTCGCCGCTTCCGGCGCGGAACTGCGCTTCCTCCTGCCAGGGCTCGCCTGCCAACAGCCGCAGCCTGATGTGATCGTTCTGCGAGGCGCTGGCCGAGGCTCGGAAGCTGGCGAGATCGACGCCCGCGAGCCGCTCGAAATCGACCCGGAGCATCCGGCACAGATAGGCGTTAGCGTACGCTATCGATCCCGCCGGTGCGGTTACGGCCACGCCGATAGGCATCTGCTCGATGACTCGCGATGCATCGTCTGGTTGCCACGCCATGGTGCGCTCCGACAAGCAGGTTGGTTACTATTGGTTACTATAAATACTAACCAATAGTATCATACCGTGCCCGCGCTTGATATACTTCTTGCAGCATGACCATCGCCGAGGAAAAAGGGGAATTCAGCCGACGCCTCAAGGAGGCGATGCGCAAGGCCCGCGTAGACGCGGGTCCGACGCGCTTTGCGCGGGAGTTCAACCTGCGGCACCACGGCAAGCCCGTGACCGCGCAGACAACGCGCAAATGGCTCCACGGCAGGGCGCTGCCCACCCAGGACAAGCTGCGAACGCTCGCCCAATGGCTGGAGGCGTCCCCGCACTGGCTGCGCTACGGGGAGGCCGAGCGCCCGCACGCGGCGAAGCAGGACGTCGCGACCTACACGGTGGATTCGTCCTGGCTGGAAAAGAAATTCGACTCGCTGAACGAGCCCCACCGGAGAATAGTTCTCGAAATCACGCGGGCCCTGCTGCGCCTCGAAGGCAAGCAGTAGGGGCCGGCCTGGGGCCGGTGCGTCTCAGATGCGCACGTACTCGTAGTCGACAGGCAGATTGTTGACGCCGCGATCGGGTGGGGCGATCCACGCAGCCATCTTCCCGGGCTGGACGACGCGCTGCATCAGGCTGTTCACGAAGGCCTTGTCGGACGCACTGGGGATCCAGGCCGGCAGGCGCCGCTCGAATTCCTCGCGATTGATGAGCTTGCCCTCCAAGTCAGTCGGAACGTTCGTCCAGGCGCCGATCGCCCGGCGGAAGCGGGTGCTCGGCAGCCTCAGCTCGAAAGCGTGGCCCGCACGCTTGATCTGCATGTTCCAGCGCTTCAGCCCGATCTCGCAGTCTTTGACATAGGCCTCGCGCAGCACCTCGTTCATGGCGTTGCGCATCCCCACGGTCTCGTTCTTCAGCCCCCCTTGTCCGTCGGGCAGCTCGAGCTCGCGGGTCGCGTCCGCGCAGACGTGATCCTGGTACTGCGTGGTCTCGTCAGGTCTTCCCTTGATGCCGTTCCCGAAAGTGCTCGCGGCATTCGAGGACACTTCCGAGCCGAAGAGATCGAGCGAGGAGCTGAACCAGAAATTCAAGTACCGCTGAAGCAGAGGCAGGTCCACCGCGCCCTGGCGGCGGACAGCCTCGGGGTCGTCCGTGCCGGTCTCCTTCATCACCTCCAGGGTCCGCTTGACCACGCGCGCCAGGCCGGTCTCGCCGACGAACATGTGGTGGGCTTCCTCGGTCAGCATGAAGCGGCAGGTGCGCGACAAGGGATCGAAGCCGGACTGCGCCAGCGAGTGCAATTGCATCTTGCCGTCGCGGTCGGTGAAGTAGGTGAACATGAAGAACGACAGCCAATCCGGCGTCGCCTCGTTGAAGGCGCCCAGCATGCGCGGGCTATCGGCATCGCCGGAGCGGCGGCGCAAAAGTTCATCCGCCTCCTCGCGGCCGTCGCGCCCAAAGTATTTCTGCAGCAGGTAGACCATCGCCCAGAGATGGCGGCCCTCCTCGACATTGACCTGGAACAGGTTGCGCAAATCGTAGAGCGAGGGCGCAGTCTTGCCGAGATGGCGCTGCTGTTCGACCGACGCGGGCTCGGTGTCGCCCTGGATCACGATCAGGCGGCGCAACATGGCGCGATGTTCGCCCGGCACTTCCTGCCATGCCGGTTCGCTGTAATGCTGGCCGAACGGAATGACGCGATTTTCCTCTTGGGGCGCAAGAAGTATGCCCCAGCGGTATTCCGGCATTTTGACGTAATCGAACTTGGCCCAGCCGCGCGGATCGACCGAATAGGCGGTGCGCAGGTAAACCAGCGATTGCTGGAAACCCTCCGGGCCCATGTCGCCCCACCAGTTCATGTAACCGGGGTGCCAGCCTTCAAGCGCCTTGAGCACCTGCCGGTCCTCGCTGAGATTCACGTTGTTGGGAATCTTGGTCGAGTAATCGACGTTCATGATGTTCACGTTCATTGTGGTGCTCCTTGCTCGGTCTCGTTTCCCGGACGCGGTGCAGCGCGAAGCGGTGCGCCGCAGAGCCGGGACCTATTCAGTGGCAGCGTGGGTCCCGGTTCTGCAGCGCGTCACAAGTGTGCCGCGCAGCGCCCGGGACACGAACTCAAACTCTCGTCGTATCGAACTGCGCCTTCTGGCCGGTGCCATAGCGGCGCAGCGCGCCTTCTTCGCCGACCGCGTTGGGGCGCTGGAAGATCCAGTTCTGCCAGGCGGTGAGGCGGGAGAAGATCTTTGATTCCATGGTCTCAGGTCCAACGAAGCGCAGATTGGCTTCCATGCCGGTGAGGCTGTCGGGCGAGAAGCTAGTACGCTCCTCGAAGAACACCCTGATCTCGTCATCCCAATCGATATCGTCGAGCGCAAAGGTGACAAGGCCGAGCGCCTCGGCCTCCTCGGCATCGAGCGGCTCACCGATCCGCTTCTCGGCGCGCTGCAGATCGGAAGGCTCCGCCTGAAAACGCGATTGCAGCCGCGTCAAGCCGTGGCTCATCGGATAGGGACCGAAATTCAGCGCCGAGAGTTCGATCGTCGGGGGCCCCCGGTTATCGCCCTGCCGCGAGCCGATCAGCATGTAGGAGCGGTCGGCCGCGAACACGAGTTCGGCCAGCGTGCCGACAAAGCACGAGCCCGGCTCGACCAGCGTCACCAATGTGCGCGAGGTGACGTCGATGCGCTTGAGCACCCGCTTCCAATATTGCCTGATTTCGTTGACCAGCCAGTGCGCCTTGTTGGCCTCCAGAAATGCGTCGCAGGCCAGCACGTTGGCGCGCTCGCCATGCGACTTGAACACCAGCATGGCGGTCTGAAGTTCGTTGATGCGCAAGTGCAGGATGGCGTCGTCGAGTTCACGCGCCACCTGCAGCGGCCAGAACGCAGCGCCTTGCGCGATCAGACGATCGATATCGGCGGGCGGCGGCGTCTCGGGCGCCTTGATCGAAATCGTGGCGATGCGTGCCGTGCGGTCGATATCGACGCTGACCAGGCCATAGCGGATGCCGCTGTCGTCAATGCTGCGCGAAAGCGGGGTGAGCGTAGTGCCTTTGCCGCTGCCGCCGCGCGTCGAGGCGGCGGCGAATTCCTTGGCGCGCTCGGCGACCTTGGCCTCGAGCTTGCTGTTCGGCACGATCTCGTCGACCAGGCGCCATGCGACAGCCCGCTTGCCCTTGATGCCTTCCTCGATGGTGCAGAAATAATCGGCGTGGTCGCGGCGGACCTTGCGCTTGTCGACCACCCGGGTCAGTCCACCGGTGCCCGGCAGCACCGCCAGTAGCGGCACTTCCGGCAGCGCCACAGAGGCGGAACCGTCGTCGGCGAGGATGATGTGATCGGTAGCGAGCGCGAGTTCGTAACCGCCGCCGGCGGCAGTGCCGTTGACGACAGTGATAAAGCGCTGCCCGGAATTCTCGGATGAATCCTCGAGGCCGTTGCGGGTCTCGTTGGTGAATTTGCAGAAATTGACCTTGTGGGCGTGGGTTGCCCCCGCCAGCATGCGGATGTTGGCGCCGGCGCAGAACACGCGGTTCTTGGCCGACCGCAGCAGCACCACCTTCACGCCGGGATGCTCGAAGCGCAACCGCTGCACGGCGTCGGCGAGTTCAATGTCGACGCCGAGATCGTAGGAATTCAGCTTGAGCTGATAGCCCTCGAACAGGCCGCCATTCTCATCGACATCCATCGTCAGCGTTGCGACCTCGCCCTCGACATTGAGCTTCCAATGCCGGTAGCGCGACGGATCGGTCTGAAAATCGATGGTGCTGGCGCCGCCAGCAAGAACGCGATCTTCACCGGCCATGGACCATTCCCTATCTGCGGATCTGGGCTATCTACCCTTTATGCACAATAATGCATGTTATGGCCAAGGTCCAGAGCCTCTTGGCGTCAAAATCTGCATTTTTCTTCATGCCCGGTCGGCCGACCCGATCGGCACCCAATCCGCCTTGGACAAGGACGCCTGGGCCAATTTGGCCTGCAAACGCGCCGCGAGCGCGGCGGTCGGGAAAGAATCTGCAAATCCGTCGCCGGCGGCGGCAGCCTTGCGCACGCCCAGCGCATTGACCTGTGCCAAGGCCTCGCTCCAAAGCCGTACAGCCGCGTGGGGCTTACGCATCCGCAGTTTCAGATTGGCATCGGCGATCTGGATGCAGGCCCGCAACAGGCTCCGCTCGCGTCCGCCTTGCGGCGCCGCGGCCCACACCGCTTGCAGAACCTCCTGCGATTCCCAGAAATATCCGGCGTCGTTGAGCGCAATCGCGTAGCGCAGCGCCGGGTGCCGCGCGGGAACGAAATCGCAAAACCGCGATGGTACCAGCGCCTTGGCCTGCCACAACGTATCGTGGTCGGCCTCGACGTCGGCGGTTTCGCCAGGCACATAGGCCCAGCCGGGCAGCGGCAAATCGGCCGCGCTTGAAGAAGGAATATTCATTGGCGCAACGCCACAACCAAAATCTAGGTGGCTCGGCGCTCCGAGCCTTCATGCAAATACAAAATGCGTTTAGCGAATTCCGTAATCGAATTAAGCGTCGGCTGCGGCGCTTCACGATGCGGCGAATGACCGGCACGCGGAATGATCGTCACATCGACCGGACAATAACACTCCTCCCGGGCGATTTCGATCTGCCGAATCGTCCCATATTGGTCGTCGGCGCCCTGCAGGATGGCAACCGGTACGCGAATATAGGCGAGATATTCGCTGATGTCCCATTGGCGAAACTTAGGATCGAGCCAGGCATCGTTCCAGCCGTAAAAGGCGTTGTCGACGTCGCGGTGCCAGCGCGCCAATTTTGTCTTGAGGTCCGTGGTCTCGTAGGCCTTTTTGATCTCGGCGATCGAGGTCACCGAAACATCTTCCACGATGAAATGCGGCGCGATCATCACCACGCCGCGGACGCGGTGGTCACCGGCGCCACCGGCGTAAGTCGCCGCGATCGAGGCGCCGTCGGAATGGCCGAGCAACAGCCCGCGGCGGAAGCCGATGGTGTCGAGCAGATCGGGCAGGACGCCGAGCGCCTCGATGCTCATATAGTCGAGCGGACGCGGCAGCGCGACCTTCGTCGAGGCGCCATAGCCTGCGCGCGAATACACAAATACGCCGGCGCCGGTCGCAGCCTGCAGCCGGTCCGGAAAATCCCCCCACAATGACGCCGAGCCCAAGCCTTCGTGCAGCATCACGATCGTCGGCGCGTCAGCGGGCGCAGGCCCGATCATGCGGTATTCGAGATCGGCGGCGCCGACGCGCAAGAAGCCGGAGGCGAGGAGAGCGGTCATAACGACCGCGCTCTTTGCGGCCCGGCCGATGGGTTCCCTCCCCCCTTGTGGGGGAGGGTTAGGGAGAGGGGTAAGCCACAAGCGCCGGAGTTCGTGGTACCCCCCTCTCCACCTCTCCCCCACAAGGGGGGAGAGAGCAGAGCACGCTTTGCGGCGACCGCTTGAGTATCAATCAACGGGGACATCTCATTCGCAGTCCGAGATTCCGGGTTCGCGCCGACGCGCGCCCCGGAATGACAAATCATTGGCTCGTTCCATCCCGCAACTTGAACCTTTGGATCTTTCCGGTCGCGGTCTTCGGCAAGCTGTCCACGACCTCGATCCAGCGCGGATATTTCCAGACCCCGATCTTCTGCTTGACGTGCTCCTTGAGCGCCTCCTGAAGGCCGCCGGTCTTGGCATCCGCGCGCAGCACCACGAACGCCTTGGGCTTGAGCAATCCTTCAGCGTCGGCTTCGGGCACCACGGCGGCTTCGAGCACGGACGGATGTGTGATCAACGCGCTCTCGACCTCGAACGGCGAAACCCAGATGCCGGATACCTTGAACATGTCGTCGCTGCGGCCGCAGAAGGTGTAGCGCCCGTCGGCGTCGCGAACGTATTTGTCGCCGGTGCGGGTCCAGTGGCCCTCAAAGGTACGGCGGCTCTTGCTGCGCTGGTTCCAATAGCCCTCGCCGGCCGAGGGCGCATCGACCAAGAGTTCGCCTACCTCGCCATCGGGCACGTCAGCGCCGGCCTCGTTGACGAGCCGGACCTTGTAGCCGGGCACCGGGCGGCCGGATGAGCCATATTTGATGTCATCAGGCGCGTTCGACAGAAAGATATGCAACAGCTCGGTCGAACCGACGCCGTCGAGAATATCGACGCCGAAGCGCGCCTTCCAGGCATTGCCGACCGACTCCGGCAACGCTTCGCCCGCCGAAGTGCATATCCGCAACCGCGTGCCGCCGCGCTCCTGCTTGAGTGTCTCGTCATTCAGCATCGCCGAGAACAGCGTCGGCACGCCGAAGAAGATGCTGGGGTTATACTTGTTCATCAGCGCGAACATCGCCGCCGGTGTCGGGCGCTCGGAATTGAGAATGGTAGTGGCGCCGACCGACATTGGGAAGGTCAGCGCATTGCCGAGGCCATAAGCGAAAAACAGTTTTGCCGCCGAGAGACAAACATCTTCCTCGCGAATGCCAAGCACCTGCTTGGCATAAGTGTCCGCGGTTGCGGCGAGATTGGAATGCAGATGCCGCACGCCTTTGGGCATGCCGGTCGAGCCCGACGAATAGAGCCAGAACGCCGGCTCGTCGGCGTGGGTCGCGGCGGTTACAAAAGCGTCGCTTTCGCCGGCGAGTTCGTCGGAGAGCTTCTTGTAACCCTGCGCATCATTGCCGGAAACGACGACATGATCGAGGTCCGGCATCCGCCCGAGCATGTCCTTGACCACCGGCAGCAGCGCTTGCGAGATGAACAGCACCCGCGCCCGGCAATCCGCCAGCACATAAGCGTATTGATCCGAGGTCAGAAGCGTATTGAGCGGCACCGGCACGATGCCGGCGCGGATCGCGCCCAAAAACACCGCCGGAAAATCTGTCGTATCGAGCATGATCATCGCCACGCGCTCTTCGCGGCGAACGCCGAGGCGGCGCAGCATGTTGGCGACGCGGCGGCTTTGTTTCTGCAGATCGCCGTAGGTGAGTTCCGAGACGGTGTCAGTGAAGGCGAGCTTCTTGGCCCGGCCCTCATCAATGTTGCGGTCGAGCAGCCAGGTCACCGCATTGTAGGAGCCCGATGGGTCGCTCATGCCACGTCCCTCATACCTAAGAACGTCACGACGTCTCTCCCACGCTTTTAAGAATTATAATTCATAGAAAGGCACCACGCGCGCTTGCTGTCAATCCTCATCGGAACTATGTTTCCTGTACCCCATGCTTCGTACGAGGATCATGACCCAAGCTAGCGATCCCGAGACCGGCTTTCTCGAACAGCTCGGCCAGCGTGTCCGCACCATGCGCGCGCTTCGCGGCATGTCGCGCAAGGTTCTCGCCAAAGTCTCCGGCATCTCCGAACGCTACATCGCGCAACTCGAGAGCGGCAAGGGCAACGTCTCGATCGTGCTGCTGCGCCGCGTGTCGAATGCGATGGGCGCGCATCTGGAGGACCTCATCCCCGCCACGGAGCCGGCCCCGGACTGGGCCGTGATCCGCGACCTCCTGCGGAAAGCTTCACCGAGCCAGATTGCGCAGGCGAAGGATATTCTGGCAGGCCAAGGCGGCCAGGTGCAGCGAGGGATGTCGTTTGCCGGCATTGCCCTGATCGGGCTGCGCGGCGCCGGCAAGTCCACGCTGGGCAAGATGCTCGCGAAAAAAATCGGCTGGAGCTTCGTCGAACTCAACAAGGAGATCGAGGCGCAGAACGGCTTGTCGGTCGCCGAGATCATCGCGCTTTACGGCCAGGAGGGTTTCCGGCGCCTGGAACAGGCCGCCCTCGGGCAATTGCTGGCGCGCAAGGAATTGACAGTGCTGGCCACTGGCGGCGGCATCGTTTCCGAGCCGTTGACCTTCGACCTGATCCTGTCGTCGTTCTACACGATCTGGCTGAAGGCCGAGCCGGAGGAGCACATGGCGCGGGTGCGCGGCCAGGGCGATCTACGCCCGATGGCGGACGACCGCTCGGCGATGGCGGAACTGCGCACCATCTTGAAGAGCCGCGAGCCGCTATATGCGCGCGCCTCCGCCGTTGTCGATACCGCGGGACTCACCGTGGATGCCGCCGCGGCGCGGCTGATCGACGCGGTGGCGCCGGTGCTGCAGAGCGAGGCGCGGATGTTCGCGCGGGGGTGAGCCGGCTATTGCGTCCTGCGCAGCCTGATCAGGAAGAAGGCAAACAGGCTGCCCAATACGACGTGGATCACGATGCCAGGTGCGACGGCAAGTCCTGCGCCGAGCTGCATCGTGCGGAGCACCACCAATAGCGACAGCACCTGAACCACCAGGTTTCCGGTCAGGACAGCCGTCAGGCCTTGCCGATCGGCATCGCGGGCCAGCCAATTGACAACGCCCAGTCCCATCAGGGTGGCGCCGTGCGCCTGGGCAACCGTCGCAATCATCGGGGTCATCACGATCCCGGTCGGCGCGTAAAATTCAGCCGGTACAAGGAGCATCATTGCTCCGAACACCATTGCCAGGACGGCCGCGATCGAAATGAAGATCTTCATATTCCCTCCTCTGAGCCCCGTGCATGGGCAGCACCAGCGTTCGCGCACCGCAGCTAGCGTCTAACGCCAAAACACGCGCTCACTCGCAATATTCCTGCGATCTCGAAGAGGCGTAATTTTTTGGGCTTCGCCGGCAAACCCCTTGTCCTGAATCCCAAGCCTAGTAAGTTGATTTCGAACAGCTATTTGATCTTGATCCATCCGTCCTCGCGAAAAGGACACCTCGCCATGATGAGCCAGGAACAAAACGACCTGATCACCCGTACCGGCCGTGCGGACGCGTGCGGAAAATTGATGCGGATGTACTGGCAGCCGGCGGCGCTGGTCGACGAGCTGCAGGGTCCGCGGCCGGTGCGACCGGTCAAATTGCTCGGCGAGAATCTCGTGCTGTTTCGCGATGAAGCGGGACGTTACGGCTTGATCGAGCGGCGCTGCGCACATCGCGGCGCCGACCTTGCGTTTGGGCGGCTGGAAGATGGCGGCCTGCGCTGCGCCTTCCACGGCTGGCTGTTCGACGCGACCGGCCAGTGCCTTGAGACGCCGGCCGAGCCGAAAGATTCGCAGCTTTGCAAGGGTATCAAGCAGCGCGCTTATCCGGTCGTGGAAAAAAGCGGAATTCTCTGGGCTTATCTCGGCGAGGGCGAGCCGCCGGCCTTTCCGGAGATCGATTGTTTTGTGGCGCCCGACAGCCACACCTTCGCGTTCAAGGGCCACATCAACTGCAACTGGCTGCAGGCGCTCGAAGTCGGCATCGACCCCTCCCATGCCTCGTTCCTGCATCGCTTCTTCGAGGATGAGGATACGTCAGCCGCGTACGGCCGCCAGTTCCGCGGCGCATCCGCCGGCACAGATTTGCCGATGACCAAAATCCTGCGCGAATATGACCGGCCGATCATCAATGTCGAGCACACCGAATACGGCCTGCGGCTGATCGCGCTCCGCGAGATCGACGAGGAGCGGACGCATGTTCGCGTCACCAACCAGCTATTCCCGCATGGATTTGTCATCCCGATGAGCACGGAGATGACGATCTCGCAGTGGCACGTGCCGGTCGATGACGAGAACTGCTATTGGTACGCGATCTTCACCTCCTATTCGACGCCGATCGACAAGAACAAGATGCGCGACCAGCGCCTCGAACTCTACGAGCTGCCGGATTATCGCTCGCGCAAGAACAAATCGAATGACTATGGCTTCGATACGCACGAGCAGGCAGTTACGACCTTCACCGGCATGGGCAGCGACATCAATGTCCACGACCAGTGGGCGGTGGAATCGATGGGCACGATCCAGGACCGCACCCGCGAACATCTCGGCAGCGCCGACAAGGCAATCGTGCAGTATCGCCGCCTGCTGCGGCAGGAAATCGAAAGGGTGGCGCACGGCGAAAAGCCGTTCATGTTCCTTGATGCCGCGCATGCACGGAGCATCCAGGGGCCGGCGACCATGGACGGTATCGGGCCGACGCGCGGCTGGGAAACCTTCTGGATGGAAGTCGATGTGAAACGCCGCCGCGGCGCGCCGTGGGCCGCGCCGGTGCCGCAAGAGATCGCCGACAAGGTGCCGCATTTGAGGGCGGTGTAGTGATGTCTATCCTTCATCTGTCATTCCGGGGCGATGCGAAGCATCGAGCCCGGAATCTCGAGATTCCGGGTCTGGTGCTAACGCACCATCCCGGAATGACAACGAACACGAAACGATTCCACGCGGCCCATTGCGATCCGGGCTCTCGGGGAGCGCCGCGTTGAGTTTCGTTCGGCGTCACGGTCTCTGGTCCGACGAGCAGAAGGAAGCCGCGAGCCGCCTGCGCCGTATCGTCGAGGAGCAAAAGCTCGAAGTCATCAGACTATCGTTCCCCGATCAACACGGCATCCTCCGCGGCAAGACGCTGGTCGCCGCCGAGGCGCTGGCCTCGCTTGAAAGTGGCTGCACCATCACCACCACCATGTTCGCCAAGGACACCTCGCACCGCACGGTGTTTCCGGTGTTCACCTCCGGCGGCGGTTTCGGGATGCGGGAGATGGAGGGCGCCGCCGACGTGCTGATGGTGCCGGATCCCCTAAGCTTTCGCGTACTGCCATGGGCGGGCGCGACCGGCTGGCTGTTGTGCGACGTCTATTTCGCCGACGGCCGACCAGTGCCGTTCGCGACGCGCCACCTCTACAGATCGGTGCTCGATAAACTTTCGCAGCGCGGCTACGACTTCGTCGCCGGCCTTGAGGTCGAATTCCACATCTTCAAACTTTTGAACGCGAAGATGTCGCCCGAGGATGCGGGCCAGCCGGGCGAACCGCCTGATGTCAGCCTGCTCTCGCACGGCTATCAATATCTGACCGAGCAGCGCTACGACCAGATGGCGCCGGTGCTCGAGATTCTTAGGCGCGACATTCTGGCGCTCGGCCTGCCGCTGCGGTCGATCGAAGTCGAGTTCGGCCCGAGCCAGTGCGAATTCACGTTTCTGCCCACCAAGGGACTAGAGCCCGCCGACACCATGATCCTGTTCCGAAGTGCCGTGAAGCAGATCTGCCAGCGGCATGGGTATCATGCGACTTTCATGTGCCGGCCAAAACTCCCGAACGCGTTCGCCTCAGGCTGGCATCTGCATCAGTCGATCGTCTCGCGCACCAGCGGCGAGAACGCGTTCATGACCAAAGAGAATGGCACCAGAGAGGGTAACGACGTGTTGAGCCGGTTCGGTCGGCATTACCTCGGCGGGCTGTTGCAGCACGCGCACGCCTCGACGGTGTTCGCGACGCCAACCATCAACGGCTACAAGCGATATCGTTCCTATTCGCTGGCGCCGGACCGCGCGATCTGGGGCCGCGATAATCGCGGCGTGATGGTGCGCGTGCTCGGCGGACCTGACGACCCCGCAACGCGGCTGGAAAACCGCATCGGCGAACCCGCCGCCAACCCGTACCTCTACATGGCCTCGCAGATTCTATCGGGGCTTAACGGCGTCGACCGATCGCTCGATCCGGGTCCATCCGCCGACACGCCCTATGAGACGCAGGTCCCGCTACTGCCGAAGACGTTGCGGGAAGCCGTCGATGCGCTGAAGGACGATGCGTTCTTCCGTGAAGCCCTGGGCGCGGGCTTCGTCGACTATTACGTCCACATCAAGAATGCCGAGATCGAGCGCTTCCAGGCCGACGTGTCGGACTGGGAACAGCGCGAATATTTCGAGATGTTTTGAACTTAGTCCGTCATTCCGGGGCGATGCGAAGCGCGAACTATGATGTGCAATTGCACATCTGAGAATCTCGAGATTCCGGGTTCGCGCTACGCGCGCCCCGGAATGACGTGCCCCTCAAATCCCCAAATACCGGTGCTGCAAATCCGGCTCGGCGATCAGCTGCGCCGAGGTGCCGCTCCACACGGCGCGCCCGCGCTCGATGATGTAGTGGCGGTCGGCGATGCGGGTGAGGTTCTCGACGTTCTTGTCGATCACCAGCACCGACTGGCCCTGCGCTTTGAGCATCGACAGGCAGTTCCAGATTTCCTCGCGGATCAGGGGCGCCAACCCCTCGGTGGCCTCGTCCAGGATCAACAGCCGCGGATTGGTCATCAACGCGCGTCCCACCGCCAACATCTGCTGCTCGCCGCCCGACAATGTGGCGCCCATGTTGGCGCCGCGTTCGGCGAGCCGCGGAAACAGCGCGTGGATTTTCTCCAACGTCCAGGGATCGGCGCTGCCGCGGCGATTGGCAGCGGCCGCAACCAGATTTTCGCGGACGGTGAGATTGGGAAATATCTGGCGTCCCTCGGGGACAAGGCCCAATCCGAGTTGCGCGATCCGGAACGAGGCGAGGCCGCGAACCTCCTCCCCGCCAAAGCGGATCGCCCCGGCGCGCGCCGGCGTCAAGCCCATGATGGAACGGATGGTCGTGGTCTTTCCCATGCCGTTGCGGCCCATCAGGGCCACCATCTCGCCGGCGCGGACTTGCAGCGACATGCCGAACAGCACTTGGCTCAAGCCGTAGCAGGTTTCGATTCCCTCGACTTCGAGCAGAGGCGCTGCGTCAATCATGGCGGGTCACCACGCGCTGGTCGCCGAGATAGGCACGCTTGACCTCTTCATTGCCGCGGATCGCCGCCGGCACGTCGGAGGCGATGACGCGTCCATAGACAAGCACGGTGATACGGTCGGCAAGCGCGAACACCGCCTCCATGTCGTGCTCGACGAGGACGATCGTGACCTCCCGCCGCAGCTCGGCGAGAAGCTTCACCATGCGCGCGGATTCCGTGGCACCCAGACCAGCCATCGGTTCGTCGAGCAGCAGCAATTGCGGTTTTGTGGCAAGCGCGACCGCGAGTTCAAGTTCGCGCTGTTCGCCGTGGCTCAATTTCGACACCACGACATCGGCGCGTTGATCGAGCCCGACCCTGGCCAACGCGGACCGCGCCGCCTCGCGGAGGTGACTTTCCCTGCGGGCGTCGCCCCAGAAGCGAAACGAATGGCCGTCGCGCGCCTGCGCGGCGAGCGCGACATTGTCCGCCGCGGTGAAGTCCGGCAGCAGCGAGGTGATCTGGAACGAGCGCGCCAGCCCGCGCTGGCTGCGCCGCCACGCCGGCAAATCGGTGATGTCCTGACCCGCAAAGCGAATGGTGCCGGCGCTCGGCCGCAATTGTCCGATCAACTGGCTGATCAGCGTGGTCTTGCCGGCACCGTTCGGCCCGATGATGGCGTGCAACTCGCCGCGCTCGACATCGAGCGAGAGGTTGTCGGTCGCGACGATCCCGCCAAACCGCCGCACCAGATTTTCAACGCGAAGCAATGGTTCAGCCACGAGAGAGCCTCCCGAGCAGTCCCATGATGCCGCCGCGTCCGAACAGCACGATCAACAGCAAAAGCGGGCCCATGATGAGCGCCCAATATTCCGTGACCTGCGACAGGAATTCTTCCAGCACGAGATAGACGATCGTACCTATCACGGGACCAAACAGCGAGCCCATGCCACCGAGGATGACCATCACCATCAGATCGCCGGAGCGGGTCCAGTACATCACGGTCGGGCTGATGAAGTCGGTGTTGTTGGCGAGCAGCGCACCGGCGAGGCCGCACATCGTCCCCGCGATGACAAAGCAAACCAGCCGATACCGGGTGGCGGGAAAGCCTATTGCCTGCATACGCTGCTCGTTGGAGCGCAACCCCTGCACCACCATGCCGAAGCGCGAATTGACGATGCGCCACACCAGATAGATCCCGCCGAGCAGACAGCCGAGGCAGAGATAATAAAACTGCACGCGGCCCGACAGGTTGATCAAGCCGCCGAAGTCGCTGCGCTTGTAGATCGTCAGCCCGTCGTCGCCCCCGTATCGCGCCAGTCCCGACGCCACGTAATAGGCCATCTGCGCGAATGCGAGCGTGATCATGATGAAATAGACGCCGCGCGTGCGCAAGCTCAATGCCCCGATCACGAGCGCGAACAGCGCCGAGGTCAGAAGCGCCACCGGCCATTGCACGAAACCGGAGCCGATGCCCTCGGCGGCGAGGATGCCGACCGCATAGCCGCCGATTCCGAGATAGGCGGCGTGCCCAAAACTCATCATCCCGCCATAGCCCATGATGAGATTGAGGCTCACCGCGGCGAGTGCGAAGATGACGATGCGGGTGAACAAGGTCAGCACGAAGACATTGCCGGTGGCGTGCGAAAACACCGGAAGCAACAAAAGCCCGGCGACAACCAGCGCCACGATCGCATAGCGGGAATTGAGTGCGGCGATCATCGGCGGTTGGCCGGAAACAGCCCCTCTGGCCTGGCCACCAGCACGATCGCCATCAGGAGATAGATCAGCATCGAGGAAAGCGCGGGCGCCGCGGTCGACGCCGCGGCCGAACTCAGAATCTGCCGCAACAGATCAGGCAGAAAGGCGCGGCCGAGCGTGTCGATCATTCCGACCAGGATCGCCGCCACGAACGCGCCGCGGATCGAACCGATCCCGCCGATTACGATGATGACGAAGGCGAGGATGAGGATGTTCTCGCCCATCCCGATCTGAACCGTCAGGATCGGCGCCTGCATCAGTCCGGCCAGGCCGGCAAGCGCCGCGCCAAGTCCGAACACCAGCGTGTAGAGCAGCTTGATGTTGATACCGAGCGCCCCGATCATTTCCCGGTTGGACGCGCCGGCGCGAATCAGCATGCCGATGCGGGTTCGCATCACAACAATATAAAGCATCAAGGCCACCGCGAGCGCGACCGCGATGATCGCGAGCCGATACGCGGGATAGAACACGCCGGGCACGATCTGGATCGGCACCGTGAGCCAGGCGGGCAACGGCAGCGCCAGACCCGCCGGGCCCCAGATCAGGCGTACCGCGTCATTGAAAAACAGAATCAGCCCGAAGGTCGCCAGCACATGATCGAGATGATCGCGGCCATAAAGATGTCGCAGTGCCACGAATTCCAGGGCAATGCCGAGCAACAACGTCGCGCCGAGCGCCAGCAGCACGCCGAAGATGAAATTTCCGGTCCAGGCCACGAAGGTCGCCGCGAAATAGGCGCCCATCATGTAGAGCGAGCCGTGCGCGAGATTGACCAGGTCCATGATGCCGAAAACCAGAGTCAAGCCCGCCGCCAGCAGAAACAGCAGCAGGCCGAACTGCAGCCCGTTCAGGAATTGTTCGACGACAAGCAGCATGGGTGTTTCAGGTTGGTGCCCTATTCACTCGTAGCATTATTCAGCGCGGCGGGCCTCATGGTTCGAGACGCGCGACTTTGTCGCGCTCCTCACCATGAGGGGTCTAGAGGGGTCCAGAGGGCCTCACCCTCGGAGAGAGGACCTCATCCTGAGGAGCATCGCGCAAAGCGATGCGTCTCGAAGGGTGAAGCCACGGGACGCAAATCACCTGAGTGCAAAACACGTGCCGACAGGAAAACAGCGGCGGCGCGAGCGCCACCGCTGTGTTGAACAATGTCCGTGATCACTTCATCGGGCATTTGTCGTGAAAGTTGTCCTGACTGTCCTTGACGATGGTGGCGACGGTCTTGAGTGAGAGCGTGCCGTCGGCGTCCTTCACCACGTCCTGCAGATAGAAATTCTGCACCGGAATGTGGTTATTGCCGAACTTGAACGAGCCACGCACCGATTTGAAATTCGCCTTCTCCATCTCGGCCTTCATCGTGTCCTTTTTGCTGGTGTCGCCTTTCACCGCAACCACCGCGCTATTGACCAACTGCGCGGCATCATAGGATTGGGCGCCGTAAAAAGTCGGACGCAGGCCGGGGTACTTCTTGCGGTAATCGTCGACGAACTTCTTGTTCTGGTCGTTGGGCAGATCGTTGACCCACTCCTGCGCGCCGGGAACGCCGAGCGCGTTGTCTTTTTGCAACGGCAGCGACAGTTCGTCGATCGTAAACGCGGTATAGAGCGGGATCTGCGTTTTGATGCCGGCCTGCACATATTGGTTGAGGAACTGGACGCCGGCAGCTCCCGGATAGAACACGAAGATCGATTCCGCCTTCGAGTTGCGCGCCTTGGTGAGTTCGGCCGAGAAGTCGAGCTGGCTCGGCCATACCGTATATTCCTCGCCTAGCACCTGGCCCTTGAACGTGCTCTTCACGCCGGCCAGCATGTCCTTGCCGGCGGCATAGTTCGGGCCGATCAGGAACACCGACTTGACGCCCTTCTGGTTCAT
>Ga0137403_10004280_pt1 | contig 16856 bp, 19 predicted proteins | sample CZOMad2_1_16fung_FD_122057 | JGI IMG/M metagenome (GOLD analysis project Ga0137403, IMG submission 122057) | Vadose zone soil fungal communities from Angelo Coast Range Reserve, California, USA - CZOMad2_1_16fungal (Hybrid Assembly) | ecosystem: Environmental > Terrestrial > Soil > Vadose zone...
CTGGGCGACGTAGCGCTGCAGGTCGGCCAGAGTATAAGGGCCATACTCATTGAGTTGGCGCTGAATGTAATATTTCACTCGTCACCCTGGCACTCAGCTGAAACGAAGGCCGGTGCTGTCCTTTTCTACAATACAGATTTCGATGATGGCCCAGATCCACGAAGCGATCCCAAGATAGCCCAGCGTCAAAACGGTAAGACATAGTTGACCTACCGCACGGCCGGTGTATCCGGCGTAAAAGTTGTGTATACCCAAAGCGCCGAGGAAAATGCCAAGAACAATGTAACTTGTCCGGCTCTTGTACGAGCGACCGTAAACCGCGGCGTATGGGTGTCCGGCAGGCGCTTGTTGCAGCGGGGTAGGAACGGTTGCCGCGACCCGCGCGGGCGCGGCGGCAGCCGCTTGTGACAAACCGAGCGGCCCGCTGTACCGCGACGGTTGGTACCCCTGCACCGGAGCGGGCTGCTGCGCTATAGGAGCGTAATGCTGCGCAACGGGAACGTACTGCTGGACCGGCATGGATACCGCGCTTAAATCGCTAAGCGAAACCTGCAGTTTGGGATCATCCGCAGGCGCGCGCTTGCAGCCGAAAACCGTGCAGCCGCCATTTTCGAGATAGCAATCTTCATGATGAGGCATGCCGCAGGCAGTGCAAAAGATCCGGGGCGGAGAAGCCTCGTCAAACGGCATGCGGCAGTAAGGGCAGACGGGATCGGCCATTAGTTTCTCTGTCTTTCGCGAAAGTGAAATGCATACCGCCCAATCTGTATCAAGTCTCCGCTTTGCAATGCGCGATTGCGCGCCGGCGCACCGGAAACAAACACCGGAGCGTCTGAACGGATGAAAGTCTGCGCTCCACGCAGCTCGATGACGCCGTGGTGGGGAAGAATGCTGGTGTCCTTAAACAGATAGATGTCGGACGACTGGCTGCTGCCAATCGTGGTCAGCGGCTTATAAAGGATGAATTGCTTGCCTGCCAGAGGACCGGAGGCAACATAGAGCCAGCGGTCTTTGAGTGCGCTTTCGACGATGCCTATCGCAACACCAGTGGCCAGCCCGAGCAGCGCAAAGCCAACGCCACGGCTGACGGTCCCCGTACGCGTGGCGAAGCTGATGGGATCGAAGAGAGTGCCGCCCAGCCCGGCGCCAATAAGCCCGCCGATAATGCCGTATTTTGTCTTGCGACCCGAACGGTCTGTCAGACCGTAAACAATTCCTCCGGCAACGCCGAAGACCGCCCAGGCAATGCCGCGAACCAGCCAAAACGCGGGATTTTTTGCCGTCTGCACACCCAGAGAGAATATGATCTGGCGCAAGAGCGCAAATACAATTTCAGCGCCGATATCAAAGATCACTCCGAATACTGCGCCCAGACCTAACGCCGTAAGGCCGCGAATCAGGGCTTTCTTGCCGGAACGCTCTACAATGCTTTCGGCAATGCCCAGGCCCAGGCAGGTCAACATGACGATGACTGGAAGAGTAATCAAAGCGAGCCAGCTTGCCTTCCCGTGTTCTCCGAAGAAAGGTTCACAGATACCCCAGCCAGCAAGAGCGCCGACCATTCCCGCAACGCCAAGATAGAACCACCCCTGCAAAAAGATGTGCCCCTTCTCCTCTGTTACGACCGCAGGGCCGTCAGCAGGAGCGGCGATGTTGCCATACTGCCTGGCTCCAGCCGCAATGGGCGCCATTTTTCCGGCAGGAGCTGGCGCGGGCAATTCCACGCTGGCCAGGTCTTCCAGGGTGATCTTCAGCGCAGGTTTGTCGTCACTGTTTGCCATTGTTTCCTTTTGTTGCGGGAGCTTTCTGCTGCGGTGGCTGAGGCGAAGCCTGCTGGGGAACCTGTGAAGGCGCTACCAGCTCATTCTGTTGCGGAGCGACTGACATGTACGGTTGCAGCAAGACGCGACAAGCATCGAGAGGGTGTTCCATGATCTGCTGGTAGGATTCCACCACCGGCGCCAACTGCCAGTTCCGCAGCATGAAGCCTGAGACCACGCCAAAAAGAATGACTGCCAGGTAGCCCAGGATTTGAATTGTCCATTTCATCCATACCGGTTCCGGCGGTCGTTGTGTGCGGTCGGCCCGCACCATGGAATCTAAAGCAGCGTCGTCATCTTCCTCAAATTCGTGAGCAGCTGTACCGGTAATCTCAACATCCTGGGAATAGCCGACGCGGATGGCAGCAAGTTTTTCAATGTTGCCGCCGATCCAGCCAAAGCAGCCTTCCTCGTCGGTGTGCGGATCGTAAACCCACGCCACCTGCTGCGGATTGGAGAAGAAATTCTGCTGGATAAAGAGGTCGTGCTCGGAGAGAAAAACGCCGAAGCCGGGATGCGAGTGGTACCACCCGACAATCTTGTGGTCCGGGTATTCCTTGTCCTTGATCTTATATATATGTTCCCAGGTGTCCTGGGTAAAAGTGACGTGAGCGCCGCCCTGTGCGGCATTGATGCCCGCAATGCAGGCTTCCACGGTCATGCGTTCGTGGTCAGAGTTGCCGATCAGTACGCCACAAACTTCCGCCTTCATGGACGTGCGGGCATGCTGACGGATTTTGCGCGCGACTTCCGCTTCCATCACCACCACAGGCTGCGTGGAAACCCTGATTTTTACTTTGGCCGGCTTAGGCATCAGCGCGCGGCTCCCATCGCGCTTTGTCCGAACACCTGTTTTTCGTCGCCGCCGATCAGGTACGCAATTTCTCGTTCAGGCGACCGTGCGGTCAGAACGTCAAAAAGCGGCAGCCCGAGCTGGTCGAGAGTGCGATCACTAAATGTTTCGTGCCCGGAATATCCATGCGCCGTGATCACGGCGCGCATCTGGCCATCGGTGACGCACTTGCCGTGAGCATAAGGCACGGTACCAACAGGAGCAAACAACTCTTCTTCCGCGCCACAGCCAGGACAAGCCAGTTTGTGAATCACATCGCGGCTGAATTCAAGCGCTACGTCCTGCGAGCCAAGATCGCGGCGGGCGCGCTCCAGCAACTGGGCGAGAGAAAGATCGCGCGACGTTTCCTGAAGCCGAATCACCTCAGCAAAGGTGTAATGGCTCATGCAATCAGGGTTCTCAGTGTATTCAACCTTATAAGAGGTGTGGTTCAGCCCTTCAAAGATAAAACCCTTCCCGGCCAGCACCGGAAGACCGTGCAGCAACTTCACTGCTTCCTGCACCTGCAACCCGGCAATGATGGAAGAGATCGTCGGAGTGGTGGCCACTTTGCCTTCGGTGTCGCTTTCGAGCGCCAGCAGATTGCACGACATGCGCTTGTTCAGGATGGCCCAGTCGGTTTCACCGAGCGTGCATTCATAGCACGGCGGCTGCCCGGCCTTAAAGACGCGAGCTACGCCGTTGATGCCTTCAATAGCGCCGTCAATCCACGGCTTGTTCATCTTCCAGCAGGCTCGATTGATCCACAGCCGCGCTTCACGGTTGTCAAGCCCTGCAATGACGACGTCGGCCCATGCGAAAAGTCCCAGTCCAAGACCATGGACCACATTAGCGGTAATGGGATGAACTCTGGCGTCGGGAAAAATATCCCTGACTGCATCAGCTGCCACGTCCGCTTTGCGGCGGCCTATGTCCGAGGCCCGATAGAGAATGCTGCGCGAGAGATTGGAAGCCTCGATGGAATCGAGATCGACTACCACGATGTTGGCGAAGCCGAGCAGCGCCATGTTTTTGAGGATTTCATTGCCCAGCGCACCGGCGCCTATCACCAGCACGCGCGCCATACGCAGCTTTTCCTGATCCCACCAGCCGATGAGGCTGAAGCGGCTGAACCTGTCGTCATTGGCCGGAATGGATCCCCCGCCGTTCGACGATGACACGGACTTGCTCATCGCGCTCCTGCGGTGATTTCCGGCTGCAGGCGAAGAATGTCGCCTTCTTTGACGGCAGCGTCAGAGAGAGTCTGCGAATCCTGGATCTGGCGGCCTGAGTTCTTATGGTGAAACTTATAGCTGAGTGGAGCGCCGTCCGGACCGTTTTGCGGCAATTGCAGCTTGTCCACCAGCACGGCGATGATGCGATTCGCCGGAGCATCGTCCGGCAATTCCACCGGGACACGCTTGTTTTCCGTCGAATCGTAAACCGTAACAGTTATGTTAGCCATGTTTTCTAGATTTCCTATCGCGCAGCCGCGGCCATGGGGACCTTGCGCACTTTGGCCTGGTGAACGAAATCCGCCAGCAGGTTTCTGGGTGCGCTCCCGCCGGCCACAAACTCCCAGTCCGATTCGTGCAGCAATGCGTCCGTGCTGACCGCGAAATTCAGGTTCTCGGCTTCCGGCTCCATAGACCGCGCAACCTTGGAAGTAACGATGCCAAGCAGGTTGCCAAATTCGTCATAGACAGGGCCACCGCTGTTTCCCGGGCTGATGGGCGCGGAAACCTGCAACACGTCATTGCCTGGCGTGCGGGAAACAATGCCGTTGCTCACGGAAAAATTCAGTCCTTCCGGATGGCCGATGACAAAAATCTTTTCGCCCATCTGCACACTGCCGTAGGTCGCCACAGGCTGGGTGAATTCCGCATCGCCGTAATGGCGCTCCAGCCAAAGTAATGCGACGTCAAGATGCTTGTGCCGGCCAACTACCTGGGCAGAAGCCCAGCCATTCATCCCGACCGAGACCATTACTTTTTGCGGACCGCTGCGTGAACGCCAGCCTTCGCCATCGGCCACGTGACGGGCCGTCGCCAGCAGATAGCCATGCGAATCGGAATGGAGAATCATGGCGGCGCCGAGCAGACCGGAAACTCCGGCGGTCGGCTGGAACCAGCGTTTGGCCGCAGGCGAGGCCAGCAGCACCAGAGGCTTTAAGGTCGAGCTCAACTCCACGCTGGACATCTCTTTGCCCGCGGGCAGCGCCGGGAAGTTACCGCGCTCGTCGAGGTCAGAAAGAGAGGAACTAATAGCGTCCGGCACGGGGATTGTATCCAGCGAAATGGTAAAGACCGCCAGAATGCTGGACAAGATGCCGCTGATAATGAGCAGCGTTAAAAGAAAAGAAGCCCAGGTTTGGCGGACGCGCGGCGCTTGACTGCGCGTGGCAACACGCATGATCAGGGCGGCAAGACACAACACCGGCAATACTAGAATCAGGGGCACAAATAACAACCGCGCCCACACGGGGACAGGGTTCGGCACTTTAGGGCGAACTTCCTGAGCGCCCTGGAGCGGAATCTGTGCCTGAGCAACTTCTTGTTCAGTGATGACTATAGGGTCCATGGGAAATAGCTAGCTCGCACCTGGGGGTGTCAATGCGGCGAGCGGTCTTAAATCAATTGGAATGTTCCTTTTTATATTGGTTACAAGCCTAACGCAAGGAAAACCATCGCTGCTTCGGTACATTAGTGTAACTCGGGGACTGCCTGAAGCCAGTCAGCGGAATGCCTTAGCAAATAACTTCTTATACAAGTAGAAAGTGTCCGCTGGAATCATGCTGATACTGAGCTGTGAAACGAAAATCGGCAGCATCGCCCGAAAAAGTGCAAAAGGCACTGAGTATAATAAGAAAGAAGAAGCTAGAAAAATGGAAGACAGTTGAAAAACGGCGATGCCGACGCTGTGCGCGCTTCGCCAAAGCTCAGAAATATGAGGGCAGCGAAATCGGTGTAACGTTCACCCCGGAAGCATCACTTTTTGTTAGGCAGAAATCGTGTTTCAGTGTTTAAATAGACCCCCTGCGAGAAAGATTAGTAAACTTTAATCTTTGTAATTTGAGACCATAGTACTTGTCGTTTCCCAAAATGGAACCCAAAAAAACAAATTCTGGCTTATAATGTCAGGTGAAACATGGAAACAAATTTAAGAACAGACAAGTTACTCGACCAGATCGGCTGGAAGCTGTTGCAAGAGCTGCAAATCAATGGGCGGCTCTCTTATGCTGAACTGGGACGACGTGTGGGGCTGACGACACCAGCCGTGGTGGAGCGAGTGAAGCGGATGGAAGAAGCCGGAATCATCGTTGGCTATCACGCCGATATTGATCCCATGAAAGTCGGCATGCCCATCACGGCTTTTATCCGCATGTCCGTTGTGGGTGATGTGTTTACCCGGATCACCGCCGTGGTGAAGAATTCGCCGGAGGTGGTGGAATGCCATCGCGGCACGGGAGCCGATTCTTTCATCATGAAAGTGCACGTGCGTTCGGTGGAGCACCTGGAATCTCTGATTGACCGCCTTACGCCTTTTGGCACGACATCGACTTCGATCGTGTTGTCCTCGCCTGTGGAAAAGCGCGCCATTAACCGCATGGAAGAAGCGCCGCAGGGGGCCCAGTCTGCCCAGGCGACACCGCGGAAATAAAGAAATCGCCAGAATCAAAACCTTACCACTGATCAACACGGATGACATTGATTTGAATGATCAGGGCGAACGCCGGCACTGCTGATTTTTGCTCAACTTCCTGCAGCTTCACCAAATTCTTATCTCTTCTTGGCCCGGTCATACTGCACCGGCCATTGGATGTCGTGCCCCAGGGCATGGGCAGCGAGAAGCGGCCAATAAGGGTCACGCAGGAATTGACGCGCCAGAATTACAATGTCCGCCTGGCCTGAGCGAACAATCTGATCTGCCTGGGCGGGATCGGTGATCATTCCCACGGCGCCAGTCGGAATACCGGCTTCGCGGCGGATCTTTTCAGCAAACGCCACCTGATAGCCTGACCCGACAGGAATTTTTGCTCGCGCCACGTTGCCGCCGGACGAGCAATCGATCAGGTCAACCCCAAGCGGCTGAAGCGTCCTGGCCAGTTCCACTGATTCCTCGACGGTCCAGCCACCCTCGATCCAGTCGCTGGCGGAGACCCGCACCCAGAGCGGATATTGTTCTGGCCACACTTTTCGCACCGCCGCCACAACTTCACACACGATCCGTATGCGATTGGCAAACGAGCCGCCATACTGGTCTGTGCGCTGATTGCTTAAAGGCGATAGGAAGGAATGCAACAAGTACCCGTGCGCAGAGTGCAGCTCAATGAGTTTTGCCCCTGCGGCCTGGGCACGTCGGGCTGCCGCGGCAAAAGCTTCAATGATCGAGCCGATTTCTGCAATGCTGAGGGCCTGCGGAACCTGATAGCCCTCACTAAATGCCAGAGCGCTGGGCGCAAAAATCGGAGTCCAGCCGCCCTGGGCGGGAGTGATGGGCTTGCCGCCATTCCATGGCTGGTTGGTGCTGGCTTTCCTGCCGGCGTGTGCCAACTGGATACCCGGCACCGAGCCTTGGTCGGCGATAAATGTAAAAGCTCGCCGCAGCGGCTCAATGTGGGCGTCAGTCCAGATGCCCAGGTCCTGCGGGCTGATGCGGCTATCCGCGGTAATGGCCGTGGCTTCTGCAATGACGGCGGCGGCACGCCCTACGGCACGGGTGCCCAAGTGGACGAAATGCCAGTCATTGGCGAACCCGTCCGTGCACGAGTATTGGCACATGGGCGATACCACGATGCGGTGCGCAAATTCCACCCCGCGAAGCTTCAGAGGTTCAAATAAATGGGCCATGAGTAATCCACCATTGTAATTGCTTGCGGGATGAGCAAGCCGTTGTGCAAACGCTTTCATTCCCCCCGGGACATGGACGTTGGAGGCGTGGTTCTAAGAAGTTTTGCCTGTTGTATTTTTACGGGAATTGAGTCAAATTTGGCGCATGGCGCAGAAACGTATTCAGGATGAGTGGGGCACAGGCGCCCGTGAAGGTTACGAAGACCGCGGAGCATTCCGCCCGCCGCGTGCTCCGCAAAAAGAACCCGGCAGCCCGCTGCTGCGTATTCTGGGAGCAATCGCGATCGTTGCCGGCATCTGCTGGGGGACCTATCTTGCGACGGTGAGCGGCGGCGGGGTCGCCGCGTTGCAACAGAACCACGGACCGATCGCCATCGTCGGCCTGGGAGTTGTTGCTTCGGTGCTGGGAAAGTATTTGCGCGCGTAACTTGCAAAAAAATGTATGGCGAAATCGTGCAGGAAGAGATACACAAACGCAATCGGCCACCGGCACGAAAGCGGCCACTCGCTTTCCCGATCACTGCAAGCTAGCGATACAGCCCACTTCGGCCCAGAGTGACCCACACCAGCCGCCGACTCGAACGGGGATCTCTCACGGCCTAGCGTCATTCGAATTGCGGCGTGCCGTGACAGCTACCGCTTTTGTCCAATAGAGAGTGATAAGAATCGCCAGCATTATTGTCAGACTCTGCAGAGCGAATGGCAGCCATCCCCCGATTGTCGTCTTGGAGACAGAAAACAACTCCCACGAAAGATTCATCGCAATGTGCAGTGCGACGCATACCCACAGATTCTGCCATCTGTAAACCAGCCAGGCGAACGTAACTCCTCCGGCTCCAAGCAGAAGGAACAAGATGGCCTTTTCTTGAAGAGTTTGGCCCTGCTCAATATGGCCTAACCCGAATAGGATTGCCGACGGCCATACCGTCGCCCAGAATAGCCACCCTGTCCCGCGCTGCAATTGCCTGACCCCGAAACCGCGGAACTCAATCTCTTCGACCAGCGGCGAGAAAACCGTCAGGAACAAGAGAGGAAGGAATTGGATATGAGTCGTCAGGCTTCGCGTAATCGCAAACCCGATCAACATCGGCGAAGAGGCTACGAGCGCAAATGCGATTGCGGGCAGGACGGGTGCATCGAGGCCGAGGTCGCGGGCAATACCCCGCAGGTTGGTTGGACGTATTAGCCAAATCGCAACAATGCATAGGATGACCCCTGTGATCTTGTCAACGCTTTCTATCAGATAAAAGGGGTAATGTCGGTGGAGTTCCCGATATGTGGCGACGAAGGAGAGGACTTTGTGTATGTAAGTGACCAAAACCAAAACTGTAGTGGTTATCAGCGTAACAATCGACGGACGCCATCTCATCGATACCACCTCCACGCCTGAGTACGTGCAAAGCGCCACGAAAGTTCAGCATCTACAATCGTCTGCATTCTTTACCACCAAGGAGAAGCATGAACACAGAAGCGACTAACGCCTTCTCTCTCAATAACATGAACATGTTCAATATTTCGCTTGACGCGGTCCGCCTTTGGGGATATCGTTGTTTTGAACACGTTCAATTAATCTTTGAAAGGAGCGGCATATGTACAACAACGACACAACCATCGTAGTGAGTTACCTGGTTTATCTTTTGATCAGCGTTACCCTGACGGTCTGGGTGGCGCGCACGCTGCATAAGCGCGGCGCCATCTTCCTGGTGGACGCTTTCCATGGCAACGCCGAATTGGCGGCATCTGTGAATCATCTTCTGGTGGTGGGCTTTTATCTGATTAACATTGGATTTGTAACGCTGGCCTTGAAGAGCGACGCCACGATTGGCACGGCGCGCGCCGCGATTGAGATGTTAAGTGACAAGCTCGGCTTTGTCCTGCTGGCTCTGGGCGGAATGCATTTTTTCAACCTGTTTGTTTTCTCCCGCATACGCGCACATGGACAGCACAACGGCCCCCGGCGGCCTCCGGTGGCGCCAGATGCAGTGTTGAAGGTGGCGATACCGCGGTAGGCAGTCGCAGATCGAGTGTTCCGAACGCGAGGTGAATGATGGAAAAGCTCTACGTACTATATGATCCGAAATGTGAGCTGTGTGAGCGGCTGAAAGACTGGCTGCTGGTACAGCGTACGTGGCTGGGACTATCGATGATCCCAGCCGGTTCCGAGAAAGCGCGCAAGATGTTTCCGGAGCTGGAGAAAATGATCACGTCAAATGATCTGGCAGTGATCAGCGACGAAGGCGAAGTGTACCTGAACAGTTCAGCCTGGATCATGGCGCTCTATGCGCTCGAAGAATATCGGGAATGGGCCTGCCGGCTGGCGCATCCGATGATTGCGCCGTTTGCCCGGCAGGCCTTTGAGATGATTTCCAGGAATCGCCACACTATTTCCATCTGGCTGGGCCATGACCGGCCGGAGGAGATAGCAGGCGAACTCAAAAAAGTTCCGCTGCCGCCGTGTGCGGTGCCGAACGGAACAGTATCGGATTACCTGCGATGAATGTGCCCGCAATGAAAACACGTCCGACGCCGCGCGCGGAAGACACGCGCCGGCGGATTTATGAAGCCGCGATGGAGTTGTTCCGCGAAAAAGGATTTGAACAGACCACCATGCGCGACATTGCGGCCAAGGCCGGGGTGGCTTTGGGCGGCGCTTATTACTACTTTTCGTCGAAGGAAGCCATTGTCCTGACTTTCTATCACGAGATGCAGGAAGGAAGCCACGACGCGATACTGGAAGCGATCTCCGGCGAGAAGAAGCTGAAGGACCGTATCCGCTGCGTGATGGAAAAACGCTTCGAACTGCTGGCGCCCAACCGCAAGTTCTGTGATGCGCTCTTCCGCCACGCGCCGGACAGCAAAGACCCGCTCTCACCGTTCAGCGAAGAGACGCGTCCGATTCGCGAGCGGGCCATTGAGCACCTGCGTATTGCCCTGGAGGGCGGCGATGTGAAGGTCCCCGCCGACTTGAAGCCGCAACTTCCTTATCTGCTCTGGCTCTACCAGATGGGACTTATCCTGTTCTGGCTGTATGACCGCTCCGAGAAGCAGCAGCGCACACAGAAGTTGATGGAAAAAAGCTTGGGATTGCTGGTGATGCTGCTGCGATTGTCCGGCCTGCCGCTGATGAAACCGGTACGAAAGACCGCCCTGGAACTGGTGGAAACGATTGCGCCGTAACAGGGTTTTTGAGCTAGGATTGCGCAAAAGGGGCTCAGGGATGATCGCGAGATTTGTGTTGATGGCGGGGTTCGTTGTGTCGGTTGCGATTGCTGGCATGGCGCAGGATGAATCGAAAGTTGCCGCACGGGCGGAGTTGAACGCTGGAGTGCAGGCATTCAGGCACGGACACTATGAGGAAGCAAGTGAGCACTTTGAGCAAGCCGTAACCCTGGAGCCAGAATTCACACTAGCACACCTTTATCTGGCTACGACCTATGCTCAAATGTTTGAGCCAGGCCTGGATACTCCTGAAAATGTGATCTGGGCGACGAAGGCGCTGGACCAATATTCGGAAATATTGCGCACCAATCCTTCCGACATTAATTCCATCAAAGGCATTGCGTACCTGAAATTCCAGTTAAATAACTTTGATCAGGCGAAAGAAAATTATGCAAAAGCCATCGCGCTGGATCCCAACGATCCTGAATTGCTTTATGCGGCGGCGGTGGTGAACTGGTCGATTGCGGACCGCGAGATTACTGCGGAAAAGATGAAGCTGGATGCGGAGTCAGACTATTCGCTGATTATGTCGGAAGGCTGCCCGGATATTCGGAGCAGATCGCTCTCGGGCATCGATAGCGGTATAGCTTTTCTTAACAAGGCCATTTCTCTTCGCAAAGACTATGTGGACGCCATGACGTACATGAACCAGCTTTATCGTCTGCGCGCGGAGTTGGAATGTGGAAACAAAAAGGCCTACAAGGCAGATATGAAGCAATCGGGCGAATGGTCTGATCGGGCAGCCGCGGCAAGAAAGAAGGCTGAAGCAGCGACGCCAGACGATCAAGAAAAAGTGCCGGACAAACCGCAACTGTAACCGCCAGAAACGCCCCATTCCTTTCTCGTTACAAATGTAAGAAACACCTTATTTACATCTCCTGCAAGCTGGATACGATAGCCACAAGCTCAGGTAATCCGCTCAAATACAGGTGTTTCTCCCCGGTCACCGATTGTGACCGAAGTACCGTTTGCCGTTTACGAGGTTCCGCTTAGACTGCTGGCATCACGAAAGACCAATGTACTCAGGAAAACGATCTACTGTACCTCCGGTTTAGAAGCTTCCGGTAAGAACGCTTTAAGCAGGTACATAAGTGAGAAGTAGTTTTAAGGTCACCGATGGACTGCAACTTCAATTTCGGCGGAAAGAAAGCACTGCTCATACTGGGCGGCCTGTTGTGTCTTCTGACCGCGAGCGCGGGCGCGCAGACCAGTTCCGGCCAGCTCACTATCACCATGAATGTGCAATCTTCCATCACGCTGATTTTCCAGAACAATCCGTCCGTAGGAACAACGGGTTTCTGTCCGCTGACCAATGCCGGAACCAACAATGTTGGCCTGGACTTTGGCACGGCCGCCTTTCCGGGAAGTTTTCATACGTCAGCGTGCGTAAATTATCAGCACCTGAACGCCGCCGTGTATCAAGTAAGCAGCGCGTTTGACGTAGTGGTGAGCAAATCCAATTCCAGTAGCCCGAATTACCGGCTGGCGGCGCAGATTTCTACGCCTCCGCCGGCGAACGTGAGTTGGCTGTTGAATAACGTGACGCTAACCACCGCGGGCTTTACCACATTGGATACCGCAGACAACTATGCAACACCGATAACCAAGACCCTGCAGGTGCAGGTGAAGAACACGGTTGCAGCGCAACCATTGCTGGAGACGATTACTTTTTTGGCCACGGCAAATTAGGTTTTGACCATGCTAAAGAAATACATTTCGATCATGCGCGGTGCGGCCCTGGTGGCCCTGATGTTGTGCGGCGCTTCGCTGCCGGCGCAGACCACGGCTTCAGGCGTGATCAACGGCAGCTTGAACAATACGAACGGAATCGCAATCCAGTTCGATAGCGACCCAGCAGGCGTCACCCTGGGCGCCGCCGGGACGAATGCCGCCACGGCAAACTTCGGCACCGTATCGGCTTTTGGTCCGCTCTCCGGGGGCGTGACCCGTCCCAGCGTTACCGCGGCCAACTTTACAGTACGGACAATTTTTGATGTGCAAGTGGTCTCGGGTGGCTTGACCAGCACAACTTACACGCTCACGGCGAATCTGGCGGCGGCTGCACCCACGGGAATGAATTACAAAGTGGACGCCATCACGCTTACCACCGCGGCGCAAACGATTCAGGTGAATGGCGCTTACAGCACTGCTATTCCGCACAACCTGGATCTAGTGGTTTCCACTGCGGCGCCGGGAGCCGGCGGTCCGGCGGTGGGTACGCCGATCACCACGACGATCAATTTTACGGCTACGGCCAACTGATTTTTGTTTAGAAGTAAGAACTTTTTGCAGTCACGAACTTTTGAATTCGAAATGAGGAGAGGAACACAATGAAGAAAGTAATGCTCGTAACCATCTTTGCGGCGCTGATGATGATTTCATCGGCCGCTGTCGCCCAAACCGCAACCGGCACGCTCACTGTGACAGCCACGGTGAACGGATCGATCCAACTGGTATTCAACTCTGACGCTGCCGGTGTTGCTCTTTCCAGCGGCGCGGGAACCAACACAGCCACACTGGCGTTCGGCAACGTTTCCGCTTTTGGCGCAATTTCTGCCGGCATCGTTCGCAGCACGACGGCGAGCAATTTCACCGTTAGCTCAGCGGTTGACGTGCAGGTCGCAAAGACCAACTCGGCCAGCGCGAATTACACCCTGAAGGCGCAACTGGGCGCGGCGGACGCAGTGAACACCTGGAGCGTCGGCGGCGTAGCCGTCACGAACGCAGCGCTGTCCACGCTGACCGCCACGGGTGCTTATGCGGCGAACAGCAATTTTCCGGTCGCGATCACAGTGCCTTTTACGACAGCCAGCGGAACCCTGATCAGCAACACTATTAATTACACCGCCACAGCCAACTAAGCGTTTAATGGGATTGGCTGTGCTTGCGGACTGCGATACAAAGATGGATTGAGCTGGGCGGGAGGTGCGAAATCGGGCTGCGTTATGTCCTGCCGTTATTGCTGTTTGGTTCCTCCCTCATGACCGACGGGTGGACACAACGCAAGAGCGCGGCTAAACGCACCTCCAGCACCATTTCTATGAAGTCTGCAACTGAAGGCGCAATCTCAGTAAGTTTTGTAAGCGCGCCGGATGGAGCCGCCTTAATCGGCGGGGCCTCCGGCCAGCGCAGTTTAAATCTGGGTACGGTTTCACATACCGGTGGCGCCCAGGCCTCTAACGTCCAGGTGCAGAAATCGCCCGGACGCTTTGTTGTTTCCACCCGGTTCGGCCTGAGCATTCAAGCCGGATCACAGACCGCAACCACCGCAACGGTGCTGGCTGCGCTTACAATCCCCGATCCCGCGTTCACGTTCCGGCTCGATGGGATCACGCTGCAAACCGTCCCACAATTGCTTCCGGGCCAGGCAAGGATGGGAACAACCGTAATGCACCGTCTGGAAATTGAAGTGCCCACATCTCTGACGGAGAAGAACTCTCAACTGCACAATGCAATTATTTTCCAGGTTATTCCGAATTAAGCTGTCACGAACGGGTGTGGCACAGGCGCTCTTGCCTGTGGGCCTCTGCATTTTGTCGGCTTCGCTGTGCGCCCAGGCGCCTGCCGCGTCTGCGCAACAACCTGCGGCGCCTGCGGCTCCGGTACAGCCAACAGACAAGCCTTCCATCTCGCTGAGTCCGGCCGTCGTCATGGCTAAAGGCAATTTCGGCCAGGGACTAACCCAGACGCTCACGCTCACCAATCAAACCGCACGCGACTTCGCGTTCGAGATGGTGGCGGAAGACGTAATCATTAAAGATGGCAAGCGCATTTTTGTTCCCGCAGGTGAAACGCCCAACAGCATTGCCGCGTCCGCCGTGTTCACGCAGAAGACCGTACTGGTGAAACCGTTTTCTTCTGTCTCCGTCGATGTCCGGCTAACACTGCCGGCGCAGACGAATCTGCGCGCGGTGGTGGCGATGTTCCGCGGAACGGACAAGCTGCCAACTTCTTCGGGCGCCGTCGGCATGACGGCATCGCTCGGCTCGCTGATCACCTTCAATCTCACGGACAATGTAAAGCTCCAGCCAGAGCCCGTGCGCGTGAGTCCGGCGAACGAAACTGCCAACATGAAAATCGCGCAGTGGATTTCCAACTCCGGCACAGAGCCGGTATTGCCTGAAGGCGCTGCGGCCGTATTGAATTCCAACGGCGGACTGGCGGGCAAGGCCGTTTTTGATCCGCAGCGGCTGCTGCCCGGTGAGCGACTGGAATTTTCCGCTGAATATCCCGGTGACCTGCCTCCAGGAAATTATCGTGCGCTGTGCTCTTTCCAGTTTGAAGGCAAGACGCTCACCACGGAAGCGGCTTTCGAAGTGCCTAAAACTGAAGTTCCCAAGAAATGAAGCGCTGCTGGAGTTTTGTCCTGTTGACGACCGCCTATTGTCTGGCGGCGCAGGGACAATCTCCGCTTTCCGTGGCTTACCAGAAGACATTGCAGCTTCCCGTGGCCGGCGCCACCGCAGCTTACTCGCTCGATTCCAACATCGCTGACGCCACGGCCACGAATGGCGTGGTTGAAATTGTGGGCAAAGCGCCCGGTTCCACCAACATTGTTGTAGTAACTTCAGCCGGAGCGCAGACGCTTGCCGTGACGGTGCCCGTTCCACCTTCCGTGTTGCCTGTGGGCTTTGAGCCACCGGAGCGACAGGGCAGCGGCGAGACCGGCACGTACGAATTTCGCTACAACTCCGATCCCAGCCAGATCACAAACTCCATCGAACTGAAGCGGACGCAGGGGAAATCATTCACGCGCATGCAGGTCATCAATGCCAACCTGTTTTCCGCCGGAGGTTCCAACTCGGCCATCGGCTTCCCATTTATGGCGTATCAGATCAGCCAGCCTGAGACTGACATGACATTCGTGGACAAGAACGTCCTGAACTCTCCGCTCACGCTGGATGGCTTTCTGGTTCGCGGCTTTCATCTGCGGCAGGGGCCGTGGGAATTTCACGGCGGGTTTACTTCCATCGCCACGTTTCAAGGACTCTTCCTTGCCACCGACCGCGAATACACCGCCGGCGTCTCGCGGCTGTTTAAGATCGACGATGCAAATTCCCTGGAAGCCAACGCCTACTATTTTCAAAACCCTGGCAGCCAGCGCGCGTTTGCCAGCAATGGCGCGGTTGGCTCTATGGTTTACCGGCGCAAGCTCAGCGACAAAGGAAACTTCCTGGCGGAACTGGGCATGAGCCATGGCCTTGGCTTTGCCACGCGGGGCTCGTATGACGACAAGCGCAACCACGTTCTGGGAAACTTCCACATACAGTCGAGCAACTTCGCTTCACTGGCGGTGAACAACCAGCATGGAACGTTTGCCGACCTTAACGCCAGCCGGAAGCTGACGGAACGTCTTTACGCCAGCCTTGACCTGAACAAGTCCAGTTACAATCTGCCTACGCTGAGCCAGAGCACATTCACCACCAGCAGCCTGCTTAACTTCAAGCTGAACCAGAATTTTTCCGTGAACGGCGGCGGAGCATACTCTACGTTTCAATCGACGATTCCCGTTGGCCCGCGCATTTCCACGGTGAACCTGCCCGCCGGCGTCGATTACTCAACGCGACATTTCGGAACCGGATTCCAATACCAGCGTACAGTCAATATCGAAGGCGGAGGCGGAGGCAACGATTACGCGGTGAACGCTCGCGCATCCGCGGGACAATTTCAGGTGAGCGGCTTCTACCGGCATGACGTTCAGGTGCCGACGCTAGCCGCCATCTTCTCGCAAGTTCCCGGCTTGCAGGATGCGCTGGACCGCGCGGGCATTGTCGCGTTGACGCCGGAGCAGCTTGCCGAACTGCTGCGCAACACCGAGCTTCTGCAATTGCTGGGCTTCACCAACGCATTCACCGTAAACCTGGCTCCGTCGCGTAATGACATGAGCGCCGCCGTGAGTTGGTTATCGCACAGTCAGAATCACCGAAAGATTGATCTGAGTTACTTTGACAGCGATACCCTGCTGTTGCAGGGACACTTTATCCTGAAGACGGCCACGCTCAGCTACTCGCAGCGCTTGAAGTCAACGAATGACATTGTGGGATCGGCCTCCATGGTGCAGACCACCAATAATGGAGTGGCGTCGACGCATCCGCTGTTCAGCATTTCTATCCAGCACAGATTTTTCTCGGTGCC
>Ga0137403_10004281_pt1 | contig 16853 bp, 15 predicted proteins | sample CZOMad2_1_16fung_FD_122057 | JGI IMG/M metagenome (GOLD analysis project Ga0137403, IMG submission 122057) | Vadose zone soil fungal communities from Angelo Coast Range Reserve, California, USA - CZOMad2_1_16fungal (Hybrid Assembly) | ecosystem: Environmental > Terrestrial > Soil > Vadose zone...
CGGCGCTCATGCCGTCGCCCTCCAGCACGTATTTTCCGTGCGGGTAGATCACTTCACGTTGTATCTCGGGCGCGGGCGCAGTGGGCGCCGGCGGCGGTGCGTAGACCACCGACGGGGGCGCGTTGTAGACCACCGGCGGCGAGTACGCGTAGGGGTAGGGATAGTAGGGATAGCCGTAGTACCCGCCGTAGTACCCGCCCCAGTACGGATAACCACCGAAGCCGAAGAACACGCGCGGGGACGAACGCACGACGAACCCACCGTGGCCCCCCCGGTGCCCGTCTCTCCACTGGGCCTCGGCGGCGGGCGCCAGCGCCAGCAGCGCCACGCCCAGCCCCATCATCACGAGAAATTTTCGCATCATTTGTTCCCTCCTAGGCTCGCTTCAGCTCGTCCGTCCGTATGGGCAGCCGCCGGACGCGCTTGCCGGTCAGCGCGAAGATCGCGTTGCACACTGCCGGCGCCACCGTGGGCACGCCCGGCTCCCCGAGCCCGCCCGCGGCTTCTCCCGAGTCGAGGATATGCACCTCGATCACGGGCGATTCATTGATTCGCAGCATCGGATAGTCGTGGAAGTTGGACTGCTTCACGCGCCCGCGGTCGATGGTGATCTCGCCGTAGAGCGCGGCGGTGAGGGCGTAGATGGCGCCGCCCTCCATCTGGGCGCGAACCTGGTCCGGGTTCACCGCGATGCCGCAGTCGATGGCGCCCACGATCTTGTGGACGCGCGGCTTGCCGTCCGGCGCCACCGAGACCTCGGCCACGTGGGCCGCATAGCTCCCGTAGGAGAAGGCCACCGCGATGCCCCGCGCGCGGCCCGGCGGGAGGGGCGTGCCCCAGTCCGCCTTCTGGGCGGCCAGGTCCAGCACCGCCCGGTGGCGGGGCGACTTGCCCAGCAGCGATCGGCGGTACTCCACCGGGTCCTTGCCCGCCGCCTGCGCCAGCTCGTCCACGAAGCTCTCCACGATGAAGGCGTTCTGGGACGGGCCCACCGAGCGCCAGAAGCCCAGCGGGATGCCGAAGTCCTTGTTGACCCACTCCACCCGGACGTTCGGGACCTCGTAGGGCATGTTGCGCACACCCTCCATTGCCGCGGGGTCGATGGTGACGCCCGCGGCCGCCCGCCCCTTTTGAATAAGAATCCCCGGGCCGACCACCCGGTTCCACCACGCCTCCGGCTTTCCGCTCCCGTCCAGGGCGGCGCGGAAGACGTTGTAGGTGGCGGGCCGATAGAACCCGTGCTGGATGTCGTCCTCGCGGGTCCAGATCACCTTGACCGGCACGCCCACCGCCTTCGCGGTCTCCACCGCGTCCACGATGAAGTCCTGCTCCCCGCGCCGGCCGAACCCGCCCCCGAGGAGCGTGGTGTGCACGGTGACCTTCTCGAGCGGGAGCCCGGTGAGCCGCGCGCCCGTGGCCTGGGTGCCGCCGGGGCTCTGCGTGGGCGCCCAGATCTCGCAGGCGTCAGCCCGTACATGGGCGGTGGCGTTCATGGGCTCCATGCACGCGTGCTCGAGGAAGGGCACCTGATAGACGCCTTCGACCACCTTGCCGCCGCGCGCCAGCGCCGCTTCCGCGTCGCCGTCCTTGCGCGCCTCCTGGCCCGGCCGCTTCGACAGCGCTTCGTACTCGCGGTCGATCATCGCGCTGGAGACCTGGGCGATGGGGCCCTCATCGTAGACGATCTTGAGCGCCTTGCGCCCGTTCAGCGCGCTCCAGAACTCGTCGGCCACGACCGCGATGCCATTGCTGACCTGCACCACCTGCTTCACCCCGGGCACCTGCTTGGCCGCGGTGGCGTCGAAGCTCCGCACCTTGCCGCCGAAGACCGGGCAGCGCTCGATGGAGGCGATCAGCATGCCGGGCACCTGCACGTCGATCCCGTAGATGCCGCTGCCGTTGACCTTGGACGGGGTGTCGCGGCGGCGCGTCTCCTTCCCGATATAGCGGAACTGGTCCGGGGTCTTGAGCTTCGGATTCTGCGGCACGGGGAGCTGCGCCGCCTTGTCCACCAGCTGTCCATAAAGAAGCTTGCGGCCGGTGGGCTGGTGGACCACCGCGCCGGGCTCGGTGGTCACCTCGCCCGCGGGGACGCCCCACTCCTTGGCCGCCGCCTCCATGAGCATCTCGCGCGCGGCCGCGCCCGCCTTGCGGAGCATGGCGAGGTGATCGCGCACGCCGCGGCTGCCGCCGTAGGACTGGGCCCCGGTGACGGGGTTGGCATAGAGCTTGGGGTTGGCGGGCGCCTGCTCGATCTTGACGCTGGGGAGATCGACATCCAGCTCGTCGGCCACGATCATGGGCATGGTGGTCAGCGAGCCCTGTCCCATCTCGGGCACCGAGTTCACGATGGTGACCACGCCATCACGGTCGATCTGGAGCCACTGGTTGGGCGCGAAGACGCCCGGGGTCTGCGCGTCGGCGAGCCCGGCGCCGACTGGCAGCCGGAAGCCGATGAGCAGCCCGGCGCCGGCCACGAGACCGCCCTGGAGCACGGCGCGGCGGGACAGCGGGAGCGTGGTGTGGCGGCGAGGCTTCGCGGTCCGCATCACGCGCCTCCCTTCTTCGCCGCGGCCTGGAGCGCGGCGGCGCGGTGGATGGCGGCGCGGATGCGCGAGTAGGTCCCGCACCGGCAGATATTGCCGGTCATGGCATTGTCGATGTCGGTGTCGGTGGGCCGGGCATTACTTGCCAGGAGCGCCGCCGCCGACATGATCTGCCCGGACTGGCAGTAGCCGCACTGCGGCACGTCCACTTCCACCCAGGCCTGCTGCACCGGATGGTCGCTCTTGTCGGACAGCCCCTCGATGGTGGTGACCGCGCGGCCCGCCACCGCCGAGACCGGCGTGGTGCACGAGCGCAGCGGCTGACCATCCACGTGCACGGTGCAGGCGCCGCAGATCGCCATCCCGCAACCGTACTTGGTGCCGGTGAGCAGCAGCTTCTCGCGGAGCACCCACAGGAGTGGCGTCTCCGGCGACGTATCGATCTGCTGCGGCTTGCCGTTGACGGTCAGAGACACCATGGGCGCTCCTCCTCCCGGGGGGTCGGGTGGACCTTCATTTGCCATGCTACCATCGCCCTCTATGAACTGGAAACCCGAGATGGACGAGCTGCGTCGGCGCGAGGAGTTCGCGGAAGCCCTCGGCGGAGCCGAGCGGGTGAAGCGGCAGCACGACGGCGGCCGGCTGACCATCAGGGAGCGGATCAGCCGCTTGGTCGACGAGGGCTCCTTCCACGAGATCGGCAAGATCGCCGGCCGGGCGGCCTATGACGAGCGGAACGAGCTCCTGACCCTGACCCCGTCCAACTTCGTGTTCGGGCGCGCCCGGGTCGAGAGCCGGCCGGTGGTGGTGGGCGGGGACGACTTCACCGTCCGCGGCGGCTCCGCCGACGCGACCATCAAGGGCAAGCATCTCATGTGCGAGCGGATGGCCAACGAACTACGGCTACCGTTGATCAGACTGGTGGAGGGCTCCGGCGGCGGCGGCTCGGTCAAGACGATCGAGACGACGGGCCGCGCCAATGTGCCCGGCGTCGCCGGCTGGGAATGGGTGGTGGCCAACATGGCGACGGTCCCGCGGGTGGCGCTGGGGCTGGGCTCGGTGGCCGGGCTCGGCGCCGCGCACCTGGCCGCCGCGCACTTCTCCGTGATGATCAAGGACCGGTCGGCGATGTTCGTGGCCGGGCCTCCGGTCGTGGAGCGGCTGGGCCAGAAGCTCACCAAGAACGAGCTCGGCGGCTGGCAGATCCAGCTTCGCGCCGGTGGCGTGGACAATGCCGTGGACACGGAGGAGGAGGCCTTCGCGCTGGCGCGGCGCTTCCTCTCCTATCTGCCGTCCTCCATCTGGGACGTGCCGCCGCGGGGCCCCGTCACCGACGACCCCGCCCGACGCGAGGAATCGTTGGCCGACGCCATACCGCGTGATCCAAGAAAAGTGTACAAGATGCGCGCCATCGTCGACGCGGTCGTGGATCACGGCTCCTTCCTCGAGATCGCGCCGCTCTACGGCCGGAGCGTCATCACCGGGCTGGCGCGGCTGGACGGCTGGCCGGTGGCGGTGATGGCCTCGGATCCCTTCCACTATGGCGGCGCGTGGACGGCGGACACGTGCCAGAAGGTCGAGCGCTTCGTGGACATGGCCCAGACCTTCCATCTCCCGGTGGCCTACCTCGCGGACTGCCCCGGATTCCTCATCGGGCTCGAGGCCGAGCAGACCGGCACCATCAAGCAGGGCGTGCGCGCGATGTCGGCCATGTGGCAATGCACGGTGCCGTGGTGCGCGGTGATCGTTCGCAACTCCTTCGGCGTGGCGGGGGCGGCGCATCAGAACGGCGGGCGTTACTGCACGCGCTATGCCTGGCCTTCGGGGCGCTGGGGTTCCTTGCCGCTGGAGGGGGGCATCGAGGCGGCGTATCGCGCGGACCTCGACGCCGCCCCCGACCGGGGCGCCAAGATGACCGAGATCGAGGAGCGCCTGAACAAGCTCCGCTCGCCCTTCCGCTCGGCGGAGACCTTCTGGATCGAGGAGATCGTGGATCCGCGCGAGACGCGCCCGCTCCTCTGCGAGTGGGCCAACCTCGCCGCGCCGCTGCGCACGCCGGGCCCGTCGGCGCACGGCATGCGGCCGTAGCCATGCGGCGTCACCCCATGCGTCATCCGATAGAAACCTGGCGGGTCGCCGAGGACACCGTCCGCCTCTGGCTCGAGGCGGGGCCGCCCGGCGACCGGATCAGCCTCAAGGCGGGGCGCACGGTGTACGAGCAGGGCGAGGTGAGCCCCTATTTCTACTTCGTGCTGTCCGGCAAGCTGAAGGTGTCCGTGCTGCGCCCGGACGGCACGGAGCTGGTCATGGAGTTCATGGGCAAGGGCGCGCTCTGCGGCGAGGCGGCCGCCTTCGACGGGCTGCCGCGCTTCTCGATGGCCACCGTGCTCGAGGACGCGACCCTGGTCCGCTTCAACGCCGAGAAAATCTCGGACGCCATCCGGGACACCCCCGACCTGGCCTTCTCGCTGCTGCGCCTCATCTCGGTCAAGCAGCGCATCGCCACCGTGCGGCTGGCCTACTCTGCGCTGTCCTCGGCGGAGGTGCGCATCGCCGAGCTGCTGCGCCGGCTGGGCGAGATCTATACCGAGGTCGAGCTCACCCACGAGGAGATCGCCGGCCTCACCGGGACCACGCGCGTCACCGTCACCCGCGCGCTCAAGCGCCTCGCGCTCGCCGGCGTGATCGAGAACGAGGCCGGGCGCATCCGCGTCCTGGACCCCCTGGCCCTCGACGCCCGCTAGGGTGGTCCCGTTCCGCCCGGTATAGGTTGATACAGCCTACGGCCGGTGACCGGGGCGATAGTACTCAGGTAGATTGCCGAGCCATCCATGAGTGAAATCACCATCAGCCGCCTGACCAGACGCTACGGCGCGATCACCGCGGTCGATGGGATCGACCTGGTCGTTCACGAGGGTGAATTTCTGTCTCTCCTGGGCCCGTCCGGGTGTGGCAAGACCACCACGCTGCGCTGCATCGCGGGGCTGGAGCCCCCGGACGCGGGACGGATCACCATCGGCGGCGCGGTGATGGCCCACGGCGAGGGGGGCCTCTCCGTTCCGCCCAATAAGCGCGGTCTGGGCATGGTCTTCCAGAGCTATGCGCTCTGGCCCCACATGCGCGTCTACGCCAACGTCGCCTACCCCCTCAAGGTCCGGGGCGTCCCGCGGGCCGAGATCCGCGGCCGCGTGCGGGACGCGCTCCGGCTGGTGGGGCTCGAGGAGCTGCACGAGCGCGCCACCTCGGAGCTGTCAGGCGGGCAGCAGCAGCGGGTGGCGCTGGCGCGCGCCCTGGTCAGCAAGCCCCGCGTGCTCCTGTTGGACGAGCCGCTGTCCAATCTGGACTCGTCGCTGCGTGCCCACATGCGACGCGAGATCCGCCGCATCCACCGTGAGATCCGGACCACCTCCGTCTACGTGACCCACGACCAGCTCGAGGCGGCCACCCTGTCCGACCGCGTGGTGGTGATGAACCGCGGCCGCATCGAGCAGATCGGGACGCCGCGGGAGATCTTCGGCGCGCCGGCGAACCGCTGGGTGGCGGAGTTCGTCGGCTACGACAACTTCATCGAGGCCGAGGTGACGCGGGGCTCGCCCGCCGCGCTCTCGGTGCGGCCGAAGGGCTGGCCCACCGGGCTCACGTGTGGCGTCCCCGACCGCGCACGACAATTCCCCGTCGGCGCGAGGGTGACCCTGGCCATTCGCGGCGGCAGCTTCCGCGGGGACGCGGCACCCGAGACGTCGTCGCTCAAGGCCCAGGTGGCGGATGCCATGTACGTGGGTGACCTCACCGAGTACGTGCTCGACGCGTACGGCACGCGGCTGGTGGCGCGCCTGGACGAGCGGGCGGCGGGTGGCGCCGCCGGCCGACTCGAGGTCGGATCCGCGGTGGAGCTCTTCGTGGCGCCCGATCAGATCGTGGTGCTGGCCGCGTGATGGGCCCTCGGCTCGCGAAGGGCGCCCTGGTATTGCTGGTGGGGTTCGTCTTCATCTGGCCCATCGCCATGCTCGTCATCGGCATCTTCAGCAGCACGCCGCCGGGCGTGCCGGGGCACTGGACCCTCGACACCGTCACGCGCACCTTCAGCAGCCGCTACACCTATGCCGCGCTCCAGAACTCCGTCATCTATGCGCTCACCACCACCGCGCTGGCCACCCTACTGGGGGCGATCTTCGCCTTCCTCGCCACGCGCACCACAGTAGCGCTGCGGGGGCTCATCACCCCGGTGATGCTGCTGGTCTTCGCCGCGCCCAACCTCTTCTACGCCATCAGCTGGGCGCTCCTCGCCGATCCCGGCGCCGGGCTCCTCAACGTGGCCACGCGCTTCGTCAGCGGGGGCGACTGGAGCCCGTTCAACGCGTACTCGTGGGCCGGCCTCATCGTCGTGCAGACCCTCAAGCTCACCGGCTTTTGCTACCTCCTCCTCCTGGGCCCCTTCGAGAGCATGAACCGGAGCTTCGAGGAGGCGTCGCTGATCGCGGGGGCGGGCCGGCTCGCCACCGTGTTCCGCATCGACATCCCGCTGATGACGCCGGCCCTCTTCGGGGTGGTGATCATCGGCACCGTGTTCGGGCTGGGCGCTTTCGACATCCCCCAGATCCTGGGCGGTCTCCCGCAGATCTCCGTGCTCTCGACGGAGATCTTCAAGGCGGTGAACTTCTCCGTGCCGCCGGACTATGCGCGCGCCAGCGCGCTGGCCCTCTTCATGGTCGCGGCCCTGGCCGTGCTGCTCGCCGTCCAGTGGCGCGTGGTGAAGCTGGGCCGGTTCGTCACCGTCACCGGCAAGGGCTACAAGCAGGACCGCTGGGACATCGGGCGGTGGAGCGCGCTCGGCACCGCGGCCATCGTCGCCTACGCCCTCGTCAGCCTGTTGCTGCCCGTCACCCAGCTCGTGCTCACCGCCTTCCAGCCCACCATCGGGATCTGGGGCATGACGCTCAAGAATTTCGGGGTGGTGCTGGCGGATCGCCAGACCCTGGGCGCCTTCCGGACCACCGCCGAGCTGGCCATCCTGGGCGGCTTCATCGCCATGAGCCTGGCCATGCTGATCGGCCACGTGGGCCGCCGCTCGGGGAAGTGGCTGGAGCGCTATCTCGAGACAGCCACCCTGAGCCCCATTGTCATGCCCGGGGTGGTCCTGGCCATCGGGCTCATGTGGGCCTACGTGTCCATCCCCGGCCTGCGGCGACTCTACGCGACCTTCGGGCTGACGCTGATCGGCCTGGTGGTGGTGGTCATGCCCATCGCGAGCCGCGCGGTGCGAGGCGCGCTGGCCCAGATCGCGCGCGAGCTGGAGGAGGCGGCGGCGGTGAGCGGCGCGTCCTCCGCGCGCGTGCTGGTGGACATCGTGCTCCGGCTCAGCAGCCGGAGCTTCGCGGCGGGCTGGCTCGTCACCGCGGTGATCGCCGCGGGCGCGCTGGACGTGCCGCTGATGCTCCTGCCCTCCACGCGCCCGAACGTCGCCGTCCTCGTCTACACCCACATCATCTCGGGAGTTCCCACCCAGGCGAGCGCGCTCCTGGTGCTGCTGCTCGCCGCCATCGTCGGGGTGGCCCTGCTGTACGTCGCGCTCAGCGGGCTCGTCGGCCTCGTGTCGAGGCTCCGCGTGCGCAGTGCCTATCGAGCGGCATGACCCTCTATCCCAAGGAGAAGGACATGAGAAGTCGGAGAACGTTTCGGATGGCGGTGACCGCGGTCGCGATCATCGCCGCCGGTCTGAACAGCACGGTGGCCGGTGCCCAGGACACGTCGTGGGCGGGCGGCGATGCCAATGCCCGGGCGGTGATGCAGCTCTACGCGACGGCCAAGGAAGCCAAGCAGTCCGAAGTCGTGGTCTACGGCGGCTACTCCGCCATCTTCAAGCCGCTGTGGGAGGTGTTCAGCGCGCGCTTCCCCGGCATGGCCGTCGTCCCCAACCCGCTCTCCGGCGCCGCGCTCGTGAGCAAGCTCGACGCCGAGGCCGCCAGCGGCCAGTACGGCGCCGACATCCTCATGGCGGGCATGACCGAGCTGCTCTCCACGGTGGCCAAGGACCGCGCGCAGTCCTTCCGCCCGCCGAATCTGGGCGCGCTGCCGCCGCGGTACATCGACCCGCAGGGACGCTTCGTCATCCAGTTCGCGGACGTGTTCGGCGTGGTCTACAACACCCAGAAGATGACCGAAGCCGACCTGCCGAAGAGCATCAAGGACCTGACCGATCCGAAGCACAAGGGAATGATCATGGACAATCCTCTCGCGGGCGCCCTGATCGCGCTGTGCTGGATCGAGCTGTACAACAGCGGGAAGATCGACCCGCCGATGATGAAGGCGCTGCGGGACAACGCCACCACGGTGCCGAGCGTGACGCCCTACTACGCGAACCTCAGCCAGGGCTCGGTGAAGTTGATCCCGTGGGGCTCGTTCTCGCGCTACCTGCGGTTGAAGGAAGCGGGCGCGCCGGTGGGCTTCCGGGCCGTGCCGGGCATGGTGGTCCCGCTGTACGGCGGCACCGCGATGCTCAAGGGCGCGCCCAATCCCAAGATGGCGCAGCTCTTCCAGGCCTGGTTCGTCACGCCGGAAGCCCAGATGGCCCTCGTCACCAAGGGCTACAGCTATCCGCTCATGCCCGGGGTCCAGACGCCGCCCGATTGGCCCAAGCTCCAGGCCTTGGTGGACGCGCTGGTCCCCATCGCACCCTCGGACTACATGGCGGTGCGGACCCGATTCGAGGACACCGTGCGGAAAACGCTCGAGTAGGGACCCATGGCCACGCGGGGGTTCACCGGACTCACGTTCCAGCCGTGGCAGCCCCATGCCGCGGGGCCGGAGCATCGGTCGCTCTGGCTGCACGAGGCCTTCGATGACAAGACCGAGCCGGCGCGCGTCCTCCAGGGCGCGCGCCGCGCCGATGTCGGCATCATCGGGGGCGGCTTCACGGGCCTCTGGACGGCGATCCGGCTGCGCGAGCTGGATCCCACGGTATCGGTCGCCGTCGTCGAGGCCGATCTCTGCGGCACCGGCGCCAGCGGCCGGTGCAGCGGTGGCATCGGCACGTGGTGGGGCAAGCTGCCCACCCTGATCAAGATGCTGGGCAAGGAGGACGCCCTGCGCGTACTTCACGCCAGCCTCCGCGGCGTGGAGGACATCGAGGCCATCGTGGCCGAGCGCCGGCTGCCGTGCGAGTGGCGACGCGGCCGCTCGGTGTGGAGCGCGACCGCCCCCGCGCAGGTGGGAGCCTGGGAGGCCGCGTTTCGCGCCGCCGACGAGGTCGGCCTCGCGCCGCCGTGGCGACGGCTCAGCACCGAGGAGCTGGGCGAGATGTTCGGCCAGAAAGGGCCCTACCTGGCCGGCGTCATCGACGAGCGCGCGTCGCGGGTGCAGCCGGCCCTCTTCGCGCGCGGGCTGCGCCAGGTGGCGATGGCGCTGGGCGTCGAGATCTTCGAGCGCTCGCCGGTCACCCGCATCGCCCCCGGGACCAGCGGTCTCGAGATCCAGACGGCGGCGGGGACCATGACCGCCGACAAGATCGTGATGGCGGCGAATGCCTGGATGGCCCACCTGACCGAGTTCCGGCCCTCGGTCATGGTGGTGTCGAGCGAGATCGTGGCCACGGATCCCATTCCCGAGCTGCTGGAGCACCTCGGGCTCCGCCGGCGCCCGGGGGGCTTCAACTCGCGCCTGATGGTCAACTATGGCGGCATCACGCCCAAGGGACAGGTGTACCTGGGCCGGGGGGGCGGCACCATCGCCTTCGCGGGCCGCATGCGGCCGGCCTTCGACTGGTCCCCGAAGCAGGCGCGGGAAGTCGAGCGCGATTTCCGCTTCCTCTATCCGGAGCTGCGGGACGTCCCCATCACCCGGAGCTGGGCGGGGCCGATCGACCGCTCGACCACCGGGTTGCCCTGGTTCAGCACGCTGTCGTCGAGCGACCGCATCCACTACGCGATCGGCTACTCGGGCCACGGCGTGGGGGCCAGCGCGCTGGGCGGCCGCATCCTGGCCTCCTCGGTGCTGGGGCGCCGCGACGAGTGGTCGGCCCTGGCTGAATGCTTCGAGCGCGCGCGGAGCGGCCGCTTCCCGCCCGAGCCGCTGCGCTTTCTCGGTGGCCACGTCGTCCGCGCGGGGGTCGCCCGCAAGGAGATCGCCGAACGCGAGGGACGCCGGCCGTCCCGCCTGGACGTGGCGATGGCCCGGCTCGCGCCCGCCACGATGTCTGACTATCGAAAGAAACCGTCATGAACCCGTCTCACCAAGATCACGAGGCCCTCTGATGCCGCATCCAAACATGGGGAACTGGCGCTCCAAGATTGCCGGGAAGCCCGTCGAGTATACGCGCGCCACGTCGGTGCAGGACCTGGTGTCCCGGCGCCCGGCCGGGGCCAAGCTGTTCGAGGACCTCAACGTGGATCTCCCCGAGATCGGGAAGAGCCACGACGTGGTCATGCGTGAGGCCGGCGGCGGCTATCCCAATGCCGAGATCTACACGCCCAAGGGCACCGACCCGTTTCCCGTCCTGCTGCACATCCACGGGGGCGGCTGGTTCACCGGCAGCGCCAAGGGCGAGCGGAAGTTCGCCATGCAGCTCGCCGCCGCCGGCTTCGTGGTGGTCAACCTGAACTACCGCCTCGCGCCCGAGCATCCCTTCCCGGCGGGGCTCGAGGACTGCATCTACGCCGCGCGCTGGATCGTCCGCAATATCGCGAAGTACGGCGGAGACCCGAATCGCCTGGCGGTGGGCGGGGGCTCGGCGGGGGGTAATCTCAGCGCGTGCACCGTGCTGGCGCTCCACGGCTACGAGGAGGGGCTGGACGGCGGCGACCTGGCCCGGGTGCCGGTGCGATTCCGCGGCGCGGTGCTTCACTTCGGCGTGCTCGACGTTCCGCGGTGGATCTTCGAGCCGCACTACTATGCCGGGATCGCCGAGCTCTTCGTCGTGTCTTATCTGGGCACCAACTTCACCGACCGGATGCGCCATCCGCTGGTGAGCCCGATCCACAGTCCGCATCTCGCGAAGATGCCGACCACCTACATCTCCTGCGGGGACGAGGACGCCTTCCTGAGCCACTCGCTGGCCATGACCAATGCCCTGACCCTGGTGGACGTGCCCACCACGCTTTCGGTGGTGGAGGGCGCCGACCACGAGTTCCTGAAAATTCCCGAGCGGGTCGAGGAGTCCGGGCCCGAGCGCGAGCGCATCGTGCGCTGGCTGCACAAGCACCTGAAGTAATATGAGGACACCGTGATGGGAAACGTGGAGCGCTGTGACAAGACGCTGCCGACGAATCAGATGATGTACCACATTCGAAAGGACGCGACCCTGCGCGCCCGATTCGTGAGCGATCTGAGCGGGGTGGCGCGCGAGTTCGGGCTCGGCCAGGCCGAGTACGAGGCCATCCGTGATCTGGACCCCCGCCGCATGATGGACCTGGGCGTGCATCAGTACTACGTGCCCCAGATCCTGCGCCTCTTCTTCGGCACCGCGAACAACAGCAACTCGAGCGCCGCGCTCGAGCGCTATCAGCGCGCCTATCCCGAGGAGACCGCCAAGGCTCTCGCGCTCAAGGCGCGCCTCGAGGGAGGGCGCTGATGGCCCAGATCGTCGCCGCCATGGCCATGACGCATGCCCCCGGCATGACCGGCTGGTTCGCCCAGGCGCCCAAGGACCAGCAGGAGCTCACCCTTCGCGCGACGGCCGAGCTGCGGCAGCGCCTCGACGCCGCGCGGCCGGACGTGGTGATCATGTTCAGCAACGATCACCTGCTGAACTGGCCCCTGAACAACACGCCGGAATACACGGTGGGCATCGGGGACGAGCACGTGGGGCCGGCGGACTGGTTCGACGAGTGGCTGGCCATGGAGAAGTACCACGTGCCCGGCCACTCCTCGCTCGCCCGGTTCATCGTGAACGAGAGCGCGCGCCACGGGCTGGCGCTCGCCCACCTGCGGGACATGCAGTTCGACGACGGGATCTCGGTACCCACCCACTTTTTGAACCCCGATGGGAAGTTCCGGCTCATCCCGGTGACCATGAACTGCACGGTGCCGCCCATCCCCGAGCCGGCGCGGGCCTATGAGGTGGGCGCGATCCTTCGCGATGTCGTCCGCGCGTATTCGGGAGCCGAGCGCGTGGCGGTGGTCGCCACCGGCGGGCTCTCGCACGAGCCCGGCGGGCCGCGCTACTTCTGGGTGGACGAGGAGTTCGACCGGTGGTTCCTCGATCTCCTCAAGCACGGCGACCACGCCGCGCTCCTGCGCGAGTGCACGCTCGAGCGCATGGAGGCCGCGGGCTCGGGCGGCACCGCGGAGCTCCTGGCGTGGATCCTGGTCCTCGCCTTCACCCGCGGGCCCGCCGACATCCTCGCCTACATGCCGGCCATCGCCTGGCGGTCCGGCGCCGGCATGGTGGCCTGGAACGAGCTCGCCTAGGAAGGTGAGGGGCGGGGATCTTTCGCGTATTCTCCGGCGCCCAGGGCGGCGATGCACTCCTCGCGCATGCGCCACACGTCTTCGACGCTCCGCCCGTGCAGGGTCTCCATGCGGGCGATCCAATCACGCAAGAATCGCCGGTGGAGGTCGTTCTTGTACGCGCCGATCTGATCGATCGTGATGGGTTCCTCGTGGAGGAACCGGTCGATGGGCTCGGCGCCGGCGGCGACCCCGGTGATGTCGATGCGCTGGCCCTGGTAGCGGAGGTAGCAGTGAGCTTCGGGAATGAAGGTCAACCCGTACCGATTCAAGACCGGCCCTACCCCCGGCGTATTCCGCTCAGTCATCTCGTAGATCCCGAGCATGAGCTGCACCTCGATATGCTGCTCGCGGGCGAGCTCGGCCAGCGTGGCATGCTTGGTAGTGCACGTCCCGCGACCCTCTTCGAGCACGAGCCAGAACTTGCTGCGATCGGTGATGCGCCCATAGGGGAGCTGCAAGAGGTAGCCGGCGGCCCCGCCGAAATCCTCGACCCCCGCGGCGCGAAACCGCCGGGTAACCGGACCGTCCTCGGCAAGCGGGCGATGAGTGAGCGGTTCGAGCGTGTCCCGCATACTCCCTCCTATCGGCCCCTCCCGGGCTCTCAGTCGGCGACGTAGGTGGGAATGGCCCGCATGGCGGGCGCCGCGATCGCCTGCAGGCGCCCATCCACGATGGACTCCACCGGCATGAACTCCTCGAACCAGCGGCGCGGCGGCGGCGGGCCCCACAGCGTCTGGCGGCGCGGGTCGTCGAGGCTCCAGCGAATCGGCTTGAAGCCGGGATCGGCGGTGAGGTAGTCGCTGGTATAGAACTCCACGCGATTGCCGTCCGGATCGCGTACGTACTCGAAGAAGGCATTGGAGATGCCGTGTCGCGCCGGCCCGCGCTCCAGCGCGTCCCGGAAGCCGGCGCTGGCGAGCATGTCGCAGACGCGGATCACCGCCATCTCGTCCTTCACCGTCACGCCCACGTGGTGCGCGGCGGGGCCGGGCCCGGTCATGATGGCGATGTCGTGGACGGTGGGCTTGCGGAAGAGCCAGCTCGCCCAGAGGCGGGACTCCGGCGGGTCGGACTCGGTGTACTCCGAGCAGCGGAAGCCCAGCTCGTGCGTGTACCACTCGTGCCCCGCCCGGGCATCCGGCACCAGCACGTTGACGTGGTCGACCCGCACCGGCGCGGCGCCGCGGTGCCGGTGGTATTCCTGGAGCAGCCATGGAGTCTCGTCCATCGCCGCGTGGTACTCGACCGGGAACCCCAGCGGGTCCTGCATGCGGAGCGCGCGGCCCAGGGCGCGCTCCTCGCCGGGGACCAGCCAGCGCGTGGGGAGGCCGAGGTCGTGGAACCGGCGCGCCAGCGCGTCGAGCGATCCGTCGTCCGCGACCTTGTAGGCGATGTGGCCGAGACCCGCCCGCGGCGCCCGCCGCAGGATGAGCGAGTGATGCTGGCGGTCCTCCACGCAGCGGAGGTACAGGCGCTCGGCGTCGCGATCGGCCTCGGTGAAGCCGAGCAAGTCCACGTAGAAGCCACGTGAGCGATCGAGGTCCCCGACCAGCAGCTCCACGTGGCTCAGTCCGAGGATGTTCGCGCACTCGCGCACGGCAGCGGCCCCCATGCACTCACCATGACCGAGGCGGTCGCGGAGCGCCAGTATCAGGTGATACGAGCGCCGTCATTCCCGCGCACGGGCCGGCCCCCAAGGCTTTAGGATGGTGCGAGGAGGAGCGACCCGTGCCCTGGGATCCCGCGCAGTATCTGAGGTTCGCCGACCATCGCCTGCGTCCCGCCGTCGACCTCCTGGGCCGCGTGGATCTCGACGCGCCGGGCGAGGTGTACGACCTGGGCGCGGGCGCGGGGAACGTCACCCGGCTCATCAAGGCGCGCTGGCCGGAGGCGCGGGTCACCGGGGTGGACTCCTCCGCCGAGATGCTGGCCAAGGCCGCCGCGGCCGAGCCCGGGATCCGGTGGGAGCGGGCCGACCTCGCCCGCTGGCAGCCGCCGCGTCCCGCGGACCTCATCTACTCCAATGCGGCGCTGCACTGGATCGAGGGCCATGCGCGACTGTTCCCCGCGCTGCTCGGCGGGCTCGCCCCCGGCGGCGTGCTCGCGGCGCAGATGCCGCGCAACTTCTCCGCGCCCTCGCACACCCTCATCGCCGAGGCGGCGCGCGGCGGCCCCTGGCGCGCCCGGCTCGAGCCTCTGCTCCGGCCCGCGCCGGTGGGCGATCCCGCCGTCTACTACGACGTGCTGGCGCCGCACGCGGCCGCGCTCGACGTGTGGGAGACGGAATATCTCCAGGTGCTCGAGGGCGACCATCCGGTGAAGGAGTGGACCAAGGGCACCTGGCTGCGGCCACTGCTCGACGCGCTGGAAGAGCCCGAGCGCGGCGGCTTCGAGGCTGCCTACGCCGCGCTGGTGGCGCGCGCCTACCCGCGGCGCGCCGACGGGAGGACGCTGTTCCCCTTCCGCCGGCTCTTCATCGTGGCTCGCGCTCGCTGAGGCGAAGGCTCGTGTCCGTGAGGAGCACCATCACGCTGACCAGCAGGAGCGCCACCGCCAGGATCCCGAACAGGCGCTCGTAGCTCCCGAGCCCCTGGAAGAGGATCGAGGCGCCGATGGGCGCGAGGGCCCGGGCGCCATTGGCGCCGAGCGCGATGGCGCCGCTGATGCTTGCATAGTGGCGGCGGCCGAAGATGTCGGACACGATGCTCGCCCGCGCGAGGGTCGACATGCCGTTGGCGGCGCCTAGCAATACGACGATGGGGATGGCCGACGGGAGCCAGCCGATGAAGGGGAGCAGCCCCATGCCCGCCGTCTGGGCCAGGAACAGGCCCGGCACCACCCACCGCGTCCCCAGCCAGGCCGCCACCGGGACGAAGAAGATCCGCCCCCCGACCTGCATGGCGCCGATCCATCCCACGGTGGCGGCCGCGAGGGCGGCGGAATAGCCGTACCGCGTCAGGTAGGGAATGAGGTGCACGGTCCCGGAGGTGTGCGCGAAGTTGCTCACGAAGAACGCCAGCGCGAGGATCCAGAAGATGGGGTGCCGGCGGGCCGCGCCGAGAGCTAAGCCCGGCGCCGTGGGGGGCGCGCCCGCCGCGCGCGACACCGCGAGATGCGGAGGCGGCCGCAGCAGCAAGGCGTGCAGGGGAATGGTGGTGACCGCCAGCACCCCGGCCAGGATGGTGAGCGCCTGGCGCCAGCCCACCGCTTGGAGCAGCCAGGCCTCGATGGGCATGAAGATGGTGCTGGCGAAGCCGGCGGCGATGGTCACGGTGAGGAGGGCCCGGTCGCGTCCGGTGGGAAACCACTGCACGATGGCGGCGAACGCCGGCTCGTAGAGCGTGGTCGCCATGGCGATGCCCATCAAGACCCACACGGCGTAGAGCGCGGCCGGCGTCTCGACCATGGACCAGAGCAGGGTGAGGGTCGCGGCGAGAACGGAGCCCAGGGTCATCAGGAGCCGGGCGCCGTGGCGATCGAGCCAGCGACCCACCGGCACCCCGGCCAGCGCGGCGACCCCGAGCCCCAGCGAGAACGCGCCCGTCACCACCACGCGCGAGGCGCCGAGGTCCCCCTCCATGGCGCCCAGGAACACGGGGAACCCGTAGAAGATGATGCCCCACGTGATCGTCTCGGTCACGCAGAGCGTGGCCACGATGACCCAGCCGTAATGTCGGCCGGGCGTGGCGGCTCCGGTTTGCTGCCCCCCCGGCCGCCGGTCGCTCAACGCGGCCGGGCGCGGTCGCGGACGGCGTGGGACCCCGGCACGGGCGCGACGGGGACCAGCCACGCGAAGAGCGCCGTGGCCGCGGCGGCGCCGACGAGCTGGGCGGCGATGAACGCGGGGACGTCGAGGGGCCG
>Ga0137403_10004282_pt1 | contig 16853 bp, 14 predicted proteins | sample CZOMad2_1_16fung_FD_122057 | JGI IMG/M metagenome (GOLD analysis project Ga0137403, IMG submission 122057) | Vadose zone soil fungal communities from Angelo Coast Range Reserve, California, USA - CZOMad2_1_16fungal (Hybrid Assembly) | ecosystem: Environmental > Terrestrial > Soil > Vadose zone...
TTGGGTTACGCCGGGTGCCGCACCCTTCGACTCTAAGGGCGCGAGTTTTGACTCAAATCCCTCCCCCCTTAACCATCATTCTACTTGACAACTCCATACTCAACTGCCGGGTGTCCCATACTTGGTTTCCAAAGGGAGGGTCTTGGGGTTTCTTCCAACCGAAAACTACGGCGCACTCACTCCGCCCCGACCGGCTGCACCTGCCGCTCAATCTCCGAAGCCTTCCCCGCTCGCCGCTCGCACTCCAAATCATAAAAATTCTGCAGGTTCAGCCAGAATTCCGCATTCGTCTTGAAATACCGGGCCAGCCGCAAAGCCGTCTCCGCCGTAATCCTCCGCCGCTCGTGCACGATCTCCCCGATCCGTGTCGCGGGTACGTGCAGCTCCAGCGCCAGCTTGTTCACGGACAAGCCCAGCGGCTTCATAAAATCCTCCCGCAATATCTCCCCCGGATGCACTGGCGCCATCAATTTGTCCGCCTTACTCATTCTCGCGCTTTCCCCTCAGTGATAATCGACGATCTCCACATCATGGCAACGGCCGCCACGCCAGACGTGGCAAATCCTCCATTGGTCATTAATCCGAATTGAGTGCTGTCCCTTCCGGTCGCCGCGCAAAGCCTCCAACTGGTTCCCTGGAGGCGTGGAAGGATCGCGACAGAGGCAGCCCGGCTCAAACGGAACAACGCAGTCGCGAGAAAAAAAACAGAGTTGACTCATACGGGCCTTCTCCTGGAAAGACTTGAGGCAAGAAAACAGCAGTTTTCGGGAAGAGCTACCCTACATGGACCGCTACAAGAGTACATTGTCGATTTTTCATTCCTATCTGTTTAGCTGATGCATCCAAGTTGCTGTTTGCGTGTCGAGAGGCGCATTTCGCGTTGACGCGAACGTTACGCGAATCTAGACTAATTTTGGTTGTAGATTATTTTGTAGAGAAGGACGGTCCCAGCCCATGCATCGTTTCGGAGTAATCTTTTTGTGTGCCGCGAGTGTGTTTGCGGGAGCTGCTTGCGGACAGAACGCGACCATCGAACCGATTCATGCACAATTGGGCGCAGTGCTAACGTTTCACCTGCAGACTCGCCTGAATCCGGCAGATCCAAACGAAATAGATGTCCTGCCCAGAGGGACTGTAATTCGGGTGAAGATGTTGAATGGGATGGACTCTGGAGTGGATCGCGACGGAAGCGTATTCCACGGCGCAGTGGTGGATTCGGTTTCCGCGGGAGATAAAATCATTGTCCACTCGGAATCGGAAGTGCGAGGAATTCTTGTGTTGCTGCGGAGCAAGAACCATCCGGAGGGATTCCGGTACGAGTTGCTGCTGACAAGCGTGACGGATCACGCGAAGACCTATGACATGACGGCTTCCTTGAATCCTTCCTTCTTTGACGCCAGCGCTACCTCTGCTCCGGTTTCCAAAGCCGACGCGCAGCGTGAGCCGGGCGCGAACGACGCCGGCGCGGCGAATCTGCCTTCCTCCTTGCACAATTGAGCCGGCAGTTTTCTTGAGGCTCCCCTTCGCAAAAAACCTCTCGAAAGAATATGCAAGAAAATTGACCATGCAAGTTTTACCTGCGACGCTTCGCTAGGAAGATAAGTATTTAAGCGTGAAGAGATTTCCAGTTCCGGTACTCCCACATGACAACCCGCCCAATGATCAGGATCTTTTGCAAACTGAATAATCCAGAGGAGATAGCGAATTTACGCGGTTACGCATGAAGGTGGCGTTTCGTCTGCAGTCCTCCGTGCACCAGTCGACTAACTCAAGGAGGGTGTAGTATGAAAAAAGAATTGAAACTGATTTTGTCAGCAATGGCGAGCCTAATCCTTGTGGCCGTGGTTTGCTCTATGCCAGTCACACTACCGAACACACCTGTGACTCACGAGCAGACCGCTGCTGCGGCACAATCTGTTTCCGGCAAGATAGCTTCCGTTGAAAAGACCTCTTTTACCCTGACGATTGGACCGGGCCACGCTGTGACCAACCCGGGCCACAAGTTTCAGGATTCATCGGCAAAATCCATGACCTTTCAAATCGACAAGAACACCACGGTCGATGGCAAGCTGAAGGTGGGAGCGAATGCCGATGTAACGTACCGCGAAGAGAGCGGCAACTTGGTGGCAATCAGCGTGCGCGTTTCCTGATCCACTGACTTCAAGTTGATCGGATTTGAGAAAGATTTCCCCAAGTGAGTCCCACCTGGGGAAATCTTTTTTTTATTGCGCAATCGCCTGTCAACTTCCCTGCCGGGACGACACACGCGCCTTAATTGTTTGGAGGCGATTGGAGTTGAGCAGAATCCCGCTGGTTGAGCGCGTAGACGGCGAGTTCGAGACGGGTTGAAACGCCCAGCTTGTTGTAAATCCGGAACAGGTAATTCCTGACCGTATGCTCACTGAGCCGCAATTCTTGCGATATATCCCGGTTGGTTCGGCCTTCAGCGACCAGCGTAACCACACTCAATTCGCGCTTCGTGAGCAAGTGAACGCCCTTGGCATCAACGATGGCCGACGGCGCGGCACTGGCGAGCGCCTCCATCGCAAACTTGAGCTGCTGGCTGTTGGCCCAGACCTGGCCTTCGTGAACTTTCTCCACGCATCTGGCCAGTAACTCGAAGGAATCGTCGCGCGAGAACACGCCGCATGCACCGGATCGAAAGGCTTCAATAACCAGGTGCCGTTCGGAAGAATCGAGCAGAATGATCGATTTTGCGTGGCGGAAGTTGTCGTGAAGTTCCCTGGCGACGCGAAAGCCGCCAGTGGGTCCGTCCTTAAGCGAGCTGCTGATAACGCAGATGTCGGGCCGGGCGCTGTCAAACACTTCCAGAATTTCGGCGGATTCGACAATGGACGCAGCAACGGAGATGCGCGGATAGCTTTGCAGCGCCGCTTCCATTAGCTGACACCCCATTCGAGAATGCTCGGCAATCAGAAGTGAGATCGAAATACCATCCTCGATGCATTCCTTCATGGTTCGCCCCCTGAGCAATTGAGAGTTTGCGTAGCCGTTGCGTTTTTGGGGCTGGATGGTCGTTCGACGCGGCCTGCCGCCGGCGAGAGAGCGGCAAGAAAATTCGCGTCAGCTGGGATCGGCGCCCTTGCCTACGGAAGTGCGTGCGGGAGGAGCCCCGAAGCTTACGGCGCCAAGCATGGAAAAGTTTTCACACTCCAATTCTTCCGGAGTACGGTCGTACATTGCGCTTCTTCCCCACCAGGGGGAGTTCGGTTCCCCCTTCAAGCGAGTGAATAGGAAAGGGGTCGTGAAAAAATGTCCACAGGTGAATCTCATAAGTTCCATCTTTTCAAGCGTCCTTCCAAGAATGAATCAACCTACCCCCCACAAAGGTGCAACCAGGATGCCACACCAGCCACTGATCATGCTCCGCCCCATGTACGTTTGTCTCTACCGTCAGGGTTCAGACTACCCGACATTACGGACAAAAGTGCCTTTCCAATCGGGGGCGAATCTTTCCGTGAACGAGGGATGACTGTTGTTTTCTGCCAGCGTGCACAAAGTGAAGAATTCGGCCGAGGAAACGCACGACTCTATCGGGAGGAAACATTCGGCATCTTGCCGGCGATCTCTGCTTCGAGGCAGCATGGCGAGCGGAGCAGTTCGGTGCAGAAAGACGAGTAAAGCGAAACGACGATGGAACCAACTACGCAGGCCGTGCAAGCAAGACAGTACTCCTCAAGCAGGAGAAGGCAGATCCGCTATCCGCTTCGAACGCCGGTAATTTACAGATGGCTGGACAGCAACGGCTTGCAACGGCGCGCGCGAGGTTGGACGCGGGATATCAGCGAAGCTGGAGCGTACGTCCTCTCGAGCCAGTGTCCCCCAAAAGGAGAATTTGTGGAGTTGAAGTTTAAGCTCCTGGCGCTCCGCGAACAGCGCACCCCACAGAGCAACGAACATCTGGAGATGGGCGGCGAAGTCGTTCGTGTTGACGCCGCCGAGAACGCCGGGGTGGCTGTGGGATTTGCAGTTCGAAGCAAGACTGCCGCGGCGGCGAGGCAGGCGGACGAATTTGCCCAGCGGTCATGGTTAAGCAAGTTGGCGATGGGAGCCGTTTGCAACTAGTTGGATTTTTTGTACAGGACCCGGCAGCACGGTGAACGTGAACGGGATTTTGCCAGCGAATCCTCTCCGGGAGTCTGAGCGGGCCAGAGGCGGGAATTCAGCCTGTGACTCAAGGGGCGAAGCTTTATGCACAGGGAACAAGAAGACCACAACAAGCTGGAAACGGGTGTTCGGTGGAACGCGCTCCATACGCGTTACCAACATGAGCGACAGGTGGAGGCTATGTTGAGCGCAAAAGGATTTGAAACTTTTCTGCCGACCTACGACAGCTTTCACAAATGGAAAGATCGAACCAAAAAGATTTCCGAGGCCCTGTTTCCCGGATATTTGTTTATTGCCGATGTTACCGAGCGCAGGCTCCAGGTAATGACTACACCGGGGGTGTGCGCGATTGTCTCTATCGCAGGCACGCCAGCAACCATCCCCGAGCACGAAATCGAAGCGATTCGTAAATGTGTTTCGGATGTTGGAAAAGTGGAGCCCCATCCTTACCTTCAGGGAGGGGATGTGGTTCGAGTGCAGAATGGCCCGCTTTCCGGTGTGGAAGGAATCCTGGTTCGAAAAAAAGACTCGTGCCGGCTCGTGGTGTCCGTGGAAATTCTGGGAAGGGCGGCGGCGGTAGAGATTGATGCCGGCTGCGTGAGTAAGGCGAGCTGGGGGCGGTCGCTGAACACTGGGCCAACGCCCGACCCATGCGGGGCTATCTAATTCTGCGAGTTCGTTCGAGCGCGATGTATCGAGTAAAATCGTATGCCAACCGTTGATTACGAAACTAAAGCCAGCGGCCAGGCCCGGCTGCTGGAATATTTTGGGCTCCGCGAGCAGCCATTCGGCGTCACTCCCGATCCGCGGTATCTGTATTTCAGTCCATCCCATGCGGAAGCCTTCGCATCGCTGATTTATGCGATCGAAGCAAGGCGAGGATTTTCCGCCTTGATCGCAGAGCCGGGAATGGGCAAGACCTCGCTGCTGTTCCACCTGCTGGACAAAATGCAGCATTCGGCGCGAACGGCATTTCTATTTCAACCTGAACCAGACCAGCACGGGCTGCTGCGAAGCCTGCTCTCGGATCTGGGCATTAACACGCAGTTGCAGAGCGTGTCCGAGATGCATGAAGTCTTGAATGACCTGCTGCTGGTGGAATCACGGACTGGGAAACATTTTGTTCTGGTGATTGATGAAGCGCAGGATCTGGACGATTCGGTTCTGGAATCGGTGCGGTTGCTTTCCAATTTTGAGACTGCGCAGACGAAACTGATGCACATTGTGCTTGCAGGGCAACCTGCACTGGCAAACCGTTTGGCAAAACCGGAGCTGACCCAGCTGCGGCAAAGAATTGCGGGATGGGCGGGGCTTACGCCGCTGGGTTCCGCGGAGTGTGGCGACTACATCGACCACCGGTTGAAGGTCGCGGGTTACAAAGGCGCGAATCTGTTTCCCGCCGCCAGCAAATTGTTGATTGCGTCCGCAAGCCGAGGGCTGCCAAGAAACATTAACCATATCTGTTTCGGCTGCCTCTCATTAGGATTTGCCAAACAAGAACAACAAATGCACTCCGGTATCGCACGGGACGTGCTGCGCGACCAAGAGTTCGCGATTGCCGAAGAAAAGAAAATTGGGGTGAAGAGTTCCCTTCCCGCGCGCGAGACTCCGTACCTGCCGCCCATTCCGGATCTCCCCGTTCATCGGGGCTCGCGCCGCATCGGAGAAGTGTTGCTGAGCCTGGTGGGTATTCCGTTGCTGCTGATCTTCCTGGCGAGTCAATTCAAGCCCGACTACTTCGCTTCCAAGCCTGCGCCGGCCGGACAAGATGGAATGCCAACCGGGAGTACATCTTCGTTCCTCACAACCAATGCGATCGGTGATTTGCCTCTGCCTTCTCCGCCGAGCGTGGACCTGACGCCGCATATCCCCACGGTGCAGCGGGAATCTGCCATCGCTGCAGCGCCACGGCCGGCGCGGTCTCGCTATCGCCAGGTAACGACGAAAATGCGACCGCCATCGCACCCAACCCCGGCACGAACTCATTCTTCGCGCATGGTGGTGGTGCACAAACAAGAAACCTTGTTTCAACTGGCGATGGAGAACTATGGGAAATCAAACTGGGAAATCGTCGGGCAGATACGAGCACGCAATCCCGGAATACGAGATTCGTTCGCCTATATCAATCAGGGGCAACGGGTGCTACTGCCCGACCTGACTCCGCAATTTCCCTGGAAGAACGATCCCTATGGCGCGGTAAGTTCGCGGCCCTGACGAGGATATTGAACCATGCTAAGGCAAACTCTCCCCACCGCCTTGTTTTTTGTTGCGTTGACCGGGTTCCCGCGGCCTGTGTATTCGCAGGAACTGCCTGCGCAAACAGCTGGCGCAAAACAGGCGCCGGTATCTACAACGAATACTCCTCCTGAATCCAGTGGAGATCGTCCGCAGCTCCATCAGCGCAACCCGCGATATCGAATTGGATCCGGCGACATTATGGAGCTGTCCTTCCGGTATACGCCTGAGTTCGATCAGGAAGTCACGGTGCAGCCCGATGGATTTGTTCAGTTAAAGGGAATACAGAACGATGTGCACATCCAGGGACTGACGGTCCCCGAAGTGATTGACAGCCTGAAGAAGGCGTACGCGAACGTGCTGCACGATCCAGTGATCAGCGTGGTGCTGCGAGACTTTGAAAAGCCGTACTTCATCGCGGGCGGCCAGGTGGGCAAACCGGGGAAATACGATCTTCGCGGGACGACGACAGCCACGCAAGCGATCGCCATCGCGGGGGGGTTTTCAGATTTTTCAAAAAACACGCAGGTCCTGCTTTTCCGGCACTACTCGGATGACCTGGTGGAAGTAAAAGTCCTGAATCTGAATCGTGTTCTGAAGGACAAGAAGTATGCGGAAGATATGCAGATGCAGCCCGGGGACATGCTGTTCGTGCCGAAGACATTCATGGCCAAGATCGACCGATTCCTGCCGCGGTCCTCTCTCGGCACGTATTTCAGCCCGGCCATGTTGTGAGTTCCGGAGCAGGAAGGAAGCAATATGAGCAGGCATGAAATTATTCTGACCGACCGGGGAATCCGGGAGAATTCGGCGCTTACGACTCGGGACATGATCGAAGTCGGAGTCCGGCGGCGAGGCAGCTTCACGTTCTGGTTTGCGGTAGTTTTCCTGGGAGCCGCGGTGGCCGCGATGGTGATGCCGAAGCGCTACGAGTCGGAAACCAAGATTCTGGTGCACCGGGAGCGCGCGGATCCGCTGGTGACGGCGCAGCAGACCGCGGCCGTGGAGCAAAACATGCCGAGCCTTTCCGAGGAAGACATCAACTCCGAGGTATCGATTCTGCGCAGCCAGGACCTGCTGGAAAAGGTAGCGATGGCATGCGGGCTGCAGCACATGAATCGAGGCTCCCTGCTGTACCGCTGGTTCAAGATTGGGATGCCGCCTGAGGCCGACGATGAGCAGGTGGCCATCCGAAAAGCCGCGGACAAACTGGGGAACGACTTGCGGATTGAACCGGTGAAGAAATCATTCGTGATTTCCATCCGGTATTCGTCAACGACTCCCGAGTTGTCCGCAAATGTCTTGAACACGCTGGGGAATCTTTACCTGGAGAAACATGCGGCGGTGCACCGCCCGAAGGATGCGGTCGGCTTTTTCGACCAGGAAACCGAGGAGTACCGCAAAACGATGGAACAGGCGCAACAGCGGCTAGCCGAGTTCAATCGCACATCGGGGATCGTAACTTCGCAGACTGAAAAGGATTCTGCCGTGCCAAAACTTGCGGAATTCGAATTGGGATGGCGGCAGACTCAGGCGGCGATTCCGGGGGGCGAAGAGCATGTGCGGTCATTGCAGACGTTACTGGACAAAACGCCGCCACGAATCACCACCCAGCTGCACAACTCGGACAACGGAGCCTTGATGCAACAGCTGAAGTCGTCGCTGGTCAGCCTGGAAAGTCAGCGAGTGGATTTGCGCAATAAATATGCGCCCGGGGACCGGATGGTGCAGGAAGTGGACACGCAGATAGAACAGGTGAAGGCGGCGATCGACGCGCAGCAAAAGGCGCCGCTGAAGGAAGAGACGACGGATCAGAATCCAACTTACGAATTTCTGCGGCAGGAACTGGCGAAGGCGCAGGCGGAGCTGGCGGCCACGAAGGCAAGAGCGCGGTCACTTGGAAGCGTGGATCAGTCGTACCGGCAAGCGCTGGTGGAACGAGATCAGAAGCAGTTGCAGCAGGAAGCGCTGCTTCGGGACGCGAAAATTGCGGAAGACAACTATGTGCTTTATCTGAACAAGCGCGAACAAGCACATATATCGGACGCCTTCGACAAAAACCGGATTTTGAATGTTTCGATTGCGCAGCCGGCGACGATCGCCTTCCGGCCCACCAATCCGACCTGGCTAATTTTGCTGCTGGGCTGGCTGCTTGCGTGCCTGGCTGGCACGGGAGTCGTGCTCGCACAGGAGCAATTGAATCCGACCCTCAAGCGGCCGGAACAGATAGAAAGATATTTCGAAGTGCCAATCCTCGCGGACGTTTCGGGAGAAGGAAACGAAGCGAGTCATTTGTTCCCCCGCTAGCCCGCATCGGAACCCCCATCGGAAAGGGATGAGTTACAGACAATGAGCAGGAACTTTGAATTGTTGCGTCGGGCGGGCTGGGGCGAGGAATATCTCGAAGGAATTCCTACACCGAGTCCGGCCAAGCGGAGTCCAAGTGCAAAGCGCCCGAACCCGGCGCGCCCCACTGACCGAATTTCAGCGTTGGTGCAAAAACTCTTTCTGGGAAGCGGCACTCCGCAGATCCGATGCGTCGTCTTCCTCGGTTGCGCCGATAGTGGCGGTGGAACACCGGTTTGCGCACGCGCGGCGCAGACCTTGGGAGAGCAAGTGGACGACCGCGTGTGTGTGGTGGACGCAAAGTTTGAAGACCCCTCGGTCCATCGGTTTTTCGAGAAAGAAAACCTGGCGGGCTTGAGGGACGCCGTGGAGCATTCGCGCGGCGGCGAGAATTTTGCCAAACAAGTCGAGGACACGAACCTCTGGGTCTTGCCGGCAGGGGCGCCGGAAAAAGGGCGCCGCGGGAGCATTTCCCAGCGCAGCTTGGCTGCGTGCTTGGAGCAGTTACGTACTGACTTCCCGTACATGTTGATTGATGCCCCGCCGCTGAGCAGCAAAAGCGAACTCTCGGCGCTGGCACACGTTTCGGACGGGGCCGTCCTGGTGGTTGATTCGTCGGGTGTGACGGCGGACGCCGCGCTTCGAGGACGAGCGCGGTTGCGGAAGGCGAATTTGCGACTGCTGGGAATGGTATTGAATCAAGGCCAGACTACGTTTCCGGGAAGCCTGGGGAACTGAAGGGCTGCGAAATGTCCACAACGATTATCCCCGGCGCGGAACCGCAAACAAAACATGGCGCCGCATTGCGTTCGGGGAGTGGCGCCGAAGCGTGGTCACGGATTTTTCCGACAACTCGCGCACAACGGCTGGTCCTTTGTACCGAGTTGGCGCTTGGGGGAATTTCTTTTGTCCTGACATTTTTGATTCTCGGATCCGCACAACACTGGAGACTTTTGCCTATATTGCCGGCCCTGCTTCTCATCGTCCCCATCCGGGCGCTCGGCTTGATATTGCTCGGTCCGTTCAAGAGCTCGTTGCGCCATGCGGATGCGCACGAGTTGCTCGAAATCGTGGAGGCGACAACGCTGAGCAGCGTGATGATCGCCGCCGTATTACCCCGTGCGGGCATTCTCCCCCCGGGTCTATCCCTGGCCTTTTTTGTGCTGGACTGGGCGCTGTTGATCCTGCTGCTGGGCACCTTTCATTTCGGAGCGCGGTTGTATCGCAGCGAACTGTGGCTCGGGCGCAAACACGTAAAGCAAGTGGCGATTGTGGGCGCGGGAGACGCCGGGATGACGCTGGTGAGGGAATTAATTTCGGACCCATCATCGAGATGCCGTCCGGTGGCCATATTCGACGATGATCCGAAAACACACGGAACAACCATCTGCGGAGTGCCGGTGGCGGGAAACATCGACGATCTGGGTTCGCTGCCGCGAGAAAAGCGGGTGGAAGAGGTTTTGATCTGCATACCGAGCGCGACTCAATCGGAAATGAGCCGAATTGTATCGATCTGTTGCCGGGCCACTTTTCCGGTGCGCACGCTGCCCGCACTTTCGGAGATCCTGGACGGGACGGTTTCCCCAAGGGACCTGCGGTCTTTGCGAGTGGAGGATTTGCTGCAGCGGGAAGAGTTGTTGCCCGATCCCAAGCAGATTGAAGAGGTCGTGAAGGGTCAAGTGGTACTGATCACGGGAGCGGGTGGGAGTATCGGTTCCGAACTTTCGCGGCAGATCGCCACGGCTTCGCCAGAAGCGCTTCTGCTGCTGGACAAGACGGAAAACAGTCTTTTTTATGTTCACCGCGAACTGCAGGAGCGCTTTCCAGCACTTCGGCTGAAACCCTTGCTGTGCGACGTGTCGCGGCGAAATCATATCGTGGAAATCATGCAGGCTGAAAAACCCGGCGTGGTGTTTCACGCCGCGGCTTACAAACACGTGGGATTGCTTGAACTGCATCCAATGGAGGCCATTCGAAACAACGTGCTGGGCACGCGAAATGTGGCCGTTGCCGCAATGGAAAATGGCGTGAAACGCTTTGTAAACATTTCGACCGACAAAGCAGTCAACGCTGAAAATTACATGGGGCTTTCGAAGAAACTTACGGAGCTTTGCATTCAGCAGTTATCCGGGCGAAGCGAAGCAACGCGCTTCATGAACGTGAGATTCGGCAACGTGGCCGGAAGCACAGGAAGCGTGCTGCGTCTCTTCTGGGATCAGATCCAAAAAGGCGAACCGATACACGTTACCGACCCGAGAGCGACACGTTATTTCATGTCCATTCCAGAGGCAGTGCACCTGATTTTGCGTGCCGCGGGCCAGGGCCAGGGCGGTGAGACGTTTGTGCTGGAAATGGGAGAGCCCATCAATATTTATGAGTTGGCAAAGAGCATGAGCCTGCTGGCGGGATTGACGCCGGGCAAGGATCTTCCGATTTATTTTGTCGGGCTGCGGGAAGGCGAGAAGGTCGCCGAGGAATTATGGGCGGAATGGGAAGTTCCGGTGCCAAGTTCGCAAAAAGGCGTGCTGATGATTCCAACGCGCGACCCCAAATCGGATGGAATCCTCTCGACAATTGACAGGATGGAAGCTTTGCTAAATCGCGGAGATCGGCATGCGCTTGAAGATTCACTTCGAGAGGTTTTTCCGGGATTTATCGGGAAACGGCAGCCGGCTGACACGATTGGCGGCAAGAGCTCTGTCAAATACATACCTAAGGTTCGGGGGGAGCACGTGAAGATTCCACTTTCAAGACCAGACATCGGCGAGCGGGAATTAGAGATGGTGAAAGACGTTTTGCAGTCGGGACGGCTAAGCCTCGGGCCGCGGCTCGTTGAATTTGAAGAACAGTTTGCCCGGTATATCGGAACCAAGTACGCGGTTGCGACCAACAGCGGGACGTCGGCCCTGCACCTTTGTATTCGCGCGCTCGGAATCGGCCCGCAAGATGAAGTTGTCACCACGCCATTCAGTTTTGTAGCTTCCACAAACTGCATTCTCTTCGAAGGGGCGACTCCCGTATTTGTGGACATTGACCCAGTCACCCTGAATCTGGATCCCGCGCGATTGCGGCGTTTTCTGCGAGACAATTGTGTGTTCGACGCCAGACAGAGTACGTTGATCAACAAAGCGACCGACCGCACGGTAAAAGCGATATTGCCGGTACATGTGTTCGGAGTGCCGTGCGACATGGCGCCCATTCTTGCATTGGCGCACGAATACAAACTACACGTAATCGAAGATGCCTGCGAGGCATTGGGCGCGGAATACCGGGGGCGCCGCGCGGGAACATTTGGAGACGCGGCGACTTTTGCTTTCTACCCGAACAAGCAGATCACCACGGGGGAAGGCGGAATGATCGTTACAAACGACGAAGCGTTGGCAAAGCTTTGCCGCAGCATGCGGAACCAGGGGCGCGGCGAAGACTCATCGTGGCTCAGTCACGCGCGGCTTGGTTACAACTACCGGTTAAGCGAAATTCAGTGCGCGCTGGGAATCGCACAACTGGAACGGGTGACGGAACTTCTTGCCGCCCGCGAGCGCGTGGCAGCTTTGTATCACAAGGTATTGTCCGGCATTTCCCACCTGATTCTCCCGCCCGGCTTCAAGGACATCAAGCGAAGCTGGTTTGTATACGTCGTGCAGCTTGATTTGCCCGCACCGGGCACCGTTCGCGATCGGGTGATCGTCAAGCTTAGAGAGCAAGGAGTGGAGTGTCAGGCTTATTTCCCCGCAATTCACAAACAACCGCATATCACGAACGGCGCCAGAATGCCTGTCGGGTCCCTCTGTTGCACGGAGGATGCGGCCGATCGTTGCTTCGCACTTCCCTTCTTTCCTTCGCTCACGGAGGCGGAGATAAAGCACGTCGGGAATACACTCGCTCGCATTCTTGAAAAAGAAATAGCGGAGTTCTCTTCCTCGGTTCGGCCATTTGCAGCGTCAGCGGCTTCCAACTAAAGAGCTATTAGTAGCGCGCGAATAGTGTTGGTTTTAAAATCGCGGTCGGCCGTTCAGGACATTTCGAAAACATAAAAGGAAACACTCATGGACAAACGGGTTGTTGGCGTTCATAACGGACACTATTCTTCGGCCGCCGTGGTACAGGATGGCGCGCTGGCATTTGCGCTGCAAGAGGAACGCCTCACTAGGGTAAAGAATCAAGGCGGATTGCCAAAGCTGACCCTGCAGCGAATCGCTGCGGAATATCCTGGTGATGGAACTAAGGCTGAGGGTTTGCCCGTGGCGTTCGGCGGACGGAACTTGACGGCCTGTGACTGGCAGCGCGAAGCCATCTTGAAAAGCTACGGGCAGCGGTCAAGCGGGCCCGTGGGAAACCTGAAGCGGCTTGCGAGACGGAACGCTTTCGTTTCCGATTCGATCAACCTTGTCAAATTTCGCAACTTAGAGAATGAATTGAAAACAGTTCTCCCGTGTGAACATCCGGATGCCCTGGGGTTCGATCATCATCTTTGCCACGCGGCGGCTGCCTATTTCGGGTGGGGCAAAATGGATGAACAAGTGCTGGTCCTGACGTGCGACGGCGCGGGCGACTGCGCGTGCGCTTCGGTGAATATTGGCAAAAACGGAACATTGAAGACGATTGCCCGGACGGAGGAGAGCCACTCCGTTGGCGCGTTTTTCGGCAAGATCACCTACCTGCTGGGAATGGCGCCAATGGAGCATGAGTACAAAGTAATGGGACTGGCGCCTTACGCTGAGAATGCCAGGGAAGCCAGAAAGCTGGCGGAAGAATTCGAGCAACTGTTTGAGTTTGATCCGAGGAACTCCATGATATGGCGGCGGAAGAATGGAAGTCCCGCCATGCAGTTTGCCGCCGACTATCTGGCGGATCGCATTCAGAGGAAAAGATTCGATCACATCGCCGCGGGGGCACAACTGTTCATCGAACAATTTCTGGCGCGGTGGGTTGAAAACTGCGTGCGCCAGACAGGGATACCGCGGGTCGCCCTGAGCGGCGGAGTCTTCATGAACGTGAAGGCAAACAAAAGGATATTGGAGCTGCCCGAGGTGGAGGAACTATTTGTATTTCCTTCCTGCGGGGACGAGACCAACGCGATCGGCGCGGCCTGGCTGCGGTATCACCAGATGTACAAGCAGATTCCGCAACCCCTGGAACATCTATACCTGGGCACGGCGTGCACGGAGGAAGATGTAGAAAAGGCAATCAAGAATTATGAATTCACGAGCGCCGTTTACACCAAGGAACTTCCGGACATCGAACGCGAGGTAGCGGAGTTGTTGGCGGGCAACAAAATTGTGGCGCGGTTCAAGGGACGCTGTGAATTTGGAGCCCGAGCGCTGGGAAACCGGTCGATCCTTGCGAATGCGGCCGACGCCCACGCGGTCCGTACGATCAACTCCATGATCAAATGCAGGGATTTCTGGATGCCGTTCGCACCGTCGGTGCTGGCGGAACGCAGCGAGGATTATTTTCGAAAGCCGAAACCAATGCCGGCGCCGCACATGATCATGACATTTGACACGCGCGAGGAGAAACGCGCGGCAATTCCTGCGGCGATCCACCCGCAAGACTTTACCGGCCGTCCACAAGAAGTGTCCGAAGCGACGAATTTCTCCTATTACGGTTTGATCAAGCACTTTGAGGAATTGACGGGCGAAGGCGTGATTCTGAATACCTCGTTCAATCTTCATGGGGAGCCCGTGGTGTGCACAGCGGAAGATGCGCTGCGGGTATTTGACGTATCGGGGCTGGAGTACCTTGCGTTGGAAAACGTGTTGCTGAGGAAAGTGTGAAGCCGGCCGTTCGTTCGCCGCCTGCATCGGAACATTTTTAACAACGTTGCATTTACCAACTTCAATCATTTGCATGTCAGAGAGATAGGCTTCCGGTAGAACCTGTGGCTGAACTTTCAAGAACAGAAATCCTGATTCCCGGCTCACCGGCGTCCCTGCCTGCCGAAGGCGGGGCAATTCTGCGGATCCTGGGGCGAAATACGTTCTGGCTCTGGCTGGATCTGGGTGCGCTGCGAATTGGCACGATGCTGGCGGGGCTTTTCCTGATCCGGTATTTAGGGCCGGCAAATTTTGGCGTTTACAGCACGGCGTTGGCAGCTGGTTGGCTCGGCAATTGTCTGGTTGATCTGGGGCTGACGCGATATGCGGCCCGGGCGGTGGCGGCCTCGATGGGGGAAACTCGTCCGATACTTGCGCTCAGCGTGTTCACGACTGTGATTTCCGTTGCACTGGAGATTCTGGCCCTACTTCTGGCGTTGCGCTTCGGCTATTGGCAACTGGCGTGCTTCGCCGCCGGGTTTGTGCTTTGCAATTTTGAAGGCACGGCCAGCTTGTGCTCCAGCATTCTGACGGCGGAACTGCGTTCGCGGGCAATCTTGCCGGGATCGGTGTTGAGCGCGGCCGGGTTGATCGGCTTGACTGTGGCGGTGATCTATCTTCGGCTGTCGGTGTTGGCGATGCTTACGGCGCTGTGCTTCAAGTCGCTGCTGGTGGTGAGCCTAAGGTTATGGCAATTGAGAGCGCACTGGCCGGGTCGAGAAGATTATCGTTCGAACATGCTGATGCGCACCGTGCGAAATGCACTTCCCTTTTTCTCATACAACCTTACCCAGGTCGGCTACGGGAAAATCGCGCTGGTTTGTTTCGGATTGGTTGCTCCAAAGGAGCAAGTGGGTTGGTTCGCGGCTGCCTTTGTCCTCTCGGACGTGATTCCGCAGTGGAGCTATGCCTCCAGCGGCGCACTGCTGCCCCTGTGGACCCGGCTCTATGAAAACGGCCGGTGGGAGGAGATGATCCGCCTGCGGCAAAGGCTGCTGGATATTTTGCTGTTTGCATCGATCCCGGTGTGGATTTCGCTGTCGTTCTTTGCACCGGAAATATGCGGGTTGCTTGGACCCCGCTACATTCCCAGCGCGCCGGTGCTGAGAATAGTCGCGTGCCGCTCCGTACTGGCAGTGTTGGACGGATTTCTGGGGCATGGATTTCTGGTTTCCGTGAATCGGCTGAAAGAACGGCAAACTGCATTGACGGTCTCTTTCTTCCTGTTGGCGGCCCTAAGCACTGCCCTCGGTTATTTGTGGGGAGCCGAGGGAGTCGCGATCGGACTTTTCATTTCCGATGCAGTGCTGATCTCTCAGTATCTGCGGATTATCTCGAAAATCGGGATGCCCATTGAATGGCCTGCCGTGGTTCCGGGGATTCTTGCCGGTGCGATTATGGCCGCCACCGGGATAGTTCTGCCTCAGGGAGCCCAGCCGCTCTTGAAACTGTTCGTAATTATCCTCGTGTACGTAGCAGCGCTCACTTTGCTTTCCAAAGACAGGCTGGCGGAGGCAGGAAGAACTCTGCAGGAATGCATCCGTTGAATTTCGATTCCATGCATATGCAATCGCAACGGCAGTGGCCTCGATTGATGCCTCTGCTCCGCGGGGCATTTCTGGTGGCGCTGTTTACCGGTGGGTTTGCGATGGTTTTCGTCGCGGATCTTGCCGACAGAATTGAGAGCCACGGAATGCAAGTTCTCTCCGGAATAGGGCCGGTAAAGGCGGCCCTGTTGCTGGTCGGGGGCCTCGCGGCAGTCTACCTGCTTGTACGCCACGCGGAAATTACGCTGGCGCTCTTCTTTTTGATCGGGCTGATCAAGGGAGATGAAAGACTGGCCTCAACACCGGTGGATCTTACGGTAGCGGTTGGTGGGGCGGTGCTGTTGGGCGTCTTCTTCCGGTTAATCAGCGGTAAGCGGGAAATGGCCTTGCCGCGCGAATACCTGCTGTATCTGCCACTACTGGGCATGATGATCCTGAGCCTGGCATACACGCCGGATTTAGCCGGGGGAGTCGACAAGACGCTGCGATTTTTATGTCTGACGAGCATCGGAATCATTTCTCCGTTTGTTCTGTTTGATTCCGTGGGGAAGTTCAAGAATTTCCTTGTGGCCATGGCTCTTGGCGGCCTGGCAATCTCCATCAATTCCCTGGCGATGCTTGGAGGTTCGGACCGGATGGTTTCGCCGAGCGGATTGAACACGGAACTTGGCGCGGCATCGGCCATCTCTATGATTGTTATCTGGAGCCTGTGGTTCCCAGAATGGCGGTTGATCAAGCGAGTTGTGTTTTACCCGGTGCTGGGTGTTCTGGGTGTGGCGTT